>Ga0207652_10004069_pt1 | contig 11924 bp, 12 predicted proteins | sample KBSC63BmetaG_FD_184334 | JGI IMG/M metagenome (GOLD analysis project Ga0207652, IMG submission 184334) | Corn rhizosphere microbial communities from Kellogg Biological Station, Michigan, USA - KBS C6-3B metaG (SPAdes) (version 2) | ecosystem: Host-associated > Plants > Roots > Rhizosphere ... | reverse complement strand
GTGTATAGCCTCAAGCAGCGCGTCAAGTATATCCGGCGGATCCGCCGCAACGCGTCCAGTCCTCAAGCCAGAGGAGCCGATTGCACGAGTCATCGCTATTTCGTGCAACTGATCCTGGAAGGTCGCCCATACCTCAAGCCGAAGAATCAGCCCGGAACGGATATTCTGGGGCTGGATATCGGCCCCTCGACGCTGGCCAGTGTGGGACGGCAAGGACCAGCCCACTTGCAGGTCTTCTGCGCGGAGTTGCAACCCAATGCTCGCCAGAGACGACGCCTGCAACGCCAACTGGATCGGCAACGACGCGCCAACAATCCCCAGAACTATGATCAGCAGGGACGGATCAAGCGCACCGGGAAGCAGCGGTTGCAGTGGCACGACAGCCAGAACTACCAAGAGACGCGCCGTCGTTTGGCGACCTCAGCGCGCAAGCTGGCCGCGCATCGTAAGAGCTTGCACGGACGGCTCGTGAATGAACTGATCCGGCAAGGCAACCAGATTCAGATCGAAAAAACCTCGTTCAAAGGGTGGCAAAAACGCTATGGCACGAGTGTAGGAATGCGTGCTCCAGGGATGTTTGTAGAACACCTCAAACGCACAGTTGCGAAAACTGGCGGCATCCTCTCGGAGCTTTCGACCTTCCACACACGCTTGTCGCAATATTGTCATGGCTGTGGTCGCTACGTGAAAAAGCCCTTATCCCAGCGGTGGCATCAGTGTCCGTGTGGGGTTGGGCCAATCCAACGTGACCTGTATTCCGCGTGTTTGCTCGCCTTTCTTGAGCCAACAGAACACCTCCCCTCCATCGCCCAGTCCGACTGGGTACGTGTGGAATCGCGCGTAATGGCTGCGATGGAGGATCTCATCCAACGAGCGAAAGCGGGGCAGCCTGTGCCCCAAAGCTTTGGTCTGACCAGAGCCAGAGTTCGTCAGCCGCAAAGTCTTGCGCCGAACCGACAAGAGCCAATGGGCCTCCTCGCGAGGGCCTCGTTGGAAGCGTTGGGGCTGGTTCAAGAACCCCTGTTGCTTTAGCTCAGGGAGATTCAGTTTGTTCCTGGTGCTTTTCTCGCCCTTTTCAACATGGTGAACTCTTTCTGTGCTATGATGGCAAGGGAAAATCGCCTGTCACGCTGTGTATTGATTGACTCAAGTACATGAGGAGTAAGAACACATGGATCGGCAGAAGCTGAGGGCAGCGCGTCTTGAGAGGCATTGGACATTGGCTCAGGCAGCAGAGCAGGCGGAAGTGGATGTGGATACCTTATCACGCTGGGAACGCGGAAAAACCAGGCCGCATGGTTATAATGTCGTCCGCTTGTGTGAGGTCTATGAGAAGACTCCCGCCGAGTTAGGCCTGGCGAGCAAACAGGAGATGGCTGACGCAGTTGAGCAACTGATGATTCGCTCCTCTTCTCTTTCTTCGCCTCACGAGAGCGCGCCTGATCCCACTGCCGGACAGAGAAAGCAAGCAAAAGTTCCTGATGAGATTTCCATGCTTGTTCCTTCACCTTCCTCAGCAGGCATCCTTCCCATTGAGCCGGCTCTCCTGCCAGAGCCACCAGCCAGGCGCTTCTGGAAGCGCTGGCGAGGACTCCTGCTGATAGTCCTGCTAGTGTTCTTCGTGATAAACGGGGGCATCTGGTACGCCATGGCGCATTCTCTAGCGAACGGGTCAGGGCAAAGGCAACATCTCCCGTCGTCAGTAGGGCAGGTAACGCCCACGACGGCTGTCCAGGGGACAGTGGTCAGCACACCTACAGGGAAAATACCTGCGTCGCCTAGCAGCCCATCGGCACAAAATACGCCCGTTTCCTCCAGGGGCACGCCGCCTGTTCCGCCCAGGACGCCAACAGGGGTACCGCAACAAACTCCCACCCCTACCCCATCACCCGAACCGGATTGCCTGCATGGTTCTGCATCCCACCTGACGTTCTCCTCACTGCTCGGGCTGGGGAATACTTCTCCAATCACGGTCGCTCTCACCAACTGCGGGGGATTGGCGGAGGGCTGGTCTGCCAGCGTTGTAACCAGCGGTGGAGGTGATTGGCTGAGCGTAAATCCAGCGGTGGGAACCATTGCCGCCAACGGAAGTGAGAACGTCCAGATTCAAGCTGCAGGGTCAGGTTTGCGAATTGGTACTTATCAAGGGTCGGTGACCTTCCACAAAGGCGCTGCCCAATGGGCGATCACCGTAACGTTCATGATTGTGCAGGTCTAGTACAGGCGATCACAAATTCGCGCCGAGTTTCCAATGACGCTGTTAAAGACGGTGTAAACTCGGCTTCGGCTTCGAATTGGTCCAGATCTGCTCCTTCCGCGTACATATCTCCCTGTTCAAGAGAGGGGAGCAGGGCACACGAGAACGAACGAGAGATTGCTGCCACCTACGAGCTGGTCCGCGCCGGCTCTTGAGCCTCTCTCCGAGCACTTTCGACCTCGACGCCATCGTCTGCTGGCCGTGGAGTCTCGTGCGCCATGCAGGAGCGATTTATTGATGTCCCGGTTCAGTGGACCTGCGAAAGCGAAGAGGAAACACACGCGGCTTCGACCGAGGGCAAACGGTCGGTTCCGCGCATCAGTGCAATGACGAAAAATAGACGCAAAAACAGCATTGCCCGACGTTTATGTCGGGCAATGGAAAGGCATTTCGCGATTTTTGCTTGGTTGGCAAGCAATTGATGAGTTAACGGAACCGACGGGATTCGAACCCGCGATCTTCTGCGTGACAGGCAGACATGTTAGGCCACTACACCACGGCTCCTGGGTCTTCCGCGCTCTTCAGAAGCTTTTGTATCACTCTTACGGGCGCACAAGGATAATACCAGAATACGTCTGCCGTGTCAACCCCTTTCGTCGCCTAATTTTGTTTGATTGGCAAAATTGGCCCTGGATGGGTCCGGGCTGCCGGATCGCTCCTATTTCGCTTCCCTCTCTATACTGGAAATGAACCGATCCTGGTGTGTTGTTCGGTGGTACGTATTTTTAGTATGTCAGGAGCGTTTGTATGTTACAGTATAGGCAGAAATCTTCAAAACTACCTATGGACATTCAACCTGTGTTGAGTGGAGCTAGCGCAGATTCGTCTGGCCAGTCTGACACACTCAAAGTTATCGCTTGCCCGATCTGTCGCGCCGTCTATATCTCTTCTCTTCAGCCTCAGACCACCACGCCAGGTTCGCTGGCAGTGCTGGAGTCTGCGTTTCTCTCCCTCTGTCATGCCTGTTTTCACTGCCAACGTTCAGCCTGTCCGCAGTGCTGGAATCCAATCCACCATATGTGCGCCGTCTGCTGCGAAGAGGCACAACTGCCCTTCCGCTCACCTGTCCCTTCGCTTGAGGGCGTCATTTTCTCTTCCCAGCCTGATCCAGCATACACGGCCTCTTTTACCTGTCTGCATAATGGACGCTACTATACACCTGACCAGGTACTTCCCCAGACATCATCAGTGCAGGTTGTAGCAAGAGAATTGGCGTTTTCTTCTCCAGTTATTCCCAGCCAACCATCAGCAGAGCAAATTGGGCAGAGCATCCCCGCGTCATCTTTTTCTGCGTCTCCCTGGCCCCAGGAGGTTGCCCAGCAGCCAGAGCAAGTTTCAGCGTACGAACTCCCATCTCATCCATCGGAGCAATGGCAATATGCTTTTCCCATGACACCCTCTACCAATCAGGCAGCCGGAGCGTTGGCACAACAAGCACAACCACGCTCTACCACCGCTCTGACTCAGCCAGCTCAGCCTGAATGGGAGCAGATGGTCCAGACGTTGCCGCATATCTCGCCTCTGCCCACCCGACGAACTGACGCTGACGACTACGCGCAGAGCTTGCTTGACGATCTTCTGGATGAAGATGAAGAGGAGATCTCGCCCTTTGAGCGTATTGAAAATGTGTTGATTATCGTCATCTCTACCCTTCTACTCGCCATCGTGCTGATGATCGTCCTGGCCATCAGCTCGCCAACCCTGAATAACCTCTTTCTCCATTTTCTGCATATTGACATCCGTAGTGAGATTCTGTATCTTTTGCAGGTGAGGTAATCTCGATACAAACAATAAGCACAAGAGAAGGAGCAACCAGGAACGCTGTGGGACGCGAGATTTTTGTCGATGGATACAATGTCATTCAATGCGCACCGTCTTTTCAGGCTGCCCGCATGCAAAGCCTGGCTGCCGCTCGCGACCAGTTGCTCGCGCTCCTGCATAATCGCTATCGCCACACACCACACCAGGTGATCGTCGTTTTCGATGGGAATGAGACGCTTGAGCAGGTCTGCCACGAACGACGAATTCGCGTGATCTATTCGCGTCACGGTGAAACTGCCGATAGTGTGATCACTCGCCTGGCCGCCAGTGCGCGCGCTGAGGGCCGCGAGATCGAGATCTATAGTGATGACATCGAGGTGCGGCAGGCAGCATCACCAGGAGGCACAGCCCAGACAACAGCGTATCTTGAACACCAGGTGTACGCGGCCCCGCGCGATGTCGAGCGACGCGCGCGCCATCGCATCGCCATGCGCCGGAGATACGGCCTTGATTCCAACTATATCGATGAAGAAGAAGATGAGCCTCCGCGCTCACCAGGGAAGAAAAAGAAGAAAAAGAGACGCTAGGGATATTCTGGAGCCACTTTCCAAACCCTGATGGCGTCTTCCACATAGCGAATGGCGCGCCAGCCGATCTACGTGTGCATTAGCACTTTGCCGGTCTCACTCCACGCGGTCTCCCAATCCAGCATCTCCGCCAATTCCTCGCGCAGAGCGGCTAGAGCTGCCTCACGCTCCTCTTCTGGCGGCATGACCGTGCTGCGCCAGACCAGCACAATCTGGACTTCGTTCGGTTTCTCTTCATTGCGCGCAATATAGCGGGCGACGGTGCCAGGCAAAAGATGTTTCTCGCCCGAGTGAATCTCCTTGAGTTTGCGCTGGAGTTTACTTTCCTGACCAGGGCGCAACGAGGCGAAGATAATGGTCAGGTATTGAATGTTCTTGCCCACCGGGAGACGCCAGGTTGGAATACGGGTGCGTGGCCGCCCGGTTGCCTGTCGGCGAAATTTCTTGACCACCTGCTCCTCAAGCGCGATCGCACTGCCTACGCGAACAGCAGGAAGTTTACCATCGTCAATATAACCATACACTGTGCGTTCAGCCACCTTCAAGATATCGGCAGCCTGGTGAACTGAAATGTAGCCAGGTAATTGTGGCAAAAGATCATCGTCATCACTCATATCGTTAGCTTAGTGAAACTGGAATTCTTAAATAACAAGGTGATTCTCCTCTTTACAATGTTCACAACATAATGTATACTATAGATATCGCCAAATATCTCGTTGGCAAGAGGGCGGGCAGAAACGAAAAACTGACCTCTTCTCCAGGGACGAGAAAGCATTTGCTCACTGTGAAAAAGCTGGATGATAGATGGATTGGAGAAATGGTTATGGCAGAAACCCAGGAAAGCCGGGATGTAATGACGTTGAAAGAAGTGTACGAGGCAGGTCGTCCCGAAGAGGAGGGCTATGACGCGCCATTTGCTACCTTTACCTGGCGACATTGGATGGCGTCCCAGGCTCGCCTTAACCAGTGTTTCAGCCGTTTCGTACGCGCGGTGGAAGAGAGGCGCGCGGCGCAGGCTATGCTGATTGGCCTGGAGGTCCAGGAGATCGCCACCCAGATGCTGGTGGAAGCGTACTCGTTGAGCGTCAATCGACCGGAGGAAACGGATGAGCCGCGATCAGCACATTAGTTCTTTAAAATTCGTCGGCTTCTTCAACCAGGAAGGTCAAAGATAAATGAACGAAAGCGAAATTGCCCGTCTGCGCGCACAATTGGAGCAGGAACACGCGGCCAGCGTCTGGGCGCTCACCGGGCTGGCTTCAGGCACCGCACAACACGCCTTCATCACCGCCCGCTTGCGGCGGATGGACGTCTGCCACCAGCAACTCAGCAAGCTGGTGGGCGAAGAACAGGCAACCGAGGAACTATGCAGGGTGTTTGATAAAAAAATACCCTGAGCGTTCCTCATCCCTTTTCTTCCCGATAAGGCTAGGGAAACCTGGACAATCGTCTTATTCAGGCAAAAGCTGTCACCTTTCGCGTCCCAAACTGGTCTTTATAAATAGATATTATATACAAGACAGTACAATTCTATGATGGAGGTGACTACATGGGCGGTACAATTGCGGCCACGCCCTCACAACTGTCAGATGCTGCACCATCTTTTACAGGACATGTCGAAACAGCGAATGAACTTGTTTCGGGACTCAAATCCAGCGCGCAACATCTGGGCGGCTCGCTGCTGGCAGTTGATAGCCTGGCAGGCTTTGGTTTCGAGATGGACACGCTTTCCGGGCGTGTAGGAACGAGTTTAGACTGTTTTACCAATGCCCTCCGCAACGTTGGTCACAGCCTGCAGGTCTCTGCTGAGAGTTTCACAGCCACCGATAAACAGTTGGCCAAGACGTTCGAGCTGATCGATCAGGCCTTCACTCCCTATCTCGGCTTTGATTCTCCCGCACAGAAGCCTGCACCTCCCGCTCATCACGGGCGAGGTTTTTTCGGGTCCATCTGGCACGGTTTGACCACGGGCTATCACGATGTCGAAAACTTCCAACGACGAGTACAGCATGATACCCACAATATTCCCATCATCGGGCCGTTCATCGAGCCAAGCGATCCTGGCATGCCTGGCGAACCAGTTCCCGTTGAGCCTCCCATAGAAATACCGGTGCCAATAGGATAATATTTTCCAGGGTAGGCCACCGCGTGTTTTGCACGAGAGAAGGGACTTTTTAGCCATCGACACAGAGAGGAAAACATGGGTCAAGCAGAACAACTCTCACAGGCAGCATCACAGTTGACCAGCACGGCCAGCGCATATACCGGGGCTGCCAATGAAATCCAGGGGATTATGGGGCTGACTTCGGGCGTTGCCTATGGCCTGGGCGCGACGGAAGGAGGTTGGCAAGGGCAGGGCTATCAAGCGTTTACGACAGCCTGGAAACAGGTCTATGGAGACGGTGAGGGTCTCACCGGTGCTTTAACTGGCGCATCTGGGGTCATGACACAGCTCGCCCAGACGATCAATGAACAATTGCCCGCTATTCAAAAAGCTGAAGCGCTGGCACAGATCAATATGGACTATCTCAGGCCAGCAGCGCTGGCCGCACATGAGCAGGCTCTGAACAGCGCGCAAACGGCCTCTGATGCAGCTCTCTCAACTATTAGCACGCGGGCTTATGCGCTGGCCAGCACAGTGGGCGAACTGGAAACGAAAGTTGGCGTCTGTAACGCAGGCACAGGGGAAACGCCGCCCACCGCAGGCACGGCTCCAGTCTCGGTTGATTACGCTCAGGGCTTTTTAGCCGGTCTACTCGCGGCTGCTGGTGCCAGCGGCGGCGATGGTGGAGGAACTCCTCCACCAGCGGGACCAGATTCGTGCGATCCCGACAGTCCAAACTTCCGGCAAAGGTTGTTGGAAGCGCTCAAGAATAATTTTACAGGTCGAGGATTAGTCTGGTCGTTGCTCACAGGAGTTGCAGGCGGAGCAGCCAACACCACCAATAACCTGTTGAGCAGTGGGCTAAGTCAGACGACGATTAATGCTTTCATCGGGTCCGCGTTAGGTGGGACAACCGGGCCTGTCTCTCTGACCGTTGCGAACCTGATAGCACCGAGCATCGTGAGCAAATGTGGGCTTGACAGTAACCGCAAGGATAATGTTGTTTCGCTGATTATGTCGGTGATTGGTGGTGTATTTGTTGGCGGCGTCATTGAGCATTATGGCGTACAACCATTCTTGCCTCATGGCAGTTCTACGCCCCACCCTACGCCCAATCCCACACCAGGACCCGCTCCTACACCTACGCATTAGATTGGGTTGCGCGTGTATCCCCGTCTCCGAGAGACTACGCGGGAAACTCCTGCTTAGTCTCTCAGAGACGCGATCAATTCCAGATAATTATCGTGAATGATCTGCCAATCGGGGTGCTCTGGCCCTAGCGATTGTTCTAGCATAGTCAGCGCCTGCCGCAGAAGATGCTCTGCATCATCCGGTCTGTCCTGCCGGGCCTGCACCAGTGCCAGCGCGTTGAGATTGGTTGCAGTGACCGTTGCATCTGGCGCGGGCATCTGTTGATAGAAGGCGGACAGACGCTGGAGAAGTGGCTCCGCCTCGGCAAACTTGCCCTGCCCAAGATAGATGCCCGCCAGATTATTGAGCTGAATAGCGGCTTCGAGATCCAACGTCTCCACCTGCGCAACCTGGGCTTCTCGCAGTGACTGAAGTTGGCAAGCCACTACTCCCGCCTGCTCGTGCTGATCCTGCTGAAGATAGAGGATGAGTAATTGCTCCAAACATTCTATGCAGTCAGGATGCTCTTTCCCCTCGGTCCGTTCATAGATAGCCAGCGCCCGTTGCAGGTGCGGCTCCGCCTCTGCCCATTGTTCCCGCGCCAGGTAAACCATTGCCAGTTGATGGATGGCCCGCGCGGTCTCAAGCTGCCCCGGGCCAAGCACACGCTCGTAACCCTGGCTGACCCGTTGGAACAAGCGCAGCGCCTGCTCCCATTGTCCACAGGTGCTATAGATCGTAGCCAGCTTTTGCTGATACTGGAGTGTTTCTGGATGTTCCGGCCCTACCGTGCGTTCGTAAAACGCGCAGACGCGCTCTAACAGCGGCCTGGCTTGTTCCCATTGCGCCTGGGCCATGAAAAGTAGGAGCAGATCAGATTGAATGGCAATGGCCAGCGGACTCTCAAGCTCCTGCGCGCGCTCGCACAACGTCACAGCCTTTTGATAGGTCGCCTCAGCAGCACGCGCGTTCCCCTGCTGGATATACACGCTTCCCAGATCGTAGAGACTGAGAATCGTCTCCGGGTGGAGCGGCCCGAGGCTCCTGGTCCTGGCTGCAATAACTCTATGCAGTAATTGCTCGGCTTCCCCATAATTTCCTAACCAGCTCCGGGCCAGCGCCAGATTGTGCATGGTTGCACTCACCACAGGTGTGCCGCTACCCAACGTGCGTTCCTGGATGGCCAGCGCCCGCCACCACAGCCGCTCGGCCTCAGCGTAGCGCTGCTGTTTATAAAGCAGGGCAGCAGCCCACCCAAAGGCATCTGCCGCCTCCGGCGCGAGCAGCGTCCACTCCTGGCTGATCTGCTCCAGGTGCAAAATCTGTGTGAGCGCCTGGACACTCTGCGCACTCTCTGGATCGGTGAGAGATGGGATCAATTGAGCCAGCTCGCATAGCGCCTGCTCGACGGCTTCCAACGTTTCAGGTGTTTGCATGCCTGCCTCCTCTCTAAAGCTGGATCTGATTTGAATACTGAACGACCGAGAACTGCGTAAGTTGCTGTAATTGAAGGAAAACCAAGCACATTCCTCCTACGCGAGCATCAGTGGTAGTATCTATCTGGCCAGTATACGCGATCGTGGCCTGGTTGACCAGATCAGTAAAGAGCGCGTACAACTGGGAATTGTCAGTTCTGGTCAGAATCGCTTTCGCATCCTGGCGCAGCCGTTCCAGGGTCTTCTGAAGATTATCCAGTTCCTGGTTAATGGTACCCGCCAGCTTTTGCGACGCCGGAGTTGTACCAGGAGAGCTGGCAAAGCCAAAGAGATGCGTATTCATTTCGAGCAGATATCCTAGCGTCGGCGCATTGGGCTTCAGCGAGAGAATCGGCTTACGGGCAATACTTGAATCGACCAGCAAGGGGGTATGTGGCGGGACATCCTGGCTGACGGCCTCAGACCCATCCAGCGTATCAAGGATGGAGATCAAGTCGTCGCGCGCCGTCGCGCTGGTTAAATCCTGCGGCCTGCCCAGACCCCAGGCATTCGAGGACCACGCAAAGATCAGACGCACATTTTGCAGCAACCAGGCTCCCAGGCCACCCGGCAGCGGGGCCATCCTATTCATTGGATCATCTGAAAGCAAATGGCGTAGATGATCGAGCGCGCTAAAATGATTACTATCCTGCGCGTTCGGTGTCTGTGGCAAGACTCCGTAATAGCGCCATTTATGCGGATCAGGTGATGGAAATGTCGGCGTTGGGGAAGCGCTCTCCTCGGTGATGAGCAAGCGGCTCCTGGTGGCCAGCAGATTTGCACTTGCATCTGTGTATGTAAGCGACGCCCTACCATTTGAGGGCGTGAACTGGCCAAGCAGGAGGCTTGTGCCCTCGGCATGAGAGCTATCCGGCAGCAACCAGGCGTAATAGCTATTCCGGGCTGCGGGCGCGGGCAGATGCCACAGCGAAATGCGCGCCCCATTGGCAATACCCTGATCCACTTCTGTTCCAACCAGATTGGTGCTAAAAAAGGCAACCTGCCCGTAGACTGGCACACTTCCCGCCGTTGAAGAGGCGGTAAAGTGTTGTGCCAGGATCAGCGCGGTTGACCCCAGGAGCGCGATCAACGCCACAATGCTCACAATGACGATAACCCGGCGTGGACCATGCATCGCGACCTGAGATCTGCCGTCAACGCCTCCCCGAAACTTGACCAGGCGCGACGCCGGTATGGTGGGCTGGTCGTAGTCTGGAGAAACAGGCAGTTCAGGCAAACGCGCAACTGGTGCATGGTTCACTGTCGCGTCTGCCGCTGGCTCGTCGGGCAGGAGAGCCAGCAACAACTTCTCAATAGCACGCAACGGATCGTGCGTCCCATCAAAGGTTGGCAGCGCGGCCCACTCTGCCGGATTCTCGTCCTCCGGCAGCATAATTGTCAGGCGTAGCGCTCCCTGGAGAGCATGCTGTTGCGCAAGCTCTAGAGCGCGCTCAACCACACGCTGCGCATTGACATGCGCGGCCAATCCCGGCGTCTGGAAAAGAAGAAACCATTGAGAGTTGGCCAGCGAAAGTTCGGCAAAAGGCAGAAAATCCTCGTCATCGAGAGAACCTGGATAACTGACGACATCAAACCCGCGTTCCTGCAACCGGGCTAATAATGGATTCAGGATAGTCAGGGCTATTTGCGAAGTAGAATCGACATCATGGCAGAGGAAAATACGAGTGACAACCATGAATACTCCTTTGAAACACAACACGATATCTTTTTCACACGCATAGAGACCTTCCCGCTCTCTTCTACGCGGGAAGCGCTCACTTCTTTGCTTGCTTTTTCTCTGCCGGGCGGGATCTTCCCAAATCCCATCGCTACCATGTAGTGCACGTGAAGTATAGCATAGCCTCGCGCTTTCTGCCAGTTGTTAGCCTGATCGGCCTTCCACCTCTAAAAAGGCCACATGCGCACCGTCTGTATGTTATACTTCGCAAGCAAGCGCTATTTTCACAATGCAGCATACCAACAGGATTGTTAACTGTTCTCGCACCTTCAGTGAAGACGCAGCGATAAGCAAAAAGATCAATTTCTAACAGAAAGGCATCGTTTGCCATGAAAGATCAGGCCCTATACACTCAGCCTGCTACCTCGTTGAATCCCGCGCTTGTGATCTATCTGATTGATGCCAGCCATTCGATGAACGCCCCCTGTAACGGAACAACGAAAATGGACATTGTCAATCAGGCGTTAAAAAATGCGCTGAATGACATGATTCGCCGCTCGCTCCGCGATGGGGTTGTGCAGAAACGCTATAAAATCGCAATTTTCGCGTATAACACATCAGTGGTCGATGTGCTAGGAGGTATCCGCGATCTGCCTGATATCTGGAAACAGGGCAATCCGGTCATCCACGCCAGCGGCGAAACCGATACCTCGATCGGTTTCCTCGCGGTTGAAACACTCCTCCAGCAGCAATTGGGCATGCTCCATCACGCGCCGGCTCCGTTTGTCTGCCATTTGACGGACGCGCTGATTACCACGACCGATCCATCGCCGATTGTCCAGCGCATTCAACAGATGCGAGTGCGGGATGGGAATGTGCTGGTCGGCAATGTGTACGTCGCGGATCATATGCTGCGCAAACCAGTACCCGA
>Ga0207652_10004062_pt1 | contig 11933 bp, 10 predicted proteins | sample KBSC63BmetaG_FD_184334 | JGI IMG/M metagenome (GOLD analysis project Ga0207652, IMG submission 184334) | Corn rhizosphere microbial communities from Kellogg Biological Station, Michigan, USA - KBS C6-3B metaG (SPAdes) (version 2) | ecosystem: Host-associated > Plants > Roots > Rhizosphere ... | reverse complement strand
GCCGAGGTGGAGCGCATCACCGCGGGCGCCAAGGTGCCGGTGGTGTACGACGGCGTCGGCCGCGACACGTTCATCAAGTCGCTCGACTGCCTCGCGAGGCGCGGAATGATGGTCAGCTACGGCAACGCCTCGGGGCCGGTCGATCCGTTCCAGCCGGTGATCCTCGCCCAAAAGGGTTCGCTCTTCCTCACTCGCCCGACATTGTTCGACTACACCCTCGATCGCGCCGACCTCGAGCAAGCCGCGGCCGAGCTGTTCGCGATCGTCGAAAGCGGCAAGGTCAAGATCGAGGTGAAGCAGCACTTCCCGCTCAGCCACGCCGCTGAAGCCCACCGCGCCCTCGAAGCGCGCCAGACCAGCGGATCGACGATCCTCACGATCTGAAGCGGCTCCTTCACATTTCTGCGATGCGCCGCTAAGCCTCCGCGACTTTATCAAGCGGAATGGAGACCGATCTTTTGGCCAAGGAAGAATTGCTCGAGATGCGCGGGCAGGTGGTGGAGCTGCTGCCCAATGCGATGTTTCGCGTCCGTCTCGAGAACGGCCACGAGATCCTTGGACACACCGCCGGCAAGATGCGCAAGAACCGGATTCGTGTGCTGACCGGCGACGAAGTGCTGGTCGAGCTGACGCCGTACGACCTCACCAAGGGGCGGATCACCTATCGCTTCATGCCCGGCCGCGGAGGCCCGCCCGGCTACACGGGCTGAGCCAATCCGTGCGGCTGATCCTCGCCTCGGCGAGCCCGCGTCGTCTCGACCTCCTGGCGCGCATCGGGGTCACGCCCGACACCGTGGTTCCCGCCGATATCGACGAAAGCGTGCCCAGGGGCGAGCTGCCGCGCCAGCACGCGCTGAGGCTCGCGCGTGAGAAAGTCGAGGCCGTTGCCGCCCGGGAACCCGGCGCGCTGGTGCTCGCGGCCGATACGGTGGTTGCCGTCGGCCGCCGCATCCTCCCCAAGGTCGAGGACGAAGCGACGCTGCGCGCCTGCATGAACCTGCTGTCCGGACGGCGCCACCGCGTGCTGACCGGAGTCGCGCTCGCGATACCGGACAAAGGCATTCGCGAACGGCTGGTCGAAACGATGATCGCGATGAAGCGGCTGAGCGCGGAAGAAATCGACTTTTACGCGAGTCATGGCGAATGGCGCGGGAAGGCCGGCGGCTATGCGCTCCAGGGCTATGGCGAGGTCTATGTCCGCCACATCGCCGGCAGCTATTCGAACGTGGTCGGGCTGCCGCTTGCCGAGACCCGGGCGCTGCTCAAGTCCGCGGGCTACCCGATTGCCTGAATGGCTGGTCGAGCGCGGGATTGGCGAGACCCGGGCAGCCCTGGTCGACAGGGGCGAGATCATAGAGGCGCGGGTCGAGCTCGATGGCGTGGTTTCGGCCGGAAGCATCATCGCCGCGCGGCTGGCGAGCATCGGCACGAAGGGGCGGAATGCGATCGCGGCGGATGATCGCGGCATCGAATATCTGCTGCCGTGCGGAGCCGCCGGGGTGACCGAAGGCGCGGCGCTGGCGATCGAGGTCACGCGCGAGTCGATCCCCGGCGCGGAGAGCTGGAAACGGCCGCTTGCGCGCGTGACCGGTGAGGCGCCGCGACCGCCGGAGCGCCTTGGCGCGCGCGACCTCGTCTTCCCGGATTGTCGCGACCCGCTAGCCGCGGCGGGCTGGGACGAACTCATCGACCAGGCGCGGACCGGCGTAATTTCTTTTGTCGGCGGCGAGCTCAGGATTTCGCCGACGCCGGCAATGACCCTGATCGACGTCGACGGCACGCTCCCGCCTGGCGAGTTGGCGGTGGAGGGTGCCGCCCGCGCAGCGCAGTCGATCCGCCGGCTCGATATCGGCGGCTCGATCGGAATCGATCTTCCGACCGCCGGCGACAAGGCCGCACGCAAGGAGGCCGCGGAGGCGATCGACGCCATCCTGCCGCAGCCGTTCGAGCGGACGGCGGTCAACGGCTTCGGCTTCGTCCAGATCGTGCGCTCGCGGAGCCGCGCGTCGCTGGTCGAGCTGGCGCAGGATCGCGCGCCGTTCGAAGCGCGCGCGCTGCTCCGGCGAATCGCTTGCGATCAGCCGGGGGCCAAGCGCATTGTCGCGCATTCTGCCGTGGTCGCCGTGCTGGCGACGCGCCGCGAATGGATCGACGAGCTCTCGCGTCAAATTGGAGGCGCGGTCGAGTTGCGCGCCGACGCCGCTCTTCCCATGTCCGGCGGATATGCCGAAAACCTCCGATAAACCGAAATCCTGCCCGGTCTGTGGCAAGCCGGAGTCGCCCGAGCACGCGCCTTTCTGCAGCCGCGGCTGCAAGGACCGCGACCTCTTGAACTGGCTCGGCGAGGGCTATCGCATTCCCGGTCCCGCGGCGGATCCCGAAAGGGTGGACAGCGACGGGAGCGACGGTTAGGGAGCGCGCTCGCTCTTCGGGGTGCCCCGTTTCCGATGCGAATGCCCAGGTAGCTCAGTTGGTAGAGCACGTGACTGAAAATCACGGTGTCGGTGGTTCGATCCCGCCCCTGGGCACCATCGCTGCCCGGAACCAATCCGGGGCACTGGCGAGGACAGCGATCGCCGGCGAGTGGCCCGTGCCAGCTTCCATCCTCGACCTCCCCACCCCTGCCCTCCTCCTCGATCGCACGCGCCTCGAGCGCAACGCGGCGCGGATGCGCGACAAGGTGCGCACGCTCGGGGTGGCGCTGCGCCCGCACGTCAAGACCGCCAAATCGATCGACGTGCTGCGCGTGCTCAGCGGCAGCGCGGAACTTCCGATCACCGTCTCGACGCTCGCCGAGGCGCGTTACTTCTTCGCGAACGGCGTCACCGACATTCTCTACGCGGTCGGCATCGCGCCGGTGAAATTGCCCGAAGTAGCCGACCTGATGCGCGCCGGCTGCACGCTGCGGATCATCCTCGACACACTCGAGGCCGCCGACGCCGTTAGGGCGTTCGCCGAGAGCCAAGCCGTGCCAATCGAGGCGCTGATCGAGATCGACAGTGACGGCCATCGCGCGGGTGTTGCGCCCGACGACCCGCTGCTGATCGCCATCGGCGAGCGCCTCGGGCCGAGCCTCGCCGGGGTGATGACCCATGCCGGCGCCTCCTACGACTGCCGCACGTGCGCGGAGTTCGAAGGGATGGCCGAGCAGGAGCGGGCGCTCACCGTGCGCGCCGCCGAGCGCCTCCGCGCGGCGGGCCTTGACTGCTCCATCGTCAGCGTCGGCTCGACCCCGACGCTCCATTATGCGCTGGGCCTCGACGGCGTGACCGAGGCGCGCGCGGGGGTCTGCGCCTTCGGCGATCTTGTCCAGGCCGAGCTCGGCACCTGCGGGGTCGACGATATCGCGATCGGCGTCCTCGCCAGCGTGATCGGCCACAACCGGCAGCACGGGCGCGTGCTGGTCGATGCCGGATTCCTCGCGCTCAGCCGCGACCGCGGCACCGCCGACCTGCCGGTCGACTGGGGCTATGGCGCGGTGTGCGATCCGGTCACCGGCGCGGTCATCGACGACGTCATCGTGTCATCGACCAACCAGGAACACGGGATCGTCACCGCGCGATCGGGAACGATCGACTTCGACCTTTTCCCGATCGGCAGCCGCGTCAGGATCTTGCCCAACCACGCCTGCGCGACCGCGGCCGCCTACGAGCGCTATCACGTGACCGACGGCGAAGAGCGGATCGTCGATGTCTGGGAGCGGGTGAACGGCTGGTAATCAGGCCCGGCCGTACAGCCGGTCGAGCACGCGCGCGGTCTCGAGCAATCCCTCGGTCGTTCCCGAGAAGCGCCCCGCGGCGGCGAGCCTGCGAAGCCAGTCGACGGCGGCGCGGCCGCCCCAATCGTCGGGCGGCGAGGCAATGCGCTGCCGCTCGCGGCCCTTGAGCAGGTCGGCCGAGAAATCGAAGAACGAGCCATTCTCGTTGCGCATCTCGGCGCCTGCCGCGGTTCCGTAGACGCTCGCGCCGATCACCGCGTCGGCGCCGGCGTTCAAGTTCCACGAACAGGCGATGCGCACGTCGACTCCGTTGGCAAGCGTCAGCTGCGCGGTCGCATAATCCTCGACCTCGCCGCTCCGCACGGCGCGGCCGTCGCGCAGCAACGTCGCCCGCGCATCCATCACGTCGGGAAAGTCGAACAGCCAGAGAGCAAGGTCGACGAGGTGCACGCCGAGATCGATCAGGCAGCCGCCGCCGGACAGCGCCCGGTCCCAGAACCAGCGGCTCTGTGGCCCGTAGGCGTTGTGGAACGTGAGATCGACCGCGAACGGCTTGCCGAGATCCCCCGCGCGGACGTGGTCGCGGATCGCCTGCATCGCCGCGGTGTGGCGATAGGACAGGTCGACCCCCAACAGGCGGTCGGCGCTGCGCGCGGCGTCGAGCACGCGCCGCACTTCGGCGGCGTTGCGGCCTAACGGCTTCTGGCAGAACACCGCCGCGCCGGCTTCGAACGCCTGTACGCACTGGTCGGCGTGGAGCGCGCTAGGGGTCGCGATGACCACGCCGTCAAGGTCTAGCGCAAGCATCGCCTCGAACGAGTCGGGTTCGAGGGCGAGCGGCGCGAGCGCCTTCGCCTGCTCGGCCATTTGCGGGTCGGGGTCGCAGATCGCCGCGGCGATGGCTTCGCCACTCGCCAGCATGGCTTGCATCCGGTTGCGCCCGATCCAGCCGGTGCCGAGAAAGCCCAAGCGGATCACGGCACCACCACCGCCTTGACGAAATTGCCGGGGTGATCTCGGGTCGCGTCGAGCGCGGCGCCAAGCTCCTCGAGCTTGTAGCGATGGGTGATCAGCATTGCCGGGTCGATCAGCCCGCGTTCGATCGCCGCCACGGCTTCGCGCATTCCGCGCACCGCGACCGCCGGATCGCGCTCGTGGGCGTTGGCGACGTCGAACCCGCGCCAGTTCCACAGCTGCATGTTGACCTGTCGCGGCCCGTCCTGATGATAGCCCGCGATCACCAGCCGGCCGCCCTCGCTGGTCAGTTCGGCGGCGAGATCGAGCGGCCATTGCTTGCCGACCGCCTCGATCACGCGCTCGCAAAAGCGGCCGCCGGTCAGCTCGCGCACGCGCTCGATGATTTCGTAATGGTCGTGCATCGGGATCGTCTCGGCCGCCCCCATCCGTCGCGCGAGATCGAGGGATTCGGCTCGCCGCGAGATGGCGATCACGCGTGCGCCGGCGTCGCTCGCCAGCCGGACCAGGATCGCCCCCAGAAAACCGATTCCCACGATCGCGACGGTCTGGCCTTCACGGACGTCGCTGCGGCGGAAGATGTTCATCGCGCACCCGAACGGCTCGAGCGGGAGCTCGCGCTGCGCCAAGGCGTCGGGAATCTTCACCACCTGCGAGGCGTCGGCGATGTCATATTCGGCGTAGGCATGCCCGCTGAGAAACCCCACACGGTCGCCCGCCGCGATTCCGCTGACATTATGGCCGACCGCATCGATGATCCCCCAACCTTCGTGCCCCAGCGCGCCCGGCTTGGTCGGGAATTGCATCCACTCCGGCCCCTCCCACGGCGTCAGGTTCGACGCGCAAACACCGCACCCCTGAAGCCGCACGCGCAACTGCCCGGATCCAGGCTCGGGCAGCGGCGCCTGCTGGATCATCAACTTACCCGCGCCGGTCAGGACCGCGGCGCGCATCGTCTTGAGAGTCATTATTCGGCGGCGGTCGCGATCATCGGCGCGTCGACATACATCGGCTGCGCGATGCGGTTCTGCTCGTCCTCGAACCAGGCGATCGTCGCCTCGAGCCCTTGCTCGAGGTCGACGCTCGGGCGCCAATCCAGCAGCTTCAGCGCGCGCGAGATGTCCGGCTTGCGGCGCCGCGGATCATCGATGGGAAGCGGACGATGGACGATCGGGGAGTCGGTGCCAGTCATCGCCACCACCATGTCGACCAGCGCGCGCACTGAAAGCTCGTTGGGATTGCCGAGGTTGACCGGCATGCCGACCGCGCGGTCGCTGTCGATCAGCCGCGACAGGCCTTCGATCATGTCGTCGACGAAGCAGAAGCTGCGCGTCTGCGAGCCGTCGCCGTAGATCGTGATGTCGTCGCCCGACAGCGCCTGGCAGACGATGTTCGACACGACGCGGCCGTCGTCGCAGCGCATGTGCGGACCGTAGGTGTTGAAGATGCGCGCCACGCGCACGTCGGCGCGATGCGCGCGCAGGAAATCGAAGGCGAGAGTCTCCGCCGCGCGCTTCCCCTCGTCGTAGCAGGCGCGCGGACCGGTGCAGCTGACCCAGCCGCGATAATCCTCGGTCTGGGGATGGATCTCGGGGTCGCCATAGACCTCGCTGGTCGAGGTCAGCAGCAGTCGCGCGCCCGTCTCCTCCGCCAGCCGCAGCAGGTTGCGCGTGCCGACCACGCTGGTCAGCAACGTGTGCTCCGGGTCGGCCTGGTAGTGCGGCGGGGAGGCCGCGCAGGCGAGATGGTAGATATGGGTGAACTTGACGCGCGCGCCGCGCAGCCACTGCGGCAGGTTGTCGATCACGTCATGCTCGACGAACTCGAACCGGGGCTCGCGCTCGAGGTGGCGCAGATTGTCCATCCGGCCGGTCTGCAGATTGTCGAGACAGACGACATGTGCGCCTTCGCCGATCAGCCGGTCGCACAGGTTCGAACCGATGAAGCCCGCGCCCCCCGTCACAAGCGCAATCTTCTGGTTCCGATGCTTCACTCGACGCTCCTTCACTGTGTCCGCGTCAGCAGTGGCTGCGGCGGCTTCTTCGATGTGCCGTTCGAGCTCGGCAGCGCGGTGCCCCGCGGTGTGGCTCGCGAGAATTCGTTCGCGCGCGGCGAGGCCGATGGCGGACGCATCGTCATCCGAAGACAGAATCGCGACCACCTCTTCGCTGGAGTCCGCGAGGAGGATCTCGCGGTCCGCTTCGAACAGCCGGTCGATGCCGTCCCACCGGTCGGAGATGACCGGCGTCGCGCAGGCCCCGGCTTCGAACAGACGCACCGAGGGCGACCAGCCGGCGGCGATCATGTCGGCGCGCGTGACATTCAGCGTGTAGCGCGAGGCGGCGTAGAATTGCGGGTGCTCGGCGGGCGGCAGATGGTCGATCCGCTCGACGTTGGCCGGCCAGGCGATGGTGTCGGGATATTGCGGCCCGGCGACGCAGAATTTGAGATGCGGCAAGCGCCGGGCGGGTTCGATTAGCAGCTTGTCGAGGGTCGGCTGTCGATCATCGCTGTAGGTGCCGAGATAGGTGAGGTCCCACTTCTTGGGGACATCCACGACCGGATAGGCGTCGGGATCGACCGAGCAGTAGAGCGCGCGGGCTCGCCGGGCGCCATATTGCCGCTCGATGCGCCGCAGCGTCGGGCCGCCGGTGAACGACAGGTAGAGATCGTAACCGGGAATGATCTCGGGAGAGAGATATTCGAAGTCGCGGCGCGCGAGCTTGGCGAGCGTCACCGGCGTGTCGATGTCGTAGAAGGCCGTCACCCCGCGCGCGAGCCGCTGGACCATGCCTCCGACCGCGACCCCTTCGGGAACGTAGGATCCGACGATCACCGCGTCCGCATTGCTGATCTCGTCGCTCCAGTGCCGCAGCTCTTCGAGCGATCCGTAAAATTCGAGACGGCAATAGTCGGGCTCGGCGATGTCGCGGGCGTTTCGATACCAGGGCACGTCGCGCTCGAGGAACAGGATGTCATGGCCGCGCCCGGCGAACGCCTTGAGCAGCGCCCGGAAGGTGGTCGCGTGACCATTGCCCCACGATGAGGACAGGCTGAGCCCGAGCACCACGAGCTTCATGCCGCGACCTCTTCGAGGCGGTGGGCCGTTTCCTCGCGAAGCAAAGCGTCGACCACCGCGCCGCGATGTTCGTACGTGTGCTCGGCAAGCACACGGCGAAGCGCCGCCCGGCCGATTGCGCGCGCCCGTTCGAGCGTCAGCTCGCGCACATGGTCGGCGACGTCCTGGCCGTCGCGCGCGACGAGCACTTCCTCGCCGGGTTCGAGGAACAGATCGATCCCTTCCCACGCATCGGTGATCAGGCAGGCCGCCGCGCCGGCGGCCTCGAACACTCGGGTGGCCGGCGAGAAGCCGATGTCGGCCATGCTGTCGCGGGCGATGTTGAGCACCGCCAGCGGCGTGCAGTTGAACGCATTATGCTCGTGCGTGAAGACGTGGCCGAGGCTGCGGACGTTCGCCGGCAAGCCTTTCGAATCCCACCCGTTGCCGCCGATCAGGAAGCGGCGCTCCGGCAGTGCCGCCGCCGGTTCGAGGAAGAATTGCTCGACCCGCGCCTCGCGATCCGGAAGCCGGTTGCCGAGGAACGACAAGTCGGCCGCGAAGCGCGGTTCGGGCTCGACGGGATGATGCGTGGTCGGATCGAGCGCATTGTAGATCGGCACGCAGCGGCGCGCACCCATCGCCTCGTAAGCCGCGACGACCGGCGGCCCGCCGCCATAGGTCAGGACCAGATCGAGCGACCGGAGCGCGCGGCGCACCGGGTGATTTGCCTGAGCGCGCATTTCGGCAAGCGTCGCGGCGGCATCCACGTCCCAGAAGATCTTGAGCGCACGCGGCGCGGCATGATCGAGGATGCCGGCGAGCAGCTCATCGTCGAACACACCGACGCCCGAAGCCTTGACGACCACGTCCACGGCGCCTGCTTCATCGAGGGCGGAGCGCAGGCCCTCCGGCGTTGCCGGGTACACCACCGACCGCGCCCAATCGGGCGGCTCCATGTCGCGATGCTGCTGCCGGTCGTAGGCGTCGGGCTCGTAGAAGCTGATCTCATAGCCGCGGGTCGCGAGATCGCGGAGCAGCCCGCGATAATAAGTCGCCGCGCCGTTCCACCACGACGACAGCAGGCTCGATCCATAGAAAGCGATCTTCACGCGGCGCTCTCCAGGACCCGCTCGACGACCGGAGCCCGCAATCGCTCGACGATCGAGAGCAATTCGTCGACGCGATGAGCGCAGGTGTGGCGCCTGGTGATCGTCTCGAGCCCGCTGCGCACCAGGGACGCGCGCAGGCTGGCATCTTGCTTCAGGTCCTCAAGCGCCCGCACCATCGCACCGCCGTCGCGGACCATCAGGAAATCCTCGCCAACGCGGAACAGCTGCTCGCAGTCATCCCACGGCGCCGACACCAACGGAATTCCACAAGCGAGCGCTTCGAACACGCGGATAGTTGGAATCCCGCGCAACAGGCGCGCATAAAACCGACGCGGCACGTGCACGGTCGCGAGGTGCCGCGCGAAGACTTGCGGCGCCGCCGCGTTGGCGAGCCAGCCTCGATAGCTTGCCCCATGTTCGCTAAGTTTGCGCTTCGCCTCGTCGGGATAGCGGACTCCATGAACGTCGAGCGGCAGCCCGGCGTCGCGCGCGGGCTTGAGCAGATAATCGACCAGCTCGGCGCTGCGCTCGCCGTCACCCCAATTACCGACCCAGACGAGGCCGTGGCGCTCCCCTTCATCCGCCGGCGGGTGGAACCGCCGTGTATCGGCGGCTTCGTGCCACACGAACGCACGGTCGCCCCAGCCCCAGCGCTCATAGACCCGCGCCAGCGTGTCGCCGAACGCCAGCACGCCATCGTAAGCGCTAAGATCGTAGGCGCGCATCTCGTTCGGCGCGGAAACCGCGCGGTGGTGGGTATCGTGGAACAGCAGGGTGAAGCGCCCGCCGCGCGCGCGCAGCCGGCCGAGCGCGGCGACCAGCTCGGGATCGTTCCACTCGTGGACGATGACAAGATCGGCGCCCCAGGCCTGGCCGGCGCCTTCCTCGGGCCTGCGATAAGTGCGCGAGCCAAGCTCCGGATAGGCATCGCGGAACGGCGCTAGCGCCTCCTCGCCATGGTCGGCTACGAGGTTGGCGAGGCTCCACGCGCCCTCGGGCTCGAACACGCGCACGTCGTGGCCGCGCGCAATCAGCTCGCTGAGCACGCCGCGCAGGAAATGCGCATTGCCGTGGTTCCAGCACGAGCGCAGCGAATGGGTGAAATAGACGATCCTCATGCGGCCCCGGCGACCTGAAGCGGCTGGCTGGCAACTACGGCAGGGACCACGCGCGCGTAGATGTCCGTCATGGCCCGAGCCATGCGCTCGGGCGTGTAGTGCGCCGCCCGTGCGCGCGCGAGCTGGCCGAGCTGCTCGCGCTCGTCGGAGTCGGCGAACAGGTCGGTTATCGCCGCGGCGAATGCGCGATCGTCCGACGCGGGCGCGAAGATCGCCACGCCGCCCCACATCTCGCGATGGGTGGCAATGTCGGACAGCACCAGCGCGCAGCCCGCCTGCGCCGCTTCGAGCACCGACAGGCCGAACGGCTCGTAAAGCGCGGCCGACGCGTAGATCGGCCGCGCCGCGTGCAAGGCCGCGATGCGCACGTCGCTGAGCGGTCCGAGCGCTTCGATCGTCTCGAGATCGATGCGAGCGCCGTTCGGCCCGAGCGTCGGGCCGGCGGCCTGGAACGGCGCGTCGATCCGCGCCGCGGCGGCATCGAGCACCGCAACATTCTTGCCTTCGTCCCACAACCGCCCGGCCGTGAACACGAACTGGCCCTGCGGCAGGTCGAGCGGCAAGCCGCGGCCGCGGCCGTTGTGCACCGCGAGCGCATGGACGTCGTAGATGCGCGAGGTGACCGCGGCGAACGCGACGCTCGGCGCGACCACCGCGGCGGCGCGATGAATGCCGCGCTCGACGAGATCGCGGCGCCACTCGAAATCGGGCGGAAGCGGCGTGCCGCGGACCGCTGCCCACCAGCTCGCGACGCAGCTGTGCTGGACGGCGACGCAGGGCTGGACGAACTCGGCGTCGGCAAGCAGCGCCGCGCTGCTGGTCTGGACGATGTCCACCTGCTCGCGCTCGGCGATCCGCGCGATAGCATCGCCGGCGCGCCGCATCTCGGCCGGGCTGGAATCGAGCCAATCGAGCGGGAGGCCGGTGTCGATCAGCTTGAACTCGGCCGCATCCTCGCGCTGGCGCGCGCCGGGCGGAGGACCCATCACCGCGAGCGTGGTCTCGATGCCGAGCCGCCGCAGCGCCCGCGCAAGCTCGAGGCTGTAGGTCCAGACTCCGCCGACGGCGTCGGTAACGAGAAGAAGCCGAAGCGCGTTCATTCGGCCGCGCTCGCAAGCTCGCGCTGAAGCGTTGTTCCGCGCTCGGCGGAAAGCCATTGGGCAAGCCTTGCGACTCCGTCGCGCCAGCCGCGCGGCTTCGGTAGATCGAGCGCCGCGCGCGCGGCGCTGGTGTCGGCGACGAACCAACGCTGGTCGCCCTGGCGCCAATCCTGAAAGTCGAGCTTGATTTCGCGGCCGGTGATCGCCCGCATTTCGTCGATCAGCTCCAGCAGGCTGATCGCGTTTTCGGACCCGCCGCCGAGATTGAAGGCGCGGCCGGCGACCTTGCCGATGTTGGCGAGCCCGGCCGCGTAGGCGTTCACCGCGTCGCCGACATCGAGGATATCGCGCACCTGCCGGCCGTCGCCGTAAATCGTGAGCGACCGGTCCTCGAGCGCGCGGATCAGGAAATGGGCGACCCACCCCTGATCCTCAGTCCCCATCTGCCGCTGGCCGTAGATGCAGCTCATCCGGAAGACGAGCGTCGGCACGCCGAAGCTGCGCGCATAATCGAGCACATATTGGTCGGCCGCGCCCTTCGAGCAGCCGTAGGGGGTGTGGAAATCGAGCGGCCGGCTCTCGTCGATCCCGCGCCTCGCCGCGAACGCCTTGGGCTCATAGCGGTCGTGGAGCGTGTCGAACTCGATGTCGCCGAGATCGCCATAAACCTTGTTGGTCGAAGCGAAAATCACCGGCACCGGCTCAGGCCGCACCCGCACCGCGTCGAGCAGGTTGATCGTGCCGCGCACATTGATGTCGAAATCCTCGCGCGGGTCGGCGAGGCTGGTGGTCACCGCCACCTGCGCGGCGAAGTGGAACGCCGCCTTTGCCTCGGCTGCGGCGCGCACCAGC
>Ga0207652_10004054_pt1 | contig 11950 bp, 7 predicted proteins | sample KBSC63BmetaG_FD_184334 | JGI IMG/M metagenome (GOLD analysis project Ga0207652, IMG submission 184334) | Corn rhizosphere microbial communities from Kellogg Biological Station, Michigan, USA - KBS C6-3B metaG (SPAdes) (version 2) | ecosystem: Host-associated > Plants > Roots > Rhizosphere ... | reverse complement strand
GCAGTAGGTCGCGTCGCTCCATTACGCTTACGCTCGAGGGCGGCCGGGGCCAGCGGGTATCCCCCCCTCGGGTCGCTCGACTACGTCGGCGGTGCTCGGGTGCCTGCGGCACCCTGCGCTCCGGCGACGCGTCTCTCGCTCGGGCTCCGGCTGGCAAGCTTTCCCGCTTTGCGGGAAAGCAGCGCCTGCGCACGCCCCTCGGGAGGGACACCCGCTGTCCCCGGCCGCGCTCGATGCTCGCGCTCCACTACGCTCCTACGGTCTTCAGGCGTCAAACAGCGTGGTGGAAGCGCGCAGGGTTTAAAAAAAATCAGATAGCCGGACCTGCTCGTCGCGGCGTTCGAGTTGGTCGGGGCGTTCTTTGTTGCTTGAACGACGAAGGAGCGTAGTGGAGCGCTCGCATCGACGGCGGGCGTAAGAGGAATGGGGCGACGCCCCCTGAGCGAGTCCGCCTACAGCTTGGGGATTCGGATTGTCTTGCTGATCATCAGGCCGCCCGACAGCGCGAAGAGCAGGACGAGCGGGTGAAAATACCAGGGCCCCCACTGGAAACGGCCGCCCCAGACCTCGGCGCCGACGCGGCCGCGGAGCGCCGCCGCCATCAGCACGCCCACCAGGACGATGCTGGTGGGGATGGGGGTGCCTTCGAAGTACTTCACCTTCTCGCCGCCGTCGGCCAGCGCCTCGGCCGTGACGTTGAAGCGCGCCAGGCGGGAGACGCCGCAGGCGACGAAGCCCATCAGCACCAGCTGGTCCCAGCCGCCGTCCAGCCCCGCGCCGTAGGCCATGGCCGCCGGCGCCGCGCCGAACGAGATCACGTCGGACAGCGAGTCCAGCTCCCGCCCCATCACCGAATGCGTCTGCCGGAAGCGGGCCACCCGGCCGTCCAGGAAGTCGAACACGAACGCCAGCGCGATGGCGCCTGCCGCGCCGATCAGGTAGCGCGGATTGCCGGTCCGCAGGGACGCCATGACGGTGAAGATGGCCGCCATGCCGCTGGCCGCGTTCGCCAGCGTGAAGAAGTCGGCCAGGTGAAACTCGCGGACCATCGAGAAATGGCGCGGCACCCCGCCCTTATAACAGCGGCGCACGGCTGGAATCACGCCCCGAATTGGTGACGCCGGCCCGCCCCAGGCGTCGCGCCGGACGATCAGCGGCGGCGCGAGCCGCGCGCCCGGGCCATGGCCGGGCGCGCCCGCCGCAGCGTCGCGAACAGCAGGCCCGCCATGCACAGCACGCCGAACGCCACGCCGCTGCCGCCGCCGGCCACGTCGCAGCCGCCCGCCTCGCCTCCGGTGACGGCCGCCGTCCCGTCGACGCCTGCGTCCTTGTCCCCCGTGGCGGGCGCCTGCGCGTCGGTCTTGCCGGCGTCCGACGCCTTCGCGTCGGTCGCTCCCGCGTCGCTGGAAGTCCCGGAATCCGCCACCCCGCCGTCCGAGCCGGGCGCGTTCACGACGATCGACGTGGTCGTCGACTTGCCCGAGGCGTCGCTGGCCGTGACGGTGATCGTCTGCTGGCCGCGGATCTGCGTCAGGGTCCAGTGGAACGGCGGCGTCGTCGACGACGTCTGCAACCCCATGGGCGACACCTTCACGCTGACGGACTTCACCGCGCAATCATCCGTGGCGCGCACGCTGACGTCGAACGTGCTGGTGACGCGCGCGTTGTTCGCCGGCGACAGGATCGACACGTACGGGGCCACGCTGTCCGGATCGCAGCCGAACGGCGTGGGCTTCACGCCGCCCGGCCAGGGGCCCAGCTGATTCAACATCCGCTGATACGAGTTCTGCGTGGACCACCCGCAGCGATCACCGTCGATCTGATTGGTGGTGTCCTCGAAGCCGTCGCAATTGGGACAGATGGTCGGGTCCATCACATCGTGCGTGCTCTTCGTGTGCTCGAGACCGACCAGGTGCGCCTGCTCCTGGGCGATGATGATGGCGGTGTCCTTGGCGTTCTGACCGCCCATGAACGCGTAGGCCACGCCGCCGTTCAGGTCCTTGCAATAGAACGGCGCGATGCCGGCCGTGTTCGAGCTGGCCTGACACCAGGCGCCGCCGCCCGAGCTGACCACCTCGGTGTAGTAGGGACCGGAGGTGGGCCGGGTCAGCGTGAACACCACGTTGAAGTCGGCGTACCACTTGTCCAGATATGCCTGGACCTGCTTCTGGCAGTCCTTCAGGCTGCTGCCGAACTGGCAGACGAACTTGGGCGGCGTCCCCTGGCAGGCGTTCGGGGCGATGTTGGGCGTCGGCGATCCGTCCGCGTAGTCCAGGTACACGACGTGCGGCGGCGTCACGTTCGCGCCGGCGCCCGCGTCGGCGGCGGTGGCCGCCGACGTTCGCGTGGCGACCGCGTCGTCCGGAGATGTCGGCGGCTGGACCAGATCATCGCCCATGGAGACGGCGGCGGCGCGCGCGCTGGCCGCGGCTCCCAGGACCAAAATCACGGCGCCCGAGGCGCCAAAGCCCGCACGCACCAGTCGCTGTCGGTGTAGCATCGTCGACCCATCCCCCCTCGTCAGGTCCGCGAAGACCCTTGACGATGCGCCGCAACGAAGCCCAGGATTGCCACCCATGGCCGACGCTGAAACCTTCATCCGCGATTTCCACACCAAGAACCAGGCGTCCCTGGAGCGTCACCTGACCAGCCTTCGCGCGGCCATCGCGAAGGAGTCGCTGGAGGTGGTCGACTTCTTGCGCCTGGCCATGAAAGACGCCATCGAGTCGGCCGAGGTGGCGGCGTTGTGGTTCGTCGACTGCGACGATCTGACCATGAAGATCCGCTTCGCCGAGACCTGCGGCGCGGCGGCAGGCCACCACCGCCTGCTGGCCGCCCGGCTGGCGGCGCTGGGCGTCGAGCCTTTCGATCCGCGGCAGGGGGGCTACTCCCGCTTTTTCGGCTTCCTGCGCAGCCTGCAAACGCCCGAAGAGCGGGCATCGGCCGGTGAGGTCACGCTGCGCACGTTCCAGACCGGCAGGCTGGCGCTGTTCGCCGAGCTGGCGGCCGCCCAGGGGGACACCGAGACCGCCGAGCTGCTGGGCACGCGCCTCAGCGCCGACGAGCGGCAGGTGATGGACGCCGGGTGGCAGGCCCTGATCGCGCACTCCCCGACCGAGGAATGCCAGGCCCGCGCGCGCCGCGCCGCCTTCCGCATCGTCGAGCTGGCCGCCGAGGTGGTCGAGCCGCTGAGCCTGCGGAAGTCCTTGCCCAAGCGCCGGCCGGTGCCCGCGGCCAGCTGAAAGGGCTTCTCCTAGCGTCGTTTGACGCGCTTGATATAGTTCCCGGTGGGCATGCCACAAGAGGGACAGGTCGAACTTCCCTCGCAATTCGGCCGCTATACCTTGATCGAGCGGCTGGCCGCCGGCGGTATGGCCGAGGTGTTCCGGGCCAAGATCGTCTCGTCCCACGGGTTCGAGAAGGTCATCGTCATCAAGCGCATCCTGCCGCACCTGGCGGCGGACCCGGCCTTCGTCTCGATGTTCATCGAGGAGGCCAAGCTGATGGCGCAGCTGACCCACCCGAAGATCGTGCAGGCGCTGGACTTCGGCGACGTGGGCGGCCAGTACTTCATCGCCCTCGAGTACATCGACGGCGCGGACGCGCTGGCGCTGCTGCGGGCGGCGGCGCAGAAGCGGGTGCGGGTGCCGCTGAACCTGGTGGTGTTCGTGGTGGCCGAGATCCTGGATGCCCTGGACTACGCGCACACGGCCCTGGACATGGACGGGCGACCCATGCGCCTGGTCCACCGTGACATCTCGCCGTCGAACATCTTCATCGCCCGCCACGGCGAGGTGAAGCTGGGGGACTTCGGCATCGCACACGCCGACGATCGTGGCGCCGACACGCAGGCCGGCACACTGAAGGGCAAGTACGGCTACATGTCGCCCGAGCAGGTGGTGGGCGGCGCGCTGGACGGCCGGTCCGACCTGTTCGCGGTGGGCATCGTGCTGGCCGAGGCGTTCATGGGGCGCCGCCTGTTCACGGCCCAGAACGATCTGGACGTGCTGCTGATGGTGCGCGACGCGCGCATCGAGCGGCTGGACCGCTACGGGCACGACATCCCCCCCGAGCTGTCGGCGATCGTGCGCAAGGCGCTGCGCCGCGATCCGGCCCAGCGCTACCAGACCGCCGGCGAGTTCCGCGATCAGCTGGCCGACTACCTGTTCTCGCAGGGCGTGCGCGTCGGGCCGGCCGACCTGCGCGCGTTCATGGCCGATCTGGTGGACACGTCGCCCGAGGCGCTGGCGCGCGTGCAGCAGCGCGGCCGGCGGCTGTCAGCGCCGCTGTCGAAGGCGGCGCCCGCGCCCGTCACTTACAATGTCGCCGGCAGCGGCGCAGGTACCCCACGCCCCCCCGGCGGGGAAGCCGCGCGCGCCCGCGGCGATGGGCTGCCCGCGCCGATGCCGCCCGCGACCGAACCCGAGAGCTGGAGCGGCGCCATCCTCCACTCGTCGGGGCGCGGCACCGGCTGGACGCCCGCGGCACCCTCGCCCGCGTTCGGCCCGGGTGCCGGCTCCGGACCCACGCCGCCTTACGGGGATCCCCGGACCGAGGTGGGTCGCTTCATCTCGGCGGCGCCCGATCGCCCGCCCGACATCGCCGGCGATCTGGGCGCCATCTCTCCGCTGCGCGTGCTGGCGGACGTCACCGTCGCCGGCGAGACGGGCCTGCTGCGGTTCGAGCGCGACCACGAGGTGAAGGAGGTGTTCCTGCAGGCGGGCGCGCCCGAGTCGGTGAACTCCAGCGTGCCCGGCGACCGATTCGGCGCCTATCTGGTGTCGCGCGGTGTGCTGCGCCAGGCCGAGCTGGAGATGGCGCTGGGCATGCTGCCCCACTTCTCGGGCAAGCTGGGCGACACCCTGGTCGGGCTGGGTCTGATGCGGCCGCTCGACGTGTTCCGGCAGCTGTCGCAGCAGGTGCGCGACCGCGTCATCGAGGTGTTCCGCTGGTCCCGGGGCAGCTTTGCGTTCTACCGGGGCGTTCAGAACGAGCAGGAGAGCTTCCCGCTGGGCCTGGACGCCTTCGAGATCCTGGGCGCCGGCGTGCTGACGGTGCCGTTCGCCGATCTGGAGGCGCGGTTCTCGTCGCTGCTGGACAGCAAGCCCCGGCGCTCGGACCGGCGCCGCATCGATCCCGACGCGTTCCGGCTGGGACCCACCCCGCGCGAGGTGCTGGGCCTGCTGGAGGGCGAGCGGACCATGCGGTCCTGGATGGCGCAGTTCACCGCGCCCGAGGAGCTGGCCACCTTCCTGCGGTCCCTGTATCTGCTGGTGGAGACCGATCTCGCCGAGATGGACTGACGCCCCGCGCGGCGCCTCTTCCCTTGCCGACCGAATCACGACACGATTGCCGCGTCCGAGGGGTCGTCTGGTCAGCGAAGAGCCCGGGTCGCCAGGCCCGCCGCCGTGATAGTGAGGACATCGCTTGGTCCATACATTGCTGAGGTCGTCTCCGTGGTATCCCGCGTTCGTAGCGGCCCTGATGGGTGCCGCCGGCTGCTTCACCAGTCCCATCAACCGGACGCCGGTCGTGACCCAGCTCCAAGCTGACAGCGTGCCTCCGCGAGGAGGCACGGTGACGTACAGCGCGCACGGATACGATCCCGACCAGGACCAGCTGACCTGGACCTGGGCGGTCGGACAGCCACCCTGCCCGGATCCAGCGGACCCCAGCAGGTGGCCGATCACATCGGCTCAGCCGTCGACTCTCGCGTCGCCCACCAGCTACCAGATCTCGCCCGTTCTGACCGCGCAGTGTGTGTGGGTATTTGCCACCGATCGGTATGGCGCGGTGGCGGCCGACAACGCGCCGCTCGCCCCCGCCGACAACCCGCCCCAGCCGGTCATTCGCGTGGTCAGCCCTGCGCCCGCCGACAGCTACCCGGCATACTCGATGTTCCAGCTCAGCGGCGCGACGTCCAGCGACGCCGACGGTGATCCGCTCGTGAACGCGTGGCGCATCGACCAGGCGCCGCTCGGCTCGACGGCCGCGCTGGTGCCCTGCCCCACCGTCACGGATCCGACCCTGCAATGCCTGAATGTCCTCGTCTCGGGCCAGTACGTCGTGGCGCTGACGGTCGACGACGGCTCCACGACGACGACCGCGTCGATGACACTGAACGTGCTGCCGGATCAACCGCCGTGCATCACCATGACGACGCCCATGTACGGCGGCGCGCTGCTGAAAGACGACCCGACCGCGCCCAACCCCATCATGGTGAACATGGTCACCGACGACGGCGACCCGTTCCCCAACCCGGCCAGCCCGCTTCAGACGGTGAAGTTCACCTGGTTCAAGGGGAAGAACGACCGCGGAAACCTGCAATACGTGGACAACGGCAGCTTCTCGATGCTGAACCTGGTGCCCACCGACTATCAGCCCGGCGACGTGGCCAACGTGCGGCTCGAGGTTCACGATCGCAGCACCGCCGTCATCGACGCCATCCTGCTGGGCTGCGGAGACGCGGACTTTTGCCCGATCACGCCCGGCTCTACCTGCCTGGTGAGGGTCAGCTGGCGCATCGAGATGGACCTGTGAAGACGGGCGTGTCCACTCGAGGGTCGACGTTCGCCGCCTGCCACGCGCTGGCGGCGGCGATTGTCCTCGCGTGCCTGGGGTGCGGCGGCAGTGGGTCGAGCGTCCAGAACTCCGCCACGGGTGGGCGCGGCGGAGGCTTCGGCATGGGGGGCGCCGGGGGTCACGGGCCGGGCGGCGCGGGCGGCAAGGTGGGCCTCGGCACCGGCGGCGCTGCGGCGGGCGGCGCTGCGGGCCCAGGCGGCGCGGGCGGCCGTAGCGGGACGGGCGGCGTGGGGGGTAGCTCGAACGCCGGCGGGAGCACTGGCTACGGCGGCGCCGCGCCAGGATGTTTTCTCAGCATCCAGCCCGTCGTTCCCAGCTCGTTCTCGATCGGCGCTGGTCCCGGTGTCGTGATGCGCGTGCAGGGCCGGGCGCTGGGCACGACTGCGAAGTTGACCTGGTCCTGGGTGGTCACCTACTCCGACGGCAACGGCACCCAGATCCCCACCACCTCGATCGCCCTCGACGAAGCGACACCGGGAACGGTGGTGGAATTTCCGGTGGAGAAGCCCGGGCAGTATCAGATCGCGGCCAGCGTGACGGGCGACGCCCGCTGCAGCATCACGACGCAGGTCCTGACCGCGATCGCCTCGACCGGCATGGCGTTCAACTTCCGCACCACCACCGACCAGTACCCGGTCCAGGAGACGACGGTGAAGCCGTCCGGCGATCCCGTGTACATCTCGCTGAGTCCGGGGACCCCCGTCGCGTTGACTCCCCTCGACGACACCTACGATTCGCTGCTGCCCAGCTACGTCCGCATCACCAGCCCCAGCACCTCGTTCGGCATCGAGGGTGATACGACGCGCACCCCGCTGTCGGCCATGTTGCTGCCCTACCTGAACTATGACGTCCTCATCGTCCCCGAGGGGCCGATCGCGCCGCTGCTGCTGTCGCTGAACCCGGTCAGTAGCTGGTGGAAGCCGACCGTCGATGCCGGCATCACGCTGGTGGCCCAGACGCTGGACGCCCATGCCCAGCCCCTCCATGGCGTCCGGCTGCTGTTGAAGAGAGGCGCCGTGCCGTCGACGCTGGGTATCAGCGACGCGCTGGGCCTGCTGACATTGCAGGCGCGGCCGGGCAGCCTGACGGCCCTGATCGTTCCGCCGGATGGGTCGGGGCTTCCCACCGCCACGGTCACCGACACCTTCGACCTGACGACGGCCGGCTTGCCGACGTTGACGATGCAATGGGACGACTTCCCCACGGGCACGCTGGCGGTGCAGGTCATGCGTCCCGACGGAATCACTCCCGTGGCGAACGCCCAAGTCTGGCTGGCGTCGCGCCCGGACGCCTATCGCGCGGGGGTGTTGAGCGTCGGGGACGCCATCAGCTTGCCGGCGGCCGGGTCGGTGGCCGCCAGCGCCACGACGGGAGACGACGGCCGGGCCACGTTGCCACCTTACCCGGCGGGGTCGTACGTGGTCACGGTGGTCCCGCCCGGCTCCGCCGCTGCCGCCGCCGTCACGACGGTGCCGGCGGTCGTCCCGGCGGGACCTGCCTCCCAGACAATCACGCTGGCCAGCAAGGTGGCCCTGACCGGTGCGCTGGGTCCGCTGCCCGCCAGCGCCGGCGCGCTGATCAGGGCCGTCGATGCGGGCAGCCCGGCCACCAGCCTGGATCCGGGCACCCCAGCGACGGGCACGGCCGTGTCGACGCAGGCCGCGAGCGACGGAACGTTCTCGCTGTCTGTCGATCCGAACCGCACGTACGAGCTGATCATCCAGCCGGTTCAGACCGGCGCCGGCAGCATCGGCCGGGCGGTCATGAAGACGTCTTCGGGCGCGACCGCCACGAACCTAGGCAAGATCACCCTTCCGGCCGGGCAGCTGTATCAGGGCACCGTGACCCTGATGGGGACGTCGACGCCCCGGGCGGTCCCGAACGCGTTCATCCAGGTGTACTGCGCGCCATCCGCGATCGATTGCGTCGATCCGGCGGTATCCCTGGCCGAGGCGACCAGCCGGGGCGATGGGACCTTCAGCGTGATCCTGCCGCAGGCCGCGGCCACGGTCGCCCCGGGGTTGCTCGGCAAGTGACGGCGGCGGGGGCGCGTGCGCCACTGACAGCGCGGCGTGCCTCTTCCCTTGGCGACCGAATCGCGACAGGATTGCCGCGTCTCGAGGGTGCGCGGTGCGGCCACGGCGGACGCCAGCGCGGAGCGGCTTGATCGCGAGGACACTGGCTTGGCCCATACATTGCTTTTTTCGTACCGGTGCGTGGCGAAACTGACGCGGCGTTCATCCGCGATCGCTCTTGCGACGTTCGCGTTCGCCGCCACGGGGTGCTTCACGCATCCCATCAACAGGCCCCCCGTGATCACGCAGATTAATTCCTCGCCCGGTTCGCCCGCCAAGGGCCAATCTTCGACCTTCACGGCCATCGGTTCTGATCCCGATCAGGACCCGTTGACCTGGACGTGGGACAAGAAGCGCGGCGTTTGTCCGGACGCGAAGAATCCGGCGAACTGGCCCAACGACACCACCAGCGGTGAACCGGACGCCCCGGCAACGTACATCGTGGGCGACAGCCCGAGCGACAGCCCGCTGACCAGGTCGACATACTGTGTGTGGGCGTTCGCCACGGATCACTACGGCGCCGTCGGTGCCGCCAATGTCACCATCACGCCGCTGGACAACCCGCCCGTCGCCGCGATCCATGTGCTCGTCAATCCAGGGCAGGCCAACCCGCCCCCGGGCCCGACGTACCCGGCGCACACGACGTTCCAGCTCACCGCGGACGCGACCGATTCCGACGCGGGCGATTCGCTGACCTACGACTGGTCCTTCGCGCAGATGCAGATCGGCTCGAAGGGCTTCGTCCCCTGCGCAGGCGAGAGCAACTACGACGACGATCCCTTGCGTCGCTGCTTCGTTGGCGACGTCTCCGGAACGTACGTCGTGTCGGTGACGGTCAGCGATGGAATGCAGACGGCGCAAGCGACCACTCCGCCACTGACGGTGCTGCCGGACGCCCCGCCCTGCATCGTCGAGACGTTGCCCATGTACGCCGTCGACCCGAACATGCCGAAAAAGGCGCTGACGAGCCAGGGCGTCTACGTCGATCCCTCGATGACGAACGGGCCCCTGCCCGCTTCGATGATGATCAACGTGAAGAAGGTGTACGACGACATCAACCCGTTTCCGCCCCCGCCCGACGGTGAACGGGTCCAGTTCACCTGGTACACCGGCAAGAACGACACCGGGTTGCAGTACGTCGACAACGTCGACTACATGGACCTGTCGCTGTCCCCCAGCGATTACAAGCAGGGTGACTACATAAACGTGCGCCTGGAGGTGAGGGATCAGAACCCGGGCGTCATCGACGCCATCCTGGCGGCGTGCGGTGAAGACGCGGACTTCTGCGCCAGCCCCACGATCCCGGCAGACGGGACCAGCTGCTGGGTGCGGGTGGGCTGGCGGATTCATCTGACGCTGACGCAATGAGCTCCCCGCGGCACACGGCAGACTCGAAGCGCCTGGGGCTGATGGGGCTCGCGCTGCTGGCGCTGTACGGCTGCGCCTCGTCGGGCTCCAGCAACGGAAGCGGAGGGGGAGAGGACGGGGGTTCGGACGCGAACGCCGGCAGCGGTGGCTCGTCGTCCACCGGCTCGGGCGGCAAGTCCGCGGGCTCGGGCGGTTCGAGCGGTGCCGCGTCGGGCGGCATCAGCGGCTCGGGCGGCGCGCAGGGCTCGGGGGGAGCCGCGGCCACGGGAGGACGCACGGGCTCGGGGGGCAGTTCGAGCTCCGCAACGGGCGGCGCGACCGGCACCGGGGGCTCGACGTCGCCCCATTGCAGCACCTCCATCGTGATCACGTCCCCCGCTTCGGGCCCCATCGAGGCAGGCGCGGACGCCGTGGTGCGTGTGACGGCGTTGGCATACGAGTTCCCGACCATGAAGTTGACGTGGACCTGGGTGGTCATGGACTACGCGGGTAACCTCGTGACACCGACCACCGCTGGCGATGATCACGCGGTGGCCCAGTTTCCCGTGCCGATGAAGGGCAGCTACCTGGTGAAGGCGACGCCCAGCGGCGACCCGCTTTGCATCGCCGTGAATCAAACGGTCCCGGTGGTCGATCCGCAGGGCCCGTCCTTCAACTTTCGGACGTGGGCCAGCGGCTACCCGACGCAAGACAAGACGGTGAAGCAGTCTGACGGGCTGGGAGGGGGAACGCTACAGCTCGAGCCCGGGAAATCCTTCACCGTGAAGCCGATCGATCCCTTGAGCGGGAAGCTGCTGGACAGCTACGTGCGGATCACCAGCTCGAATCAGGCGTTCGCCTTCGAAAGCAACACGACCATGAAGCCGGTGATGACCAGCCTGCTGGCGACACAGAGCTACAACCTGCTCATCGCGCCGATGGATGCGGCGAGCGGCGCCGGGGGCGCCGGAAGCGTCCCCGGCACGGCGAACTTCGCCCCCTACGTCCAGTTCTCGATGCCGGACAGCTGGCAGGGACTTGAAATCGATCAGGGATTGCGAATCGCTGGTCAGACCGTCACCGCGGGCGGCACGCCGCTGCAGAACGCCCGCATGCAACTGCGCAGCAGCGCGGGGACGCCGTCGACGATCGGCTACAGCGACGCCACCGGCGCCCTGACCCTGTGGGCGCGCGACGGCAAGATGTCCGCGGTCGTCATTCCGCCCGACGGCTCCGGCCTGCCCACGGCCATGACCGCCGACGGCGCCATCACCGTGCCGATGGGGGCATCCCTGTCGCTGACGATGCAGTGGGAGGCGCCGGCACAAAGCACGCTGACGGTCCAGGTGCGGGCCGCCGACGGTACGTCCCCCGTCGCGAACGCGAAGGTTCGCCTGACCTCCGCGGGCATGCCGTACAGCCCGGGGACGTTGACGGTGCAGTCGTCGGGCGCGGACGACGTGATGGTGCCGACGACCGCGGCGGTGACCGACAGCCTGCAGACCGGCGCCGACGGCCAGGTCACCTTCCCGCCCTATCCCGCGGGGAGCTACACGCTGACCATCATTCCGCCCGCCACCGCGGCCCCGGCCGCCGTCACGACGGTGCCGGTCACGCTGACCGCCGGCGCGGCGACACAGACCGTCGCTCTCGCGAAGCAGGTCACGTTGACCGGCACGTTGGCTGGACCGACCGGTCCCGTCGCCGGGCAGGTGACCGCCATCGACATCGGCAACGCCTGCACGACCGGCGCGCCCGGCTGTCCCGCGGCCGGCACGCCCGCGCCAGGCACCAGCGCCGCCACAGGCTCCGTGGTTGCAGGGCAGGCGGACGCCAGCGGGAGCTTCTCGCTGACCGTCGATCCTGATCGGACCTACGAGCTCATCGTTCAACCGACGGCGGCGTCGGCGCTGGGCCGCGCCGTGCGGTCGGCGTTCCGCCTTTGC
>Ga0207652_10004053_pt1 | contig 11952 bp, 9 predicted proteins | sample KBSC63BmetaG_FD_184334 | JGI IMG/M metagenome (GOLD analysis project Ga0207652, IMG submission 184334) | Corn rhizosphere microbial communities from Kellogg Biological Station, Michigan, USA - KBS C6-3B metaG (SPAdes) (version 2) | ecosystem: Host-associated > Plants > Roots > Rhizosphere ... | reverse complement strand
GGACGGCAACCTGCTGCCGACGGTACCGGTGATCCACTCCGTCGTCATCCAGCCGGACAGCTCCTCGCTCCACATCGTGTGGCGCGGCTCGTCGCCAGCCCGGCGGCCTTATCTGGCCGAAGAGCTGGCCGCGATGCCATTCGCGGCCGAATGGTGAGCGTCTGTTGGCGCACGGGGAGAGCGCAGCTGCAGGAGGGGCGATACGTGCAGCGCGCGCCGGGCCGATGGAGACTCGCTCAGGCGCCGTGGCCGGGGCCGACGATCGCCGCCCGGAACTTCTGATAGTCGAACTCGCCGTTGGTCCGGTCGGGGGTGTGGCAGCCGCGACATACGGTCTCCGGCACCAGGCGGTGCGTGGTCGTCTTCTTGTCGGCCAGGCTGATGTGTCCCAGGCTGGGCCCGTGGCAGGACTCGCAGCCGACGTTCTTGAGCTTGTCGGTGGCGACCGCGACGCTCCAGGTTCCCCCGGGCAGCATGAATCCCGTCGTGTGGCAGCCCACGCAGCCGGGATCCCCGTCGCGCCGAGGGTGCCCCGGCACCGCCAGCGTCTCCAGCGCGCGCGCGTGCTTCGTGGTGGCGAAGAACGCCGCCTGCGACGGATGGCAGCTTCCACAGGCGGCGCTGCCGGCGTAGCGCGTGGGCCTGTCCTGTCCCGGGTCTCCCACCCGTTCCAGGGCCGCTGCTCTCGGCGCGCCCGGGTCGACCAGCTTGATGCCGACGCCGCGGCCTGCCGCGGCCCGGCGCGCGCTTTCGGCGTCGTAGGCCGCCACCAGCTGCGCCACCCCCTGCTGGTCGGGAATGTCCTCGTCCAGCGGAATGATGCGCCCCTCGTACCAGCTCCCCTCGATCCGGGGCGGCAGCGCGCGCGCCTGCTCGAGCTCGCGCTCCAGCGCCGCCTGGATGGCGGTCCGGCGCTGGCGATAGAAGTCTTGCAGCTGCCCGGACCTGTCCTCGTCGGCGCGCCTGGCCAGGTCCGATAGCTGCTTCCGGTGGTCCGCGATGATGGTCAGTACCTGCGCGCGCGCGCCCCGGTCCTGGAAAGAATACGACCCGCCGACGACATGGATGTCCAGCCGGCCGGCCAGCTTGCCCTGTGACATCGCGTCCAGCAGACGCGCGCCGCCCGCGACGGAGGGGGGCTCCAGCTGCTGGCCAGTGTGACCCTGGACCGCCCAGTCGATCCCGGGGACATGTCGCAGCAGCTCGTTGGCGGCGCCGATCGGACCCAGGTGCAGCAGCGCCACGATCATCCTGGCGCCCCGGGCCCGCAGGCTGGCGACCTCTGTCCGGGCGGTGGCCTCCGGATCGGTGGCGCGCACGCGCCAGGTCTTCCAGGCGGCCGCGTCCTCGGCCAGCGGCGCGACGACGCCGAAGATGCCGACCGGGATGCCGGCCACCACGACCAGACGGTCGCGGGCGAACAGGGGACGGCCCTGCTGATCGACCAGGTTCGAGGCGACGGCAGCGACTCCCGTCGACTTCAACAAATTCTTTAACTTTTCCGGTCCAAGTCCCAGGTCGCGCTCGGCGGGCAGCACGGCCGTGACGCCCATGCGCCGGTAGGCTGACAGGATCAGTCGCGCGCGCCGCTCCCACTCGCCGGCAGGCGCCGGGCGCAGCTTCTCCGAATGGAAGACCTGCGGCAGCAACATGTCGCCCGCGTCCACGAGCAGCACGCCGTCGGCCTCGGCCCGGGCCCGGTCCACGACGGTGGCGCGCCGGGCCAGTCCCCCCAGCGGATGAGACGGGCAGCCACAGTTCTCGTACTCGCCCTGCAGGTTGGCCCCGTACAGCAGGGCCAGATGGGTGCCGCGCTCGGCCTTCGTTTCAGGGAGGGGCGCCTCGCCGCCGGACGCCGCGCCAGAGGAGGCGGTCGCGCCCCCGTTGCCGGCGTCCGGGCGGTGGGCAGGGGACGGGGACCGGGAGCAGCCCGCGGTCGCCAGCCCCGCCGCCACGAAAAGTGTGGTGAGCCCCCGCAAGCGCATGCAACGGCGGCATACTATGCGACAACCACGGTCCATGACGAATTCCAGACGCGCCAAGAAGCCGGCCCAGGAGGCCGGGGGGGACGACGAGGAGCGAGAAGACTCGCCTGAGGAGCCCACCGAGCTGATCGAGGCGGAGGTCGGTCCCGAGGTCGACGGTGTGTTCGCTCCTGCGGCCGACGGCGAGCTGGAGGGCCCCGTCGGGGGCAAGCCCACCAAAGGACCGCTGGCGCGCGCGGCGCTGACGCGCGCGCCGGCCCAACCCGACGTCGTCTCGCCCGGGTTGCCGCGCGATCCGGTGGCCCGCTTCATGGCCGAGGTCCGCCGCTACCCCCGTCTGTCGGAAGAAGAAGAGCGCCGGCTGGGGAAGGCCGTGCGCGAGGCCGGCGACATGGACGCCGCGCGCCGCCTGGTGGTTCACAACCTGCGGCTGGTGATGTCGATCGCGAACCACTACCGCCGCGCCTGGGCCAACATCCTGGACCTGTTTCAAGAGGGCAGCGTGGGCCTGATGGAGGCGGTGAAGCGCTGGGAGCCGTCGCTGGGGCCCCGCTTCGGCTCTTACGCCGCGTACTGGATCCGCGCCTATCTGCTGAAGTTCCTGATGACGAACTCGCGGCTGATCCACGTCGGCAACACGCGGGCAGGGCGGAAGCTGTTCTTCCGGCTGGAGAAAGAGCGGCAGAAGCTGCTGGCCGCCGGCTTCGATCCCACGCCCAAGCTGCTGGCGGCGAAGCTGGACGTCACCGAGCATGATCTCGAGGAGGTGGGGCGGCACCTGGACTCGCGCGAGGTGTCGTTCGACCCCCGCGGCACGACCGATTCGGACGAGGGGTACTCCCTGTCCGAACGCATCCCGCTCGAACAGGCCTCCCCGGAGGACAGCGCCGCCACCGCCGAGATGAGCGGCAACCTGCACCAGGTGATGGGCGAGTTCGTCGACTCCCTGACGGACGAGCGCGAGCGCGCCGTCTGGAAGGAACATCTGGCCGCCGAGGACCCCCTGTCGCTGGGGGAGATCGGGGCGCGGTTCGGCGTCTCGAAGCAGCGGATGGGCCAGATCGCCGACAAGCTGAAGAAGCAGTTCCGGGATCGCGTGGTGTCCCGCATGGGCGCCGACATCCGCACCGACTGGCTGGGAGGCGAAAGCGACTGAACTGTCGTATGTTCCGCGGGTTTGGCGGGTGACGATGCCGACGGACAAGAGTGAACACGGGCGATTGCTGGGGCCGACGACGCCCTTCATGGAGGCGCCCAAGCTGCTGGGCGCGCGCCACCGCCTGATCGTGTGGCTGGGGGACACCGTCACCACCTGGCCGCTGCCGGCGAAGGGGACCGCGGTGGTGGGCCGCTCGCCCGAGGCCGCCATCCAGATCGCGTCGCCGCTGGTGTCCCGGCACCACGCCACGCTGATGGTGGGGCCGCGCCTGGTGATGCTGACGGACCAGGGCAGCCAGAACGGCACCCGCGTCAACGGCGAGCGCCTGCAGGGCGATCGCCTGCTGACCTACGGCGACATCATCAGCTTCGGCGACGTCACGGCCGCCTTCGTCGAGGACAAGGGGGAGCAGTCCGGCGTCGCGGACGCGACGCTGGGACCGGGCGGTCGCGAGATCCAGCTCGGCGATCGAACGGCGCTGGTGGCGGACGACGCCATGTTGAACCTGTACGGCCAGCTCGAGCTGCTGGCCCCCAGCGATCTCTCGGTGCTGGTGCTGGGGGAGACGGGCACCGGCAAGGAACTGGCCGCGCGCGCGCTGCACTTCTGGTCACGCCGCGCCAGGCAGCCCCTGGTGACGATCAACTGCGCCTCGCTGCCCGAGACGCTGGCCGAGAGCGAGCTGTTCGGGCACGAGCGGGGGGCCTTCTCGGGCGCGTTCCAGGCCAAGCCCGGGCTGCTGGAGACGGCGTCGGGCGGCACGGTCTTCCTGGACGAGATCGGAGATCTGTCGCCCGCGGTGCAGGCCAAGCTGCTGCGGGTGCTGGAGGCGCGCCGGGTCACCCGGCTGGGCTCCGTGCAGGAGCGCACCATCGACATCCGGGTGGTGGCCGCCACCCATCGCAACCTGATGGACGACGTCAAGGCGGGACGCTTTCGCGAGGATCTCTTCTATCGGCTGGGCGCGGCGGTGGTGCGCCTGCCGCCGCTGCGGGCCCGGCGTCGTGAGATCCCCCTCCTGGCGCGCGCCTTCGTCGAGGGCGGCCGGCGCATGCTCGGCCGGGGGCCGCTCTCCTTCTCGGAACCTGCCCTGCGAATGCTCGACGCGCACGCGTGGCCGGGAAACGTTCGCGAGCTGCGGAACGTCTGCGAATACCTGGCGGCGACGGTGACCGAGTCAGCCATCTCGCCGCAACAGCTGAGCCAGCGCCTGGTGCCCGCCGAGGACGTCGGGGCCGAGACGCTCCCCTCCCGGCTGGGGCCGGCGGCGGCGCCACCGCGCCTTCCCGTCCGGGACGCGTCGTCCCTGGCCGACGCAAACCGGCAGTTCGAGCGCGAGCGGATCGAGAGCGCGCTGCAGGCGACCGGAGGGAACAAGACCAAGGCGGCCCGCCTCCTGGGCGTCCCGCTGCGCACCTTCATGGAGAAGGTCAAACGCCATGGCATCGGCTGAGCCGCGCGTCGACACTCCGGGGCTGCCCGCGGCGCTCGCCAGGCTGGCCGCCGTGCCGGCCACCGACGTCATCGTCCTTTACGATGGGGTCTGCGGCCTGTGCAGCCGCATCGTCAGCTTCCTGCTGCCCCGCGATCGGGCGCACCGCATCCACTTCGCGGCCCTGCAGGGGCCGGTCGCCGCCGAGTTGCTGCGCCGGCACGGTCTGGCGCCCGTCGATGGTGACCCGCAATCGATCATCCTGGTCGAGGCCCCGGGGACCGCGGACGAGCGCCTGTCGCACCGCTCGGACGCGGCGCTGCGCCTCGCGCGCGCGCTCCCTGGTGGGTGGCCGGTGCTGGCCGCGTTGCTGGTCGTGCCGCGGCTGGTCCGTGACTGGGTCTACGACCGGGTGGCCAACAACCGTTACCGCATCTTCGGGCGCCTGGACGCGTGCACCCTCCCGTCGCCCGAGAACCGCGCCCGGTTCCTCGACTGACGTAGTATTTTCGCGGCATGGGGGACGATTCGCCAGAGGGCTCGGTGACGGAGTCGATCCGGCGCATGTCGATGACGGAGATCATCCGCCTGCAGGATCTGCTGTCGCGGGAGCTCAAGGTCCGCTTCGAGAAGGAGCTGGCGCTGGGGTTCGCGGACATCGTCGGTTCGACCGAGTACTTCGCGCGCTTCGGTGACGAGGCGGGCCGAAAGCTGCAGCAGCGTCACTTCGATTTCCTGCAGCAGACCGTGCCGGCCCGGCAGGGGCGCATCGTCGACACGGCGGGCGACGGCGCGTTCATGGTGTTCCCCACGGCCGAGGCGGCCGCCGCCGCGTTCATCGAGCTGCAGACGCTCATCTCGGGGGACAACCTGACCCGCCCCCGCGAGCACCAGCTTCAGCTTCGCCTGGGCCTGCACTGGGGGCCGGTGTTGACCGACGGACAGCAGGTGACCGGCGAGGCGGTGAACCTGGCCGCCCGCGTGACCGCGTCCGCGGCGCCAGGCGAGATCCGGATGACCATGGACGTGTTCCGCAGCTTCTCGAACACGTTCTACCGGCTCTCGAGCCGGGTGCTGGGGCCCGTGGCGTTGAAGGGGATCTTCCGGCCCGTCGATCTGCTGACGCTGCAGTGGCGGGACCGCAACCTCTATCCCGATTCGGTCCGCATTCGCGAGACGGGCTGGCAGGTGCGCTTGCCGCCCCAGGACACCATCTCGTTCGGCCGGCTGCAGGAGAACGAGGGGGTCGCCGCGAACGACGTCGTGCTGAGCATGACCGCCGCCGCCGACACGCTGAAGATCTCCCGCTGGCAGTTCGAGCTGCGCCGTTACCCCGACGGCTTCCGCCTGCGCCCGGTCTCCGAGCAGCTGACCGAGGTGGACGGCGTCCCCGTCGCGAAGGGGATGGAGGTGCCGATCCGCCCGGGAACGCTGGTGCGCGTGGCACGCATCGCGACGCTCGAATTCTTCAGCCAGCCGGTGGTCGCGGGCCCCAGCGGCGGCGAGACGTTGATGCCCACCACGCCGTAGGGAAACGTAAAGAAAGGTTCCGTCGCTGGTGGCGATGGAACGAAAGTGGTCGGGGCCGGCGCGGAAGGCGCCGGAACGCGGGGCTTTCCGCTGGAACGGATGATGCTGGGACGACGAGCGCACGCGCTCATCCATCGCCTGACCACGGGAGGACACGATGTCGTTACGGAAACTGTTCCTGGGCACCACCTTGGCGCTCGGCCTGGCCGGCGCCGGTTGCTCCACGGGCGAGCTGGACAAGACGAAGGCGGAGCTGGCCCAGGCGAACCAGGATCGCGACAACCTGAAGACGCAGCTCGACGCGACCCGTGCCCAGGTGACGGCGCTGCAGAACAAGGTCACCGAGCTGGACGGCAAGCTGGCGGCCGCCCAGCCGGCGCCCGCGAAGCCGCCCGAGACGGCGCACGCCGCGGTCACGCCCACGAAGAAGGACGAGAAGGCCGCAGGAAAAGCTCACAAGACCGGCGCGAAGTCCCAGAAGGGCTGAGCGGCGGTTCTTCGCCTGGAGGGGCTGGACGGGACAGTCCTATGAGGGTGGGGCTCTCACGAGGTCCAGCCCCTCCGGAGCGAAGTATAAAGAACGGTCTCACCGCCCGTACGCGATGTAACCGTCGAGTGCATAGGGGCTCACGGGGGGCATCGCAAGCGCCGTCGCGACGGGGTTCAGCGTCCCGTCGTTGAGCAGCAGGAACACCGCGTGAGTGGTGAAGTCACCGTCAGCGAAATCCGGGCGCCCGTCACCGTTGTAATCGGCCCAGGTCAAATACCGGGACGTCGAATCGGTGCTCAGCGCCGTCAATCCGGCGGCGAGGGTGGGGGTCGGCCCACCAAGGATCAGGCCGTTCGTTGCGGACAACAGCAGGTCGGTCCAACCGTCGCTGTTGATGTCGAATCCGGCCAAGGACACCACATGGCTGGCGTCAATCAGCGTGAACGAGCTGGGCAGTGTTGGGCCCCCTCGCAAGATGCCGTAACCGCCGGAGTTCCATACGACATCGTCATAGCCGTCCCCGTCGATGTCGCCGGCCGGATCACGGACGGGACCGAAGGGCACAGACACGTCGCCGTCGCCCACGGCGTCGGGCGCGCTGCTGCCCAGGACCAGCCGAACCAGAGAGGTGGTCTGGTTATTCGCCGTATGGATGAGGGCGACATCGGAGAAGCCGTCGCCGTTGATGTCTCCCACGGACTGCGAGACGTCCCTCTGCATGAGCGGCGTGGATCCGGTGAGGGGGCCCTCGGCTCTCAACTCCGGCACCTTGGCGCCAAACGCGGCCGCCCCGAGGTAGATGTAGAAGGCCATCGCTTCCGTGCTCACGCGATTGTCGTCGTCCTGGAGGACGTCGGAGAAGCCGTCACCGTTGAAATCGCCAGCGTCGGCAAAGATGCTGAAATGGTTCGGCGAATCCCCGCTGAATGAAATACGGCTCAAGGCCGCCAGGTCGGGGCCGCCCAGGAAGATGTACTGAGTCACGAAAAAGGTGGACGGGTCAGTGTGGCGACACATGAAGTCAGCAAAGCCATCGCCGTTGACGTCGCCGAGGAAGAGTGGACTGGTGTAGTCCACCCCGCCCAGGGGACCGCCTCCCAGGTGAACGGGAGCGTTCATGCCCGGCATGATGCCGCCCGGATAGATTTCGACGCGCTTGGTGCGGTTCGTTCCTTCGGTGCTCTCGGCCAGCAGCTCCGCGTAGCCGTCGCCGTTGATGTCGTTCGTCACCCGTCCGACGTTCACGTAGCCCACCTCGGACCAGGCGCCGCAGCCGGCGGCGCCCGCACAGGCACGGACGCGCCATGAGTAGACTGCGCCGACGGGGACGATCGTCTGCACCCCCAGTGGGGTGGCAGGGGTGAACCGCGTGGTGCTGACGGGGACCGATGTGGACACCTCGGGGGTCGGGAAAGCGCACGTCGCGATCTGGCCAGGCAGGCACGAGTCGTCGATCTGGATCTCGTACGTTTCGGCCGTGCAACCGGCGGGGGCGTGCCAGACGAAGGTGGGACGCAACGTCATCAGCGCGGGGTCCGCCATGAAACTTCCCGAGTAGGCGCCCCGTTGAGGCCCCCACAGGACGACCCTTCCGGGAGCCATCGAGGTTCCGGCGCAAGAGACGACGGTCGAACCGCCGGCGCCCGAACTCCCTGCGGCACCGCCCGTGCCCGGGCTCCCCGCGGCACCGCCGCTGCCGGGACCGCCTGCGGCACCCCCGATGCCGCCCGGCCCGGACCCGGCCGCGCCGGAGCCGCCGTTGCCCGTACCGCCACCCCCCGTCGCCCCTCCGCTGGACGCCGCGCCCGCGACGCCGCCTCCTCCGACGGCCGTGCCGCCCTGGCCGCCGCTGCCGGTCGTGCCGTGACCGCCGGTGGCGTCGCCGCCCGTACCCGGAGCGGAGCCCCCGACGCCCCCGGTGCTCGTGCCCCCGGAGCCGCTGCCACCGGAGCCTCGCCCTCCGCCGCCCCCGATGCCGCCGGTGCCAGGGACTGCTCCGCCGGCACCGCCGGAGTGGGATCCGCCGATTCCACCGGAGGCCGCTCCCCCGGCACCGCCCCCGCCCGGGGTGATGCCTCCCGCGCCGGCGCCGCCTCTACCGCCCGCCGCGCTCCCCCCCAATCCTCCGCGGCCCCCCGTGCCGGTGCCGCCGCCCGAGTCGCCGCCACAGGAAACAAGAGACCCCGCAGCCAGGCTGCCGACAAGCAGGCTGGATAACGCCAGTCGAAACGAGGAGCGAACCATGTAGCCCTCCCTGGATGAACGAAGAGACCGAGGCGGGGGCATTTTACAACGACCTGAGATCGTTTGTCCGGCCGGCGCGGCCTCAATGGCGACCGTTGGACCGGTCGCTTCTTTCTGCCGCCGCCGATTCTGGCCCCTGCCTCTCTCGTTCTGCGTGCCCCTGGGGCTCTGCGCTTGCTGATTCCTCGCGCCGGTGATTCTCGGCCAGGGCCAGCAGGCGGGCGCGGTCGACCTTCTCTTCGGGGGCGACGGCCACGCGACAGGGCGTGACCGCGCGCAGGGTGGAGGTCCGCTTGCCGCCTTCCAGCAGCGCGCGCTCGCCCAGGACCGCGCCGGGCGCCACCTCGGCCACCTGCGCGCCGTCGACCAGCACCTCCAGCACTCCGTCCAGCAGCAAGTACAGCTCGCGGCCCGGGGCCCCTTGCTCGCACAGGGTCTCGCCGACGTCCAGGCGACGGATGGTCGGCCTCTGCCCCTCGCGCATGATGACGCCCGCCAGCTGGCGCTCCAGCGCCGTCTCGACAGCGTGCACGATGGCCGCTGAGTCGGACGCGCCCCAGGGGGTGTGATCGCCGAAGCTCCCGGTGCTCCACGTCTTGAAGTCAGTGAAGCTGCTCTTCTGCGCCAGGCTGCCTGCGGCGTCGTAGATCCAGTGCCGCGGGAACGGGCTGGCGCCGATCAGACGGCCCTCGCTGCGCCCGTCGGGACGCAACACCAGCTCCAGCGTGGTCCACGCGCTGGCGGCCGCGACCTGGAACCAGGGTGGGCGCTTCACCCGGCGCGGCGCCGGGACGCCGGTCCTCCCTCCGCACGTCTGCACGAAGCGTACGCTGCCGTCGGGCCCGTGCTCCGGCTCGGGCCGCAGGGGCGGGTATACGGTAGGCGCGAACGTGATCGACCCGACGCCGAGCCGCAGGGTGGTCGACGACACGACGCCGTCGCCATCCAGCCCCGCGTCGATCACGCGTCCATCCTCCACATCGATCCATCCCGACAGGCGATTCGCGAAGCGAAAGCGATCCTGGGCGGCCAGCGCCCGCAAGGCCTGCACGTCCGGGAACGCGTCAGGCGGCGGGTCGTCGTATCGGGCGATGCCGATCGAGAAGGGGAGCTTGAACGCGCCGGACACGGCTTCGGATGGAATCCACGAGATCGACGTGACGCTCGATCGAATTCGCATCGCTGGCACCGATGCTAGCCCCCTGGAACGGCAAATTCCCGCAAATCTCGGGGACCCTCGTCCGCAACTGCGTGCCGCCTGGCCCGCAGCGGCGCACCCACCCTCACTTCTGCTTGCGCGACTCGGCCAGGATGAACTTGCCCAGATCCGCGATCTCTTCGGGGGTCAGCTTGCTGGCGAAGCGGGGCATCTTGTTCTTCGCACCGTACAGGCGCTCGTCGCCCGCGTCGCCGATGACGTCGATCAGATAGGCGAGGGTGCCGTACCCCTTCAGGTTCGGTCCGGTGTTGCCGCTCGTTCCGTCGAAGTCGTGGCACGAGTCGCAGTCCTTCTCGGACATCAGGCCCTTGCCCTTCTCGGCCAGCCCATGGTCTACGTCCGAGGCGCCGGTCTGGGCGTACACCAACTCGGTCAGCGCGCCCAGCTCGTCCTCCGTCCCGGCCACCGCCTTCATGCCCTTCTCGTACTTCGCGCCCGCCATGAAGCGGGGGCCGTCGGGCTGACGCAGGAAGGCGTTGATCCAGGGGCGCGTTCCGTAGCCCAGGAAGTCCGGCCCGTCCTTGCCGCCGCGGCCGGTGAACGCGTGGCAGGTGGCGCAGTGCTCGTTCCACAGCTCGCGCACGTGAAAGGCAGGGTCGTTGCGGTACACGGCCAGGCCCCCCTCGGGCAGGACGCCCTTCTTGGCCAGCGTGCGGGCCAGCTGGCCGCGCTCCTCGGCCTCGGCCCGCGACTGCTGGAAGCTGGCGTCATGCGCGTCGTGGCGGATGGGCAGGTAGCCGAGGACACACAGCATGATGCCGCCGAACAGGGCGCCGAACAGGATCGGCTTGCGCCGCCGGGGATCGCGGTCCGCCGACCGGTCCAGCCAGGGCAGGCTGCCCAGCAGCAGCGACACCACCGCCGGCGACACCACGACCACCAGCATCTCCAGCGGGCCCTCGAAGTACTTCCGCAGCTGGTAGACGGGCAGCATGTACCACTCGGGTCGCGCCTGGTACGTGCCCGTGGGATCGGCCGGTCCGGCCAGTTCGGCCCCATGGGTGGCGATGACGATCAGGGCCAGCAGCACGAACGTCACCCCGCAGGCGACGGCGTCGCGCGAGGCCTGGTAGGGCCAGTAGGGCTGCGTATGGCGGGCCAGCTTGGCCTCGTCGACGCCCCACTTCGGGGTGACGCCGTTCCGCTTGGCCAGCGCGATGTGGACGACCAGCAGCAGCACGGCGAACGCGGGCAGGATGTACGTGTGGGCGGCGTTGATGTGGGTCAGCGTGTAGTTCCCCATCGTCTCGCCGCCCTGCATGAGCCGCTGCAGGAACGGGCCGGCGATGGGGGCCGTCCCCGTGATCATGAAGTCGACCTGCTTGGCGGTGTAGCCCTTCTCGTCCCAGGGCATGCCGTACCCCGACAGGGCGAACAGCAACAGCAGGCCCATGAAGGCCAGGCCGCTCAGCCAGCCCATCTCTCGCGGCGCCTTGTACGCGCCGAAGATGACGACCTGGATGGCGTGCACGGCGGCCAGCACGATCAACGCCGACGACCCGAAGCTGTGTAGACCGCGGACGAACCACCCGAACGACAGGGAGTCCTGGATGAAGGCGGTCGAGGCCCAGGCGCCGCTGGTCGAGGGGTCGTAGTAGGCGGCCAGCACGACGCCGGTGGCAAACTCGAGCACCAGCAAGAACGACAGGATCGAGCCGAACACGTACCACCAGCGGGCGCCCCCGGGGATGGGCTCGTCCGTGATCAGCTTGACCACGGTCGAGTAGCCGGTGCGGGAGTCCAGCCAGGCACCGAAGCGCGTCAGGGCGCTCTGCGGGGCCGGCGCGCTTCCGTGTCGCGAATGGCTCCGGGACGGCGGATGATGTTCCGTCATCCGATCGGTTCTTTCGTCTTCGTGGCGACCTTGAAGCGCTGATAGCGGACCCGGATCTC
>Ga0207652_10004052_pt1 | contig 11953 bp, 9 predicted proteins | sample KBSC63BmetaG_FD_184334 | JGI IMG/M metagenome (GOLD analysis project Ga0207652, IMG submission 184334) | Corn rhizosphere microbial communities from Kellogg Biological Station, Michigan, USA - KBS C6-3B metaG (SPAdes) (version 2) | ecosystem: Host-associated > Plants > Roots > Rhizosphere ... | reverse complement strand
TCGCGCGCGATCAGCGTGGCGGCGGCGACATCCCATTCGTAGCCCCAGCGCAAGGTCGCCACGAGATCGGCCTCGTCCGCGGCGACCATCGCGATCCTCAGCGCGATCGAGTTGGGCTTGGCGACCATTGTGAGGTCCTTGTCCTCCCGCGGCAGGGAATCCGCCGGGACGCGCGCGCCGGGCAGCTCCTTGCGCGTGCTCGCCTGGAGCCGCTCGCCATTGCGCCAGGCGCCCTGCCCGGCGACGGCATACCACGTCTCCTCTCGAGCGGGGGCGACGAGCGTGCCGATCAGCGGCTTGCATTCGCTGACCAGCGCGACCGACACCGCCCAGCCCGCCCGCCCGCGAATGAAGTCACGCGTGCCATCGACCGGATCGACCAGCCAGCACAGGCCCTTTTCCAACCGTTCGGGGTGGTCGATAGTCTCTTCGGACAGCCACCCCGCCGCGGGTAGCAATGCATGCAACTCGCGCTTGAGGAACGCGTCGACTTCTAGATCGGCGGTGCACACCGGGCTGCCCGGGGTCTTCTCCCAGCTTTCGAGCGCGTGGCCGTGGCCCGGCCACTGCCGCAGCGCGATCTGCCCGGCTTCGCGGCAAATGCTTTCCAGGCGTTCGCGGTCGATCATCGTCGCGGGGAGGTGGATGCGCGCGGAACGCATTGCAAGGGCCGCGCTGGCGTGCTTATGCGCGGGCGCATCCTTCACATCCGCGAAAAGCGAAAGCTCCCTCGATGAACATCCACGAATACCAGGCCAAGGAATTGCTCGCGAAGTTCGGCGTCGGGATCCCGGCCGGCTATCCCGCGCTGAGCGTCGAGGAAGCGGTCTCGGCGGCGAAGAAGCTGCCCGGGCCGCTTTACGTGGTGAAGGCGCAGATCCACGCCGGCGGGCGCGGCAAGGGCAAGTTCAAGGAACTGGGCGCCGAGGCCAAGGGCGGCGTGCGGCTGGCGCATTCGATCGAAGAGGTCGAGGCCAACGCGAAGGAAATGCTCGGCAACACCCTGGTGACGGTGCAGACCGGCGCGGCGGGCAAGCAGGTCAACCGGCTGTACATCACCGACGGCGTCGACATCGCGAACGAATACTACCTCGCCTACCTGGTCGACCGGAAAGCCGGGCGCATCGCGATGGTCGTGTCCACCGAAGGCGGGATGAGCATCGAGGATGTCGCGCACGAGACCCCCGAGAAGATCAGCACCATCGCGATCGACCCGGCCACCGGCTTCATGCCGCATCACGGCCGCGCGGTCGCTTTCGCGCTCAAGCTTTCCGGCAACCTCGCCAAGGCGGCGCAGAAGCTGGCGAAGCAGCTGTACGACGCGTTCGTCGCGCTCGACTGCTCGATGCTCGAGATCAACCCGCTGGTCGAAACCAAGGATGGCCAGCTGCTCGTGCTCGACAGCAAGATGAGCTTCGATTCGAACGCGATGTTCCGCCACCCCGACGTCGAGGCGCTGCGCGACGAGACCGAGGAAGACCCGATGGAGCTCGAGGCGTCGAAGTACGACCTCGCCTACATCAAGCTCGACGGCAACATCGGCTGCATGGTCAATGGCGCCGGGCTGGCGATGGCGACGATGGACATCATCAAGCTGAACGGCGCCTTCCCCGCCAACTTCCTCGACGTCGGCGGCGGCGCTTCGAAGGAGAAGGTCACCGCGGCGTTCAAAATCATCCTGTCGGACCCGGCGGTGAAAGGCATCCTGGTCAACATCTTCGGCGGCATCATGCGCTGCGACACGATCGCCGAAGGCATCGTCGCCGCGGCGAAGGAAGTCTCGCTCGACGTGCCGCTGGTGGTGCGCCTCGAAGGGACCAACGTGGAGCAGGGCAAGGCCATCCTCGCCAACTCCGGCCTGCCGATCGTCGCGGCCGAAGACCTGGGCGACGCGGCGAAGAAGATCGTTGCCGAGGTCAAGCAGGCGGCTTAGGCGGTCAGTTCGTCGGCTCAGGCTCCGGCAAGATCGGCGGAGTGCTGTCCGCGTATCGCAACCAATTCGTCCACACCGTGTGGGTCCGCTGATCGGTGAGTTCGATCAGGCATCCGACCTGCATGGCTACACGGATCGTCCCGTCCTTCCACGCCTCGTACATTGTTAAGCACTCACCATCCCGATAAGCCTCGAACGCCTTCTCCGAGGCCCGAATTCCGCTGCGAACCGCCGGCTGATCATTAGCGTAACGCTGGATCGCCGCACCGACGTACTTGTCGAGGTTCGCCTGAGCTCGCTCTTGCTGTTGCATCAGGCAATCGTTGATCTCTGGCGTCGTTTTGCCCCGACATTCGGCGGCAGGCGTCACCTTGTCGGCTGCAGCGGCAGAGCCTGCGCAGCCCGCGATTAGCGATGCGGCAAAGCCTTTCAGAACTGCCCGCCTCATTTCAGTCCGCCGTCCGCGGGTGGACTCCGGCGATCTGCGGTTCGCTGGCTTCCGCCTGCCCGAGCAAGTCGTCGCCCACATCGTCGTCGCGCAAGGTGTCGAGGTGCATCAGACGCTTCACCAAGGGCGCGACGACCAGGACCGCGACGCCCAGGCCGACGCCGATCCAGCCGATCTTGGCGTACATCGCCAGCGAGGCTTCCTTGGTCATCTCACCGGTCTCGCCGCCGATCGCTTCGCCCACCTTGCCGGCGACGAACTCGCCGCCCGCGGTGGCGAAGAACCATGCGCCCATGATCAGCGAGGCCATGTGGCGCGGCGCGAGGCGGTTCATTGCCGATAGGCCGACGGGCGACAGGCACAGCTCGCCGGTAGTCTGCAGGAAGTAGAGCAGGAAGACGAGGAACGCCGCGACCTTCACGCCGCCCATCATCTCGGCGCCCCACACCAGCGCGAGGAACGAGAGGCCGACCTGGATCAGTCCAAGGCCGAACTTGGCCGGAGTGGAGGGTTCCAGCCCGCGCCGGCCGAGCGCGGTCCACAGCCAGGCGAACAGCGGCCCCAGGATGACGATGTAGATCGGGTTGATCGACTGGAACAACGAAGTCGGCACCCCGCCCCGGTCCACGAAACGGTCGGTGAACAGGTTGAACGAGCCGCCCGACTGTTCGTAGATGCCCCAGAACACCGGTTCGAGCAGGACCAGGAAGATCACCGCCAGCAGCCGGTCGCGCACGTCGCGCTCCTGCCGGAAGGCCTCCACCAGGACGTAGGCCAGCAGCACGAGGCCCGAGACGAGCAGCAGGGTGCCGATCACGTTCTGGTATTGGATCAGCAGCCAGATCGCCACGACCGCGCCCACCCCGACGAGGTAGAGCAGCGCTTCCATGCTGACGCCGAGCGGGCGCGATTTGAGCCGCGCCGGATCGGGCGCTTCGCCGCGGCCGCGCAAGGCGGGCTTGCCGATCACGAAGATGATCAGGCCGGCGACCATGCCGATGCCGGCAAGGCCGAAACCGTAAGCCCAGCCGATCGTCTCGCCGAGATAGCCGACGAGGATCGTGCCGAGCGCTGAGCCGACGTTCACCCCCATGTAGAAGATCGTGTACGCCCCGTCGCGGCGCACGTCGGTCAGGCGATAGAGCTGGCCGACGATCACCGAGATGTTGGCCTTGAGGAAGCCCGAGCCGACGATGATGAAGCTCAGGGCGAGCCAGAATACGTTGATCGTCGGATCGTTGGCGAAGCCGCTGCCGTTGCCCTCGACGGCCATCAGCAAGTGCCCGAAAGCCAGCAGGATGCCGCCGAACAGCACTGCCTTGCGCTGGCCGAGGTAGCGGTCCGCGAGCCAGCCGCCGAGCACCGGGGTGATGTAGACCAGGCTGGTATAGGCGCCGTAGATCAGGTTCGACTTACCGTCGTCGAACAGCCACCACTTGGTCAGGTAAAGGATCAGCAGCGCGCGCATCCCGTAGTAGGAAAAGCGCTCCCACATCTCGGCGTAGAACAGCACGAACAGGCCGCGCGGGTGGCCGACGACTTCCTCGCTCTTGCGGGTGGCGATGAGCCCGCCGATCGCCAGCACCGCGAACAGCGAAACCGCGGCGATCGCGGCGATCCAGTCGCCCTGCTGCCATTGGTCGACGGGCAGGAATGAAGTCACGGCATGGCTCCCTTGGCTGGCTGGGCCCGGCGGCCTCTCGCCGGCAACCCTAACGGCATTATTTAGCCTGTGAAGCGTGTTTCGTTTCAGCCGAAACCGGCCGCGAGAGCGGGCCACGCTTGACGCGCCCGACTGTATTATGGCACTGATGCACCTGATGAGCGACGACACCCGCCCGGTCTATCTCAAGCTGCGCGACCTGATCGCCGCGGCGATCATCGAAGGGCGGTACCGCGAAGGTGAAATGCTGCCGTCGGTGCGCGCCTTCGCGGCGGAGCAGGGCGCCAACCCCCTGACCGTCGCCAAGGCCTATTCGCAATTTCAGAGCGACGGGCTGATCGACGTCCAGCGCGGCGTGGGCATGTTCGTGACCGCGGGCGCGGCCGAGCGGCTGCGCGAAAGCGAGCGGCGCCGCTTCCTCGACGAAGAATGGCCGGCCATCCGGCAGCGGATCGCGCGCCTCGGCATCGATCCGGCCGCTTTGCTCGACCAGACTTCCGCGGCCTGGACCGCCGATTTTTCCTAACATTTGTTCACACAGCCGATTGCGCTGCCCCTTTTTGTCTGGCAATCAGCCGCTTGTGGTCGCCTCACCGCCGACGCCTCGACGCGGGATCGGGAGGCAGTCGGCCAGATCGGGCTTCGCCTGACCGGCGGTCAGGGGGAAAAGGTACGGGATGATTAGATCAGAACTTCTGCAGACCCTGGCAGCCGAGAACCCGGACCTGCGGCCTGAGGAGATCGAACAGGTCGTGGCGATCTTCTTCGACGAGATCGCCAAGCGGCTGGCCGAAGGGGGACGGGTGGAGCTGCGCGGCTTCGGCGCCTTTTCGACACGCGGCCGCGAAGCGCGCAGCGGGCGCAATCCGCGCACGGGCGCGACCGTCGATGTTCCGTCCAAGCGCGTGCCCTATTTCAAGCCGGGCAAGGAAATGCGCGAACGGCTCAACAGCTGAGCTTCCGCCTACAGTGATCGGAACCGCGACGGCCCGCCTTGCGCGGGCCGTTTGCTTTTGCGGGCCCGGCCCCTCACCAAACAAGAAGGGCGACCCGATCGCTCGGGCCGCCCCTCGTTGCTCGACGAAGCTGGTAAGGCTCAGCCGCGCTCGCCGGTCGGCGCCACGGCCGGGGCCGGCGGAGCCGGGCAAGCCGTCTCCATCGTGACCACGGAGCCGTCGAGGCACTGCTTGTAGGTCGCGACGGGCGCGGCCGGCTGGATGACCGGGGCCGGAGCCGCAACCGGGGCCGGCGGCGGCGGCGGAGCGGCGCCGAACTTGCGCTCGACCGAAACCATCCACGTGCGCGGCAGGCCGGGCACGCCGGACACCAGGCCCAGCGAAGTCGTCACATCGCTGACCGACTGCCAGTAGTACTTGTCGAACAGGTTCCGGACCTCGAGCGAAAGCTTCCAGTCGTCGTCGCGGGTCGACCACCAGACCTTGGCGTTGCCGAGGAAGTAGCCCGGGATCTTCGACCACGAGGTGTTCTCGGCGGTGGTGTACAGCTTGCCCTGGTACGACCCGTCGAACCGCGCGCTGAACGTGCCGGCATCGGTGTGGTAATCGTACTGCGCGCCGATCGAGTAGTTCAGCGTCGGCGTGTACGGGGTGATGGCGCTGGCCGGAACCGAGCCCACCGGATGGCCGAGCGCGTCGAACGACGAGATCAGGTAAGGCCCGCCCGGTGCAGCAAATGTCGGCGACTTGTACTTGAAGTGCAGGTAGCTGATGCTGCCGTCGAGCGAGAGGCCGTCGGTCGGATAGATCGACGCTTCCGCTTCGAGGCCCCAGACGTCCGCCTTGCCGATGTTGTCCGGCCGCAGACAGGGGGTCGGCAGGCTGGATTCGGAGCAGATCGTCTTCGAGAGCACGATGTCGTTGTACTTGTTGTAGAACGCCGCGCCGTTCAGGCGAACCCGGCGGTCGAGGAAGTCCGACTTGAAGCCGACTTCATACGTCGTGAGCGTCTCCGGCTTGAACGGCAGCTTCTGGTCGGCCGTGAACGGCCGCGGGTTGACACCACCGCCCTTGAAGCCGGTCGACGCCGAGGCGTACATCATGAACTCGTTCGAGAACCGGTAGTTGACGACGCCGCGCCAGTCCCACCGCTTGCCGCGGAAGCTGCCGGTCACGTTGTAGATGCCCGCGAGCAGGCAGTTCGGTTCCGAGAACACGCCGTTGAGAACGAAGCAGTTCAATCCGCTCGGCAGCGTCCCGTCCGGGTTGCGCCGGAAGTAGGTGTAGTCCTTGGCGTCCTTCGTATAGCGGATGCCGCCGGTGATGCTCAGCGCATCCGTCGGGTGAACGGTGACCGTACCGAACAGGGCCTTGGTGTTGCTCGGCGTGGTGTCCGGCCCGTGCAGGAAGTCGATGGTCGGAACGACGTAGTTCAAGTCGACGCGGGCGGTGTAGGTGCCCTTTTGCTTCAGGTAAAAGCCGCCGACGGTGCCTTCGAGCAAGCCGTCGCCGGCCTTGAAGTTGAGGCGCAGTTCCGAGCTGAACGCGTGGTGGTTCAGCTGGTTGTCGAGCTGCGCGACCGGGATCGGCGTCGCGTCCTGATCCTGGCCGAACTTCGAGGTGTAGGCGCGGTACGAACCGATGTAGTACAGGTTCACGTTGTCGCTGATGTCGTACGACAGGTTGCCCTGCACGCCCCAGCCGTTGAACCGGGTGATCGGCAGCGCGAAGTAGGGCTTGAACGGCGCTGTGGAGCTGTTCGCCATCGCGTCCATGAAGTTCGAATAGCTGATGAACCGCGGATCCTTGCCCTTCAGGTTCGTGCGGCCGGTGTCGCAGCTGTAAGGCCCGGCCGGGACGAAGGCGCAGCTCATGTTCACCGGCGTACCGTCCTTGCCCACGAGCCACGGAACCGACGTCATCGCGCCGTTGACCATGGCCGGCGACGACGAGTTGCCGGTCGATTTCGGATCGAATACGGTCCCGGCCGGGGCGATCGCTCCTGCCGCGATCAGCACCGTCGGAATCGCCTGGTTGTTCTCGCGCGTGTAATCGCCCGAGATGTTCACTTCGAGGCGGCTGTCCGGCCGCCAGCGCAGCGCCGCGCGGCCGGCGATGATGTTCTCGCCGCCCATGGACTCGTAGTTCGAGTTGTTGGCGCCGCGCGAGTTGTTGCCGCGCACGTTCGAGTTCGGGTGGGTCTGCCCATAGTCGAGCATCGCCACGTAGCCGTCATGCCCGCGGGCCATGCCCGACACGCGCATCGCCAGGGTATCGCTGAGCGAGAAGTCCGCCATGCCGCGCACGGTCAGCTCGTTGTACGAGCCGTAGCCGACCGAGAACGAACCCGTGTTGTCGCCCTTCGGCTTCTGGGTGAACAGCTTGATCGCGCCGCCGATGGCGTTCTTGCCGGCGAGGGTGCCTTGCGGGCCGCGCAGAATCTCGACGCGGTCGAGGTCGATCAGCTCGAGCAGCGAGCTCGACAGGGTCGGGATGTAGACGTCGTCGATGTAGACGCCGACGCCCGGATCGAGCGCGTAGTTGAAGTCCGTCTGGCCGACGCCGCGGATGAAGGCGATGAGGCCCGAGCCGCCGTTCTGCGGCTGGGGACGGAGCGAAACGTTCGGCGCCTGGGCAGCGACCTGGGTGATGTCGGTCTGGCCGCGCGCTTCGAGCATCGCGGAGTTGACCGCGGTGATCGCGATCGGCGTGTTCTGCACGCTGGCGGCGCGGAATTCCGCGGTGACGACGATTTCCTGGTTGCGGCCGGCATCGGCGTTATCCGCCGCCGGCGCGTTCTCGGGATTGACGGAAGACGGCGCCGCCACGGCCGGCGCCGGCGCGCCGTTCTGGGCGGCACCCGGCGCGCCGCCCTGGTCCTGAGCGAAGGCCGGCGTGGCCAGCGCCGTCACCAAAGCGAGCGACGAAACATATCCTAAGCTCTTCAAAGTCATCAGGTATCCTCCCTACGCGGGGCCTCTCGTGGCCCCGTCAGTACAATGACTTGCTCGGCACTCTCCGGCGCGAAACCGGGAATGAGCACAATCTATTCGGAGAAAAGCGACTTTTCGTACTTGCCGCAGCCCTCCCCACCTCGCCGCAATTCTAACGACTGTTAAATTGCGCACAAGCGGGAGCGCGCGCGGACCGATGGGAAGGCAACGGATTGTCGCAAAGAAGCAACACTCGCGGCCGAGAAGGGACACGGTGCGTGTGCAGCCGGCCTCTTGCGTTGGACGGCGAACAGTTACACCCTGCGCCGGCGAAGAGGGAGAGATCGGCGCATGGCGACCACGGACAGCGAGCGCGCGCCGGAGACCGGCTTCGGCTATGAGATCACCGTGGTGGTTCTGCTCGGGCTGGCTTTCGGCTTCGCCTATTTCGACCGCATGGCGATGACCTTTCTCGCCCCGTATGTGGTCAAGGATCTCGGGCTGTCGAACACTGAGGTCGGCGCGCTTGGCTCGGCCCTCTCGCTCACCTGGGCGCTCGGCGCGTTCCTGATCGGCTTGTGGTCGGACGCAGTGGGACGGCGAAAACCGTTCCTGCTCGCGTTCATGGTGATCTTCTCGATCTGCTCGGTACTTTCCGGCCTCGCCGGGAGCTTCGGCACCTTGCTGGCCAGCCGCGCGCTGATGGGCGCGGTCGAAGGGCCGTTCCTGCCGATCTGCCTGGCGATCATCGCCGCCGCGAGCGTGCAGCGCCGGCGGGGCCTCAACGTCGGCATCGTGCAGAACTTCTTCGGTTCCGCCATCGGCACCGCGATCGCGCCGATCGTGCTGGTCTGGCTGGCCGACCACTACGGCTGGCGCAGCGCCTTCTATCTCGCTGCCGTGCCGGGCCTGCTTCTCGCGTTCCTCGTCTGGCGCTTCATCCACGAGCCCGAGCTGCCGGCGCGGCCGGCCGGCAAGGAACGCCAGCCGCTCGACCTCGGCATGCTCGCCAACCGCAACATATTGGTGTGCTCGCTGCTCAGCTGCATGATGGTCGGATCGCTGGTGATCGGGTCGATCTTCCTGCCGCTCTACTTCACCGGCCCGCGCGGCTGGGATCCCAAGACGATGAGCTTCGTGATGGCGGTGCTCGGCCTGACACCGGGTCTCGGCGGAGTGCTGATCAGCTGGATCTCCGACCACGTCGGGCGGCGCCCGCCGATGATCGTCGGCTGCTTTCTCGCCGCGCTGTGCCCGGCCGCCGCGCTGTGGTTCGGCGGCTCGATCCCGGCGCTCGCGGCGATTATGTTCGTCAGCTGGCTCGGCATCGGGGTGTTCCCGCTGTTCATGGGCCTCGTCCCGGCGGAGACGATCGGCCACGCCAAGGCCGCCACGGCGATGGGGCTGGTGGTCGGCATCGGCGAGCTTTCGGGCGGGTTCCTCGGCCCGCTGATCGGCGGCAGGCTGGCCGACCTCTACGGCCTGCAGGCCCCGCTGCTGATCCAGGGCGGGCTGGCGCTGGTCGCCGGCGTGGTGGCGTTCGCGCTGGTCGAGACCAACCCGCAAATCCTCGCCCGTCGCGCCGAGGAAGCCGTGGCATGAACGCCATCGTCTGCGACGTCGAGACGACGATGAAGTACGTCGTGCGGGGCGAGAAGGCGACGTTCCACCCCGGCGAGCGCGACAAGAGCTATTGGCCGGTCGACGAGCACCGCGTGATCATCCACGACGTGCGGCCGGAGATCGGCAAGCTGTCGTTCGAGAGGAACGGCTTCGTCGTGGTCGACGAGCCGACCGATGTCACCGCGTTCGACGACAAGGCCGAACTCGCGCGTTATTGCCGTCAGACCGAAACGCTCGTCCAGCGGCTCACCGGCGCGGACAAAGTCGTCAGCTTCGGGCCGATGCTGCGGACCAATGCCGGCGGCGCGCACGGGCACAACCAGCCGGCCTTTGGCGCGCATGTCGATTACGGCGCGCGCACGGTCGCCGACTTCACCCGCGATCTGCTGCCGCCCGACGAGGCCGAGCTGCGGCTCCAGCGGCGGCACATGCTGATCAACGTCTGGCGCCCGATCGTCATGGTCGAAAGCGCCCCGCTGGCGCTGTGCGACGCGAGCACCGTCCGGCGCGAGGACTTGTTCGACAGCGAAGTCGTCGGCGGCCTGGGCAGCTTCCAGACCCGCTCGCTGTGGGGCTTCAACCTCGCCTGGACGCCCGAGCACCGCTGGTACTGGGTGCCGCACATGCAGCCGTGGGAAGCGCTGGTGTTCAAGCTGTTCGACAGCGATCCGCACGCCGTCCAGCACACCGCCCACAGCGCGTTCGAAGACCCCAACACCCCGCCCGACGCCGCGCCGCGACAGAGCGTCGAGGTGCGGACCATTGCGTATATCTAGCCGCCCTCCGTTCGTCCTGAGCTTGTCGAAGGACGAGATGGCGCGCTCTATCGTGGTTCGACAGGCTCACCACGAACGGATGGAGTCTGTTACCGCTCGGCCGGGCTCGTGGTCTCCAGCCCCTTTGTGAACATCAGCCGTTCGAGCCGGTAGTCGGGATCGCGCACCATACGGCGCATGCCTTCGAGCCGCTCCTCCAGCCTCGCGCCGCCGCCGCAGGCATGGAAGACGAAATCCTTGTAAGCGCGGGCTTGCGGGTCGGTCCTTTCGAGGAACACCTGCCGCCGCTCGGCCGCCCAGGTATCGAGCAAAGCCGGGTCCGCGCCGTCGAGGACGATTGCCGCCAGGGTCGGCCATAGCGCATACGCGTCGAACAGCCCGGTCGTGAGGCCGAACCCGCCGGTCGGATTGGTCACGTGCGCGGCATCGCCGGCGAGGACCGCGCGGCCCTTGCGGAAGGTCTCGGCGCAACGCTGGTGCATCTTGTAGGGCGAGGACTGGACCAGCTCGTAGCCGCCGGTGCCGGGCAGCAAGTGCGCGTAGGCGGCCGGGATACGCTCTTGATAGCTGTCCTCCGGCAGCGCGGCCTGTTCCATGTAAGTGCAGCGCCACAGCCCCTCACGCGTGATCTTGACGATCACCGCGCCCCATTCGTCGTCGACCACCATGTCCGACTGCAGGTACCCGCCGCTCTCGAAATCGTGGTGCAGATTGGTGGCGACGAAGCGTTCGGGCCAGGTGAACCCCTCGAACCCGAGCCCGAGCGCTTTGCGCACCGCGCTGCCCGCCCCGTCGGCGCCGACGACATAGCGAGCCCGCAGCTCGCGTGCGCCGTCCGGCGTGTCGACTTGGATGGTCACACCGTCGGCCTCCTGCGCCAGCCCGGTGAAGGCCGTGCGCCAGTGGTAGAGCGCGTTTGGCAGGGCATCGAGCCGCCGCCGGCAAATTTCCGCCAGGCGATCCTGCCCGAGCTGGATGTTGTAATTGAACCGCGTGACCCGTTCGAGCACCTTGAGATCGTACGGCAGACGCTCGCCCGTCCGCTTCACCAGCCACAGGTAATCGTCCTTGGCGTAGCCGATCGTCTCGGCTTCCTCGCGAATGCCCAGCCGCTCCAGCCCGTCGAGCATCGACCAGTGATAGACGCAGGCGCGCGGGGAATTGTTGATGCCCGCCGCGGCCTCGATCAGGCACACGTCGACACCCGCTTGCGCCAGGCCGAGCGCGGTCACGAACCCTGTCGGGCCGCCGCCGACGACGATCACATCATGCATTGCGGACGCCAGCATGGCGCATCCGATTGCCATGCGCAAAGTCCCTTTCGCGCCGGGCCTCACTCCCCTAGCAGTAACGAGCGTTAGAGTCGCAAAAGGCTCGGCACGAAAGGGAGAGCGACTTGGCGCTGGCCGAATTCCACGAGACGATTTCCGCCCGCGGCGGCGAGTATCCGCTGCGCGGCCGCTACGACGAGCGGTTCCGCCCGGCCGTCGATGCGTTCATCGCCAACTTCCGCGAGGAAGAGGAACTCGGCGCCGGCTGCTCGGTGGTGATCGATGGCGAAACCGTGGTCGACCTGTGGGGCGGCTGGGCCCGCGCCGACCGCTCGCTCGACTGGGAAGAG
>Ga0207652_10004051_pt1 | contig 11956 bp, 5 predicted proteins | sample KBSC63BmetaG_FD_184334 | JGI IMG/M metagenome (GOLD analysis project Ga0207652, IMG submission 184334) | Corn rhizosphere microbial communities from Kellogg Biological Station, Michigan, USA - KBS C6-3B metaG (SPAdes) (version 2) | ecosystem: Host-associated > Plants > Roots > Rhizosphere ... | reverse complement strand
AGAATGGCGCGGTTCGCGCGTTAACTGCATCCGAACGTTTCGACTTTGCGTATCATCAAGATGCATTCGTTGGCCGCCGCCTCTCCCGCCTTTCCCGCCTCGCCCGTTTCTCCCATGAAGATCTGTCTCGCCGTGATGTGCCTTGGGTTTTGCTCGGTGGTCGCTTTCGGCCGGAATAATCCTCCGGCGCCGGCGACGTCGGCGGCACCGTGGCGGGAGGTCGATGACGCCCTGAACCACGGCCTGCCCAAAACGGCGTTGGCCGCGGTCGATCGGATTTTGCCGGCCGCGCTCGCGCGCCGGGACTATCCGCAAGCGATCGAGGCCATGGCGCGCAAAGCGATCCTCACGGCGTCGGTCGAGGGCCGCGGTCTGGCCGGACAAATCGCGTCATTGCAGGCGCAGGCCGCGCAAGCGCCGACCCCGATGCGGCCTTTGCTCGAAGTCATCCTCGCCGATTGGTACTGGCACTATTTCGGCCAGAATCGCTGGCGGTTGGCGCGACGAACCGCAGTGGCGGAGGCGAGCGACGCCGACATCACGACGTGGGATCTACGCCGCCTTCTCGCGGAGATCGACCGGCACTTTACCGCCGCACTCGCAGGCGATGCCGCATTGAAGCGCACGCCGATTGCCCAGTTCGACGGCCTCTTGAAACCGGGCACGATCCCCGATGCATACCGTCCGACGCTGTATGATTTCGTGGCCCACGAAGCCCTGGCGTTTTATCAAGCGGGCGAACAGGGCGTCCCCGTTGGCGAGGACGTCTTTGAACTGTCGGCCGATTCGCCGATTTTCGATGACGCCGACGCGTTCCTGCGCTGGCGGATGGCCAAACCAGCCGCCTCCTCGGCGCCGCTCAAGGCCGTCCGCCTTTATCAGGCATTGCTCGCCTACCATCGCGATGACGGCAATCGATCCGCGTTTTTGGACGCCGACCTGGGACGGCTTCATTTCGGCGCGAACAGCAGCGTCGGCGATAACAAAGACGAAAGGTATCGGGGCGCGCTGCAGCGATTCATCGCCCGCGCGGGCGACGATCCCATCGCCGCTCGTGCGACGTATCTGCTCGCATTCAACCTGCGCGAGGCCGGCAAACTGGCACGCGCTCACGACCTCGCCGGGAGCGCGGCGAAACGCTTCACCGGCACGGTCGCCGCGGCCGAGTGTTCCGCCCTCGTCCAGCGCATCGAAGAACCGTCGGCCGACCTCGATACCGAGTACGTCTGGAACGCGCCTTGGCCCACCCTCGATGTCACCTACGCAAATGTGACCAAGCTCTATTTTCGCGCCGTGCCCATCCCGGCAACGACGCATCTCTCGCGTTGGGCGTTCGATCTCAAATCCGATGAAGTCACCGAGTTCGCGCATCAAGCAGCCGCATGGGCGTGGGTCGCCGACCTTCCCGCCACCGCGGACTTCCAACGGCGAACCGAGAACATCCCCGTGCCGACCGACCTGCGTCATGGACACTATGTGATCATCGCGAGCGCCAATGCCGATTTCCGATCGGGCACTAGCTTGTTGGCTGTCGCGCCCGTTTGGGTGAGCGATTTGAGCATTCTCATTCGATCAGGCCCCCATCCTCGCGCGCTGGTCGTACGCGCGAGCACCGGCGAACCGATTGCGGGCGCCACCGTGAAGGGCTGGGCGGCGCGGTTTCAGCACGATTTCAACCTGGTAGAGCAAGCCGTAACGGACGAAAACGGCGAAGTGGAGCTCTCCACCGAACGGCCGGTCATCCTCACGGCCGAGTTGGGGGACGATATCGTCGGGGCGATGAGCGACGTGTATCCAAATCACTTCTCGCCGCCGCCGCCGGCTGAATCGCACACGACGTTTTTCACGGATCGCGCGATTTATCGGCCGGGGCAATCGATTCAGTACAAAGCCGTCGTCGTGGCCTACGACACGGCGACGCACGAGTACAGCGCGTCCGCCGGTCGGTCCGTGACCATCATTTTCCGCGATCCGAATGGGCAGGAGATCGCGCGCCAAACCGCGATGACCAATGACTACGGCTCGGTGGCCGGCGTGTTCGTCGCGCCGTCGGGACGGCTGACCGGCCGGATGTCGCTGCTGACCGAGGATCAGACCGGACAAACCGCCGTCGACGTCGAGGAATACAAACGACCGAAATTCGACGTGCAACTCCCCGCGCCGACGGCGCCGCCGAAGCTCGGCCAGCGCGTCGACCTCACCGGCCACGCGACTGCCTACACCGGAGCCACCATCGGCGGAGCCAAGGTCGCGTGGCGCGTCGTTCGGGCGGTGCGGATGCCGCCGTGGTGCTGGTGGTGGCCGGCGCAACCGACGAAAGCCATCGCGCATGGGATAACGACGACGGCCGATGACGGCAGCTTCCGCGTCAGCTTCGTGGCAGAGCCGGATCGCAAGGTGCCCCGCGCGAACGAACCCGTGTTCAACTACACGGTTTATGCCGACGTCACCGATACCACCGGCGAAACCCATTCGGAGCACCGCGACATCCCGGTCGGCTACACCGCACTGCGCGCCACCCTCACCTGCGCGGAATGGCAGACCCCGGAGAGCCCCGTCGACCTCACCGTCACGACCGCGACACTCGGCGGGGAACCGACCGCCGCAACCGGCACGCTGACGATCAGCACCCTCCGCGAGCCGGCGCGCGTGACCCGCGCGAAGCTCACGTCAACCGGGTGGACCGGCGAAGTGGCAAAGCCAACGTTCGACCCGGCGAATCCCGAAACCTGGGAGCAAGATCGCGCCGTCGCCACGCTGCCGGTAACGACGGACGACAAAGGCCAAGCCCACGCCAAGTCCGCGCTGCCGGCCGGCGTATACCGGGCGGTGCTGGGCACGCAGGATCGGTTCGGCCAACCGGTGAAGGCGACGCTCACCTTCACCGTGATCGATCCCGCCGATACCCATCAACGAACGCCCATACCGAGCCGGCTCACCGCGATGGACAAACCGGTCGAACCCGGCGCGACGTTCCGTGCGGTGTGGGGCACCGGCTACGCCAGCGGTCGCGCCCTCGTCGAAGTCGAGTGTGGCGGCCGGAGTATTCAAAAATATTGGACGGCCGCGGGCCGGACGCAGGTGCGCATCGACGTGCCGGTGGACGAGACCATGCGCGGCGGGTTTACCTTGCGCACGACGTATGTCCGCGAGAACCGGGCGTATATCGCGCAACGAGTCATCGACGTGCCTTGGACGAACCAGCAACTGCACGTCACGTGGGGCACGTTTCGTTCGAAACTGCGACCGGGTGAACCCGAGACGTGGCAGGCCACCATCACCGGTCCGGATCAGCACGCGGCGGCGGCAGAGATGGTGGCGACCTTGTACGACGCGTCGCTGGACCAGTTTGACCGCCATGCCTGGCCAACCGAACTCGGAACCCGGCGAACTCAGATGAGTACGCCAGCGTTCGAATTCCAAAACGGCGTCACCACCTTTAACGCTGTGTCGCGCTGGCTGTCGCCCGTGCCGCGCCGCGTTGTCTGGTCGTATCGCCACTTCGTCCCGGAGCTCCACGCCGACATGGCTGCGGGCGACGCGGAGGACGAAGACGGGGACGGCGTGCAACTCATGCCGTTCGAAGTACGCGCTGGAGCGCGCGGGATGAGCTACTCTGCCACGTCCAACACGCTGGCCGGCACGCGGCTCCTCCCTTTGTCGAAGGCGGTGACGGATTCGGCCCTGGCGCTTCCCGTCGTGAGCGCTGCTCTGAGCGACGTGGAACCCGCGGAGTCGGCGCCGAGTTCACCGGTCACCGAAGTCGTCCCACGCCGCAATCTTCAGGAAACCGCCTTCTTCTATCCGAAACTCCTCACCGATGCGGATGGCGTCGTGCGGATTTCATTTACGGCGCCGGAAGCGCTGACGCGGTGGCGTTTCCTCGGCTTCGCGCACGACCGCGGCATTCGCACGGGCATGCTGACGGGCGAGGCGGTGACCGCCAAAGAACTGATGGTCGAGCCAAACCCGCCGCGCTTCGTGCGCGAGGGCGACACCATCGAATTCACCGTCAAGGTCACGAACCTCAGCGACGCCCCGCAGCGGGGTCACGTCCGCTTGAATTTTTCCGACGCGGAAACGCAGCGCCGAGTCGACGACTCCCTCGGCAATCGCGCACCCGAGCAGCCGTTCGACGTACCGGCGCAGCAGTCGCGGACCTTCGCTTGGCGAATCACGGTTCCCGACGGCCTCGGCTTCGTCACGTACCGAGCCGTCGCCGCCGCCGACAAATTCAGCGACGGCGAGGAGGCAATGCTGCCGGTGCTGAGCCGGCGGGTGCTGGTGACGGAATCGTTGCCGCTGCCGATCCGCGGGCCGGCGACGAAGGAGTTCACGTTCACGAAGCTCGTCGAATCGGCCGGGTCCCCGACCCTGCGCTCGCAGGCGCTGACCGTGCAGATGACGTCGCAACCGGCTTGGTACGCCGTCCTCGCCCTGCCCTACCTCATGGAATTTCCATACGAGTGCAGCGAGCAGGTGTTCAATCGCTACTACGCGAATGCGCTCGCACACCACATCGCGTCCTCGAATCCGAAGATCAAACGCGCGTTCGAGCAGTGGGCGAACACGGCCGCACTCGACAGCCCGCTCGAGAAAAACCCCGAGCTGAAATCGGTGGCGCTGGAGGAAACGCCGTGGGTGGTCGAGGCCAAGTCGGAGTCGCAGGCGCGCCGGCGAATTGGTCTGCTCTTCGACGAAAATCACTCACGGGGCGACGCCGAAGCGGCCCTGCACAAACTCACCGAGCGCCGAGGCGACGATGGCCTTTGGAGCTGGTTCCCCGGTGGTGCTCCGTCGGAGTACATCAGTTTGTACATCCTCGCTGGATTCGGCCGGCTCCGCCACCTCGGCGTCCCCACCGACCAGCCCACGCTCGCCCGCACCGTCGCGGCCCTTGATCGCTGGATCGACGAACGCGTGCGCGAGATCCGCGGACGTCCACACCCGGAACAGTACGTGCCCAGCGCGTCGGATGCGCTCTACCTGTATGCCCGCAGCTTCTTTTTGAACGAGTCTCCGATCGGCAACCGCCCGGCGGTGGATTTCCTGCTGAGCCAGGCGCGGACGTATTGGCTGCAGACGAACTGCCGGCAATCCCAGGGCCAACTGGCGCTCGCGCTCCAGCGCTTTGGCGACGCGAAGACGGCCATGGCGATCATGCGCTCGCTGAAGGAGCGCAGCGTCGACGATGCCGAGATGGGCATGTCGTGGCGCGACGACGGCGCGGGTTGGTGGTGGTACGACGCGCCGATCGAGACGCAGGCTGTGATGATCGAGGCGTTCGATGAAGTCGCGCATGATGTGCAGGCGGTGGACGACTGCCGCGTGTGGCTGTTGCAGCAGAAGCGAACGCAGGATTGGCGGACCACGAAAGCGACCGCCGATGCCATCTACGCGCTGCTCCTGCGCGGCTCGGACTTGCTCGCGAGCGATGCCGAGGTCGAAGTCTCGCTCGGGGGCGAACGCATCCAACCCGACGCCGTCGAAGCCGGCACCGGCTTCTACGAACAAAAGTTCGGACGCGGCGAAATCAAACCGGCGATGGGCCACATCACGGTGACGAAGCCGGACGCGGGCGTGAGTTGGGGCAGTGTGCATTGGCAGTACCTCGAAGACGTGGCAAAGATCACGCCGCACGCGGGCACGCCGCTCACGTTGAAGAAGACACTCTTCGTCAAACGAACCACGGCGCACGGCCAGGAGCTGACGCCGGTCCGCGGACCGTTGGCGGTCGGTGATGAACTGGTGGTACGATTGGAGCTGCGGACGGATCGCGACATGGAATTCATCCACCTGAAAGACCAGCGCGCCAGCGGGACCGAACCGGTCGACGTACTCAGCCGGTACCGGTATCAGGACGGCCTCGGCTACTATGAGAGCACGCGCGACACCGCGACGCACTTCTTCATCGAGCACCTGCGGCGCGGCACGTACGTGTTCGAATACTCCAGCCGCGTGCAACTCAAAGGCCGGTACCAGACCGGCATCGCCGAAATCCAGTGCATGTACGCGCCGGAGTTCAACAGCCACTCCGAGAGTATCGCCCTCGAGGTAAAATAACCCGCGAGCCGCGCGCGCTCTGCACGCGCTTCACTCCTCGCCGAGCAGTCGGGCGAAACGCGCACGCAGCCCCGCCACGTCCGGCACGCGCATCGTGTTGCCCGTGACGTCGAGCAAGTGATCGTCGCGCAGCCGCGCGAAGGTGCGCGACAGGGTCTCGCTCGTCGTGCCGAGCTCGGCGGCGAGCACCCGTTTGGTCCGATCCAAGCGAAACGACGCTTCGGCCGCCGCGGCCGGGCAACGCTTGAGGAGCCAGTTGACGACCCGCGTTTCGACATCGCGCAGGGTGAGGTCCTCGACGAGCGCGACAAGCACGCGCAAGTGCTGACTCATCGAGCCGAGCATGCGCAGGCCGAGGTCGGGTCGTCGCGCCACAAGCGCCAGGAACGGGGCTTTCGGCACGAGAATGACGGTCGAGGCCTCGAGCGCCCGCGCGTTCGCGGGATAGCCGGTCGGGACAGCGACGGAGGCTTCAGCCAACGATTCACCGGGCCGGAACACGTGAATCACCTGCTCCTTCCCGGCCGCGCTGACGCGATGCACGTTGATGGCGCCGCGTTGCACCACGTAGAAACCCTCGGAGGCGTCGCCTTCGCGAAACAAAAAGCCGCCTTTCACGAGGCTGCGCACGACCGCGAACTCCGCGACGGTGGCCAGGGCGTCGGGCGCGAGTCCGGAGAAAAGCTGACAAGACCGGAGCGTCGCGGCGATCGCGGTGTGGCGGAGCGAGGTAACATCTTTGGGCATCGCCCCGCCATCATGCGGAGCGGCAGCGGCGCGTCAAAGACGTCCGTCGCGCCGGCCGCCGGGCTCTGGGCGGCGAGGAGTCGCCGTGCGTCGAGGAAGGAGACCGTCGGCCGGCGTCAGTCGGCCGTCCGCCGCGTCCACTGGAACTTGAAGAACTCGGCGAGCCCGGCGAGTTCGTCGGCCCGCGCGGGTTTGACCATGAACGAATTCGCTCCGAGTTGGTACGAGCGGTTGAGATCGACGGGTTCGTTGGAGGAGGTGAGCACGACGACGCGCATCGGGGCGAATCGCGGCTGCGCCCGGATCCATTGCAGCACCTGGTGCCCGCTTTTTTCCGGCAGCTTCAAATCAAGAAAGACAATCAGCGGCAGCGGGTATTTCTCGCGGTCGGCAAAGCGTCCGTCGCCCGCGAGGTATTCGATCGCTTCGCGGCCGTTTTCGACGCGATGCACCGGGTTCACGATCTGGGAATCGTGCAGCGCTTGCTGCATGAAGAACGCGTCGTCGTCGTTGTCCTCGACGAGCAGAATGGCGTCGGCGCTCATGCCAGCGTCAGGGTGAAGGAGAAGCAGGTGCCGATGCCGGGCTTCGAGCGAACCGCGATTTGCCCGCCCATCCGCTGCACTGCCTTCCGCACGATGGAAAGGCCGATGCCCGTCCCTTCGTATTTTTTATCCGCATACACCCGGCCGAAAATTTCGAAGATGCGGCCGAAGTGCTCCTCCTCGATGCCAATGCCATTGTCCTCCACCTCGATCGTCGCTTCGTCGCCGCGCCGCAACGCGCGCACCTGGATGCGGGGCGGGCGTTCGGGCGCGGCGAATTTGACCGCGTTGGCGATCAGGTTCGTGAAGACCTGCGAAAGGTAGGCTTCATGCCCGCGGACGACGGGCAGCGGCCGATGGATCGTGAACGTCACGTCGCGTCGATGCAGCTCGGGCAGGTTCGGCGACAAGGCCTCCAGGAATTTCTCGAGGTCGATCGGCACGAGCGCGATCTCGCCTTTGGCCACGCGGCTGTACGCGAGCACATCACGGACCAGCAACTCCAGCCGCTCGGCGTTCTTGCTGATGCGTCCGAGGTGGTGCTGCGCTTCCGCGTCGAGTTGCGGGCCATAAATCTGCAGCAACCGGTCGGCATATCCCTGCATCGCGCGGAGGGGCGTCCGCATGTCGTGCGACACGCTGTACGAGAAGGCCTCGAGTTCGCCAATCGTCTCGCGCAGCCGGGCGGTGCGTTCGGCGACATGCGATTCCAGCGACTCGGCATAAGTCTGCAGCTTCTCCCGCGACTCGCGCAGCTCGAGTTCGATCCGCTTCCGGTCGGTGATATCCTGAACCACGCCCATCATGCCGGTCACCACGCCAGCATCATCTTTTTGCGAGCGCGCTTTCACGGAGATCCAGCGTTCGCCCAAGGTGGGATGGCGCAGGCGATACTCGATATCGTAGTCCGACCCGGTCCGCAGCGACTCGGCCAAGACGGCGCGGGCCCGCTCGCGATCGTCGGGATGGAGCCGATCGCGCAGCAGTTCGCGCTGGCCGACCAGGCCTTCGGCAATGCCATAGATTTCGGCGCCGCGCGGCGAGAAGCGGATCTCATCGGTGGCCGCGTTCCAGTTCCAGTCGCCCAGCCGGAGCGCCGCGAGCGAGAAATTCAGGCGCGCGGCAGTGCTTTCAATGTGCTCGTAGAGTTTGGCGTTCTCGATCGCGATGGCCGCCTGCGCCGCCACGCCGAGGACGATCCGCTCCGAGCGAGCGGAAAACCGTCCGACCTCCGGATGCGCGAAAAACAGACCGCCGATCACCTCGCCGCCGCGCGAGCGCACGGGCACCGCCAGGTAACTGCGGACCGGGAGGTGGCCCGCGGGCATGCCGTGATGAGGGGCGTTGTGGCCATAACGCGGGTCGGCGGTGACGTCGTCCAGCCGGACCACGCTTTCGCCGCGGAAGGTAGGACCGAAGATGGCGGTATTGCGCGGCAGCCCGAACTTCTCAAACGCCTCCCGCGGCGCGCCGGAAAGGGTGTAGAGCACGTACGACTCGTGGCGGTCGTTGACGGCATTGTAGAAAAATGCGCCGAACTTGGCTCCGCTCAACTTCGTCGCGATATCGGTGGCGCGCTGGATCGTGGCTTGCAGGTTGAGCTCGGACGACAACCCGATGGCCGCTTCGCGCAACGCTTCCGCCTCCGAGCGCGCGTCACGCTCCTGCTCGAGCAGCCGCATGCGTTCGGCCTCGGCCTCCTTTTGCTTCGTGATGTCGCGCGCGATTTTGGAAGCACCGATCACGCGGCCCGCGCGGTCGCGGACGGCCGAGATCGTCAGCGACACCGAGATCAACGCGCCGTTTTTGGCGCGGCGGATGGTTTCATAGTGATCGATCCGCTCGCCGCGCGCCAGCCGGGCCAGGATGGTGGGTTCGTCGGCGGCTTCCTCCGGCCGCATGAGGATGGTGACCGGCTGGCCAATCGCCTCGTCCGCCGTGTACCCGAACAGCCGAGTGGCGGCCGTATTCCAACTCGTGATGATTCCGTTGAGATCCTTGCCGATGATGGCGTCGTCCGAGGAGTCCACGATCGCCGCGAGCCGGTGCAGCGCGAAGTCGCCTTCCTTTTCCGCGGTGATATCCCGCAGCACCTTGGATGCGCCCACAATCACCCCGTGCTCGTCGCGGATCGGGGAGACGGTCAGCGACACCTGCAGCCGGCGGCCATCCTTCGCCAGGCGGATCGTCTCGAAATGGTCGATCCGATCGCCCGCTTTGATCTTCGCGATGATCATCGGTTCGTCGGAGTGCAGTTCCGGTGGGATCAAGCGCAGGACCGAGGTGCCGATGATCTCGTCGGCGGTGTAGCCGAAGATCCGGCGCGCGGCCGCGTTCCACGTCGTGATCGTGCCGTTGAGGTCCTTGCTGATGATGGCGTCGTCGGACGAGTCGACGATCGCCGCGAGCCACGAGCGGGCGAGCCGCGTGGAGCGTTCGAAGGAAATGTCGCGCGCGACTTTCGAGGCGCCGACGATGACGCCATCGGCATCGCGGATCGGCGAAATGCTCAACGCCACGAAGACAATGGAGCCATCCTTCCGCCGCCGGCGGGACTCGAAATGCTCGATCCGCTCGCCGCGCCGCAGCCGGGCGAGGATTCCGCGCTCCTCCTCGTGCAATTCCGGCGGGATGAGGGTGAAGATCGACTGTCCCACGATTTCGGCCGCCGTGTAACCGAAGATTTTCTCCGCGGACTGATTCCAGGTCGTGATCTGGCCATCGAGCGTTTTGCTGACGATCGCATCGTCGGAACTGGAAACGATCGCCGAAAGCAGAAGATGCGCCGGCAGCGGAGCCGGCACCGAGGGAACGGTTCGTTGCGCGAGCATCTTGGTTGAGGAGGGCCGCCGGCGGACCGGCGGGCACGGCAACGGAAGTTGCGACGACCACCCCGGCGGCCGAGCGGATTTCTATCGTGCTCGATGGTTTTAACGAGGCGAGCATCGGCCGCCACAGAAATTCACCAACTTCAGTTGGGAAAGTTTCCGATGACAGGCCAGCAAGCCGGACCTACGGCGCCGCACGAAAACGCCCGGCCGGAGCCGCAATTGATTTCATCATCCTGGTCCGTGATCCAACACCCTCCGGAACCTACCCTCCGCGCTCGCGCCAGGTCAGCGCTCGTTCAACGACGGCGTCAAATCATCAGCGCCGCGTCGATCCTGCGCGCTGGCGACAGCGTCCGCGCAAGGGTCGCGAATTACCGCGAAGGCGACCGAGTGATCGAATTTACGAAGTAGCCTGACCGTCACCGGGGTTTATTGCCGTGTGGGGATCGCGGCGCGACATGGCAAGTGTCGCGATCATAGCTAGCAAACCGGTTGCCGGGCGCGTTCGAGCGCCCGGCAATTTGGCTTCGGCGCCCCCGGGAGCGGCTCGCCGGTCCGTCAGCGAGACCGCGACTTGGCATTGCCGCGTGCATGCATCGCGGCGCGGCGGATCAGGGCGCGCGCAAGAAACCGTGCCGCACGAACACCGCCTGCGCCGTTGCCGTGCCGACGTAATTCACGAACTGGCGCGCCGACGCAGCGTGCTCCGCGTCCTTGAGCACGGCGATCGGGTACGAAATCTTCGGAGTGTCGGCAGCGGCGATTTCGCAGGCGATCTTCACCCGATCGGAGATCAACGCGTCGGTCTTATAGACGATGCCCGCGTCGACATTCCCGGACGCGACCGCCGCGAGGCAGGCGCGGACGTTTTCCGTCGGCACGATTTTGCCGACGACCTGCGTCCAGAGACCAGCCTTCCGCAGATACTCACGCGCGTAGATGCCGGCGGGCACCGTTGCCGGCTCGGCCAGCGCGATCCGCCCCACCCCCGCGCCGGCCAGATCGGCCGGCACCGCAACGTGAGCGCCGCGCTCGGCGTTGACGACAATCACGAGCGTGTTGGACAGGACCGGATGCCGCGTGGACGTGACCAGCAGGCCCGCTTGCGCGAGCTGGTCCATCTTGGCTTCGTCGGCGGAGAAAAAGACGTCCGCCGGTGCGCCATGCTCGATCTGAATCGCGAGGGTGCTCGAAGCGCCGAAATTGAACACGAGCTGATCGCCGCTGGACGCCCGGTAATCGGCCGCCAAGTCCTGCAACGCATCCGAAAGGCTCGCCGCCGCGTACACGTTGACCTCGCCGGCCTGGAGCCGAGCCGCGAGCCCAAGCGCGAGCAAGCAAAGGAGCGAACGTTTCATGTTAGAAAACGGCCTGCAGGCGCATGAGCAGCTTTTTGTTTTTCGCGGGTTGGCCGTCGATGTCGGTCATGAGGTAGTCGAACTGTAACTTCAAGTCGTCCGACTGGATCAGGTAGTTTGCACCGAGCATCCAGGTGCGGGTGCGATTGTTCGCGAGCAGGACGTTCGGAGCGAAGACGTCGTATTTCACGAGGGCCTGCAGCAAACGCGGGACGACGAAGTAGCCGCCTTGTACATACCATCCTTCCGCGTCGAAGCTGCTGGATGGAATGCGACTCGTGGGTTTGAACCGCTCGCGCAGGTACTCGCCCCAAAGATCGAATCCGGCGACGTGGACCTGAGCGTCGAGCCCACCGGCTTCGCGGCGGCCGGTGAACGTGTTGTTGCGCGCAGCCGTCGCCACGCTGGACAA
>Ga0207652_10004049_pt1 | contig 11962 bp, 11 predicted proteins | sample KBSC63BmetaG_FD_184334 | JGI IMG/M metagenome (GOLD analysis project Ga0207652, IMG submission 184334) | Corn rhizosphere microbial communities from Kellogg Biological Station, Michigan, USA - KBS C6-3B metaG (SPAdes) (version 2) | ecosystem: Host-associated > Plants > Roots > Rhizosphere ... | reverse complement strand
CTGGCGGCGTGGATCTCGTTGCATTGCCGGCGCAGAAAGCGCATCCGGACAAATCGATGCTCACCGCGGCGATGAAGGCCCGAACGTCGGTCGCGAACGCCTGGCTGGCCGAGCGGCTCAACATGGCTAAGCCCGCGTCAGCCAGTCAATTTGCCCGCCGCTGGATGCTGGCGCTGCACGATCGGAAGGCCGTCGCCGCTCTCGTGTCAAGGGTCAAGACCTGACGTGTTTATGGCTCCCTTGATTCTATGAATTATAAGGATATAGACCGTGTTTTCTCCCGGCTGCAATCAGTCGGCTTCGCACATAGACAACGGGCGGAAAACGATTCCAGGGTATGGTTCGACAGCGTGGATCATACGGTCGCGGTTGGTTTTCTTGACCTTTACGCAACAATACAATGCGATATCTACCTCAAAGCGCAGCCGGAGCTCGTGATCGACGCATATTCAGCAATCGTGTATTTCAATAGAGCGACGCTCGTTCGGTTTTTCCAAGAGAATCTCGCGCCCTCAACTGAGGTGCTTGCAAATTTCATCTGTGACGAGTTGGTTGGAAGATCGTCGCAGGTGTTCGCGGTTCGTGATAGCAAGGGTTGGAGGCAACTCGTTGATGTTCACGCCAGGTCGATGAAATGCCGCAACCGAGCTTTTTGGATGCGAGCCAGTGGTCACGCGGATGGAGTGTTGGGTTCCGTTGCGTCGGGGCCGGTAGCGTTCTAGTATGTGACCAGAGGCCATGCATGGAGTCATGCTGGGGTATTGACCTTACAGCGCGCGCTCGATCCGCAGGGCGACAAGCCGGAGATTGCCGGAGTCTACCTCGAAAGAGGCGATCAAGCGTACGCTTCGTACGGCAGCATCGAAGGCTGTACGCTGCTGGAAGAGGAGTTGACGCTTACGCTAGACGAGTATGGCGCTGAGGCGCTTGGGGGGGGGGATAAAGCACTGGCGATTTAACATAAGGTTCAATTCAGAGCAGAACCCCACAAGCCAACCATAGCCTCGCGAGTGCCGCGTGCCAGGAGTGGAGAAAAGCGCGGTGGACGGCTTCTCGGCTATGAACTCTCATTCGGGAGCAAAGTTCACCTACATCTGACTGAACACCCCAACGCCTTGCCCGCCTCGTGGCGCTTGTCCTTGGTCAACAGCGGGAGCACCCGTGGCCGCTTTAATCCGCGATGTGCCCGAGCCAAACTGAAGTAAGGAAGGCATAACCACGTCAGGTCTTGATTATTGACTAACTGTAGTTGCCGAGTGGGATTGCGGCATGCCCCGACCGTTGCGGATTGAGTACGCCGGTGCGTGTTACCACGTGATCAATCGTGGCAACTATCCGGCGGGGCCTTTTCTCAGGGGAGGGTGCGGCCGAGGCGTTCGAGCGCAGGCTGGATAAGGCCGCGAAGCGCTTTCACTGGCCGGTGCAGGCGTATGTAGTCATGAGCAACCACTTTCACCTGGCGGCGTGGATCTCGCTGCATTGCCGGCGCAGAAATCGCATCCAGACAAATCGATGCTCGCTGCAGCGATGAGGCCCCGAACGTCGGTCGCGAACGCCTGGCTCGCCGAGCGGCTCAACACGGGCAAGGCCGCGTCAGCCCAGTCAATTTGCCCGCCGCTGGATGCTGGCTCCGCACGGTCGGGAAGGCCGTCGCCGCTCTCTTGTCAAGGGTCACGACCTGACGTGTTCATGGATCCGAGTTCTTGATAAGGCGCAGTGGCTAGAACTTTATGCTTTCCATCACGAATCGCTTCGGCGGCGAAACGAGGCTTTTTGGGCCGCAGTCAGTGGATACCGTGACCAATATCCGTTCAAATCGCGACGGAAATACACACAAGAACCAAAACCTACATGGTGACGGCGAGCATCGCAAAGGCCTCAAGTCGCTCGGTAGCGACGATGGGCGACTCGTACCGTGATGAAACAGTCGAATTTTAGTAACAACCCGCTATACGTATGAGTTCACTGAAGATCATCGTTTTAATGACGAAGTGGTTAGGTTGGCTATCGATAGCATCGGCAGCGATATATTTGTGTTTAGGCTTTTACCTTGGAGGTTGGGTTGGCGAAAGAAGCGGAGATATGTACTATCTCGGAAATCACGGCCATTATTATCCCGTATCGGAGGCTCAATACCATCTAAGTCGGACCGTGAAGGTTCTAATGATAGTTGCAATTGTAGTGACATTTATCGGCTCGCTCACGCAGCAAGGGATTAAGACCGTGAGCGCAATCAGAAAATCGGACGAAAAGAAGATGAAGTTGTGATGGACTTTTATGGAGCAAGCACTGGGGTCCAAAACAGCTGGCGCGTTACCACGATTTTCGGGGGAGAACGGATCGTCCATCATCAGGAGGGACCTTGTTTTCGCTAGTAACGGACGATCGCTGCGCGATTATGATCGCGATTCACGCGAGCGCTTCGTTCATAGATACGAATTGCTCGTCGCATCATCGCTCTCAATTAACGCTGATTCTGACACTCTTGTTTGGACCAGCAATGTGGGGCAAGCCGACGAGGTCATGATTTGACTCTTGACGAGCTGCGATTGGCATCGCGGACACTCTGCCCCTGTGCAGGGCGGAACCAACGGACGAACTGACTCACGCTGGCGATCGCCCGGGTCCTTCTTTACCAGATGGTATCTCGCGCTGTCGCGGCGCAGAATGCCGGCGTAAAAGGCGAGACCGTTCTAGCGTTTGAAGTGGAAACCATCTGAGACATTGCCCAATGACGCCTGATCGGCCGACCGCATACAGCTACCCGCTGAACGCCTCGTTCATGGGACTATCCGGGCGAGTTCACTGCGAGATATTTCGGGACGAATGCGCCCAGTCGTTTCGCAACTGGGAAAAACTGCCGTCGCAGATACGTCGATCCGAGGTATCGGGCTGGCGAAAGTTGGCAGATCGAGCAGTCTCGGCCTATGAGCAACGCATCGCGCTGCGCTATAGAGAGCTCGGGCTAGCATCCGCGCTCGAGCCCGGTCTGAGAGCCATATCGGACTTTTCTGCCTTCGAAGAGTGGAAGGCGCTATTCATTGAATTGCTGCGCCAAAACCAGTTGTGGGTGACAGCGAAAAACGCGGCGAGAATCAGGCGGGAATTGACCGCAAATGTTGCGCGCATTGGCACGGTTTTCGAGAAGGAGATGCCGACGCCAATGTACAACGGCCAGCCAATGGCGCGAATGATGGATAATAATCTGCTCTACCTCCTGGTGAAGCCACGATCAGATGGAGTAGCTGTCGCGAATATTGTGTGCTGCGCAAAAGAAGCGGGTAACCCGATGATCGAACATGTTGGGCTGCACGGTATCCTCACTATCGATAATCAGCCGCTGACCGGTGCCGAGGCTATTTCCGTCGCCGTGGAGCTCCAGCGCCACGTTCGCGCCTTTGAATCTATCTGTGCCGAACCAAATTGATACCGGCTTTTTCGCCACATTGTTGCCGAGCTCGCGGCGGTGAATGTCACGTAAGCTGCGGATCGAGTATCAGGGTGCGATCTATCATGTGATCAGCCGCGGAAACAATCGGTCGGCCATGTTCGCTCGAGAAACGAGTCCGTTTCGCCGGCGCCGACTGGCGAGCGCCTATCGTCAGGATCCCGGTCGATTCGAGCCATACACCACTCGGATTACAAAGTGCAAATTTGACCGTTAGGATCAACTTTGTTTTGGACAGCAATGAAAGTTACCACACTCTATTGTCGAAGAATGGCTGGAGGACTCGTTGGAGCTAAACAGAGCAGACAGATGAAAATAGCGTTCGGTTTGGTGTTACTTCTGGCGATCACAGCTGGAAGTCTCTTTTGCATAGCATACGGAATCCATGGGTTGAACGAAACCATCGGGGGTTCGTACAAGCAGCATACCGCCTTCGCGTGGTTCTATTTTTGCACCGTTTTGCTCGGCGCGCTGATGGGCCTAGGTATTGTGTACTCAAAGCTAAGATACGTAATTAAAAACCGAAAATGGTAGACGCGGTGCCGCGCCATCATCGCCGCTGCGGGGATCGGCGGGCTTGGCTTTATGGCGAACGAGCTTAGCTGCGGAGTCCGAGCGGTCACGTTTACCGGCAGCCGCGTGGAAAGGGTCAATTACTTCGGCGGGGTGATCGCGTCGATCAAGAGACCGCAGGTTCGGGGTGCCGATTTCACGCGGGACAGCCGCCGGAACGGCTACTGCACGATAAGGACTGCCGATGGCGCCACCTATTCGACGGTGCGTTTTGCAGATTCCGCCAAGGCCGACAGCCTCAAGTTCGCTGTCTCGGGCGCACCACGATGATTCGGCCGCGACGTCTGTAGGGTTTGGTCGGGAGCGTCGTTAACCAGGAGCGATGTCGCCGCGACCCGATTCCGCTTCGCGCGATGGTTTATCGGGCGATCGGTGACATCCGGCTTGTCGAAAGAAATTCGTTTGATTGCGTCGAGGCGGTGCGGAATCCGGCGCTTTTCACAATCTTCTTGATGGCGGGCTTGCTGCAGGGTGCGGCACTGCGCGCCGCGTCCGGAGCCGCTGAGGGTTCGGCAGCAGCGGTCGCGATCGGGCAATGGCTGTTCTCTGATCCGCGGTTTTCACAGTGCTTTGCCGGCGGCTCAATGGACCGGCTCAACCATTCGGCGACATCTCCGGATGCGATGAGCTGCGCGCGCTGTCACGTTCCGCCCCAAAGCCATACTGCGCGCGAATCGATCTGCGATTTCTGCGATCGGGTCGCGCGCAGCACCGTGCCTCCACGCGAGGACGGGCGCACGACGACACCGCGCAATTCGCCCTCGCTGGTCGGCGCTTTCACACCCGCGGCGGAGAACTCGCTGCTGCATTTCGACGGAGAATTCGCTTCTGCCGACGCGCTCGTCGCCGAAACATTCCTCGGGCGCAACTATGGCTGGTTGCCGCGTGAACACGGCGTGGCGCTACATCACTTCGCGTCGGTCATTCGCGCCGATCAGGGAGCGCACGGTCGAAGCGATGACATCGTCGGGCGGTATTCTTACGCGGATTTGTTGGGGGGCTCCGATGGTTCTTTGCCCGAAGCGTTGCGCTTATCGGCGGCGGAACGGATCGAGGTGAGTCGTGCGACGGACGAAGAGATTCTCGCGCATTGTTCGCATCTCGTCGCGGCCTACGTGCGTTCACTGCAATTCGCGCGTGACGACGACGGCTTTTTCGTTGGGACGCCGTACGACGCCTTTCTCAAGTTGAACCGGTTGCCGCGCGCACCAAGGGAAGGGGAGACGCCGCGCGAATACACGCAGCGGCTGAACGAGGCCGTTGCTGCATTGCGGGTGCCGAAGTTCATTTCGCCAGCAGGAACACAGAGCGGCGTCGGCGTTTTCGGCGAATCCGAGCTGCGCGGCCTGAGAATCTTCTTCAAATCCGCGGTCGGTGATGCGCAGAAATCCGCCGCCGGCAATTGCGCCGAGTGCCACACGCCGCCCGCGTTCACCGACTTTTCCTTCCACAACACCGGGGCGGCCCAGGATGAGTACGACAGCACCCATGGCGCCGGGGCGTTTCTGCAGCTTCGAATTCCCTCGCTCGCGGAGCGTGCAGCCGACGGCGAGCGCTGGCTGCCGGCGACGCCGGCGCACCTGCAGGCCCAGGGCTTGATGCGCTTGGCGGCGCTGGTGGAAGATCCAAATCGAGCAGACCTCGGAGCCTGGAATATCTTTGCGAATCCTGACTTCGCGGTCGCACAGCCGCGTTTGGAGCGAGTTTTCAACCGCGCAGGTGAACGCCGGGGTGACGCTGCGCTGACGCGAGCGATCGCCGCGTTCAAGACGTCAACGGTCCGCAATCTCGGCACGTCTGCTCCGTATCTGCACACGGGCCGGGCCCAGAGGATCGAAGATGTGATTCGGTTCTACCAGCGCATGAGCGATCTGGCCCATCGTGGGCAGATGCGGAACGCCCCGCCTGAATTCTTCTCGATGCGGCTCGCCGAAGAGGACGTCGAACCGTTGGTTCATTTCCTGCGCGCGCTGAACCAAGAAACGCGGTAACGCCGAGTTCAGCGCTCCACGCGTAAGTTGGGTCGGGTCGGCGGCAACACAGAGGATTGATTGCGCCGACGGGGGGGTTCTGAGCCGGCGGGCCGCCGGCGCTCGCGGCACTGCACGCTCCTGATCGGCACCGACGGCGCTCCCGGCGCTGCATGCGCCTGATATGCGGCTCGCCGAAGAGGACGTCGAACCGTTGGTTCATTTCCTGCGCGCGCTGAACCAAGAAACGCGGTAACGCCGAGTTCAGCGCTCCACGCGTAAGTCGGGTCGGGTCGCGCCACACAGAGGATCGATTGCGCCGACGGGGGTTTCTGAGCCGGCGGGCCGCCGGCGCTCCCGGCACTGCACGCTCCTGATCGGCGCCGCTGGCGCTCCCGGCGCTGCACGCGCCTGATATGCGGCTCGCCGAAGAGGACGTCGAACCGCTGGTGCATTTCCTGCGCGCGCTGAACCAAGAAACGCGGTAACGCCGAGTTCAGCGCTCCACGCGTAAGTCGGATCGGGTCGGCGGCAACACAGAGGATTGATTGCGCCGACGGGGGTTTCTGAGCCGGCGGGCCGCCGGCGCTCCCGGCACTGCACGCTCCTGATCGGCACCGACGGCGCTCCCGGCGCTGCATGCTCCTGATCCGCGCCGGGGCGATCGGCTGAAGAGGGGCGATCGGCTGAAGAGGCTCAGGCCGATGTATGCATGTATCGGCTACCATCGCTGCACTGCCTTTGCAGCTGCGTTGGCGTTGCTGGCGTCCACGCTCGGTTTGGTCGGACGGAAGCAAAACATTTGCGAATCGACACCGGCAGCGCTGCAACCGGGATGACAAGCATGCTTGGCGTCGTGCAGATCGCGCGATGGCACCGACACGGTAACCAATCTGGCGATACACGGAGGGCGGATGAGTACGTTCGGACCTAGCGAAGCGCCTTTTTTTCCCGATGCTGGAGTTTCGCCCTTGATTCACTATCGATCGGCCACGTGACTGATCGGCGTGTCTGTACGCCCATTCCAGCTGTGGCGTGCGTTCAGCTTGGGTGGCGTGCTCGTAGCGGCGGGAATCGTGAGCGCACGCGGCCAAACGACTGAGCCACGTACCCCTACCACCACGCCCAACGAGTACACGCTCGCGACCTTCATGCAGCGTGTCGTCGAATATAACGATTCGGTCCAGGCACGCTTGCTGGCCTTCCACGCCGCGCGCAGCCAGCGCAAAGCCGAGGGCGGAACCTTCGAACCGGTGTGGGCCACCACCGGCCAGTACGTCGATAATCATCAGGCCAACACCGTCGAGGAGGAGCGAAACCTGCGGACCGGCGGCCTTTTTCGGGAGCGCAATCAACTTTATAGCACCGGCATCGAGGTGCTTTCGCCCATCGGCACGCGCGTTCATGTCGGCGTCACGGGCAACGAACTGATCAATAATATCCAGCGGACGGTCTTCGAGCAGCTCGCCGCGGAATATCAAACCGCCGCGGGTGTCACGATCGACCAACCGTTGCTCAAAGGCTTCGGCCGGGCCGCCAATCTCGCTTCCCTGCGAGTCGCGGCGCGCGCGTCCGACGTGGCGTATCAGGAATATCGACACCAATTGATGCAGGTGACGGCGGAAGCGGAGCTGGCCTTTTGGGAACTCTATTTCGCGCAGCAGGAGGTCGAGCTCTCCAAAGAGTCGGTGAAAGTGGCCGACACGCTGCTCCGCGACAGCCGCGCGAGTTTCGACGCCGGCCGCGGTTCCAATCTCGACGTGCTCGAAGCGCAGGCCGGACTCGCGCTGCGCCAATCGCGCGCGAGCATGTCGGAGCAAAAGCGTCGCGAGGCGGCCAATCACCTCGGCGCGTACCTCGGCCAAGCGGCGATGCCGGAGCCGCGTTACGTCGTGAGCGAAGCGCCGCCGGTGCGGCCGGTGGAAGTCTCAGCCGAAGGCGGCCGCGCGGTGGCGATGGCAATGAATGCCGAGCTGCTGCGCGCGCAGGCGCTCGCCGGACAGGAGCGCGTGCGACTGGGATTCGCGAAAAACCAGCGGTTGCCGGACTTGAACGTGAAGGTGGCGTACCAGGCGACCGGCCTCGGTTCGGAGTGGCGCAATTCCTGGGGCGAGGTTCAGCGCGAGAGTCTGCCGCAATGGACAATCGGACTCGAATTGCGCGTCCCGCTCTTCGGCGGCATTCGCGGCCGGAACGAACAACGCGCCGCGATGCTGCGGCTTTCGCAAGCCGAGCGGACGATCGGCGATCTCGAGGCGCAGTTGCGCTCGGCGCTCGACTCCGCCGAGGAACGCGTCGGCGCCACCTACACCGCCGCCCAGAGCTATGGCGTTATCGTCGATTTTCGCTCGAATTTGTTGAAGACGCGGTTGCAGGCGCGCGAGGTCGGCCGAGTCGATAGCCGGAGCGTCCTCGAAGCGGAGCAGGATTTGTTCAGCGCGAAGCTCGATCACCTCCAGAGCGCGATCGAATACGAGAAGGCGTTGCTCGATCTCCAGCTGGCGTCGGGCACGCTGCTACAGGAGCGCGGGCTCGAAGTCGGGCGCGACGAACTGGAACAGCAGACGGCAAAATGGTCCGCCGCGCCGAGAACGCGCGTGGCGGCGCTGCATTATCATCCCGCGACCTTCTCCCATTGGCCGGACGCGCCTCCAATCCATTTCGATCCCGACAGCGACCCGAGTTATCCCCTCCGTCTTGGGTTCACGCGTCACGCCAAGCGTCCCTAGCTCCATGCCCCAATCACCCTTCCGCCTGGCTCTGAGGACGCTCCTCGGGGCGTCGGCCTTGTTCGCCGTTACTTCCGCCTTCGCCGCGACGCGCGTGCAATGCCTCACCGAGTCGATCAACGATGTGGAGATGGCCGCGCCGGTCGCCGGTTCGGTTGCGGCGATCCGCCACGGCGAAGGCGAATTTGTCGACGCCGGCGCGGTGATTCTCGAACTGGAATCGCGCGCCGAACAGCTCGAGGTCGAGCGGCGAACGGTTGAAGTCGATACGTTGAAAGGCGAACTCGATCGCTCCGAAAGCCTGCTGAAGAGCACGAGCTCGATTTCCCGCGAAGAGGTGGACAAGAAACGCGGCGAGTACCGGGTGGCCGCGGTGCAGCTCGATCTCGCGCGCGACGCGCTGGCGAAGCGGAAGATCGTGGCGCCGTTCCCCGGCGTCGTGACGCTTTTGCCCGTGAAAGTCGGCGAATACTGCCAGCCGCCAAAGACGCTCGTGCGGTTGGTCGATGCGCGCCAATTTTACGCGGTCGCCAACGTCGAACCCAAAGCCGCCGCGCAGGTGACCGTCGGGGCGACGGTGCAGCTCGAGGCCGGAGACGAAGGCAAACTCGAGGTCTTCGACGGCAAGGTCGTCTTTATTTCCCCCGTCGTCGATCCGGCCAGTGGGCTGTTGCGATTAAAAGCGGTGTTCGCGAACCCGGACGGACGACTTCGGCCGGGCGTGGCTGGTCGCCTCGTGTTGCCTTAACCCTGCGCACCCATGTCGAGCGACTTCGAAACGACCGATGCGTATGGGATGGCGCTGAACAAGCTTTCTGGGCTGCGGCGATTCTCAGGCCCTCCCACGCTTTTCTGGCAATCGTACGTCGAGGCCCTGGTGGCCGTCACCGGCGCGCGTTACGGGCTGGTGGCGCGGCGTCGGGAAGGTGACGCGCCGGGTTGGCGCAAGGTCGTTGCGTGTCCGGCCAATCTGAGCGCGGACGCGCTGAAAGGCTTCTTCACCGTCGTCGAGCCCTTGTGCGAGGCGGCGCTCGCGAACGAGTGCGCGAGTCGGAGCGTTGCCAGCGCGAGCGCGGACGAACCCGGCCAGATCGGTGTCGCCGTGCGCCTCGACACCGGCCGACCGAGCGAACGTTGGACCGCGGTATTTCTCCTCGACGGCAATGAGGCCGCCGCCGCCGAAGTCCTGAAGCGACTCCGGCTGGCGAATGCGCTGCCGGCGGACGTGCAGCATTTCCAGTCGTCGAACCGTGCGCCGGGCGCGGCGGCGAAAGCCGCATCGGTGCTCGACCTCGTGGTGCTCCTCGACGCGCAGAAAAAATTCGTCGCGATGGCGATGACCTTCGTGAACGAGATTGCGGGGCGGCATCACGCCGAGCGCGTTTCGCTCGGGTGGGAGGAGGGCGGCTACATCAAACTGAAAGCCGTCAGCCACACCGACACGTTTGTCGGCAAGATGGAGATCGTGAAAGAGATCGAGGTCGCGATGGAAGAGGCGTTCGACCAGGACGAGGAAATCTACTGGCCGCCGCTCGACGGCGAGACGCTGATCACGCGCGACCACGGCAAGTTCGCGGAAGGGCACGCGGTGAAGCACCTGTGCTCCGTGCCGCTGCGCATCGATGGCAAACCGGCCGGGGTCGTGACGCTGGAGCGCAATGCCGAGGCGTTTCTCGAGGACGAGATTCGGCTGCTGCGGCTGGCGGCGGATGTCGCGGCGGGACGGCTCGACGATTTGCGCCGGCGCGACCGCTGGTTTGGCGCGCGCTGGGCGGATGCGCTGCGGGAGCGCGCCAAGAAATTCGCCGGACCGGAGAAGACATGGTCGAAAGTTTTGGCGATCGCCGGGGCCATTGCGCTGGCGGTGCTTTTGTTCGGCCGGGTCACTTATCGGGTCGAAGCGCCCTTTCAATTGCGGACAGATAATGTCGCCTATTTGTCGGCGCCGTTCGCCGGCTTCATCGGTGAGGTCGACGCCGAGGTGGGCGAGACGTATCCGGCGGGTCGGCGGCTCCTGACGCTGGATACGCGCGATTTGCTGCTCGAAGAGGCGGCGGCCGCAGCCGATCTCTCCCGTTACCAGCGCGAGTCGGAGAAGGCGCGTGCGGCGAATGAACTCGCGGAAATGCGGATCAGCCAGGCGCAGGCCGAGCAGGCGCGCGTCCGGCTGGAACTATCGCGCTTTCGACTCGCGCAAGCGGAGATCAAGTCGCCCTTCGACGCGTACGTCATCGAGGGCGACCTCAAGAAACGGCTTGGTGCGCCGGTGAAACAGGGCGACGTGCTGTATAAAGTCGCGCGCCTCGATCGCCTGTACATCGAAAGCAAAGTCAACGAACGCGACATCCAGGAAATCCGCGTGGGCGCGCCGGTGCAGATCGCGTTCGCGAGCCAGCCGAAGGAAAAGTTCGACGCCACGGTGCGGCTGATCGAGCCGGTCGCGACGACGGTGGACAAAGAGAACGTTTTCATCGTGCGCAGCGAATTGAAAACGAAGCCGGAGTCGTGGTGGCGGCCCGGCATGGCCGGCGTAACGAAGATCAGCGTCGGACCGCGCACCTTTGCGTGGATCCTCTTCCACCGGACCGTCGATTTTCTGCGGCTGCTGCTCTGGTGGTAACATGGCTGACGCGCCGCTCACGTTCAGCGAATCGTGGTATCGCATCGCGCAGCAGCGCGTCTCGCTGCGCTCGCACGTCGTCGTTCGCCGGCAGTTCTTCCGCGGCGAGCGGTGGTACGTGTTGCAGGATCCGTTCAATAACCAGTTTTACCGCGTACGGCCGGCGGCGTACGCTTTTGTCGCTCGGCTGACGCCGGAGCGAACGGTGGACGCCGTTTGGAACGAGTGTTTCGAGGCGGACCCGGACCAAGCGCCCGGCCAGGAGGAGGCGCTGACCCTGCTCGCGCAGCTTTACGCGGCAAACCTGCTGCAAAGCGCGATGCCGGCGGATAGCGTGCAGCTTTTCGAGCGGTACACGAAGCGGCGTCAGCGCGAGAAGAGCGCGTTTTTGTTGAATATCATGTTCGCGCGCGTGCCGCTGCTGGATCCGGACACGTTCCTCAAGCGCTGCCTCCCGCTGGCGCGCGCGGCGTTTAGCTGGCTCGGCTTGGCGATCTGGGCCGCGGTGGTGCTGATGGCGATCAAGACGCTGGTCGATCATTCCGCCGAACTGAAAGATCAGACGAGCGGCATTCTGGCGCCGGGCAATTTGGTGTGGTTGTACGTGGGGCTCGTGTTGATC
>Ga0207652_10004047_pt1 | contig 11964 bp, 8 predicted proteins | sample KBSC63BmetaG_FD_184334 | JGI IMG/M metagenome (GOLD analysis project Ga0207652, IMG submission 184334) | Corn rhizosphere microbial communities from Kellogg Biological Station, Michigan, USA - KBS C6-3B metaG (SPAdes) (version 2) | ecosystem: Host-associated > Plants > Roots > Rhizosphere ... | reverse complement strand
CGACGCGAAGCTGCGCGTGCAGATGCGCGCAGAGATCTCGCGCATCCAGCGGCAGCTCCGTGTCACCACGGTGTACGTCACCCACGACCAGGTCGAGGCGATGACGATGGGAGACCGCGTGGCCGTTCTGCGCCGGGGGCTTCTGCAGCAGTTCGAGGCGCCGCAACGTCTCTACGAACGGCCGGCGAACCTGTTCGTCGCGAGCTTCATCGGCAGTCCCGCGATGAACATGCTCGAAGGCACCCTCGAGCGGAACGGCGACGGCATCGCCTGCCGGATCGGCTCGGCGTCGTTCGCGCTGCCGCCGGAGGTCTTGAAGGACCGCCCGGCGCTCGCCGACCACCTCGGCAAGCCGATCGCCGTCGGCATCCGCCCCGAGGCGCTCGACGAGCCGGGACGGCGCAACGGCGGCGGCGGCAGCCTCCGTGGGCGAGTGCAGGGGATCGAGGCGCTCGGATCCGAGCTGCTGGCGTACGTCGACATCGAGGCGCAGCCCATCCTCGTCGAGGATGTCCTCGAGGGGATCGTCGACGCGGAGGCGGCCGCGGACATCGCACAGATCAAAGGCGGTTCCGACGGCGCGCGCGCGACCGTCGTCGCCCGGCTCGAGCCCTCGGCGAACGTGCATCCGGACGACACGCTCGAGCTCGCGGTCGACCTTCGCCGTCTTCACTTCTTCGACCTCGACAGCGGCCTGTCGATCGTTTGAGGCTGACGCTTCTCGACGGCTCGACGTTCGTCGTCTGCGACGAGCGCGGCGATCTCGGCGCCGACGCCGCTGCGGCGTCGGGGTTCTTCGCAGCCGACACGCGCTTTCTCTCACGCTCGGTCCTCACGATCGACGGCGAGCGCGGCGAGCCGGTGTCGTTCGAGCAGGGCGCGCCGCACGTCGGCGTGTTCGAGCTGCGCTGGCCGTCCGGCCTCGAGGTTCGCCGCGAGCTGTTCGTCGGGCGCGGGCTCGAGGAGACGGTCACCGTCGCGAACCGCTCCGACCACGACGTGGACGCGGTGCTCGCACTCGAGCTCGCCTCCGACTTCGCCGACATCTTCGCCGTCAAGCGGGTCGAGGACCTCGGAGCCCCCGGCGTGTCCGAGGTCGCGCCCACGCGGCCCGAGCACTGGAACGGGGCGGGCACCGTCGAGTTCGCGGACGACGGCTTTCCCGCGCGGACGCTCGTCCATCTCGCCCCGGCGCCCGACCAGGCGGACGGGGCCTTCGCGACGTGCCGCCTGCTGCTCGCGCCCGGCGAGCAGTGGCAGCTCGTGGTCGCCGTGCAGTGGCTCCTGAACGGGACGCCCGAGCTCGACGCAGCCGCCTTCGGAAAGCGTCTGCAGGAGGACCGCCGCGAGCGCGACGCGTCGCTCGCAGACTGGTGGCGCGCGGCGCCGACGCTCAAGGCGCCGGGCGAGCTTGCGCTCGAGCGCACGTGGACGCACTCGCTCGCCGACCTCGCCGCGCTCCGGCTGCGGTGGGCCGGGAGCGAGATGGTTCCCGCAGCCGGCCTGCCGTGGTTCATGACCCTCTTCGGGCGCGACACGCTGATCACGTCGTTCCAGGAGCTCGTGCTCGGCCCGGGGCCCGCGGCGGCAGCCTTGCGCGCACTCGCCGACGACCAGGCAGAGGTCGACGACCCCGAGCGCGACGCCGAGCCGGGGAAGATCGTGCACGAGCTTCGGCGCGGCAAGACCGCGCTCGTCTGGACCGACCGCTACTACGGCACCGTCGATGCCACGCCGCTGTTCCTCGTCCTGCTCTCGGAGTTGTGGCGGTGGAGCGGCGACGACGCAATCGTGCGCGAGCTCGAGCAGGCTGCGCGGAAAGCGCTCGCGTGGATCGACACGTACGGCGACCGTGACGGCGACGGCTTCGTCGAGTACCTGCGGCGGGGGACGCACGGCATCGACAACCAGAACTGGAAGGACTCGTGGAACTCGATGGTGTTCCACGACGGCTCGCTCGCCGAGGCGCCGATCGCGCCGGTCGAGGTGCAGGGCTATGTCTACGACGCGAAGCTGCGCGTGGCCGAGCTCGCGCGCCGCGTGTGGGGCGACGACGAGACGGCGGCGCGGCTCGAGCGCGAGGCGAGTGAGCTCCGTGAGCGATTCGACGACGCGTACTGGCTCGAGGAGCGCGGGTGGTACGCGCTCGGGCTCGACCGCGACAAGCGCCCGGTCGATGCGCTCGCATCGAACATGGGCCACCTGCTGTGGAGCGGGATCGTCCCGGCCGAGCGGATCGCGCAGGTCGCCGCGCGGCTGACGTCGGGTCCGCTCTGGTCGGGGTGGGGGGTGCGCACGCTGGCTGCGGACGAGGGAGCGTTCGACCCGGTCGAGTACCACAACGGCACGATCTGGCCCCACGACAACTCGCTGATCGCGCTCGGCCTCGCGCAGGCCGGCCGGCGCGAGGAGGCAAGCCGGATCGTGCGGTCGCACCTCGACGCCGCGCCGTTCTTCGAGTACCGGCTGCCGGAGCATTTCGCCGGGTTCGACCGCCACGATCCGGAGGCGCCGGGCGTCGTTCCGAGCTCCGCACGACCGCAGGCGTGGGCGGCGGGCACGCCGCTGCTCCTGCTGCGGGCCGAGCTCGGCCTCGAGCCGGATCCCGACGCGCGCGTGTTGCGCGTGACGGACGCCGAGCTGCCCGCGTGGCTCGAAGGGCTCGCGCTCGATGGTGTTCCGGCGTTCGGCCGGCGCTGGCGCGTCCGCGTCGAGAACGGCCGCGCATCGGTCGAGATCACCTAGCCGGTCTTCCGCGTATCCTCGATGCTTCGTGATTGCTCGCCGTCTGGGCGGACTCTGTCTGCTCGTGTTCTTCGTCGCCGGCGCGGTTGCGACGACGGGTTGCGGCGCGGCGGAGCCCGGCACGGAGGTACACGTCACCGGCAAGCAGTTCTCGGTGGAGATCTCTAGTGACGGCAAGGCGATCACGACACTCGGGGGAACCACGGCTCCGTTCGTCTACTGGACGCGTGACGGATCCGCGCATCACCTGGCCGACCTCGTGCGCCGAAGCGGGTCGGACTACACCGTCGCAACCGACCAGGCCGGGAGGGTGGCCCACGTCGCCGTGCGCATGACCGCGGGCCGGGTCCACGTCGACTACCGGGTGCCGGGCGCGGTGATCGTGGGGCTCGCGATGACTGCGAGCGGGAAAGCTCACTTCCTCGGTACCGGCCAGCGCATCCGCTGGGTCGACATGAGGGGCACGGTGCAGCCGCTCAAGGTTCGCAACCAGTGCTCGAGCTCGGCGCCGACGCCGTTCTTCGCGTCCACCGCCGGTTTCGGAGCTTGGGCGACAACGACCGCCGTCGGGCGAATCGGTTTTCCGGGCGCCGTCGACGATCCGAACTTCGCCTGCGATCTCGGCTCGGCGCCGTGCTCCGTCGGGCCTCCGATCGACGCGGTGCGCTGGTGCTTCAGCACCGATGCCGTCGGGATGACCATCGCACCGGGCTCGCTGACCGACGTGCTGACGGCGCACGCGAAGGCGGTCGGCCTGCCGCGCGCGCCGTGGCTCCCTCAGTTGGCGCTGATCAAGTGGCGCGACGCCGTCTCCGGCGCCGGGGCGCTCTTCGACGACATCCACCAGCTTCGCTCGCGCAACATCCCGATCGGCTGGGTGCTCCTCGACAACCCATGGGAGCAAGGGGCGACGACGGGCGGCTGTTACGGCGCGCTCACGTTCAACCGTTCCGTGTATCCCGATCCGAAGGGGCTGATCGCGCGCATCCACTCGCTCGGCGTGCGCTTCATGCTCTGGATCTCGCCGCAGATCGATCGCCGCAACTGCTCCCTGCCCGGCTATCCCGACGGCTGGATGACCGGTGACGACAAGACGCTCGTTCGCGACCTCACGAACCCGGCAGCGAGGGCCGACTTCGTCGCTCACCTGCGGCGGCTCGCCGCGCTCGGTGTCGACGGCTTCAAGGGCGACCGCGGCGACGAGGTCAACCTCGAGCCGGACACGCTCGTGGGCGGGCCGGGTGTCCTCGAGCAGAACGCCTATCCGCTGCTGTACGACCGCGCGGCGGCGGCGGCGTTCGCGAAGGCGCGAGGCACGCGGTTCGCCTCCCTCTTCCGGGCATCAGCACCGGGCTCATCGGCGGCCCTCCCCGGATTCGTCGGGCCGGATGCGCCGCACTCCTACACCGGCCTGCAGGGCGAGATCCGCGCCGCGCAGACCGCCGGCATCGCCGGCCTGCCCGTCTGGGGCTCCGACGTCGGCGGGTACGCCGGCGGGAAGCTCACCGCCGGTCTCTTCGTCCGCTGGGCCCAGTTCGCCGCGCTGACGCCGATCTTCGAGGTCGGCGGCGCCGGGCCGAACGCCACGTTCTGGCAGCTCGGGTCGGGCGCCGTGAACGGGCTCCGCGCCGCGGCCACGCTGCACTACGAGCTCATTCCGTACCTCTATTCGCTCGCGTTGTCAGCGAGCAGGACGGGGATCCCGGTTGTCCGCCCGCTGGGCCTCACCTGGCCGGCGGACGCAAACGCATGGGCGAACGACCTCGAGCTCACCGTCGGCGATGCGCTGCTCGCTGCACCCGCTGTCTCCGACGCCCCGACGAGCACCGTGTACCTCCCGCACGGCAGGTGGATCGACCTCTTCAGCGGCATCGCACAGAACGGCGGCCGGACGATCGCTCGCTCGAACGGAGCCGACGACTTCCCGCTCTACGTCCGCGCCGGGTCGGCGTTCCCGGATGCGTTTCGCACGCCCGCGGTGTGGTCGAAGCCGTGGCGCGTCAACGACCTCTTGCGTCCCGGGCGCCAGGGGTGGATCGTCGCGCTTCGCTCCGGTATCTCGTTCACGTCCGCTGCCGACCGCGGAGCGGTGCTGTCGGCGCAGTCCGACGAGCGCGGGCGGACGCAGATCGCCATCCGCGATGCACTCCCCGAACAGCAGCTGCTCATCTATCCGGATCGTTCTGTCTGCAGGATCAGCGCCGGCAAGACGACGGTCCCGAAGACCCCGGTCGGTGAGCTGCCTCGCGTGAGCGCAGGTTGGTCGACGTCGAGCCGTGCCGTCGTCGTCAAGCTCTCACGTGCGAGCCGGGCGACGAGCATCACGCTTGCGCCGTGCTAGGCGGCGTGCCGTGTGATCCGTTCGAGCATGGGGTTGGTTAGGGTCTCGATCGTGTCGGCCGACCCGAGAGTGTCAGGGTCCGCGAGCCGTCGCCGGCAAGGGATTCGGGCAACGACCGAGGTGATCCTGCTGCGCCGTGCCGGCTCGCGAGCGGTCGTGATGTGGCTGGTGCTCGGCTCGATACTCGCGGAGTTCGCGAGGAGGGTCACCGACTACGCGGATTTCGACGCGGGACGGTATGAGCGCCTCGCGATCTCGGTGGCCGAGACGCACTCCATCGTGCCGCGAATCCACGGCGTCAACATCAACTACGTCTCGATGCTCTACCCGTTGCTGATCGCGCCGTTCTTCACCGGCGCCGCCCTCTGGAAGGACCTTCAGAACGCGCAGGTTGCAAGCGCGTACATCATGGCATCGGCGTGTGTTCCTACGTTCTTGTTGACCAAGCGGTTGACGAGCGAATGGTGGGCGCCGTACGTCGTCGGCGCGCTCTCCGTCTGCATGCCGTGGATCGTGATCGCCATGTCGTTGATGACGGAGGTTGCGTCGTATCCGGCGTCGATCTGGGCGGTGTACGCGATTGTCGTCGCGACGGCGCAGCCATCGAAACGTCACGATCTCCTCGCGCTCGTCGCGATCGTGCTCGCATTCCTTGCGCGCGGTGAGCTGATCACGCTCGTCTTCGTCTTTCCGGTCGCGTTGGCCGCGTTCGAGCTCGGCCGGTCGTCGGGGGTCGGCCTGCGCGGGCGGGCGACCGGCGCAGCGCGTTCTCTCGTTTTCGGGCACCCGGTGCTGGCCGTCGCCTATGCGCTCCTGGTGGGCACGGCTCTTACATTGGAGGCGGCCGGGCGGCTGGCGTCGACGATCGGGATCTATTCGGTCTACTCGTCGGCCGGTCACATCGTCTGGGGCGCGCTTCCCCGCGCGCTTGCGGAGCACGTTGCGACGTTCTCGCTCGGGGTCGGGGTGGTGCCGTGCGTCATCGCGTTCGCATGGACCGGTGCGGCGGTGGTTCGGCCGGCGGCGAACCGCGATGTCCACGCCTTCGCGTGCGTCTGCGCGGTCATGTTCGTCGTCATCTTCGTGCAGGCAACCAACTTCGACTTGGTCGTGAACGGATACATCCACGATCGCTTCATCCTGTATTTCGTCCCGATGGTGCTTCTCGGCGCGGTCCTGGGAGTCACCGGCTCTCGACCGTTGCGCTGGTCGCTCGTCTGGCCGGTCTGCCTGATCGTCGCGGGGTTCGCGTTCGGTGAGATCCCGCCCGTGACCTGGAGCCAGTTCCCGTGGCTCGACCTCGATACTCCGATCTCGACGGTCTACCGCGTTCTCGCCGCACACCTCGGTGGGCTCACGCCGGCGCGGGTCCTCCTGATCGCAATCGTCGTCGGAGGAACGGGTGCTGTGGCCGGATTGCGCCTGACGAGGTTGCGCGCGGCGCATCGCGCGCTGCTCGTTCTGGCCTGGTGCGCGATCGCGATGGTGTTCACCACGGAGTGGACGTTCGTGCGTGCGTTCGACGTGACCGATCGAAACAATCGTTCGCTGACCGCGACGTTGCACGGGACTGTCGACTGGATCGACGCTGCGCTCGGGTCAGATGCTCGGGTGACGGCGATTCAGTACCCCGTCTCGAGTGACTGGTTCGTCGATCAGAAGGCGTGGGTGGACTACGAGTACTTCAACAAGTCGATTGTCCGCGGTGCCCGACTTCCCGGCGCCGATCCCTTCGACTACAACGGCTTCTGGTTCCCGAAACTCTCGTTGAACTACGACGCAGCAACAGGCAACGTCGCCGAGGCGCCAACGCCTTGGGTGGCGACAAGCACGGGAGAGTCGCGCTTTCGCCTCCAGGGAACGACGAAGGTCGTGGCGCAGAACGTCGAGCTGGTGGACGTGGGGTCGCCGTGGCGCCTCGAGTGGTTGACCGACGGCATGTACGACGACGGCTGGACGAGGCCCGGAGTCCCGGTGTCGGTTCGCCTCTACGCGGAGCGCGGTCAGTCGACGGCCCGGATGCGCAGCGTGACGTTCATCCTGCGCGCCCCCGACCAGATTGCGCGAAGGCGGGTGACGATCGGCGCCCAGGGACACTCGACCAGCGCAGCGGTGACGCCGTCCTCGACAACCATGGCCGCGCAGGTGTGCGTGCCTGCGCACGGGTACGCGGAGATCCGCCTGGTCGTCGCCGGGGCGTCAGCGATCCCCGGTGACCTCGCGACCCTGGCCAGCTCGCTCCTCCCGCGCCGCGGCGGCGTCTACGTGGCGTCGATCGGCGAGGCGGATGAGATCGGAGCGGCCTGCTCGACGACCCAGGACGCTGCGTGACTCGGGAATGGGCCGAACCGGGCATTGCGCGAACCGTCTTTCCGCCGACTTGGAGCTTCAGGCAGGCCTTCTGTCGGTCGCCTGACTGATATATGATACTTTCATATAGCGATGGCCAAACTCCTTTCCGTGTCGATCCCCGACGAGCTCATGCGTGAGGCCGAGGCGATGGCGCAGGCGCGGGGCACGACGAAGAGCGAGCTTGTACGCGACGCGCTGCGGCGTCAGGTCGAGCTCGAGCAGCTCCGCGAACTGCAGCGCTACGGACGCCGGCAGGCCGAGGAGCGTGCCATCGGCCCAGACGACGCCGAGGCGCTCGTCGACGAGCTGCGCGGCGGATCTGCCTGAGTCTCCGCGTTCTCTGCGACACCAACGTCCTGGTCTCGGCGTTGGTCGCTGACGGGCCGCCAAGTCGCGTCCTCGAACAGGCAATCGACGGCAGGATCGAGCTGCTACTCCCCATCCTCGTTCTCGACGAGCTGGATCGCATACTGACCGACAAGCTCGGCTTCGACGACGATCACGTCCGCAACACACGCCGGCTACTCGAACGGATCGCGTCCTCTCAGCCCAATCGGCCGAACCACGTCGCCGCTGTCACAGGAGATCCAAGCGACGATGCGATCCTGGCCTGCGCCATCGACGCGGGCGCGGACTTCCTCGTCACAGGCGACAAGAAGCATCTGCTCCCGGTCGGCACGCATCGAGGAGTCCGAATCCTCACCCCCCAGGCGCTTCTCGCAGACCTGCGAGCCCACGACTGACGAACTCCACCGACGGCGACCGACCGCCGCCACGGTTCGCACAACGCCTACGACGCCTCGCGTACTGAGAAACTGCTGCAGTTCGGATGAAACGGTGATGGAGCTAGCCGGACTCGAACCGGCGACCTTCTGGGTGCGATCCAGACGCTCTCCCAACTGAGCTATAGCCCCGAGGCGCACGCAGTGTAGCGCCGCGACTGGCGGTTCTGGCTTTACCGCACCCTCACGAGGGCCTAACTCGTTGACCTTCGGAAGCGGGAATCAGCCTGCGGTACGCCCAGTGTCCGAACACGATCGCTAGGGGGATACCCACATGCATCAATCCAGGAAGCCGCTCGTCCGTACCGCCACCGCGTTGCTCATCGCAGTCTCTGCCGTGGCCATCGGGGCGGTCTTCGGCACGGCCGGTCTCGGCCAGGCGGCATCGAGTGCCGCTCCGACCAACACGACACCGCCGACGATCAGCGGGACGCCTCAGGACGGCTCGACCCTGACCGCCGACCGCGGGGCGTGGACCGGCAGCCCGACCGCCTACTCGTACCAGTATCAGCGTTGCGACAAGAACGGCGGCAGCTGCGCCGGCATCAGCGGCGCCGACCGGCGTCTGTACGACCTGCGCAGCGCCGACGTCGGTCACACGCTTCGCGTGCGTGTCACGGCGAAGAACGCCGACGGCTCGAGCTCCGCGACCTCGGTGCCTACGGCTGTCGTGACGGAGAAGCCCGCCGCACCGGCTCCGACCGGCTGCCCCTCGGGCAACGGCACGATCCAGATCAGCCAGCTCACTCCGCCGGCGAACCTGGCCATCACCACGTTCAGCTCGAACCCGCAGGTGCTCGGCAGGCAGGTCGGCACGTTGAGCATCACCGCGAAGGTCACCGCGTGCGGCAACCGCCCCGTCCAGGGCGCGCTCGTGTACGCGGCAGCAGTGCCGTTCAACCAGTTCACCGTCGCTCCGGAAGTCCAGTCGGATGCGAACGGCTCGGCGACGTTGACCGAGCCGCAGCTCAGCGGTTACCCGGCCTCGTCACGGCAGCAGCTGCTCGCCGTGTTCATCCGGGCCCGCAAGACCGGTGAGCCGCAGGGGCAGGGCGTCTCCACGAGCCGCCTCGTCTCGTTCAAGGTGAACCTGCACCAGTAGGTCTCCCGGCTTCCGCGCGCACGCGACCTAGGATGGTCGCGTGCGCGCGGTCGTCCTCGACGCGGACGGGTTGCCCGGGCTCGCCGAGGTTCCCGACCCAGCCGGTCCCGGCGACCTCGTTCGCGTACTCGCCTGCGGTCTCTGCGGCTCCGATGTGGAGAAGCTCGGCCGTGGGCCGGCCGGAGCCGTGCTCGGCCACGAGATCGTCGGTGAGCTCCACACCGGCGAGCGCGTGACCGTCACGCATCGCGTCCCGTGCGGCGCGTGCGAACGATGTCTCGCCGGGCACGAGTCGACGTGCGACGAGTTTCAGCAGCTGCAGATCGACCCCGGCGGATTCGCCGAGCGGCTGCGCGCGACGCAGACGATCCCGCTGGGCTCCGTCGGCCTGGACGGGATCTGGGCCGAGCCGCTCGGCTGCGTGCTCCGCGCGGCGGCGCGCGTGCCGCGGGGCCGTGTGCTGGTCGTCGGCTGCGGGGCGATCGGGCAGTTGTGGGTGCAGGTGCTGCTGCGGCGCGGCGACGACGTCGTCGCCGCAGACACCCGTCCCGACCGGCTCGCGCAGGCGCTGCGGCTCGGTGCGGTGACGGAAGGCCCGGCGGCGGCCGCCGTCGTTACCGCCCCCGCCGCGCTGAACGATGCACTTGCGAGCGTCGAGCCCGGTGGCACGGTGCTCGTGTTCGCTGCTCCCGCCGAACCTGTGCGGTTCGCGCTCGACACGGTGTATCGCCGTGAGCTGCAGGTGGTCGGCTCGCGTTCGGCGACCCTCGAGTCCTTCGAGGCGGCAATCGCTCTCCTGCCGGAGCTCGAGCTTCCCGCGGTCGAGGTGCTGCCGCTCGAGCGGTTCGTCGAAGGCGTCGAGCTCTACCGTCGCGGCGACGCACTCAAGGTCGTCTTCACGCCGTGAAGGCCGCGCTGCTCTACGCGCCCGGCGACCTGCGCATCGAGGAGCTGCCGCGCCCGGAGCCCGGTCCGGGCGACGTGCTCGTCCAGGTGGAGATCGCGCTGACGGACGGCACCGACCTGAAGACGTACCGGCGCGGGCATCCGCTTCTGCTCACGGAGTCTCCCGCGCGGTTCGGCCACGAGTTCTGCGGCCTGCTCGACGGCCGCCGTGTCGTCGCGGCGAACTCGGCGCCGTGCGGGCGGTGTGAAGGCTGCGAGCGCGGCGAGCAGTGCCGCGACCTCGCGTTCCTCGCCGGCGCCTATGCCGAGTGGCTCGTGGTGCCCGAGCGCATCGCGGCAGTGAACCTGCACGACGTGCCGCGCGGGGTCGCGCCGGAGGTGGCGGCCATGGTCGAGCCGCTCGCCTGCTGCTTGCGCGGCATCGAGCGCGCCCGCATCACCGCCGGCGATACGGTCGCCGTCCTCGGCGCCGGGCCGATCGGGCTGATGCTCGCGGCGTGCGTCGCGGATGCGGGCGGCTGGCCGGTGATCGTCGGCGGTCGCGAGGAGCGGCGCGCCCTCGTGGAGGAGTTCGGTGCGGAAGTGGGGGACGGGCGCGGCGCCGACGTCGTCGTCGAGGCGGCAGGCACCGAGCAGGCGTGGTCGGATGCCGTGGAGCTCGTGCGTCCCGGCGGCACGGTGGTCATGTTCGGCGGGCTGCCGCGTGACGCGCGGCCGCCGGTCGACGCCTACCGCGTGCACTACGAGGAGCTGACGGTGCGCGGCTCGTTCCATCACACGCCGCAGACGGTCCGCGCCGCGCTCGTGTTCCTCGCGAGCGGCGCCTATCCGTGGGGGCGTCTTGTCACGCATCGCGTCTCGCTCGACGAGCTGCCGGCGCTGGTCGAGGCGCCGCCCGCCGACCTGCTGAAGGCGGCCGTCGTCTTCTAGGAGGTCGTGAGCTCGCGCACGCGCGGGATCACGTGCTGCGCGAAGAGCTCCTGCGCCTTGATCGCCTTCCAGTGCTCGACGCCGCCGGGGTTCGTCGTGATCGCGATCTCGGTGAGCCCATCGCAGACGTCGATCGTCTCGCGGATGCGCTCGACGACGTCGTCGGGCGTGCCGACCCACACGATGTCGCCTGCGATCATGTCGTCGTACGGCGTCGCGGCGAGCTGCTCCATGATCCCGGACGCGTAGAAGCCGTAGCCCGCCGCGTTCAGCTTGTCGGTCGGCGGCGGCGTGAAGTCGGTCAGCGGCGACGCGTTCCCTTCGAGGAATCCGCGCATGTGCTTCTCCGCTTCGCGCTTCGCGAGCTCGGCGTCGTCGTCGATGTAGCACGCGTGGATCCAGACGATGTCCGGTGTCGTGCCGTACTCGGCGCATTTCGCTCGGTAGAAGTCGAGCTGGTCCTTGAGCGCCGCGTAAGGGAGGAGCGGCGGCACCGCGATGCCCCAGCCGTGCTGGGCGGCGAGGTCGTATGTCTTGTCGGACGTGCCGCCGAGGATGACGCGGAACGTGTGCCCGCTGAACGGGATGATGTGGCTGTCGTCGACCTCCCAGTACTCGCCCGTGTGCGACACGACGTCGTTGTGGAGCGCGGCGACGAAGAGATCCAGCGCCTCCTCGTAGCGGTCGCGTGACGTCTCGTCCATCGGCAGCCCGGCGGCGAGCGGGATCCAGCCGTGCCCGCGGCCGACGCCGAACTCGTAGCGGCCGTTCGTCAGCAGCGAGAACTCGTGGATCATCGCGGCCAG
>Ga0207652_10004046_pt1 | contig 11967 bp, 6 predicted proteins | sample KBSC63BmetaG_FD_184334 | JGI IMG/M metagenome (GOLD analysis project Ga0207652, IMG submission 184334) | Corn rhizosphere microbial communities from Kellogg Biological Station, Michigan, USA - KBS C6-3B metaG (SPAdes) (version 2) | ecosystem: Host-associated > Plants > Roots > Rhizosphere ... | reverse complement strand
GAGCGCCACCCGAAACGGAATCGTGAGCAGGAGCTGTGCTCCGCCTCCCTCGCGATTGCCGATCTCCATGTGGTGCCGCGACCCGTAGAGCGTGTCCAGCCGTTCGCGCGTCATGCGGAGGCCGAGTCCGGTGCTGTGGCGCTCCTGCCATTCGGCCGGCAATCCGGGCCCGTCGTCCAGCACGCGAAGCTGGAGGTCTCCATCCAGCCGGCACGCGCGGACCTCGACGAATCCGCCCTGCCCGCGGCGCGCAATGCCGTGGCGGAGCGCGTTCTCCACGAGCGGCTGCAGCAGGAGATTCGGCACGAGCGCGTCCACGACGGCGGGGTCGATCTGCACATTCGCGGTGAGCCGGCCGCCGAATCGCAGCGCCATGATGTCGAGATAGCGACGCACGAAGGCGACCTCCTGCCGGAGCGGGATCTCCTGGCGTTCACTGGCGCGAAGCGACGACCGCAGAAGATCGCTGAAGGCCGTGAGCATGGCGTCGGCCTGATCCACATTGGTATGCATGAGCGCCGAGATGGTGTTGAGCGAGTTGAAGAGAAAATGCGGCTGCAGCCGCGCGCGCATCTCGCGGAGGCGCAACTGCGCGACCTGCGCCTGCAGCTGGCTCGCGAACAGCTCGCGCTGGCGGTAGCGCTCGTGATACGCCGCGGCGTGGTAGAGCGCGACGATCATGGTGTAGACGAGCACATCCACCGCGCACATCGTGGCGACATGTTCCGGAAACGAGAGATCGGGAGGAATCCCGGCACCCTCGATCGCGCGGCTCACGACCGTGGTAATGGCTGCATGAGCAACTACGAAGCCCAGCGCCGCGCAACCGTGCAGCGCCAGGCGCCGCCGCGTGCGGGCGACGGTGCGTTCCAGACGACGGATCGTCGCCGCGATGAGGGGAACGAGCGCCAGCCAGAGATACCAGCGCACGAGCTCAACCGCGATCGTCTGGCCTGCGGGCGCGGTGTGGCCGAGGATGCGCTGATAGAGGTAGCTCTGACCGGCGAAGATGAGAGCGACGATCGTGGCCGCAATGGCTGTCGCCATCCATGCCGTGCGCCGGTCGGGAAAATCGACACGTGAGTCACTCATCGGACCCTGCTGCTGTGTTCACCGGTCATGCAGCAGGATTGGGGCCGTTGATGGTTGCTGGTCGCTGGTTGCTGGTCGCTGGTTGCTGGTCGCTGGTAGCTGGTGGCTGGTTGAACGGCGGTAGCTGGTAGCTGGTTGCTGGTAGCTGGAAGGGCGTGGGGAGTCCAGCAACGAGCGACCAGCTACCAGCTACTGTGGTAGATCAGACAGGTGTTCCTGTACGATCACCCAGCGCTTGCCGCGGCGCTGGAAGACGGCGGTCCAGGCGCCGCCGATCACATGCCGCATGCCGGTTGGCGTCAGGTGCGGAATCGAATAAGTGGCGGTCATGGCAGCGGCGTCCGGCGCGAGGACGTCTACGTGCATCGACGTCCATTCCCACTTGGGGTCCCGCATGTTCCGTCCAACATTCGTCCAGAACGTCTGAATGTTCTGGCGCAGCGAGTCGCGTGACGTCGTGATGTGACCGACGCTGGCCGAAATGATCTGTCCGGTATCGGGGTACAGACTCATGAGTCGCGCGACGACGTTGCCGCCCGAGAGATTGCAGGCGGCGATCATGGTCTGCTTCACCGTATCGGCAATGGCGGCGCGCTGGGCTGCCGAGAGTGATCGCGCGCCCGACGGCGGTGTCTGGCAGGAAGCCGTGAGAACCAGCGAAGCAGACGCGAGCATGGCGCTGATAGCCGTGCCGCGCCCACGGCGTACATGGACAACGCGCGCGCGGCGGTGAATGATAGGCATGTACGATTTCCCTGGTGTACGAATGGCGGGACACCCGTCGTCTCGCGAAGTGGACGGAAACGGCCGCCAACCCCGGTTTTTACGGGTGGAACCATGGCGCGAGAGATGCAATTAGTACAGCGCCTGCGACTGTCTCCAGCGAAAGCGGTGCCGTGAACGGCGCGGGGTCTTGGGGGATGGTTCCACGAGGAGGAGCCCATGAATGCAGTGAAAGTACTGGCAGTTGGCGCGGTGGCGTTGATGGCGGTCGCCTGTGGTCGCGATGCACAGCCGCGTGATGCCGGGTTGAGCCCCGCCCTGCAGGGCGACCTTCAGCGCGCGTCGGCGCCCACGTCGGACCTGGCCTCGTCGCAGTATCGTCCGCAGCAGGTCGTCTCCGCGGTCGAGCTCGGAGAGGCGCCCAAGGCGGCGGTCTCGAAGGGCACGCCCAAAAAGCAGATCGCGCCCAAGGCCAGGCCCTCGCCAAAGCCTGAGGTACAGCAGGTAGCGGCGGTCGCTCCCGCGCCGTCTCCGGAACCCACGGTTACCGCGCCCGTCGCGGCGCCAGCACCGGTCGTCGGACCGCGTCCCACGCCCAATCCTGTCACCTATCCGGCCGGCACGGGTATCGCCTCAGCCGGCACTGGCACCCACGGAACGGTGGGCGGCATTGGCTCGATCATCGGCGTGATTCTCCGCGGCGGCGTCGTCGATGGCGACAACTGCGACCCGCGCGGTCACGGCCGTACGACCATGCCCATTGGCATCATCATGCCGATGCCGGTGCACGGCTCGCCCGCGGGAACGTCGCATCAGCCGCGTGCTGGCTGGTAGACGGTTGATAGGCGGTTGGTAGGCGGTTGGTAGCCGACCGCTACAGGACGCCCGGCTTCTAGCGCCGGGCGTCGGCAGGCAGCGAGAACGAGAAGAGCGCACCCCCCGCGGCAATCGCGACGTACTGCGTTCCATCCACCTCGTACGTGACCGGAGGCGCACGAACGTGCCCTCCGGTATTGCTTGTCCAGAGGATCTTTCCCGTTCGGGCGTCGGCCGCGTGGAAGACGCCCTGCTGCTCCCCGTAGAACACCAGATCACCCGCGGTCGCGAGCGTGCCGTTGCCCAGCATGCGCTCGGCGGTCTTCGTCTGCCAGCGCACCTCTCCGGTATTCACATCAATGGCGGTGAGCGTGCCCGTGGCCGGTGCCAGCGGGTAGTGGTTCCCACCCTGATATTTCGAACCGATCACCAGCGGTTCCGGCGCGAGCGTGTAGGACACGGGCTCCACGATGCCGGCGATGTACAAGAGCCCGGTGAGCGGTAAGAACGACGGCGGCGCGTTGTTCGCTCCGCCGCCCATTCCCGGCATGATGCGCGTGCCCGCGGCGGTGGGCGCCGCGAAGGTGTTTTCATGCGGAACGAACGGCGAGGTGCGACGGATGCGCTGTCCGGTGCGCCGGTCCAGGATGTAGGCCCATCCATCCTTTCCCGCCTGCGCTACTGCCGGTACGCGCTCGCCATTCACCGTCACGTCGAAGAGCACGGTGGGATTCGAGGCATCGTAGTCCCACAGGTCGTGCGGCACTTCCTGGTAGTACCACCTGAGCGTGCCGGTATTGATGTCCACCGCGACGACCGACGCCGTGTAGAGATTGTCGCCCGGCCGCACCGAGCCATCCATGTTGGGCGCGGCGTTGCCGACGCCGAAGTAGATCATGTGCAGCGCCGGATCGTACGACGGGGTGTTCCAGACACCGCCACCACCCAGCTTCCAGGCATCGGCGTAGCGTGCACTGTCGCGCTTTTCCTGCGCGATGTCGCGCGGCAGCCTGTCGCCCTCCGGCGTCGTGGGTGACCACTTTCCCCACCAACCGCCTTCGGCGGGCGAGGGGATGGTATAGAAGCGCCAGAGCCGCCTGCCAGTGCGCGCGTCGTAGCAGTCCACGAATCCGCGCATGGCGAAGTCGCTGCCCGCAATGCCCACGATGATCCGGCCATCGACGGCCAGCGGCGCACTGGTCATGGAGTACGACGAATCGGGATCAGCGGTCTGCACGTCCCAGAGCACGCTGCCCGTGCGATTGTCGAGCGCGAGCACGTGATCGTCGAGCGTGCTGACGTACACCACGTTGCCGTACACGGCCACGCCGCGATTCTTCGCGCCGCAGCAGGTAGGCACCGACGCAAGCTTGTGCTGGTGCCGCCAGAGCTCCGCGCCGGTGCGTGCATCCACGGCGACCACGGCGCCAAAGGGACCCGTGTAGTACAGCGTCCCGTTCACTTCCACGGGTGAACTCTCCTGGCCGCCAGGCGGCGTTTCGAGCTGATGCACCCAGGCCAGTGTGAGCCGGTTGACGTTGTCCGTACTGATCTGATCGAGCGGCGAGTAGCGGCGATTGGTGTAGTCGCGGCCATAGGTGAGCCAGTTCGTTGCGTCATTCGGCGCATCGAGCAGCATCGCGGCGCTCACCGCGGCGGGCGCGTTGCGCGCGTCCGCGGCGCTGGCCGGTGTACCGGACGTCGCGCCGGACGGTTCGTCGCCTTCCTGCGCCACCGCCGGCTCGAACGCCGCCGTGCCGCCGCGTACGAGCACACGCGGCTGCTGGCAGATCAGATTCTGTCGCTCCGTGGTGCCGAGTGGTACGCCGTACGGCTCGATGCTCGACGTGACCGCAACGGTACCGGAAGGGAGGCGCGGCACCGTGTCCGGCAGAATCCGGTAGAGCAGCATGGACGAACCGATGCGCGCGACCGGTTGATGGCTGCGCAGCCAGGTGAAGCAGTCCACGTAGTCGCCCTGCAGGTACGTCTGGCTCACGGCGATCCATCCGGTGGCGTGGGCCGAACCGCCCAGGCGTACCGTGTCGGCGAGGTGCACCGCGCCCACGGGCGTGCTGCCGAAGTAGAAAAGTGACACGGAGGCGACGTGGCGTGCCGCGAGGGTGTCGGACAACACCCGGAGATCCTGCCCCCAGTCGAGATTGCTGTCCACCAGCACGCGTTCCGGGTGGCGTCCCGCGAGCGCGTTGAAGTCCGCGAGAAAATCCGGATAGGCATGGACCGACGCGGCCACCTGCCAGAGGAGGAGCACGGTGAGCGCCGTACGCGTTTCGAGCTGTCGCGCCGAATCATGCCAGAGCTCGACGATGACGCCGCTCACGGGAATGGCGAGCAGTGGATAGACGAGAAAGATGTGTCGCACGCCGATGTCGATCTGGCCCGCCATGGCGGTGAGGAGGATCGCCGCCACGGCGAGGAACGGTGCGACCTCGCGCCAGTCGAGCTTCGCACCGCGGTCGCGCGCGAACACGCCAATGGCCAGCGCGGTCAGGCAGAGCAGCGCGAGCGGCGCCTTCACGAGCAGTTCGACGAGGGGGAAGTACCACCAGCCGCTGCGGTTGATGTGGCCGAAGATGTACGCCGCCTGGCCGCCCGCGTTGTGCTGCATGAGCTGCTGCAGCCCGGCGCGGAGTTCCGGCGCGGGGACCGGAATGTGACCACCGTGCGCCCACGAGACGTGAAAGCGGTACAGGCCCCAGATCACGATGCCCGCGCCGATGAGACCGAGCACGGCCGGCACGACGAAGGCGCCAAGGTTCGCAAAGCGCCAGCGCACGACGGGCCCGGCCGCATCGCCGCCGGCACGTGCGCGGTCGCCGAACACCAGCCGCCACATCACGACGAACAGGGCGGCAAGGCAGAAGTACGGCACCGCGGAGAACTTGCTCGTGACGGCGAGCGCGAACGCCAGCGCGAGGAGCGCGGTGCGGCGCCGTCCCGGCCGCTCGAGCCAGCGCAGCAACGCGTACCAGGCGAAGCAGAGCGTGCCGGCGAGCGGCATGTCGGTGGTTGCCAGTCCGGCCTGCGCGAGCACGGGCGATACGGTGGCCGTGAGCAGCACGGCCAGCAGCGCCGCCGCTTCGCCGTAGCGCCACCGGGTCCACACCCACACGGTCGCGAGGAGGAGCAGAAAGAAGGGCAGCACGCCGAGCCGCGCGAGCGCGAGTGTATGCGCGTAGCGACTGCCATCCATCAGGATCCGGTTTCCTTCTTCCCATGACGTAAGCAGGTGACTGCCGCGCACGCCGGAGAGCCAGGGGCCGAGCGCGATGGCAATGCGTCCCAGCGGGGGATGCTGCGGGTCGTAGCTGTACGTGTGGAACTGGAACCACTCGATGCCCGACGCGACGTGCGCGCCTTCGTCGAAGGTCTGATTGAAGTGGCCGGCGGCGCGGACGACGGCGAGCGACGCGATGACCGCGATGGCGAGCGCGATCCAGCGCGCGATGTGGCGACGGTGAGTGGACGTTCGGGGTTGCTGCACCATATCAGGACGATCGCCCAACACCTCGGGTATCACCATGCCTCAGCTCGCGAAGACGGCATCGACGTCCGTGATGCGCACGTGCTCGGGCGCGATGGCGAGCGGCAGGGCGCCGATCATGCGATCCTCGTCGAGCAGTGCCCCCGGCATGGGCGAATCGTACGTCACCGTGGAGACGGCGTCCGACACGAGCGCATCGCGCAGCATCTCGGCGTCGCGCGTGACGATCACGACGTCGAGATCGGTGCCGGAGAGATGCCGGCGGATGGCGTCGTTCACCTCCTTGCGCGTGAGCGCGGCGAGGCGGCCGCGCAGCCATTCGGTGAAGCCCGGGATGCCGTGCCAGCGCGCGTCGAGCTCGTATCCGAGCCTGTCGCTCTGTGAGGCCGTGAGCAGCGGCGTGCTCTTCATGAGATATTCGCGCGTGGACTCGAAGGCGCCGGCGTCGAGCCCGTTCGTGATGAGCGCGCGCAGCTCGTGGAGGGCGATGCGCAGCGCCATGTGTGCGTGCTCCGGGAGCACCGGCCGCAGCCAGATCTCGAAGAGCTGATGGTGGCGTGCGCGATTGGAGTCGGGGAAAAACTGGAACATGCCGCCCGGGAAGGCCTCGATGTAGGCGTAGTCGCCGTAGTTCATGCCGCGGATCTCGCGGATGCGCTGATACAGGTGTGACACGGATGACCGGTGCTCGCCGAGCCAGGCGCGGGCGAGCCAGAGCGCGGGGAAATCCGGATGCGCGCGCGTGACCGCAATGGGGTGACCGAGCGAGATGGCGGTGGAGCGCGTCTCCTTGCGGATGATCTCGATGCGCAGGCCGTCGTGCCGCGCGACCGGAACAACGGGCGCGGCGGTGACGGTGCCGGTGGGCAGCGCCGCAAGCTCGATGCGCAGCCGGGTGAGGAATGCGGCGGGCAGATTGCCGGCGGCGCCCGTGGTGAGGTTGGCGCGCGTGAACTGGGTCGCGATGAAGGCACGCACGTCCTCGAGCGAGATGGCATCGAGACCGGCGACGGTCCCGGCCGGAGGGTGGCCGTACGGCGTTCCCGCGAAGATGTTCGCCTGCAGGCGTTCCTTGGCGAGCTCCTCCTCGTTGCTGGCGCGCAGATCCTCGAGCAGTGCATGGCGCTGCGCATCGCGCAGGCGGGCAAAGTCCTCCTCGCGCAGTCCGGGCGCCGTGAGCATGGGCAACACGACGTCGACGCAGCGCGCCCAGGTGTCGCGATGCGCGCGCACGATGAACGTGGTCATCTCGCGATCCACCTGGCGCTCGATGGTGGCGGCCAGCGGGTGCAGCGCCTCGCGGATGCCGGCAATGGGCAGCTCGCGCGATCCGGCGTCCGCGATCATCGCGGCCGCGAGCGCGGCGAGTCCTTCCCGGCCCGCGGGATCGTGCGCGGAGCCCACGGTGAAGAGCAGCCTCACCTCGAGCTGCGGGATCAGCGCGCGTTGCACCACGATTCCCGCCGTGGCACCGCGTGCGGCCCGGCGCGGCCGCGACTCCGGCAGTGAGGGCTGCGCGCGCATCGCGTCAGGCAGCGGATCGTGCGACAGCGTGGTCATCACGAGTCGTTCGTTCGTGAGGAACGTGCGCGCGACGCCGCGCAGATCCCGCGGCGTGATGCGTGACCGCGTGTGAAAGAGCTCCTCCAGCGTTTCCGTGGTGCGCTCGTAGTGCACGTAGTGCGCGATGGCGGCGGCGATCGCCTCGGTGTTGTCGAGCCCGCGCAGGAATTCGTAGCGGAGATGCGTCTTCGCGTGGTCGAGCCGGCGACTGGTCACCAGCGCGTCGCGCGCGTGCGCGGCGGCCAGCAGAATTGCATCGCGCACCGGTACGAGGTCGGCGATCTGCTTCACGCGCGCGCCGATGGTGATGAGTCCCGGGTCCACGCTCTGCGGATTGAAAGCGAAGAGCTGGTCGGCAAGCTGTTCCTGCTCCACGAGCTGGCGATACAGCGTGGAGGTGGGACCGAACCAGAGGTCCACGAGCAGATCGGCAGCGGCGGATACGTGATCGGTCGCGCGGAAAGATGGTCCGTGAAACGCCACGGTGATCCACGGCAGCGTGGGGGTGTCCCATGGCACGTGCGCCGCCACGGGTGCCGACGGGTCGGGTTCCCTGGGGATGGACGCCGTGTAGTGGCCCGGCTGCCACGCGCCCCAATACTGCTCGACGAGCGGAATGGCGACCTCCGGCGTGACATCGCCGGCGATGATGAGCGAGGCGTAACCGGGACGGTACCAGCGGTCGAAGAAGGTACGCGAGTAGGCGTACTGGTTGGGCATGTCCTCGATGTCGCGCAGGAAGCCCATCACGGTGTGCTTGTACGTGTGTGTGGTGTACGCGTGATCGCGCATGACCTCGAAGAGCTTCTCCGTGGGATCGGCGGCGTTCTTGTTGTATTCGCCAAGCACGGCCCGCGCCTCGGTGCGGAAATCCTCTTCGGAGTAGTGGAGATGCTGGAAGCGATCCGCTTCGATGTCGAGCACGCGCTCCAGATCATCGCGCGAGAAAGTGATGTGGTAGTTCGTGAAATCGTCGGAGGTGAACGCGTTCTGCCGGGCGCCCGCGCGCGTGAGGATCCGCTGATAGGCGTCCGGCGGATAGCGCTCGGTGCCGCGAAACATCATGTGCTCGAAGAAATGCGCGAACCCCGTCTTCCCCGGCTCGACTTCGTTTCGCGAACCGGTCTGGACGGGAATCTGGAGCGACACGATGTCGGGGAACCCCGTCTCCACCACGATGACGCGCAGCCCGTTGCCGAGCGTGGTTTCGGTGATGGGGAAGGGGAGAAGGGGCATTACAACGGTCGCTGGTCGGTGGTCGGTGGTCGGTGGTCGCTGGTCGGTGGTCGCTGGTCGGTGGTCGCTGGTCGGGCGTGGGGAGTCCAGCGACCAGCGACCAGCTACCAGCTACCAGTCATCCCCATCACATGATACCCCTTGTCCACGTAGAGCGTGGCGCCGGTGATGCCGCTGGCGAGGGGGCTGCAGAGGAAGGTCGCGGCGGCCGCGACTTCGGCGGGGATCAGCGGCTGCGTGAGGGGCGCGTTGGTGGAGACGTATTCCACCATCTTGCCGATGATGCCAATGGCGCTTGCAGCGCGCGAAGCCCACGGGCCCGCCGAGATGCAGTTCAGGCGCACGCCATACCTGCGGCCGGCTTCGTACGCGAGGACGCGCGTATCGCTCTCGAGGGCAGCCTTGGCGGACGACATGCCGCCGCCGTATCCGGGAATCACGCGCTCGCTGGCCATGTACGAGAGGGAGATGCACGCGCCGCCGGGGCGCATGAGGGGCGCGAGGCGCTGCACCATGGACACCATGGAGTAGGCACTCGCGCCGAGCGCGGCGAGATAGCCGGCGCGGCTCGTCTCGATGAGCGGCAGCTTCACCTCGGGTCCGTTGGCGAGCGCATGTACGAGAATGTCCAGCGGATGGTCGCCGAAATCCTCCACCAGATGATGCGCAACGCCCTCAATGGAAAAGTCACCGGTGCCCGCGTAGCGCTTGTTCGCGCGCAACTCCTCCGGTGCGTCGCTGAGCGTGTCGAAGGCGGCGTCGAGCGGGTAGATCTTCTCGAAGGTGAGCATGCCGCCGGTGGCGAGGCGGCGCGACTCGTCGAGCTTGCCGCGTTCGAGGAGATTGAGAAAGATGTTGAGCGCGGGCGGCCATGTGCCGACGACGACCGATGCGCCCGCCTCCGCGAGCGACTTCGCGATCGCAAAGCCGTAGCCACCATCATCCGCCACCCCCGCCACCAGCGCGCGCCGGCCCGTCAGGTCGATGTTGAGCATTGAGGGAATGTTCCGGGGGAGTGGGGTGGGGGCAAGGGCGGTAGCTGGTTGAACGGCGGTGGCTGGTTGCTGGTGGCTGGTAGCTGGTAGGGCGTAGGGAGTCCAGCCACCAGCTACCAGCTACCAGCCACCACACCCACCACCCCCTCCACATCCTCCTGGCGCGTTCTGAAGCCGATGGGACAGATCCGGAGAGAGAAGGCGCCGCGGATGCGCGTGCTCGAGATGAAGTAGCGCCCGGATGCATTCACGGCTGCGTTGACGCGCTGATTGAGCTCGTCCAGCGCCGCGGGATCGTCCGTGCCGCGCGGGTGCAGGCGGAAGCAGAGAATGCCGAGCGTGGCGGGCGACATGATCTCCATGACACCCGTCGCGCGCGCGGCGCGCTCGGCGTGCTCCGCCAGCGACATGCTGTAGGCGATTGCATCGCGCAGCGCGCTCACACCGAAGTAGCTCACGTTCAGCCACACCTTGAGCGCGCGTGCGTAGCGCGTGAGCTGCTCGCCGTAATCCGCGAAGTTCACTTCCTCACCCACGCTCTCGGCGTCCTTGAGATAGTCGGGGTAGATCTGGAAGGCGGCCTTGAGACGCGCCGGCTCGCGCACCATGAGGCAGCCGCATTCGAAGGGGACGTAGAGCCATTTGTGCGGGTCCACGGTCACCGAGTCGGCGCGCCCGATTCCCGTGAGCGCGGTGCGTCCCTGGTCCGTGAGGACGGCAAAGCCGCCGTAGGCCGCATCCACGTGCATCCACACGCGTTCGCGCGCGCAGAGATCCGCGATGTCGCCGAGCGGATCCACGGCGCCCGTATTCGTAGTCCCGCCGTTGGCCACCACCGCGAGCGGAATGAGCCCCGCGCGGCGATCCGCCGCGAGTGCCGCCTCGAGCGCGGGGATGGAGAGCCGGAAGTGCTCGTCGGATGGAAGCAGTCGCACATTGGCGCGCGGCACTCCGGCGATCCAGGCGGAGCGGATGGCCGAGGAGTGGGTCTGGTCCGACATGTACACGCAGAGCCGTGCGATGCGTGCGGCATCGTCGCCCACGGCCTGGTGTCGGGCGGCGATCATGGCGGTGAGATTGGCGCCGGAGCCGCCGGTCGTGAGAATGCCGCCGGCACCGGCCGGCATGTCCAGCCACTGCCGGAACCAGTCGAGCACCACCAGCTCGACTTCGTTGGGGCCGGCGGCCACAGGCCACACGCCGGCGAAGAAGTTGAAGCCGGTCGCCAGCCAGTCGCCCATCACGGCGGGAAAGGTGGGACAGCTCGGCACGTACGCGATGAAACCCGGATGCGGCTCGCGCGCGGCGTGCGGGAACACGCGCGTGCGAAGCGTGTCGAGCAGGGTGTCGAAGTCGGTGCCGCGCTCGGGCGGGGGCGACGCAATGAGCTGGTGGGCCGCATCGCGCGTGATGGACGTGAACGCCGGCTGCTCGCGCAGCGACGCGAGGTGGTCAGCCACCACGTCAGTCACGCGGTAGCCAAGGCGGCGCATACTGTCGTGATCGAGGTCCAGCGGTGAGCGGGTGGGAGGCATGGTCCTGATGCGGGAGTCGAAGGGGCCGGGCGCATGCTGGCCCGGCTTGGCGAGGCAGCAGTAGCTTAAGGCCGATATGGCCAGGCTTCCAGCCGTGACGCGGCCCACGACGGCGAACGAACCGGTCGCACCGGTCGTGCCCGCCGCGCCGCGCGTCGTTGATCCAGTGACCGCGCGCGGCCCGTCGTTCGCGCGCGGACTCTGGCGCATCGCCCATGCAGGCGCTTCGGGTGGAAACCGGGTCGAGCTGCTGCGCAACGGCCCGCGCACGTTCGACACGATGATCGCGGCGATCGATGGGGCGAAGCGCGCGATCCTGCTCGAGAATTACATGATCCTGGACGACGCGGTGGGCCGGCGGTTCAGCGAGTCACTCATTGCCGCGGCGCGCCGCGACGTACGCGTCCAGCTCATCGCTGACTGGATCGGGAGCCGCGAGACGCCGCGCGCGTTCTGGCGCGGGCTGCGGAATGAGGGAGTGGATGTGCGGATCTTCAATCGG
>Ga0207652_10004042_pt1 | contig 11975 bp, 7 predicted proteins | sample KBSC63BmetaG_FD_184334 | JGI IMG/M metagenome (GOLD analysis project Ga0207652, IMG submission 184334) | Corn rhizosphere microbial communities from Kellogg Biological Station, Michigan, USA - KBS C6-3B metaG (SPAdes) (version 2) | ecosystem: Host-associated > Plants > Roots > Rhizosphere ... | reverse complement strand
TGGTCCGGCTACTTCGTCGCCTTCATGCGCGAGTTGGGCTGGAACCTCTCCGACAAATTCTCCGCCGCTCCGTTCGACGTCGTGGGCTCGCACACCCTCGTGAAGAGCGTGATCTGCACGGATCTCGTGACGCACGCGAGCACCGCTGTCACGACAGGCGCCTGCGCCGCGGGGCAGATCATGTCGCACGGCGTGATCAACATGCCGGCGATCATCCTCACGCTGCTCATGACGGCGCTGCTCGTGGTGGGCATCCGCGAGTCTGCGACGTTCAATAACGTCATCGTGTTCCTGAAGCTGGCGATCGTGATCCTCGTGATCATCTTCGGCTTCATGTACGTGAACACGGCGAACTGGCATCCGTTCATTCCGCCCAACACGGGCGAGTATGGCTCGTTCGGATTCAGCGGTATCGTGCGAGGCTCGGCGGTGGTGTTCTTCGCCTACATCGGGTTCGACGCGGTTTCCACGGCCGCGCAGGAAGCGAAGAATCCGCAGAAGGACATGCCCATCGGCATTCTGGCCTCGCTGGGCATCTGCACGATCCTGTACATCCTGATGTCGCTCGTGATGACTGGCCTGGCCCCGTACCCGACGCTGAACGTGCCGCACCCGGTGTTCGTGGCGATTCAGGCCGCGGGTCCGGCGCTCGCGTGGCTCCGGGTGTTCGTGAACATCGGCGCCATCTGCGGTCTCGCGTCGGTGGTGCTCGTGATGCTCATGGGCCAGCCGCGCATCTTCTTCTCGATGAGCCGCGACGGTCTGCTGCCGCCGGTCTTCGGCAAGGTGCATCCGCGCTTCCAGACGCCGTATGTGACGACGATCCTGACGGGTGTGGTCGCCGCGGCGGTCGCCGGCTTCTTCCCGATCCGGCTGCTCGGTGAGCTCGTGTCGATCGGCACGCTGCTCGCCTTCGTCATCGTCTGCGTGGGCGTGATCGTGCTGCGCTACACGCGGCCGAACATCCCGCGCCCCTTCAAGACCCCCATGGTGCCGCTCGTGCCGATCTTGGGCGTGCTCACCTGCGGCTACATGATGTCGAGTCTTCCGCTCGATACGTGGCTCCGGTTGATCATCTGGATGGGCATCGGCCTGGTCATCTATTTCCTGTACGGCCGCAAGCACTCGCACGTCGCGATGGAACCGGTCGAGGCGGCGGGCGACTGATCGTCGGTCTCCCGGCAGGTATATCTTTGAAACGGCGCCCGGCTCGGGCGCCGTTTCGTCTTTTGATAGCTCTCCTTCGCCGACCCCGAACCGCATGTCGCCCACGACAGCCGACCTGATGTCCATTCCCGAAGCCCGCCGCGCCGCGATCGAACACCTCGCGGCACAGCTCCAGCCGGGGTGGACTGTGGCGCTCTCGACGCACATCAATTCGGACGGAGACGGCTGCGGATCCGAGGCCGGTTTGGCGCGCCTGCTCGCCCAGCGCGGGATGAAGGTGCGGATCGTGAACCCGACGCCGTGGCCGTCGCTCTTTGACTTTTTGCTCCGCGACGACATTGACGATGCGACGGGCCGCGGCGCCGACGCGCTGAAAGGCATCGATTGCCTGATCGTGCTCGACATCAGCGACGTGAAGCGGCTCGGCAACCTCGCTGATGCGGTGCGCGCGCTGAAGGTGCCCAAGCTCGTCATTGACCACCACGTCGCGTCTGATGAGCCGCCGGGAACCGTTATGGTCTCGGACATCTCAGCGTGCGCGACGGGCGAGCTTGTCTACGATTTCGCCTGCGTGCTCGGCCTCGAGGTTACGCCGGCCATCGCCGAAGCGCTCTATGCGGCGATCCTGACCGACACGGGCGGCTTCCGCTTCAGCAACACGACGCCGCGCTGCCACGAGATCGCCGCGGGCCTGCTGGCCAGCGGTGTGGATCCCGAAGAGATGTACATGCGGATCTACGCGGCGGCGCCCGCGGGCCGGCTCCGGCTGCTGGCCGAGGTGCTTCAGACGCTCGGCGTGGACGAAGCGCGTGGAATCACGTGGCTCTCCATGAAGGCAGGCGCGCTGGAGCAGCATGGTGTGCGTCAGGAGGACCTGGACGGCGTGGTCGAGAACGCGCGATCTGTCGCCGGGACGCGCCTCGCGCTGTTCTTCCGGGACCTCGGCTACGGCAAGGTGAAAGTGTCGTTCCGCAGCACGGGGAGCGTGGATGTGAACGTCTTTGCGCGCCAGTTCGGCGGCGGGGGGCACGCGAAGGCCGCCGGCGCGCTCATAGCGGGGAGTCTCGATGAAGTCTGCTCGCGCGTGATCGCGGCGGCGCGGACGTATCTGGACGGGCTGCCGAAACCGTCGGCGAACTAATCAGCAATCTTGAAACAAATGAGCGATACACTCACCGCGCGCGTTGACGAAGCGCTGCTGCGCATCCGGCACCCGCGGACCGGCACGGACCTGCTCGCGAGCGAGTCGGTGCGCGACGTGGCGACCACCACGTCGGGGAAGGTCCGCTTGACGCTGCTGCTGGCACCCGGCGACGATCCGTCGCTGGCGCTGACGATCCGGCGCGCCGTCGAGGCGGTCGAGGGCGTCACCAACGTGCAGGTGGATGTGAAGGAGGCGGGTCCGGCTGGTGGCGGGGCGCCGCATGGTGCGCCGGGCGGGCACGGTAAGGCTCCGGGCGCGGGTGGGTCGAGTGGCCGCGCACTGCCTGTGATGGACCAGCCCGCGGCCCCAGCGCGCGCGGCGGCGCCGACGCCTGTGCCGCTGCCGAATCTGGGACGGATCATCGCCGTCTCGAGCGGCAAGGGTGGCGTGGGCAAGTCCACGGTGGCCGTGAACGTCGCGATCGCCCTCGCGAAAGCGGGGAAGCGCGTGGGACTCATGGATGCGGACGTCTACGGCCCGAACATGCCGCGCATGATGGGCCTCAACGAGCCGCCGGCGGTGATCAACGAGCGGATCATTCCGCTCCAGGCGCACGGCGTGAAGTTCATGAGCATCGGCGTGCTGATCGACCGCGACCAGCCGGCCATCTGGCGCGGACCGATCATCATGAAGATCATCGGGCAGTTCCTGCGCGACGTGGCGTGGGGCGAGCTCGACTACTTCATCGTGGACATGCCGCCCGGCACGGGCGACGCGCAGTTGTCGCTGGTCCAGTCCACCAATCTGGCGGGGGCGATCATCGTCACGACACCGCAGGAGGTGTCGGTGGGCGACGCGCTTCGCGGCGCCAAGATGTTCCAGCGGGTGGACGTGCCGGTGATCGGCATCGTGGAGAACATGAGCTGGTTCGAGTGTCCGCACTGCGGCAAGCCTTCGTCGCTCTTCGGTGAGGGCGGCGGCGAGCGCCTCGCGGCGGAGCTGCAGCTGCCGCTGCTCGCGCAGATCCCGCTCGCGCCGCGCGTGCGCGAGGGCGGCGACGCGGGCGCGCCGATCGTGGTGACCGACGAGACGTCGGGCGCGGCGCGCGCGCTGTCGCAGGTCGCGGATCGCGTCGTGGCGCACTTCGCCACCACCCCCGGGGTCAGCATCCTTTGATCGCCCCAGCGGAAAACCCCGCCTGAATTTCAAGAGGGTCAGCATCGCTTGATCGCCACAGGGGAAATCCCAGCCTGAATTTCAAGAGGGTCAGAGTCGCTTGAAACTGGCACATTTGTGATATCTGATCGCACGAAGCTCCACGCGATGGAAGGCCCGTCGCTCCCCCTCGACCCGCACGAGGGCATCGCGCCCGTCGTCGTCATCAGCGACGCCGAGGCCGCGCACCTGGTCAGCGACGACCTGCGCGCGACGATTCTGCGCATCGCGCTGCCCGCCGTCGCGTCGTCGCTGCTGATGACGATCTTCTCGTCGGTGGACGCGTTCTGGGTCGGCACGCGGATCGGCGCGGACGGCCTTGCCGCCGTCTCGACGTCGCTCTTCTGGATCTGGATGGTCGTCTCGTTCGCGGAGATGATCGGCGTGGGACTCACAGCTGTTGTCGCGCGCCGATATGGAGAACGCCGCGGGCTCGAGGCCACGCGGGTGGCCGGCGACGCACTCGTCTTCGCCGTAGTGCTCGGGTGCATGGTGGCGGCCATCGGCCTCGCGGTGCTGCCGCGGCTGTTCGCCGTCATGGAAACGCCGCCGGATGTGACCGCGCTCGGCACGCGGTACCTCAGCGTCTATCTGCTGGGCACGCCGCTCATCTACGGCTTCTTCGCCGTGGACGCGAGCTTCCGCGCGTCGGGCGACACGCGAACCCCGTTCATTCTGCTCGCGGCGTCTGTCGCTGTCACGCTGGTGCTCGACCCCGCATTGCTGCTTGGCCTCGGACCGTTTCCCAAACTGGGAATCGCCGGTGCCGCGATCGCCACCATCGCCACGCGCGGCGTCGCTTTCGTGCTCGGCATTGGCATCGCCGTGCGGCGCGGATTGCTGCGCCTGGGGCGCGTCCGCTGGGAGTCCATTCGCGCCGTGTGCCGCGTCGGGCTTCCGACGGCCATTACCGGAAGCACGTTCAGCCTCATTTACGTCGCGCTCACGCGGACGACCACGAAGTTCGGGACGCCAGCGCTCGCCGCCCTCGGCATCGGCCACCGCGTGGAGAGCTGGCTGTTCATGATCGGCGTCGGATTCGGCGCGGCAACCGCTGCGATCGTGGGACAGAACCTCGGCGCCGATCAGCCGGAGCGCGCCGCTCGCTCCGGCTGGATCGCCGTCGGGTATTGCAGCGCGCTGGGCCTCGTCGCCTGCGTGCTCGAGCTGATTTTTCCGCGACAGTTCGCGGGCCTGTTCACCTCGGATCCGGCTGTCATCGCTGAAGGCGTGCGTTATCTCCGCATCGCCGCGTTCTCCCAGCTCGGCGTTTGCGCGGAGATCGTCCTCGAGGCGGCCATGGGGGGCGCCGGAGACACGGTGCCGCCCATGCTCAGCTCCACGGCCATCACCGCTTCGCGAATCCCGCTCGCCGCATGGGCGGCGATCCGCTGGGGCAGCGTCGGCATCTGGTGGGTCATCTCCCTGACCGCGATCGCCCGCGCCATCGCGATGATGTTGCTCTGGGGGAGCAAGCGCTGGCAGGGCCGCACCGTCTGAGCGGCCCGAAGGCCGCCCGGACGACGATCAAGCGAGTCACCGACGGAGTCTGACCCTCTTGAAATTCGGAGGGCGTTTTCCCCTGCGGCGATCAAGCGACTCTGACCCTCTTGAAATTCGGGGGCGAGTTTCCGCAGGGGAGTTCAAGGGATGCTGACCCCGGGTTGTTAGTGCTTGGCGCCGAGCTGGGCGAGGAGGGTCGCGACGGCGGCGTCGAGCTGCGTGTCCTTGCCCTGGTAGCTCTCGCCCATGGCGCGGGTCACGGGCACGTCCACCGGCCTCGGGTGCATCTCCATGTCCGCGCCCTCGAGCGTCGTGATCCGCGTGGACGGAAGCCGCACTGTCGTGCCGTCTATCAGCGTCGCCGAGGATGTGAAGATGATCCAGCCCGCCGTCGGCTCGCCGACCACCTTGCCGAGTCCAAGCGTCCGGTAGCCCTGGGTGAAGTCCTCGCCGTCGCTGAGCGTGTGCTGGTTGGTGACGAGCACCGTCGGTCGCTCCAGCGCACGCTGTCCGAGCTCCGTGCGTCCCGGAGCGGCAGGCCTGTCACGGCTCGTCATCTGGAGGTACGGGCGGCGCGAAAGCACGTCGATGGCGTACACGTTCACGAATCCGCCGTTGTTGTTGCGCACGTCCACCACGACGCCGTCGCGCTGCATGTTCTGCGCGTCGAGATCGAGGTACAACTGGCTCAGCGCGTTCTCCGACATGTCCGCCATGTGCACGTATCCGAGGCGTCCGTGGCTGATCGAATCCACGTAGGCGCGCCGCGACGCGACCCACGCGCGGTAGAGCAGCCCCTTTTCCGTCGCCGTGTTGACCGGCAACACGGCGACGTCGCGGGCCGCCCCCGTCGGGCTGCTCGCGATCCCGAGCAGCGTGCGTCGGCCAATTGTGTAAGCGAGCAACCGTTGCAGATTGCTGCGCGGCGTCAACGATTCGCCGTTGACACTCCGGAGGTAGTCGCCCGCATGCAGGCCGCCAACGGCCGCGGGCGAGAGCGGAACGACGCTCGTCACATGGAAAACTCCGTCGCGCTCGTACTCACCCCGGTCGAAGCTGAGGCCGAGGCGTCCAGCGAATGTCGGTGAGCGCGTCTGGCTTCCGACGCCCGAATGCGATGAGTTCAGCTCGCCGACGAGGAGCGACAGGATGCGACGCATCTGCTCGGGCGTCTGCGCGCCTTCGATGAGGCCCGTGTACTCGGTGTGGACCGCATTCCAGTCCACGCCGTTCATGGTCGGGTTGAAGAAATTGTCGCGCAGGTAGCTCCAGGCCTCATCCAGGACTTCCATCTTTTCCTGCGCGAAGTCCACGTCCATCTCCGCGGTCACATTGATCGGCCGGACGGCGCGCGACTCCACCGTCACGTCGTTCAGGCGGCCGCCCTCCAGGTAGAACACCTGCTTGCCGTCGGGTGACCACTGCGCATCGCGCTTGCCGCCCGCCGTGGACGTCAATTGCCGCGGCACCGCCGGAGCGTCGGCGGCGTCGTCGAGGGAGTAGTCGTACAGGTTCGTCTGGCCAGCCGCGGTCGCCGTGAGCAATGCAGACTTGCCGTCCGGGCTGATGCTCACGTCGTTGATGTCGAGCGGCACCGGCAGCAGCGAGAGACGATTCCGGATGTCGTCGAACACGATCCGCACGGGCTTCGGCGCCGCGCGCATCGAACCTCCGCGGCCGGGCTGCGAATCGGCGAGCAGCGCGCGCACGCGGGTGGTGCCGGTCGTGTCCGCGCTATCCGGGCGCGTCGCCGGCTGCCGGGTCGCGGGAGACGGGTTTGCCGGCGAAACCCGCGGCGTCTGTTCGCGGAACAGATCCCGGAACTGATCCTCGCGGAAGTGCGGCGTGCGCGGCACGAGGTCCACGCGCGCGAACTGGTTGGTCTCCGTGCGCTGGCCGGAGGTCACGAGCAGGAACGTTCCGTCGGGACTCCAGTCGAGCGAGTTGGCGTTCGTGTTCGCGAGGAACGTCACGGGACGACTCTCGCCGCCACTCAGGCTCACCACCTGGACGTTCCCGAAATTCCGCTCGCCGGCGTCGGGCATGAACGCGATCCAGCGGCTGTCCGGTGAGAACACGACCTCCGAACGCCCCAGGAACGGAGGTCTGCCGAGCGACGCCTTGGTGAGCAGCCGATCAGCACCGCCGGGCATATCCAGGACGCGAAGCTCGCTCGCGTTGCGATTGAAGACTATGTGTTCGCCGTCTGGCGACCACGAGGGCGAGACGTCGCTCGAGGTGCCGCGCGTGAGCTGCGTCTCAGCCCCCGTGGTGAAGTCGTAACTGAACAGATGCCGCGGGCCGTCGCGATCGCTCGTGTACACGATCCGCCGGCTGTCGGGCGCCCAGTGAAGCTGATCCTCGGCGCCGACCGTGTGTGTCACGCGCAGCGCCGCTCCGCCATCCTTGGCCGACGTCGCGAAGACCTCGCCGTGCACGAGAAAAGCGACTTTCCTCCCGTCGGGCGACAGCGCGAACTGCTGAATGCCATTGGCGAACGTGCGATGCTCTGGAACGGACGTCGTCGCCGAACCGCGCAGCGTGATCGGCACCTGCGTCGCCTCGTGGCTGCGCATGTCGTAGCGCCAGATGCCGAAATGCCGCTCGAAGACGATCGCGTCACCGTTGGCGGCCATGGAGGGCCAGATCACCCGGTCGTCGGAAAACTTCGTGAGCTGGCGCGGCGAGGCCCCGGCGCTCGGCGCCTGCACCCAGAGATTGGCCGCGCCGCTCCTGTCGGACACGAAATACAGACTGCCGCCGTCGGGCGCCCACATGGGCCACTGGTTCTTCGCGTTTTCCGCCACGATCGGCGTGTACGTCGGAACGCCGTTCACGTCGCGAACGAGATCTATCTCGCTCTCGTCCAGATGGCTGTGCCCCTTCCGCCACCACTGGCCGCGGCCGACGCCGCGCGCCGTAATCGCCAACGTCGAGCCGTCGGGCGATGGCGCGCCCCAGAATTCGGCCGCGTAGCGATCGGCCGCGACGGGCATCGGCGTACCGCCATCCGAGTGGACGCGATACTCGTCGCTCATGCCTGAGATGTCGCTCCGGCCCGACGAGAAGTAGAGCCACTTGCCGTCGCGCGACCACGAGTCGAGCTGGTTCGCCGCGTCGTCATAGGTGATGCGCTCAGTCGCCCCGCTCGCGAGGCTGAGCACGTAGATGTCGCCCGCCCCGGAACGCGTGGAGACGAAGGCGATCCGGCTGCCGTCGGGGGAATACAGTGGACGGGACTCGTCGGCCGCGTCTGCAACCAGGAGTCGCGCGTCGCCGCCCCGCGCCGGCACCGTCCAGATGTCGCCGCCCGAGACGAAAGCGATCTCGCTGCCGTCGGGCGACAGACTGGGTTCCGAATACGACGGCACAGCCGGCACGGCGGCCGGTGGCGTGCCGTGCGCGCCGCCGACGGGTCGAGCGAAGAGCGCCGCGGTGCCAGGGAACGCGGCGATGCCGGACGCCGCGACGATGAGCGAGCGAGAGAGGAGGGACATGGCGGGAGCGAAGGAGGGCGGAGCGCGTGGAGCGCGGACGGACCCATTATGCAGGCCGGAGCTCCCCGCGCGCTACTCGCCTCCGCCTCTGACAGCCGGCGGGCGAGGCCCTCAGCCGGCCTTGGACGGCCGCTCTGGCGAGTCGCTGTTCACGATCCGGCCGTAATAGACGGCGCCGCGCCGCGGGTCCACCGCCCCCGTGCCGTGGTGCATCTCGGACGCGAGCTCGCCGCCGAGGAGCACGACGAACATGGTGTAATACATCCAGGTGAGCAGGATGATGATCGCGCCGATCAGCCCGTAGGCGGGGTTGGGCGGGAAGTGCTTGATGTAGAGCCGGAAGAGCAGCGTCGCGAGGATCCACAACACGGCGGTGATCACCGCCGCGGCGAACACCTGCGACTTGCGCTGCTTCACGTTCGGCAGCAGCAGGAGGATCATGAACGCCAGGAGCACAAGCCCCGCCGCCGCGATGGGGAACTGGACGATCGTCCAGACGGTCACGAAGGCCGACCCCAGGTGCAGCAGGCCGCCGATCCACCGCGCGATCCCCTCGCCATTCAGGAAAATGGCCGTGGACAGGACGATGATGATTCCAGAAATGAAGAGGCTGCCGAGCCTGATCGCCTGCTTCTTGAAAAAGCCGCGGGTCTCCGTGACGTCATAGGCGTCGTTCAACGACCCCATGAGCGTGCCGAAAATATTCGATCCGGACCAGGCGGCGAGCACGAGGCCGATGGACATGAGCCCCGGCGCGTTGCTGGCGAAGATCACCTTGTTCAGCATGTCGCCGATGGGCTTGATCTGATCGGCGGGCAGAACGCGCGTGAGCTGGCTGGTGAGGAACCCGACCGTATGCTGCTTGTCACCGAAAAGGCTGAGGAGCGGCGCGAGAAAGAGCAGCAGCGGAAACAGCGAGAAGAAAAAGTTGTACGCGGCGGACGCGGCCAGTGTGGTCACCTGATCCTGACCGATTTCCTTGAACGTCTTCTTCGTGAGTGGCCCGACCCTGAATCCACCAATTGTCATCTCGCGCGCGACTCCCGTTCGCTGGGTTTCGCGCCAGACGGGCAAGCGATAGGCCATGAGCTGGACGCCCATGGCCTGTCGTGGTGTTCGCGATCGAGCCGAAGCTAGGGCGCGCTCGACCCGACGGTCATAGGCCGGCGAGCTGCGGCCACGCCCGCCACTGGCGTAGGCGTCTGCCAGGAGAGGTCGTCACCAGCGCGGGACGCCACGCGACGGCGCTGCGTTCCGGCGCGCGACATGAGCGTCGCGCCCAGTCCGATGGTCATTGCGGCCCACGTGGCCACGAGCGCGATGCCCCGCAGGACGGCGTCCACGATCGCGTTGCTCTTGAATGCGGCCACCGCGAGCCAGAGGACTCCGTAGAGCACCAGCCCGGCGACCATCGCGCGCACGTGCACGCCGCGCTCAGCCGCCGCGCCGCGCCGGGAGACGAACGCCGTGCCGGTGAGACGCGCCGCCGCGAGGAAGCCGAGCGTGGCGAGACCCGCCACGGCGATGCAGTACGCGACGATCGCGAAGGGCACCAGCAGCGCGCCGATGATGGTGAGGGCGAGCGCGACGCAGAGGAGCGCCAGCGCCGGCAGCACCAGCAACTGTCCGGCGACACCTGCCCAGAACGACCGCGCGAACCCGCGCTCGAGCGCTGCCATGACGCCGTCCATGTTCGGCTCGGCGAAGATGAGCACGCCGAGGCCGATGATCAGGACGATCGCGAACGACCAGAGGACGAGCCGGATCGCCTTGAACGTCGTGAGTGGCTCAGCGGGCGCCGCGGAGGTGGTTGCAGTCGGTCTATACGAGCGCTGGCCACCGCGCACGACTCCGCCGTCAACGATGACCTGGCCGCCCGTGGCGTAGGCGCTGCCTGTGACCTCGCCGCCGCGATGTACTCGAACGCTGCCATTGAGCGCGATGGCGTTGCCATCCACGACGCCGTACACGTCGAGGTCGCCGTTGGCCACGGCTGTCGCACCCTGGACGCGCGTGCCCGCGGGCACTGTGCGTCCGCCGAAACGAAAGTGCGTGTTTTCAGGGAGCTTGCTGGCCGGCGCCGCTTGCGCTGCCGCGGCGCCAGGCACCACGGCGGCGAGCAGGCCAAGGGCCGCCGCGAAAAGCACGAGGACGCGCCGCATGGTCAGTCCCCCTTGCGGGCGGAGGCCACCGCGAGAGCCCGGAGACCGGCGAGCGACCCGCCCAGCGTGCCGAGGATCACGACGAGAGCGAGCGCGATCCCGGCGGTGCCGGCGTGCCGCACAGCGGCAAACACCTGCTCGCCAAAGAGCGTCGCGATCAATCCGTGTCCAGCCTGCACGATGAGCTCACGCATGCGCCCACCCACGCCAGCGGACATGGCGACCACGAGGTCGGTGTCCGTCGCGATCCAGAGTATGGCCAGCGTGACCACGGAGCCCGCGGTCGTCGCCAGTGCCACCATCACGGCACGCGCCGCCGTGGAGCGCGGCACCCATTGCTGGATCCATTCGCGAGCCGCGGCGTGCCAGGGCACGAACACGGGCACCTGCGCCATCACCTGGTTGGCGAAGGCGTAGCTGGGCGCGAAGTGGGGAAGGTCTTCCAGGGCATCCACGACCAAACGCGCCTCGTCCACACGCGCGCGACACGCCTCGCATTCGTGGACGTGAGCTCTGAGTGGTCCCACCCCAAAGCCCACTTCCTCGTCGAGGAGCAGGTCGATCTCGTCTGGAAGTAGATGCCTATGGTTCACGGTGCCTCCGAAGGCCCATACGGCCCGGATCGCGGTTCGGTTTCAGGTAGCTCATTCCTCGTCTCCCAGGGGGCCGGGCGCTCCGTCGCGCAGGTGATCGAGCGCGGACCGGAGCTCGTGCCGAGCCCGGTGGATGTAGGTCTTCACTGTGCCCAGCGGCAGGTCCAGGGTGGCCGCGATCTCCTCGTACGACCGGCCTTCCACGTGCCGCAGCATGATGCAGGATCGGTACTCCGGCCTCAGCCGCCCGATGGCGTTCTCGATCGCGGAGCCGAGCTCCCGCGCCTCGAGCTCGTCCAGAGCCGACTCCTGCTGGTCGGCCACCTCGAACGAGGTCGCCTGGACCGCATCGGCCGTCGTGGCGTGCGGGGAGCCGTCCAGGCTGATGGTGTCCACCTGCCGGCGTCGCAGGTGATCGATCGCCACGTTGTTGGCGATCTTGAAGAGCCAGCTCGAGAACTTGAACTCGGGCCTGTACCTGTCGATGTGGTTGAGGACCTTCACGAAGGTGTCCTGCGCCAGATCCTCCGCCAGCTCGCGATCCCGCACCATGCGGTAGATCAGCGAGAACACAGGCCGCTCGTACCTGCGGACAAGCTCACGATACGCCACATCGCGCCCCCGCTGTGCGAGCGCGACGACATCGGCGTCCGGAAGGTTGAGGAGGTCGAGGGCGGTGGCGGTGGGCATCGGG
>Ga0207652_10004039_pt1 | contig 11980 bp, 15 predicted proteins | sample KBSC63BmetaG_FD_184334 | JGI IMG/M metagenome (GOLD analysis project Ga0207652, IMG submission 184334) | Corn rhizosphere microbial communities from Kellogg Biological Station, Michigan, USA - KBS C6-3B metaG (SPAdes) (version 2) | ecosystem: Host-associated > Plants > Roots > Rhizosphere ... | reverse complement strand
GACATGATGCGTAGAGAGTTCTTACAAATATCTTCCGCAGCCGTTGCAGCGGCGGCATTGGGCAGCCACACAGTCGCAACAGCGCCAGAGCGTATCGACGCCGCGTGGTATGCACAGTCGCGGCAGTTCGCTTCCCTGTCCATGAGCCGAGTCGCGTACGTCGAGTATGGCCGCGGGCCGGCGGCGTTGTTTATCCACGGCTACCTTCTCAACGGCTACCAGTGGCGCGGCGCGCTGCAGCGGCTGCACCACCACCGCCGCTGCATCGCGCCGGACGTGATGAGCATGGGCTACACCGAGACACCGGAGGGCCAGGCAATCACGCCCGAGGCGCAGGTGGAGATGCTCGCCGCGCTACTGGATTCGTTGCACATCGACGCGGTCGATATCGTCGCGAACGACAGCGGAGGTCTCGTCGCACAACTGTTTGTGGCGAAGTTTCCGCATCGGGTTCGGACGCTGCTGCTGACGAATTGCGACGTCGACGAGAATAATCCGCCACCGCAGTTTGCCCCGTTTGTTGCGCTCGCAAAGCAGGGCTTACTGGTAGATAAGTTCATCGTGCCGCAGTTGAACGACAAGAACTTTACGCGCTCGGCGAGAGGGATGGGTGGTCTGGCCTTTACGTTTCCTGATGCGCTTTCCGACGAGACCATCGAGATCTATCTCCGGCCTCTGATTGCCACTCCACTGCGGAAAAAGCAGATGGAAGAGTACACCATTGCTCTCGGAGACAACGTGCTGACCCCTATCCGCGAAAACCTGCGGCAATGGAAGGGACGCGCCCGCATGGTGTGGGGACTGAAGGGCACCTTGTTCCCCGTCCAATGGGCGGAGTGGCTCGACCATACGCTGCCGGGCTCGACCGGCGTGCGGCGTATCGAGAACGCGAACCTGTTTTTCCCGGAAGAATTCCCCGACGTCATCGCGGAGGAAGCGCTCAGGTTGTGGCGCGGAGATCGCAGCGACTAGTGTCCTGAGTCCTTAGTTCCTTGCATAGTGCATCGGGCTTTCGAGCTTGGAACATTGGCATGAATAACTGATTCGCCACAGTGACACTCACCACACCAACACAAATCTGTCATCCCGAGCGAAGGCTCGCGGTCTCATGCGAGCCGCAGCCGAGGGACCTGCCAAGCCGCTCGCGTCACCACAACCGAGCGACCCGTTCAACCCACAACCGCTCTTGTGCGGTCCCAAGCTCTGAGCGTCAACCAAGAGATCTCCACTGCCTTGCGACATATCGCCGGGGTGAAAACGTCCAGAGTCTCGGTTAAACGGGTCGGAAAATTTACTGATCCCATCCGTGTGGCAGGTGCTTCGGCTGCGGCTCGCAAAAGCGCGAGCCTTCGCTCAGCATGACGAGTCTGTGGTGAGTGTGAGGAAAACAAAACATCCACCGGGATCCGATTCGCCCCCGACGTACTATACGTCGAACCGTTGGCTCTGGAATTGTGCAACGAATTACTGACTCACCACACCAGAGCAAATCTCCTGCTGTTGCGCCCTACAATCGATCCATGGCTACGATCCCCGACGTGGTTCATCCGCGAACGCTCTTCTTCGTGCTCGACTACCTGGGCATCGCGATAGCCAGCGCTGGTGGAGCGCTGCATGCGCGGCAACACAAGCGGTACGCGTATGACATTATCGGAGCGTTTGGGCTGGCGCTCGCTTCCGGGCTGGGTGGAGGGATTGCGCGCGATGTGCTGCTGCAACATGGACCGCCGCTGGCGCTGGTGAACGTCGGCTATCTGTATACGGCGCTCGCAGGAGCGGCGATTGCGCTGCTGTTTCCCTCATCGTTCGGCAAGCGGATGCAGCGCGCGATGCTGGTGATCGATGCGGCGGCTCTCTCGGTGTTTGCAGTTGCGGGAACGACCCGGGCGGAAAATTTTGGCCTGACCTGGCTTCCGTCAATCATGCTCGGTATTACAACCGCAGTGGGCGGCGGCTCACTGCGCGACGTACTGAGCGGCACGACGCCAAAGGTCTTTCTGCGCGGCAACTTCTATGCGATCGTGGCGCTGGTGGCGGCGGTCTGCTACCTGGTGCTCGACAAGTTCGGCTTACCGGACATCGTCTGCGTAACCATTGCCATGGCATGCGGCTTCACACTGCGGATGGCGAGCGTTTATTTCAACTGGACGACCGAGAAGATAGGCGACGGATAAAGCAGTGGGTAGAGGATAGAGAGTGGAGGGTAGAGAAGGCGTATCCTGTTGCGGATGAAACTTACACGCCTCCGCTGTCTCGCCCTTGTTGCTTTTTGTCTCGTCTTCAGCGCTTCACATACGGTCGCACAGGATGCTCCGCCGAAAGGCTTCGCATCGATTGAATTGCTCTGGCCCAACGGCGCGCCAGGAGCGGTCGGCAAGGCCGAGAGTGATATCCCGAAACTGTACTGCTATCCCGCGCCAGGCCCCGGGCCGCATACCGCGGTCGTCGTGCTGCCGGGTGGCGGCTATACGCATGTGGTGATGGAGAAAGAAGGCGGCGTCGAGGCTCGCTGGCTCAACGACCACGGCGTGAGTGCTTACGTCCTGCAATATCGGCTGAACCCCGCGTATCGCTATCCGACACCGATGATCGACGGCTTGCGCGCCGTGCGCTTTGTGCGCAGCCATGCGAAGGCATGGGGACTGCAAGAAGATGCGATCGGAATTTGGGGATTTTCAGCAGGCGGACACCTTGCCGGATATCTGGCGACGGCCGATCCGCATGGTGATCCACGGTTGCGTGGAGATGTCCCGGCAGACAAGGCCGATGTGCCCGAAGACGATATCGACCGCGTCAGTGCGCATCCGGACTTCGCCATCTTCAGCTATGCACGGCTCAGCCTGGACCCGGCGATTCCCGGCACGTTCGGAATGAAGACACTCATCGGCGAGAACGCGGCCAAGACGATGCTCGATACAGTTTCGCCCATACTGCACGTGACAAAGGACACTTCGCCGAGTTTCCTGTACGGCAATTCAGGCGACATGACGGTAAGTTCGCTAAATGCCACGTTGTTCTACAACGCTCTGCAGTTGGCGCACGTGCCAGCTGAATTGCACGTGTTCGAAACAGGGCCTCACGGCACCGGAATGGCGCAGAACCTGCCCAAACTTCCGGAACTCGCAATCTGGCCTACGCTGCTGGAACACTGGATGCAGATCCACGGCTGGATGAAGGCAGCGGTTAGTGAGTAGGGGATAGAGGATAGATCTGTCGCATGCCCGCCACAGACCGTGGCGGGCCTTTCGCTGTAGCGAAGAGACTACTTGCCTGAGCCGGTGTAGTATCCGTCGCGCGTTTGCACCGTGTCTTTGCTTTTCGCTTCGGCTCCGGCGAGAGCCACTATGATCTGGTGGTATCCCTCGGAGGCACCTTCCGCCGTGGGCGTGAATCCGAGCCGATACTGTGCTCGCAACTCTTCGGCGATCTGGGTGTAAATGGCGTCGACGGTCTCTTTACCCTTCACCTCGAAGACGCGGCCGCCGGTCTCTCCGCATATGCGCTCCAGCACCTTCTTGCCGTCGATCTGATAGCCACCGCCGCGGCCGCCGCCCATCTGTCCGTCGCCGTCAGCAGCGAAGGGGAACCCGCCGCGACGATGTCCGCCGCCGCCCGGAAAGCCTCCGCCGGGACGACCGCCTCCGAAGCTCTCACCTTTGTAGTAGATCGCGTAGACGATGGTGTTGGCGTGCTGGGCAGACTCGATGGCGTTGGCGAGCGATTCCTTGCTGCCGCGGTCATCGCCGTCGGTGAGCAGGATGAGAGCGCTGCGGCCCTTTTGCTTGCCGACGATTTCATCCGATGCGAGGAAGACAGAGTCGTATAGCGCTGTTCCAAATCCCTGCATTCCCCCACGCCCGCGGTCGTGGCGATCATCGCTGTTGTCGCCGCCGTTCTGGGCAAATGACGGCTTTTCGGAGTCCACCTCCTTGAGCGCCTTCTGAAGCTTGGGCCGGGAGTCGGTGACGTCCTGCAAGAGTTCAACCTGGCGCGCGAACTGGATGATGAATGCCTTGTCGCGGTTGGGTGCAAGCATCTTGTCGAGGAAGGCGGAGCTGGCGGTGCGCTCGTCGTCAAGCGCCTTGCGCTGGCTCATGCTGGTGTCGATCAACAGACCGACAGTCAGTGGAACATCGGTATCGTGATCGAAGTAACGGATCGTCTGCGGCTTGCCATCGATGGTGAGAGCGAAATCCGTCTGCTTCAGCGTAGGAACCAGCACATTGTGTTTGTCGCGGACGACGGCAGGAACCACTACCAGGTTCGCTTGAACGGAAATATCCGACTTTAGCTGCGCCGCGGCCGCCGCGGCCTGTTGAGAAAAGGCCGGCCGCACTTGGGTATGAAGTCCAAGCGCGAGCAGGCCTATGATGAAGGTTCGTACCGGTGGCATAACGAATGAGACGGCGATTCGCCGAACGATGTTGCGGTTTGAATCGGATTACCGTCCCATCTTTGGGTCCGCGAGCCTCTCTGGCGCCATTTCTTCACACAAATTTATTCCTCTGGAAATGGGCCGAGACTGCCTGAATCGCGATATCCACACAATCGAAAGGATTTGCACTTGCGTGCACAGGAGAGCGAATCCTACTGTCTCATTCAACTGATGAGCAAGCAGGACATCGAAAGTCAGTTGAAAGCAAAGCCGGAAGCGGATCGCCGACGCAAGTCAGAGGTCAACTGAGGGCAAAGCTGGAAACAGATGGCCGATGAGAATCGGAAGTAAGTTGGACGGCACCGCCGCAGATGGATCGCCGACGCAAGTCGGAGGTAGATTTGCTGGCACAGCCGGAAAACATATCGCCGATGAAAGTTGGAGGTCGGTCGACAGCAAAACCCGAGGACACAACAGCCGGCGCAAGTCGGAGGTTGCCCAAAGGCAAAGCTCTAGATTCGATATCCAATTAGACTGCGAGATTGTCATGATGAAAGCGCCAGAAGCCTCCGGGTTTCTGGCGCTTTCGTTTGTGGTTCGTGCGAAAACGTAGCCCAGAAAGGGCTGCTCACCGAGGCTCCCGGCGATCCACATAACTCACCGCTTTTACACTTGCGTGCACAGAGGTATGGCTCCTACTGTCTCTTTAGCTGATGACCCCGCAGGAGGTCGGAGATGGAGCCGACGGCAGGGCCGAAACACCTGATGACCGGCGCAAGCCGGAGATCGGTCGACGGCAGCGCCAGAGGATTGATCGCCGACGAAGTTGGAAGTTGCTCGACGGAAGCCGAAGGACGGACACCCGATGAGAATCGGAGGTCAGGTCGCCGGCGATCCGAAGATGCGATATCGGACTGGCCCCGCGAGATCGTCAATGATGGAAACGCCAGAAGCCGCAAGGTTTCTGGCGTTTTCGTTTTTGGATGGCCGGATTCCCATCGATAAAAACAGCGAAGCCCGGCAGCTTGCCGGGCTTCGTGTGGTTCTTCAAATTTATCGAAGCTGGTGTGTCGAGACGGCTGTCGGCGTGTGGCTACTTGCCTGACATCCGGCGACGCAACATTCCAATCATGCCAAGCGTTCCGGTTCCGAGTAGCGCCAGGCTACCTGGCTCAGGAATGGCGGAAGCGCCCGTGATGACGATGTCCGCAAGTCCAGGATTCCTACCGTTTGTGGCGATGACCTGATAGCGTACGTAGGCCGCATTCACCGACGCGAAGTCAGCAGAATAGAAGAAGCTCGCGAGACTCGTCGGGCCTGACGGAGTGGACTTCGTGAAGTCATAGACTGCAAGCGGTGATGAGAAATCGGCGTTGTTGCTGAAGATCAATTCGAACTCCGTTGTGAAGTCCGTGGTGCCCCCAACAAAGCTTCCGTTACCACCGCCGCTCGTCGTCCGGTCATAGAGTTCGACATGGTCGGCCGGGCCGGAGATCGCAAAATCGAGGTGTGTGGCCGCACCCAGCGAAGCGCTGGCGAAGTCCGTCACCAGGTGGTTGGCGCCAGTATCGATCGCATCGGACGCGGGATAGCCCCCAAAAGCTGCACTGGATGTTCCAAGCAGCGTCAGCGTATCCGCTTTGGCGGATACAGAAAGTGCAAGCAGCGCGAAAGCACCGGCGGAATAAAACAAGATCTTGCTAAAGGAACGCATGACAAAATACCTCACAGTGCATCGAGTTAAGTTACCTATAGGGGATTACGAATAGGCTATTACTTATAGGATGTTACGAAGGTAAGGGTATGTCAAGGAAAATGCTGCCCTTGATGAAGAATTTTGGATGAATGCCCGCGAATGAGCACTGGATCCTCCCAGAAACGGGTAACTACGACGCTCTTATGGAGGGTTTTCGAGGCAGAAAATCGGGGCTGCACCTCATTCCTGGCCACCCCTACCGTCTCGCTTGATAACGAAAAGGTTAACGTCGACTTTTCTCATGTTCTCGAAACGGCCGCCCTGTGCATAGTGAGGCCCAGAAATGCGGCCGGACTCGCGGTAGTTCGCTGTCTATATTGCCGATGGGCCTCAGGTGTGGTTGCTTCGTTCGGTCGCGCGGGACATCTGATTTCTATGAGCGAGACGATACATCCAGACGTGCGGGTGGGCCATGTCCACCTGAGGGTGGCGAACCTGGAGCGGGCGCTGGCCTTCTACTGCGGCGTGTTGGGTTTTGAAGTAACACTGCGGATGGGCGACTCAGCGGCGTTTCTGTCCGCGGGCGGGTACCACCATCACATCGGCCTCAACACCTGGGAGAGCCTCGGCGGGCAGCCTCCGGCCACCGGCACAACGGGGCTGTATCACCTGGCGGTGCTGTATCCAACCCGCGCAGCGCTGGCGGATGCCTTACGACGCTTGCTCGCAGCCGGAGTGCCGCTCGAGGGCGCGTCCGACCATGGAGTCAGTGAGGCCCTGTATCTCCGCGACCCGGACCAGAATGGCGTCGAGCTCTATTGGGACCGCCCACGCGAGGATTGGCCGAAAGATGCCGGCGGCAAGCTGACGATGTATACGCGGGCGCTGGATCTGCGAGGATTGTTGGCGGAGTAACTTCGAGCGTCCGGATCCTGGTGTGGTCGGTCAGCATTTTTTCCAATACTCCAGAGGCCAACGGCCCGACACGTACCAGTCGTCCACTGGCTTTGCCGACCCACCGGGGAAGAACGTTCGTTCCGAGCGAAAGGGAGGACGCGGAGGACGCAAAGGGTTCGCCGCGGATGCCGTAGCGAACCTTTGCGTCCGTTGCGTCCTTAGCGTTCGCTTTTCTTTTCCCAGGCGATGATGAATGCAACGCACGAATCACTTAGAGAAGGGGATTTTGTTTGCAAAAATCCACACAAGCCCCATGATTTGCAGTTGCGTGCACAGCCCACCCGCTCCTACTTTGTCTTCAGCTGATGAGCAGGCAGCAAGCCGCGCGTCAAACCATCAGGCAGGGTCGAAGGAGCGGGAGGCGGAGCAATCCGGCGAACGCACCGGCGGCAGCGCCCGACGAAGAGACGCGAGGCAAAGGTTGGAAGTTGGTCGAAGGAAGAGCCGGAGGATGCGACAGCCGATGCAAGTCGGCAGTCAGCCCGAGGCAGACGCCGAGGATGCGATATCCGATTGGCCTGCAGGTTCATCAAGGATGAGAACGCCAGAAGCCGCGAGGTTTCTGGCGTTGTCGTTTTACGGCAGCTCGGGCATGACAGCCAAACCTTGTGACACGATGGCCGCATCGTAACCATTGCACGAGCAGTAATGGTGGGAAGCAGGTGCAGTTGCAGTTGCTCTTGTCTTTCTTGTTGTCATCCCGTAGGGATCTGCTTCTCGCCGTTGCTGTTGTCGTTGTTCCTAGGAAGAGGGTTCAGAGACACAACTGGAGTGACGTATGCCGGAACAATCAACGATTGACGCAGCAAAAAGAGACCTGGCCGAAGGCAAGTCGCCTTCAACCGCCGCCGGAGAGTTCGTCAAGCAGGAGATGGACCACATCCGCGAAGGCAAACACGGCGCCCGCAACACCAAGCAGGCCATCGCCATCGGCCTCAGCGAAGCGCGCCGGGCGGGTATTCCCCTGGGCGCTCCGAAGAAAAGTACAACCAGCGCGGCCACCCGAAAGAAGGCGGCGCAGGATTCCGCACGCGGAAAGAGCGATCCAGTAACCGGCGAAGACGGTCAGACCAAACGTGGCCGCGCCGTAGAGAGGGCCCTGAAGAAAGAGCCCAGGAGTGTGGCGTCCAAGGCTGCACTATCGAAGCAAACGAAAAGCGCGGCGAAGAAACGGACAGCAAGTGCTAGAAGCGCAAGCGCGAAGAAAGCCGCAGCGACGCGGAAACGGCTCTCATAGTCGAAAGTCTCAACTTCGAAACCGGCTCAGAGTGGACGGAGGGATGGGCAGGTGAATTGCCGCACTCAGGTCGTCCACGTGTGAAAGCCACCAGCGGAGCCAGGGACTTTACCAGATGGTTTTGATTTCCGAGTAGAGCTTGATGTCCGTGTCGTTCGACAGCAGGTAGAGGTCGTGGTTTATCGCCTGGGCGATCAGCATGCGGTCGAAAGGATCGCTGTGATGCAGGGCCAGATGCTCGACCGCGAGAACGTCTTCATAGCGAATCGGCAGCAACGTGATGCCATCCTCGCCGAGCAGGTCATGCAGAAAGGCGATTGAAGAGGTCAGAGTCCGGAGTTTGCCTTTTCGGATTTTGAGGCTGAGTTCCCACAGCGACGCGACCGAAAAGAAGAGCTCGTTCTCGTCGGAGCGCATGATGCCCCGCGCCTTCCTGGATAGGCGTGGATCGTTTAGCTTGGTCCAGACGTAGCTGTGCGAATCGACCAGGATTCTCAACCGAAGTAATCCTTGGAGTTCTCGAAGAGATCGGCGATCTCGTTGTCGGTCTCCTTGGAGTAGAAATCCGGCGACATCCAGATCTTTCCAATACCGCTGCCGACAATATCCTTGCGCGACTTCTTCTTCGGCTCAACAAGCACCAGTTTCACGGCAGGCTTGCCATTGCGAGCGATGATGACCTCTTCCCCGCTCTCTGCTGCGGAGATGAGCTTGGAAAGGTGGGTCTTGGCGTGATGGACGTTGACTTCCATGTGGATATCTTAGCTAAGATCAATAGCTAAGACAACGACTTCTTGAATCCCCAGAATTGACCGCTAGAATTGAGGAGTGTCCTTTCACTTAAATAACGCTGCGTTCATCGACGATCTTACGTTCCTGACACGCAATGTGGGGCGTGACACGTTTCATAAGCATTCGCCTAAAGCGCTTTATCACTACACACATGAATCATCCCTCGTCAGTATCATTCAGCATCGACAGTTCTGGGCAACGTGCGTTACCGAGCAATCTGATCTGACTGAGCTTACTCACGGGATAGCTCTGACCGAGCAACTTGTGCTGCAGATGCTAGACAAAGAAACTTGCTCTTTCACGAGGCGAGTTCTGACTGAGATCCCTGACGTTATGCGAACACGGCGTGCTTTTATCTTTATCGTATGTTTCTGCGGTTCCGAATCCTCCCGGTTCCATTGGGAGAACTATGGGGAATTCTGCTTGCGATGCGAAATCCCTCCAGCATGGCAACCGAAGCTCAAATGCGCAGATACCCGGGCCGAGAGTTGGTACTCCCCCGTGATCTACGGAGAATCCGAGCAACGAAGGGCGGCCAAGCGCTTCCTGAATGGCTTAGTTCTATTGATTCGTAAATATACTCAGGGGAAGCCAGACGGGCTGGCTCTGACATGGATGGCGAAGGGAGTTGCGAGAGATGCCGGCCAGTGCCTGTTGACCCTTGTGGCCTGCTTCAAGAGAAAACAGTTCGTACCGGATGCCGAGTGGCGGCTCATCTTCTGTCCAAATCTCGCTCCCAGCTCATCGGCTCCGGCTATGGCTGATGAGTCATTTGCACCTTCAATTGTGACCTTACCGAAACGTCACATCTGTTTGTCAATGGACGACGGAGCAACCGCCTTCGGAGCTAGTAAGCCACTCCAAGTACCATTCCAAGACCTTACCTATTTCCCCACGTTACTGAAGCCTGGTAGCTTGGCACGCGTCAAAACGGTAATTGATTGTCAAACAAAGTCAATCAGCGTCGGGGCTGCCAACCGTCACTGGTGGGATCGCTTGAGAGAGGCAAATAGCTAATCCCCGAGTGCCATTAATCGGTTAGTTTTAGCAAACCTGCTTTTACCCGCGCGACCAGAGCGGATCAAATAGTCCGAGTCGTATAGGTGTTTTGCTCCCATATGGCTGCGTTAGCGAAGGCAATGCGCTGGTGAGAGTGTTCAACACCCTATTCATCGTGCAACCAAGACATCCCATACTTGAAAATTGTAATGAGTTCCCCACTAATCATTTATGTGATCAAAATGAGCTTCTTTGATGTCCTTAAGAAGCGGAGCCAAATTTTCAAAATCATAGAGTTTTACGTTATTTTCACGCATCAGATCTTCGACAAAGGCTCTGGACTTTTCATTCGTTTCCTCAGAGAATTTTCCAATCACATTCAGAGTGAGTGGACCATGTTGCGGATCTGGATTTTCGAACAGGACACGACCCTCCAAAGCCTTCTCTGCAGCCTTGGAGATGAATTCCCTCAAATTCAGATTGAACTGGACCGCGGTGATTAAATTGAATCGTCCGTTTTGGTAACCGTAGGGTGCTCTAAAAGGCTCATCAAAGAGCGGAAAATTAACTCTTACGCTGTGTCGGACAAGTGATCGAACGCCAGCAGCTTGTAGCGACTCTCCGAGTCGCACATCTATTCTCTTCCGTCGATGCGATGGTTGACTCGCCACCATTTCGCTAAACAAATCGTCGACCGCCGAATTTACGTCGTCAATTGCAATTGATCGTGGTGGGGTCATTTGAATTGCGTTTGCGCGTCTCGCGGCGAAAGAACTGAAATCCTCAATGGATTCGAAATGTTCCCTCGCAAGCCGACTTACTAATGATGTCTTGAGGAAATCAATATGTACCCAATCCTGTTTACCAAAAAATTGTTTAATCCTCGCGTTTGTGCTGAGCAGCTTAGAACGGACCTTGCCAGTGTCTTCAAGCAAAACTACACCGATATTTACTACCTCTTGGCGAGAGATGTCCGGGAGGAATTGAACGACGGAATAGTGACCATTATGTTGCATTGCCATCTCCTAGGTTCAGGTCAAACTGAGGGGTCAATATGTTCTCAACGTTGGCGGCAAGAAATCTTGCACGTTCTACGATTAATCTTCCCCAAGCGGAACGGACATTGGCATCAAGCCCCCATTCCGATGGAATACGGCCAAGGATTGCGGTTGCGTCTTCGGCTTTGAAGGTTCCAAGTTTGCTCGCGATTTCGGTGACTGTACTGCGAGCGATGAACGGACGAAACTCAGGGAAAAGTCCATACAGCCTTTCGTCGCGAACATAATCTATGTCTCCCATTTTCTTTGTCAGCTCATGCCCGCAGGTAAAAGCGTGGCTGAAGTCCATCGCTACTAAGCGATATGGCTTCTTCGTCGTAGTGTCCCGAATGAAGAGAACATTGTCTCTGTTGCGACGTCTTCCATCTGGGGCAAACCGGTCACAGTTTCTGGTCCACGTATCGAGGATGACGAGTTGGGTAATTGCCGCAGGATTAGCGAGCTTTTCGAGTTCCTTTTCGTCACCGCCCCAAGGCGTTGCGCCCGGTTCAGCCCTAGTAATAAAGCTGTAACCCGCCAAGATCCTGTGACCGTCTTTGATAGGAATTTCATCTGTCCTCTTGATCAGAAGCAAAGACCAATCCAAGGTTGGAGCACCAAGCCAATCGGCTAAAGATGTGCCGACGAGTTCGCACGATAGACAGTGAGGCCCCTCAGGATTACCAAGACCCTTTAAGTATCCAAAACCCTGATCCGTCTCTATAAGAGAAGTACAAAGGGATGTTGGATAGAATTTCAAAAATCGCTTAAATGCAATCGGCCCCCAACCTGAACCGTTCAGTGACATCTATCTCCTCAACTCATCAGTGCAAGGAGTGTAGCAAATTGGGGCCTCCTATAGAGGCCCCAACAGGTTGATGCCAAGA
>Ga0207652_10004036_pt1 | contig 11984 bp, 9 predicted proteins | sample KBSC63BmetaG_FD_184334 | JGI IMG/M metagenome (GOLD analysis project Ga0207652, IMG submission 184334) | Corn rhizosphere microbial communities from Kellogg Biological Station, Michigan, USA - KBS C6-3B metaG (SPAdes) (version 2) | ecosystem: Host-associated > Plants > Roots > Rhizosphere ... | reverse complement strand
AGCGCGTCCACTGCCCGTCCGGGAAAGCCTCGGCGTCCCCAATCGGTCGTGCGCAGCCAGCGTTTGAGGTTCTGACCGCTCGCGACCAGGAGCGCCTGGACGTTCACGGCGGTCAAGCCACGGACGCGAAAGCGGTGTAGCCCATGCCACTGCTTCGCCTCGGCAAACAGTCCTTCGACCCAGATGCGCCGCTTCCGCATCGCCTTCTTGAACCTGGGTGTATCGTGACGGCGTTGGACTCGCTCCAGATACTCCGCATGGATGGAACGGCGCAGGAGTCGTCCCTGGCTGCTGGTGGTGCACTGCACTTTCACGGAACAGGCATTACACATCGCTGCCCGCCCCCGATACACCCACTGGTCTAACTTGGCGTCGAACCAACGAGGAACGAGTTCTTCATCTTGGGGGCAGCGATAGACATTCTGCTCGGCGTCGTAGGTGAAATCGGTGTGGTTGAAGCGGGTCGACGACTTGTCCCACTCCGGCAATGGGACATACGCCTGGATACCAGCCGTTTCGAGGGCCTGGATGTTCGAGGCCGAGGCGTATTTGGCATCGGCGATGACCCGCTTGGGCTGTCGTTTGCGCCGGAAGATCGTTCGCCGGACCTGGTCGATGAGGACATTGGTCTCGGCAACGTCTCCGGGCGTCACAAAGGCATGCAGGATGATCCGGGCCGTGCCGCCATCGACCAGATAGTGATCTTGATAGCCGAGGACCGACCGGCCGTCGCGCAGCGACATAGCACAGGCGTCCGGATCGGTCCGACTCACCTTGCGATCGCTGATCCGGTGATACGGACCGGAGGGCGGTCGCTGGGGATCAAGGCGGCAGGTTTCGAGCAGATCCCAGCGGTCGTGGTCGGGCGATGGCTCGCCGGCGGTGGTGCCATCGACAAAGAGATGCTCAAGATGGTCATCCACCACCTCGCTGAGCCGTGGTACCAACGAATCCATCGACGCGTTGCCGGGCACGCGGGTCGCGTCTGCCACCAGCTCACGGCCGCAAATGAGCCCAGCCTCGTCACAGAGATCGACGACGTATTCGAAGAAACGCCGAAAGATGGCCAACCCGAGCCGCTGGCGGATCTTGCTGAGGCTGGAACGGTCGGGCAGTGGTTCGTCGAAGTGATAGCCCAGATACCAGCGATGCGCGACATTGAGGCTGGCCGTCTCCACCAGCTGCCGCTCGGAGCGGATCCCCTCAAAGAACATGATGAGGTGGAATTTGAAGAAGACCATCGGGTCGATGGATGGTCGGCCATGGTCGGCGTACCGCTCCACGACCCAGTCCCGCACGACAGCGAGATCCAGGGCAGCGTCAAGATACCGGTAGAAGTGGTCATCCGGAACAAGTTGCTCGAGGGAAACGGTGACGGGTCGGTCGAGCGTGCGACGCTTGGAGGGACCGAGCATGAGGGGCACCCTAGGGAGCACGAACGACTGGGACAGTACTTCTCCCAGCATACTCCGTCAGCTTACTTTTTCATAGTATGCTGTCGGCACTCGGCGTCCTGACTGCGTACCCATCCCGAGGGAGACCATCGCGCCATGCTCGGCCCCGCCAAACGTCGCGCGACCGACCGAACGGTCGTTGTCTCGCTGGACACTCTCGTTCCGACTGACCATTTCTATCGCCATCTCGACGCTCACCTCGACCTGTCGTTCGTCCGCGACTGGGTGCACGATGCCTATCCGAGCATCGGGCGACCCTCCATCGATCCGGTGATCTTCTTCAAGCTCTACTTGGTCATGGTGTTCGAAGGTATTCGCTCTGAACGCCAGTTGCTGATGCTCGCCGCGGATCGTTTGAGCGTGCGCTGGTACCTCGGCTTTGGTCTCGACGAGCCGTTGCCGGACGCCTCTGCCCTCACCCGCTTACGGCAACGGGTTGGGCTGCCGCTCTTCCGCCGCTTCTTTGAGCACGTCGTCGATTTGTGTGTTGAGGCCGGACTGGTCTGGGGTCGCGAGCTTGTGGTTGATGCGACTCGCGTACCAGCCAATGCCGCGATGGATTCACTCGTCCCACGCCTGCGGGTCGTCGTCAATGATGAATTGGTCGCACTCTTTACTGGCGATGAGGTTCCACCCCAGCGTGACACTGACCATGCCGGCGATCCAACGCGCTGGGATCTGCTGGAGGAGTGCCGGCTCGATCCTCATCGACCGGCCACCGGAGCGTACCAGCGCATCTCTAGCCGCAAGATCAGTCGCACCGATCCCGATGCGACCCCAATGACGATGCGAGACGGCCGAACGGTGCTCGGCTATCAGGATCATTATCTGGTCGATGGCGGCACCGCGAGGATTATCCTGCATGCCTTCGTCACCCCGGGCGACGTGTCCGAGAGCCAAGTGCTCATCGATCAGCTGTACCGCACGCTCTTTCGCCGCACGCTGCGGCCACGGCGCCTCATCGCCGATGCGCGGTACGGCACCGGGCGCAACGTTCGTGCGATTGAAGACCTCGGCATCCGCGCCTACGTGCCACTCCACGAAGGCCGCACATCATCTTCATCTTTCCGTCACACTGAGTTCACCTATGATGCCGACCAGGATGTCTATCACTGCCCACAGGGAGCGGTCCTTAAATTCCGCCATCAAGACGACCAGAAAGAGCGCTGGCTGTACCGCGCCAACGCCTCCGTCTGCAACGCCTGCCGCGTCAAGTCAGCCTGCACCTCAAGCAGCCAGGGTCGCCTAGTCGGACGCTCGTTCCATGCCGAGTACCTTGAACGGGTACGGTCGTACGCCGACACGCCGGCTTTCAAGAAGGCGATGCGCAAACGCAGCGTCTGGGTTGAGCTGCTGTTCGCTGAGGCGAAGGACTGGCATGGGCTCCGACGCTTCCGGTTACGGGGCCTCGTCAACGTCAATATCCAGGCACTCTTGGTCGCCACCGGGCAGAACCTGAAACGCTGGCTCCAGACGACCGGATGGGGACGACGATGGGGGCCAGCGGGATGCCTAGCCACACGCAACTTGGGGCAATCCCTGCTTTCACCTCGCCTGACCCCATGAGCCACCCAACCACACGACTATCTACTTCTCCACCGCACCGTGCGCCTCATCGACTTTTGCAAGACGCTGGGTCGTTTGTGAGACGCCCCGACCAATCGCTCGAAACACCTCGTTTTCTGCATGCACCTTGTCTCAGAATCGCGTCTTGTAATCTCCGTTTTGTTTCTTGCATTCAGCGATGACTTTTGAGACAATATCTGTATGTACATTGGCTATGCCCGCGTCTCCACCGACGACCAGGACTTATCACTGCAGCGTGACGCGTTGACCGCCGTTGGCTGCGCCCGTATCTTCGAAGACACCATGAGTGGGGCTAAGGCGGAGCGGCCAGGATTATCCGCCAGCTTGGATCACTGTCGGGCCGGAGATACCCTGGTTGTCTGGCGCCTCGATCGTCTCGGTCGGTCATTGACCAACCTTATCGAGCTGATGACCGCGCTTAATAAGGAAGAGATCGGCTTCAAGAGCCTGTCGGAGCAGATCGATACCACGACCTCGGGTGGCAAGCTCGTCTTCCATATCTTTGGGGCCTTGGCCGAATTCGAACGTGAGTTGATTCGCGAGCGGACCCGCGCCGGCCTCACTGCGGCGCGCGCACGCGGCCGGCAGGGTGGGCGACCCAAGAAGCTGGATACGCCAAAGAAGATCGCCATGGCGCAATCCCTCTATAATGAAGGGGCGCACTCGATCAACGACATCTGTCAGACGCTCGGGATTTCGCGATCCACCTTGTATCGAGTGGTCAAGACCCGCAATCCGGCAACCTAGTTCCTACTAATAGGTCCATTAAACGCGCGGAAACATGCGGGATGTGCTAGCCAGGTGTCTGCTTTCGCATCCAAGGGACTACCTTCGCTACAATAGTGAATCTGCCCACCGCTTTGTTGGAGAAGAATTTAGAGCCTGTTATGCACTTACTGGGCCCGTCAGCAACGCTACAGCGAGAGGCCGAGGCCGTAGTTGTGTCGTGCAGTTTGACCACACGCGCTTCCATTAGTCAGATTAATAATCTACCGCAACCAATTATCTTAATTGAGAGCATAACAAGCATTAATCTATCGGAGATGGAGTTGACAGATGGACCTATCTCCCGGCATTCGCTGGCCGCCGGGTTGGCGGGGTACTAACCGCAACAGCACTGTCGTCCTTATTAGTCTGCGGGAATCGACTTGTCAGGAGTGTCATTGTCGTCGAGAATGCAATGACTGAACGTGTAGAGTTTATCTGTAATCAATGCTGCTTCGTTCAGGTCTTAGTTAGGAGACGAGTTGGACATAGACCAGATACTATTCAGACTGACGATTCGACACGAGCCGGATCGCAACTGTACAATTGCCCGGCTTCAGGACTCTTCCCTGGTCGAAACACTCATCCATTACGCACGTCTCCACAAGGTCGCCATGCCGGCGCTTCGCCACTTGGCCATTTGGGCGCCGGAGATCTCGTTATCTGCCGACGATATGCAGTACCTTGAAGATCGCGTCGCATTGCGTAGTCACTATACTGCCGAACTCAATGAATTGGCTCGATCTGGTGTCCTTGAGCCTCAATCCGTGCTTATCCTAAAAGGGCAAGCGATGGAACGGTGGTATGTTAACGGAATCCTTCGGGACAGTAGTGATATTGATCTAGTTGTTGGCGACGAACAACAAGTCTGGGCTGTATCTAAATGGTTGATCCAGCGCGGATATGACTCTCTGGGGATGGGAGCGGCCTACGCTGATCGTGATGAGCCAGGTCAGCGTCGCTCCATCGTGGCCTATTGGAAGGAGTTGAGTGGTAATAGTCAGCCGACACGCTTCGAGATTCAAGATCGATTGACATCTATCACGCTTAGAGAGTATTTTGACTTGACCCCAACCATGTATAGGGCGAGGCCCGTTCACGCTTCCCCGTTGGGGAGCGGTGATCAAGCGAAAGAGCCACGCTTCTTTCTGTTTCCGACGCGCGAGGATTGTCTAATATCCCTTTTGGTTGAAATATGCGAACGAACCCTAACCGTTAGAGATGCTGTGGACTTCTACATGCTAATTCAGCGAAGAAGCGACTCTGGCGGCACAGAGCATATCGACTGGAATAGACTGTTAGATATAATTGAAAAAGAAGCCTTGCTTTTGCAGTTTATTAGGCTCACTCATTACTATTTACATCTTTCTCAGTTCGCTCTGCCAGAGATAATGGGACGGCGATATAGAACCTGGTTGAGGCGCTATCCATACTGGAGGATTGCTACTCGGAGTCCTATTCTCAGCTATGTTCTACCGTTCCATCTTTCTAAACACGGATACGCCCAAGCACTCCAAGAAGTGCTTCTCAATCTCCGTGAACGTATTCGAGATTCGAGCTCACTTAGGAAGGTGTTCTTGCGCACACGATTATCTGCCCTTCGATATCATAGCAGGGCAGATCACCCAATAGTATTCCTGCTGCAGATTGGCCATCAGGGCGCTGAGTTGGTCGAATGGCGAAGCGGCCCCAATGATGAGATGCTTCTCTACACGCCGGTCGGCGTGTTCATGGCGACGCGAGACATCGAGTTCACAGAAGAATTCCTCATGGAAATGCGGAATGTGGTAAATCACGCCACTTTCGAATGAGGTAGCTCGAAACCGAGGTCCGTAAGGAAGTAGAGTGAAGTCATCTGCTGGGGGAAGTCATCGTCCCTCAACGCTGATGATTGCCCCAACCATTAAGAAACGTATGCCTCTTATCGCGACTGCTCATTTATATGAGCTAGAAAATACACAAGGTCTTGGCACTCATTCTTGTACACCGGTGCTAACTCGTGGGAGTCGTTGATAATCATATCCCTAAAGTCTTCGAAGGTCACGAACCTTGCCTCTTCCACTTCTGCCTCATCAACGTTGATCTGCAAAGGATCGATGTCCGCGTGAACTAAATAGACATCGTTGAACTGCCGATCGATATAGAGGCGACTCAGCGTCGCCTCTTGGAAGAATGAAAATAGAAACTCGACCTCTATTTCAGCGACACTGAGGCCTAGTTCCTCTTCTATCTCTCGCTTGGCGCAGTGAGAGCTACCCTCTCCAGCATTAACGTGACCTGTAACAGAGATACTGTACATTTCGGGGAAATGATCTACATGTGAGGATCTCCTCTGTAGAAGAATGTCACCGTGAGAGTTCAATATATAGATATGAACAGCACGATGGTATTTACCTCGTCGGTGCACTTCCGCGCGCGAGAGTATTTCGCCTGTCCGAAGGCCAGTACTTGAAAGAACATCAATGGCGTCAAGCATTGGTCGCTCTCATGATTTGTATCTACTAGACGATGTTACTGTGGTTTCGTATCGCCTGACATAACAAGTCCTGATGCTCGGGCATGCAAACCCTTACTCTGACAAATGAGGATTGTCCGTAACCCATTGCACCAGGACGAACTGGTAATCCAGACTCTGCCGATGCCATGGTGAATTCACTTGCTACCTCAGGCTTTAATACATCGAGCCAGATCCAGGGAAGCCAATCTTCGCCGTAGGCCTGCCACTCTGGCCCAATCTGCCGCAACCTAGCGATAAACCTCGATCTCCATCGTGGAGTTTCCCGCCATGTCTTCAAAAGGTAGTCAGAATCGGTGACTGCGGCCTGGAGGAATGCAAGTGCCAGAACGTTAACGTTCCAGGGTACCAATAAGCTTACTACGCGAGAGGCCGAATATACTGAGGGACACCAGACACTGCCGATTCGGAGTCCACAGCATGACCAAAGTTTAGTCCAACTGTGAATCACGAATACGCTGATTTCGAAATCTCGCTCGAGATCACCGATTCGGGTTACATCTGATAGCAGACTTTCGGTAGTCCAGTCGGGTCCCAACCATGGAAGCATGCTCTCGTCAACGACAACGGCGGATTTTTTGTTGCACCAATGGGTTATATATGACAGAAATTCGTGATGAGATAGAAAGGAACCTGTAGGATTATTCGGATTGACTAAAAAATGAACATCCGCTTCGCCCCGTGACCGCGCGATTCGCATCCCGCAGCGAATCGCCGTTTTTTCATACTCTTTGTACTGTATGGCGTCGGGGCCGATAGTGAACGATCGTGCGCCGCTCGCGCAGAGGTATCTTATGACAGTATCAATTAATTCAGAAGCGCCGTTGCCAAGTAATAATTGAGACACCGATGCCTGACGCTGCCGCTCGAGGCCAAGGAATTTGAAGAGTGAACCGCGAGCAGGTTCCCAGTCCAAAGGGGGGTAGCGCTCTGCTGTTGATAGCGTTGCGCGTAGTACATCAAGACAAGAACTGGGAACTCCGAGAGGATTGACCGTTACGGATAGATCCTCGATAACAGGGTGCCCGGTATACCACACTTGCCCGCCGTGCATGCTAATGCTCTCTTCCTCAGTTAACCACCCAACGGCTCTTCAGAACCCACGGGGCTTCCCCCCGGGATACAGACGTTCCAATGCATGCTCCTTGTCAGTCACCGTCCCCTATTGGGGCTGAAGTAGCATCAACTTCGTATGCTTTCGACAAGGCGGGCACGATTTCCGTCAGAGACAAGCCTTAGCAGCTTGCCTTCCAATTGAGCGATGACTCTTGCAGGAATCCAAATGTGACAGAATGTGCACCGATATTCCGGAGGGGGTAAGAACCAGGGCTCATGCGACAATCGTGAGGCACTCCGAATCTCGGATCGAACAACCACATCTAATGAACCTGATGCAAAGCCCGCAAGTACTGAAGCATCATATCCGAGCCGCCAGTCTTTATGCCGGTTGACTTTGCAGAGGGAAAGAATACCTTCTCCTCTGATCTCTCCGTCGCCCACAACAATTTCTTTGTTACATATGCCCCACACAAAGCTCGTTTCAAATACTATATTCTCTAAGTCGTTCCTACCCCCACACTTCAACTCCGTTACGGGGCGATCTAACGGAGCGGGGCGGAGTTGAAGAAGCCTTAGCGTCGATTCGGCAGATGCCCAGAAGCCCTCTACAGACCAGTACTTGCAATCGAATTCACTCAAAAGTACGTCGCGGCATGACTCGACTTTAGATAATATCAGCTCTATTTGTTCTCTGTCCTCATCTGACACCTTTTCTTCGTGAGAGGATTCGATACACGTGCCGGTGCCATGGACTCTAGTGGCGATGACGCGGTGTGAGGCGCCCGCTAATCCGTATATCACTTCTAATTCGATTCGGCTCTCAAATAACTCGGCATGTACTACGTTACCAACGGACTGATCAATAAGCTCTTGAATCAGGATTTTGACAGTTCCGCGAGGCGCGTGACAGAGTACACGCTCCAGTCGCTGCAGAACAAATTCTGGGGTTTGCGTTTGAAGGTGGATTGTTCTCCCTAGCGACGAATTATCTCCTCGCTTTGTGCTATGCGTAAAATGATGGCAGCCAAAGCGGCTGTACTTTATCGCCCAATCATTTCCATAGTCCTCAATCTGCTCTATAATTTCCAAAGGTTGTATACTCAGACTAAACAGAAAGTATAACGCAGTGTCAATTCCATCGACTTGGGGGACAAGGAGCTGGGAGATGATTTCCAACCCGTATCCCCAAGAGCCTATTCCTTTCAATTTCGTATTTGAGAATATTGACGACATATGTACCTCTGCTCTTCTGAACTGGAAACGATCAATCGAAATACTGCACCATGCAGTCGGCGACGCGTTCGAAGCCGTGGGCTTCGTAGATCGCCTTGAGACTTGAGTCACAGTCGAGATGCGTCTTGTAGCACCCTCTATCCTTCGCAAGAGCAACCGCTGCGTTTAGGAGTTGATGGGCAATTCCAATCCTGCGATACTCTGGTGACACGATTAGGTCATGAAGATACGCGCATAACGAAGGACCTGACCGAGCTCGCCTCCAGAAATGGATCGAGATCATACCGACGACTCTGCGATCACTATCAAACTCATCGACTGCGCAAAGAACTATTGTAGAAGGGTCAGGGGTAAAACCGGGGCCAGTATTCGGATTGAATGTTGCTCGCGGAGTTAGTAGTGTTAGCAGGCTCAGGAGCCAAGGGGTATCGGAACTCTGGAGTGGTCTGAAGGTAAAGCGACAAGCCGGAGATGCTGCTGAGAAGCAATTGAGGGCTGCAAGGTCGACAGCATGGGACTCTCCGTCTACGGTCACGTGCATCGGATGCTGGCGTGCTATATCTAATAAGTTGCGGAAGGCAGCGAGAGGGCTCTTTCCGCTTACTGTCAATGCTCCCAGATTCAAGGGCCCGGAGATCGCCAGGGTTTCGTCTTGACCGTCGGGGTACCAGCACTCCAGGAGGATATTTTTGTGCGAACGATCTTGATATTGCGCAGGGTCAAAAAATACAGACCTTGACCGTGGAACCCGTGTATCAGGAAGCGGAGCGGTCAAACAGACTTGTGCGAGAGCGATGTCAGGGTCTCGCTCCTGAAGAAATTCGGCAGGAGACTGCTTTAGTGAGGTAGCCAGTTCTGCGACAACAAGGTCCACTCCCCAAATGCGGCGGTGCCACTCAGCGATATACATTCCTCCGAGTCGACCGTTGATCTCGAGTACGAACACTCGTTTATCGGGCAACACCATGAGTTCTGCATGAATGTTCCCATCCTGAAAGCCACACGCGAGAGACGCCCGCGAGGCTACATCGACTAGTTCTCTTTGGACTTCGCGCGGCAGAATAGACGGCATGAGATGGCCAGTCTCAAGTGCGAAGGGATAGCGGGCCGGAAAGTTATCACTAGATTTTCCATAGAGAACTGCTCCGTTATGGAGGAATAAATCAACATCCACTTCATGCCCAACTAGAAGGGATTCGACTAGGAATTGATCAGAAAGATGAAATGCCTCTCGCAGCTCAATGTCCCTGGCATACTCTTGGATTCCTTCTTGATCGTAGATAGCTCTGGCCCACTCTGACCTGATGCCAACGTTTGGTCGTATAAAAACAGGGTAATTATGAATTGAATCACACTCCAGGAGACTGTTCAGGGAAACGACATCAAAAAACGGGACATTCATACCTATGGAGTGTAAAAGCTGTTTTGTCATAAACTTGTTTGATGAGACCTCGACTGCTGACGTTGATGGTCCTGAAATCCCCAAGTGCTGCGCAAGGAACGCTCTTAATCCTAGCCACTCTTGTCGATATGTTATGACGGCATCTGGTGAGAAACCCATCTCTTCGATCTCATGAAGGACAAATTGTGCCTGTCGATTGAGATCGTAGCTGCTCGGACACAGGATCGTCCCATCAACGCCGACAGCACTCCTCAGATAATCATCGGCCCAGTGTTCTTCTATCTCGACCACAACTAATTTTGAAACGATCTCGCGAAGGCGCTCTACAATTCGGAGCTTATAGTCACTTCCATGTACGCCCCCAACGCCGAGAAGTAAGACCTGAGCCGTATCGAAGTGCAACGAGTTTGAGATCTGCAGATCATTTGCTATTTTTGTCAAAGCGGCCCCCGTTACCACGTCGTTGAGTAGCCATACGATATTTAGGCATATCGCTAAGCCTCTGCGCCCGATTCACGTTAAGTCAGACGCCTTTACTAGGCCCATTCCCTGCTAATTGGTCACGTTCTGGCCCATTATGAGCCAGTTTGAAAAAGCCTTCGCGCACTTCTATGTAACATCCTATTTATCGAGCCCCGAATAATACATGATCCGTCCCTGAATCCACCAAGAATCATGCTCTAATTGACGAAGAACCTGCTCAACGCGCGACATGTCCGCATTCTCGACGACTACTGTGCTTCGGATAAGCCGGTTACTCCGATCTAAACTCGCTGAGATTGCTTTCTTGGTAAGTTCACTGCCAATCCCTCTGCCGCTGTATGAAGGTAAAACAGAGACGTCTATCAATTCTGCTTCTGCCAGACCTAAAAGCAGATGGGACCCACCGAGCTCTACAGATGCATGGCCACACAATCTGCTGTCCACCGATTCTGATACTAAGCTAAAGCACTCACCATTCATAAGTGCTGAATAAAAGTCTTGAGCTACATTCTCCAACAGGGAGTCGACTGTCAGCAGATCCTTTTCTCCCTGGCTCAGACCCTTCCAAATAGCCTCGGAGAGTAGCTGGCAGATGAATGGGAAGTCCTCTTCACGAGCTAATCGAACGCGAGGGGATGCTTCTGAATGACGAGCGAGTGAGGCTCGTGGCGCCAGCAATTTGTAGGGTATAAATGCACTGGTAGACCAATCAATCGAATGCAAGAAATCGACCATTCGTCCTATACATTGTGACGAGCCGATTTGTAGGCGCTGTATCGGATGGCCTCGTTCGGTCCCCCACACTCGGATCGATTCTAGTAATTCATAGACGACTCTGTGATCAGCCACGTGATCGTCGACGTCCATAGCATAGACAAAGCTCTCTGTCAGCCCGGTCCATGTGTTCGTATGTTCGGTCACGAGTGCATATCCGACCGGACCATACCCTGCGACTTCACAAATGAACGCTACGTCGCCTCGATCAGCGACGCCGTCTAGTAGTTCCGTCACGTTTGTCGCGACGGTTTCGGAATCAACGAGGACTCGTTCATGAGGTGACAACCCTTGGATACTGAGGCGGGAGATCAGATTTTGCTCCCGGCCCTGAGGCTCAAGAGTGCGGAGAACGCGAATATTCATAGAGTTGTTTCACCTCACGCACCAGAATAACGGCTAAGCTCTGCATCAGATTCGGGAACAAAGGAGATTGTGGCTGAGGACAAAAATTCCGAGCTGGATGCAGAGCGGAATGGAGGATATTGCAGAACAGGCCGTCCTCGCTCTTTTTATCCGATACCGTGCCAGTGCCAAAGACTGTTACAGGATACAACACTAGGACCTATCTTTATTACTTGTACGATCCAAGATAATGCATCGACTCGCGTAGGCTGAAGCTTACGACGGTCTTACGAAAATCCTGATCAACGTGGCTAGCACCATTCACAGTCAGTAGCAAAACAAGAGGACTATTGTATTCCTTCAGAAA
>Ga0207652_10004035_pt1 | contig 11984 bp, 10 predicted proteins | sample KBSC63BmetaG_FD_184334 | JGI IMG/M metagenome (GOLD analysis project Ga0207652, IMG submission 184334) | Corn rhizosphere microbial communities from Kellogg Biological Station, Michigan, USA - KBS C6-3B metaG (SPAdes) (version 2) | ecosystem: Host-associated > Plants > Roots > Rhizosphere ... | reverse complement strand
TGCCCTGCCGACAGCGCCGTATAACACGATCCCTGGCCTCGAGGCGACGCGGGCGCTCGGATTTCAGGCCGTCGAGCTGGACGTCCGATTCACGAAGGATTCCGTGCCGGTGCTCCTCCACGATCCCGAAATCGATCACGCCTCGACGGGCTCGGGTCTGATCTCGAGCATGACCTACGCGCAGGCGTCGGCCTATGACTTTGGCATCAAGCGCGGAGCTGCCTTCGCGGGCACCCGGATTCCGCGCCTGTCCGAGGTCATGGCATGGGCGGCCGACAAGAAATTTCCGCTCGTCATCCTGGAGCTGAAGGACCCGGCGCCATACAGCGAGATCGAGGCGATGAAGGTCATCCACTCCATCGCGACTGGTTCTGGCGCGCCGCAATGGTGGCTCGCGTCGGCAAACCCGCTGGACATCCGGTCGAGCCGGCAAGTGGACGCACACATCCCGACAGTGTGGTACTACACGGGTACGTCGTCGGCCATGAGCGCCTACATGCCGGAGATCGCGCGCGACCTGCCGGACTATGTAGGGATCAACTACTACGCGCTCGACCTCGACAACCTGGCGGCCGTGATGGCGGCGACAGCGAAATACGGCACCAAGCTCATTGTGGTCGGAGCCACCGACGACAACCCCGCGCTGGATCTGCAGATCGCCCAGGGCCCGGCGCCCATGTACTACACCCCATTTCCCTGGGCGCGGGTGGATCTGCCGTAGCCGAGCCGCCGCGTGGCAGAACCGCGGCTGCCAATGAGCTATGTCCAAGAACCTCAAGGGCTTGCATGCCGGCTGGCACCCGGCGAATTTCCAATTCCTTGAAGCGAGCGGGGAGCTGAGCTAGCCGTTTTTGGAGGGCTCAGCTCTGGTCGCCGAATACGAGCTGATCCCTCCATGCGATATCGTCTGACTCTCCGCGAAATCATCGACGCCCACCCCCCGGCGAAACGCGCGGAGGATCGCGGCGAGCCGATGGTGTATTTCATCGCGCGCCCGCTGTCCTTCCCCCTCGGCTGGCTGGCCCTGCGGTTTGGCATGCATCCGAACGACGTGAGCGTCATCGCCCTCCTCGCGAATCTGGCGGGATTGGGGCTCATGGCCAGCGGGAATCGGACCTGTATGCTCGCGGGAGTAGTGACTGTCTTCGTCGCGCTCGTGTTCGACTGCGTGGATGGCACCATGGCGCGGGCGACCAGGCAGTTCACAGGCACCGGCGCATGGATCGATGCGCTGAGCGCGTACCTCCTGTATGCAGGCTTTCACCTTGCCGGCGGAGTCGGTGCCTGGTTGGCGCTCACGCGTGGCGCGCCGGTGACACACTGGCCGCAGGCGGCTGCTTCTGGTGGGGTTCTGGTTGTAGCGGGAGCGATCGCCTCAGCCGTGATGTCCTTCGCGGTGCTCGCGAACGGGAAGCTGAAGGCCCTCTTTCCGCAGCTGGATAGGTATGAGGTGATCGACCGCACGGGTCGTGGCTTTTACGGGCTCGCGTTCACCGTTGCCCGCAACCTCTCGTTCCCGTCGGGTCTCGTGATTCCGATCACGTTCGTCGGCATCGCGCTTCGCCGCTACGACGTGGTGCTCATCGGTTACGCGGCGCTCAATGTGGTGATGGCCGCGGCAGTGGTGTTGCGCGCGGCAGCCAGCGGCCGGCGCCAACAGGCCGCGATCGCGGCCCAGGCCGCCCTCGAGGGCTCGACGCCGACAGCGTAGCCGCGATCAGGGACGCGGCGTGCGCAGTCGCTTGAAGGACTGGAAGGCCTGCACAATCTCCGCGTCGGTGAACTCGTCGAGCACCGTGTATCGGCCGGGGCGCATCTGCCTCGCCAGCTCGACGATCTTCGGCATGGCGGGCCCGATCGCGGCGGACAACTCGTCGAACACGAGCGGGATGTCGAACGTGCGCGCGTAATCCTGGCAATAGTCGGGCAGGTCGCCTTGCAGATACAGCGTGAACAGGCTGGTTGACCCTACCTGAAGGCCGTGGAGGGTATCCGGAGAGAGCCCGAGGAAGTCAATCGCGTGGCTGAGCAGATGCTCGCTGCCGCTGCACGGCCGGCTGGTCCCCGCGAGCGCCATCGCGATTCCGGAATTGAGCTGCGTGTTGATGAGCTGCGTGAGGAATTCCTCGGAATCGAGCGCGAAGTCGTGCATGTGAATGAGCGACGACGCCGACATCCTCGCCATGCGATACGGGATGTCGTGCATCGTTTCCCCGGCACGCGCCGCGGCGATCTCCCAATCGCGAGCCGCCGAGAGATTGGAGAGCACGTCGCCGGCCGCCGCGCGCAAGAAGCGCACGGGAGCGCGTCCGATGACGGCTGTGTCGGCGATGACCCCCATGGGCATCTGCGCCGGGAGGCTCTCCGTCCTGCCATCCGCCCCGCGCAGCACGCTGATCGGCGAGATCAGCCCATCGTTCGACACGACAGTCGGCACGACGAGATTGTTGACCCGGCGAAGGAACGAGACGCGCTTCGCGACGTCGATCACCTTCCCGCCCCCGACAGCGACGATCAGCTCCACGGGCTGCGTCATCAACGTTTTGGCGATGCTGTCCACCTCCTCCGTCGAACCTTCGCTCACCGCATGCCGCAACCACCCGCGACAACCAGGGCTGGCGAGCACCTCGTCGGCGATCCGGCCCGAGAAGGATGAGCCGGATAGCAACAACACCCGGCGAAAGGTGAGGTTCTTCTCTTCCAGTATCTCCGGAATCCGGCCGATCAGGCCCGGTCCGATCTGATACAGGAGCGGAAGATTCGTTACCTGGTAGTAGAGTGGCATTCAAGAAACTCGGCCAGTGTGTCAGCCACGTGAGTGGGTGGGCGGCCGTCCCAGGCTGCCAGGCGTTCGTGATTGGATTCTCCGCTCAGTACGAGCACCGTGTCGGCGCCGATCGCGTGTCCCAGCGCGATGTCCGTATAGAGACGATCTCCCGCGACCAGCACAGCCCGGTCACCGGCTAGATGCTCGCGCACGTGTTCCGCCATCCAGCGGCCGGGTTTTCCAAAGTGATCGTCCATGTCGCGACCGGTGGTGGCGCGAATGACGGCACCGAGGGCTCCGCAGTCGGGAATGGGCCCCTTGCGCGTAGGGCAGGCGAGATCCACGTGCGTCAGATAGTAGGGCACTCTCCCGTTCACGAACTCGGATGCGCGTTGCAGCCGCTCGTACGTGAGATCCTTGTCAAAGCCGACGAGTACGAACTGCGGGTCGTCGCCGTCGTGCTGCACGCCATACTCGTCGCGCAACTGGGAAATCATCCCTGTCGTTCCGAGCAGGTAGCCGCGGGGATGCTCGCCGAACATCGTGCGCAGGCGCCCACCCGCGACGTCCACGGGGCTGAAGATGCCATCCCGATCCACGGGCAGTCCGAGCGCGCGCACCTTGTGAGCGTATTCGGCCGTGGAGAGGCTCGTGTTGTTCGTCATCACGGACACGCGCACGCCTTCCTCGCGAAGGGCACGAAGGCGCGGCACGACGTCGCCAATGGGCTCGCCATCGAGATACACGGTCCCGTCGAGATCCAGAACCAGATGGTCCCATTTGAAGTGCTTCACGCGCGCGGGGACGCGAATTTCTGGTCGGCTTCGCGAAGGTCCTCGAGCGTGTCGATTTCCATCCAGGGCCGGCCGTTCACGTCCAGCGTCTCGATACGGACATCGGGCTCTGTGGCAATCTCGTGGATCGCGACCTCGGTCCATTCATTCAGCCGGCCCGCCGCGAGAATTTCCGCAACCTTGCGCACGAGCGCACGCTTTGCGCGCGACGAGAACCTGTAGAGATCAATGGATACGACGTGCCCGGGCAACTGGGCAAGCCGTTTCCCCATCTGGCGAACCGCACCGTCAACGACGGCGACTTTCATGGATTCGTCGTTGAACAGCGTTCGGTCCACCAGGATGAAGCTGCCCTGATTTCCCACGATGTCCGCGATGATCGCGTCGTCGTAAACGCAGTCCCCGTTGGCGATGATCAGGTCTCCCGCGGCCTCGGCGTTGACATGCGCGAGCGCGAGGGAAAGGGAGACCATGTTGTTCGTCGTGAGATACTCGCCGTTCTCGATGAGATGGATGGGGCGCGGCCATGAGGCAACGCGGCGGCGGACTTCGTCGGCGAGGTATCCGGTGACGACGTGAATGCGCGTGTCAGGGCTCCCCGCCAACTCGCGGGTGAGCTGCGTGAGGAGCCGCTCCAGGATGCTCCGACCGGCGACCGGCACCAGGCACTTGGGGACCGTGTCGGTGATCGGCCGCAGCCGCGACCCTATCCCCGCAGCCAGAATGACGATGTCCGCTGGCTGTGAAGCGGCTGGCGTGTTGCGGCCGGCGGTGGGGTCGGCGGAAACGACGGGCATTGTGACAGGATCGATCCAGAAGTTGGTCGGGCACGAGGGCAAGCAATCGAGTCTAGTGGCCGGACCGTACCGCTGCCATACCGCGCGTGTTCGTGCCGCCTGTCACGGGCTGACGGGGCTCGAACCTCGACGGGTAAATTATGTGCCGATGCCCCCAGATCCAAAAGCAGCGCAGTCCAGCGGCAGCGCCGCGGTGGAACGACCAGACTTGGAAAGCCAAGCCTCCGCCCTGGTCGCGGAAGCCGATGACCACGTCACGCAGCAGCTCATCGGCTCGGCACGCCTCCAGATGATTGCGGCCGTGAGCCGGTCCGCGCTGCTGTTCATCTACCAGCTCGTCGTCGCCCGCGGATTCGGGGTCGTCGTATACGCGCTCGTGAATCTCGCGCAGTCAGGCATCCAGAGTGCGACAATGGTTGGCCGGTCGGCGGGCGACGTGATCGTGCTACGCGCGGAACACCCGTGGGGTCGAGATGGGGCGCTCGGGAGGGCCGTCACTTTTTCTCTCGTCGGCGGCTGCCTTGCTGGCGCCGGACTGTTCGGCTGGTTGCTCGCGTACATCCATCCGGACCGGGTCGAAGCAATCGCACTGAGTGCGGCCGCGTTTGCCGTGCCTGCGGCGGCGCTCCTGTTTCCGCTTGGCGCCGCGCTGCAACGAGAGCATAGGTTCAAGGAATACGGCCTGGCAGTGACCTTGCTCGACCCCGCTGCCCGCCTGGCGATGGTCGGAGTCGCGGCCATTATCGGAGCGCACTGGAGTTTCGCGCTCGCCGCAATCGGCTTTGGTAGTTACGTGTCGCTCGCGGTGATCACGGGGATGTTGCGCGGGAGGCTCCGTGCCGCCGGCATCGTGCTGAGGCTCGACGCGGAGATACGCCAACTGGTCGCGTACAGCGGGACCACGACATTGGCGGCTGCGGCGCAGACGACGATGCTCTTCGCCGTGCTGATGATTCTCACACGGCGTGGCGACGTTGCCGGCGCGGCCGTCTATGCGGCGGCGGCTCGGCTTTCGGCGCTCGCTCTCTGGATTCAGAGCGCTTTCGCTGCGCCCTTTCTTCCTCGCATCCCGGAGCTCGCTCGCAAGCGCGAACGGACCGATGATTCCGAGGCGCTCACGCAACTATACAGTCACGTGGTCGCGGGCGTGTTGTGGTTCAATGGCCCTTTCCTGGTTGGGATGATCGTCGCCGGCGAAAGCATCCTTCGAATTTTTGGAAAACAATTCGCCGATGGCGGAGAAGTGCTGGCTCTCTTGGCCGCATCCCAGTGGATCAATTCGGCAACGGCACTCGCCGAGGATTGCCTGCCGCTCGGTGGCCGGAGCGGGCTGGCCCTCTTCAATAATTCCGCCGCGCTGCTGTCTGTCGTTCTGACTGTCGCCCTCATGCCTGCCAGTTGGGGAGCCGTCGGGGCGGCCTGGGTGATCGCCGTCACTTACGCGTTGCTCAACGCCGTCCGTTCTGTGCAGATTCGCAAACTCTTCGGTGCTCGATTGCCTATGGGCCTCATCGCCAGGTTCGGCGCGACCAACGTCTTGGTTGCCGTGCCGGGTTTCATGCTGGTATCGCGGCTTCACGGGCGGCTGCTCCCCGGCTTCGCTCTCGGAGCCGGGGCGTCACTGCTGGCGCTTGGCCTGATGTGGCTAATGGCGTCGGGGCCTGACAGAGCCGCACTGGTGTCGCTGGTAAGAATGCCCGTGAGAAAGCGGGGGGGATGAGCGCTATCGCGTCGATCGCGGGACTGGCGTTCTCGTTAGTGGTCGATTGTGTTCGAGGAGTCAGCGACCTCGATGGTGAATCGTCGGCGCACCATATAATGCGGGGGATTATTGGCCTTGTTGGAGCGGGCGTAATACAGGTAGCCCGTTTGCGATGTCGTGAGTTGGGAAGGCTGGTCGAAGCTGAGCAGCGACGGGTAGATCGCGACACGCGCACTGGCCGGCGCTTTGGGGTCATTCCATGATGCGCTCGGCAAGAGCAGGCGCAATGGCCCCCAGTGAAGGCCGTCAGAAGACGTCGCGTAGTAGAAACCATCCATGGATTGCGTGATGGCCACGTACCGCTTCGCGAAGACATTCCAACTCACCGAGCCCATCGCGGCATAGATCGTCTTGCTCGCCGGCGGAGCGGCTGAGATTACGGGATCGCCGGCTCCGCCGAGCAGGGACGCGCTGAAACGGCCATTGACGTATCGCAGCCAGCTCCCCGGGGCAGCGGCGCCATTGAGCGGAGCGCGCGCCAGGTAGATCGCGTCGCGTTTGCCCGGAATCCGTTCGTTGAAATAGGCCAGCAGCGAGCGACCGTCGCGGCTGACCACGACCGACGGGTCCCCCGGGCCGAAGACCCCGAAGCTGCAGTCGCCGGGGCGAGGCCCCGGCGACCCGCTCCGCGCAACCTCACCCTCGCGGGTCCAGGTCAACCCACCGTCTCTCGAATGGGCGACGCCGATCCCGCGTACGAAGGGGAACGGGCCGTTGCAGGGGTGTCGCTCGCCGTGATAGATGCCAATGAGCTCGCGGCCGTCATTCGTTGAAATCACGCTTGTGATCCCGGCATAGTCGGCGTCGAAATCCGAAGGACGCCCCGTTGGCGCCAGCACGACCCCGGGCTGTTCCGGCAAACTGCGCCGTGGGCGCAGACTGTCGGGCGACGAGCCGTGCAGATAGCAGGTTGAGACCCCGCACGGGAACCACACGTGAAGCTCGCCGCCGGCTCGAAGAAACGAGATACTGCCGTCTGGCGCATTGGTGATCCCAAACTGCCCAGCGGGGAGCGCCGTCTCCTCGGAATCCCCCAGCAACAGATGAACCTCGGGTTGGGACAGCACAGGCTTCGCGGTAGGACGCGCGCCTGCCTGCCCGACGGGCCGCCAGAGGCCGCACACAAGCATCAAGGCCGCGAGTCTAGCAGCGGTGGAAGCGACTCCGAACCCGAATCCAGTCAGACCTGTATTCACTCTCGCCCCCTGAAAGCCGGACTCGTCAAACGAACGGTGAACCTGGCACCAAATCTTGGCCGGTCAGGTGACGTCGGGGTGTCCTGGTAATACTATTCTACACGGCTCGCCGTGCACCTTCGCCGGTCGCACCCATGTCCCGCCTTGCCGTGCGGGCACTCCCGCTTGTAGACGAGAAGCAGAGACTGCATGCTTACGACTGAAGAGCCCCGGCTGCTTGACCAGTCGACGAGTTCGCTTCCCCAGTCCGTAAGCAACCCGCTCGACGTCGCCATCCGCGAGTTGCGCCGGCACTTTCGAGCGTTGGTGGTCGTGCCGTTGTCCGTCGGCATCGTCGCGGTGGTCCTCGCGCTTCTGCTCCCGGCACAGTTCGACGCCGAGGCCATCTTCGCCCCCGCCGCTGATCTAACGTCCGGATTGGCCGGGCCGCTCCAGACAATCGCGCAACAGTTCGGAATTGCCGGCGCTGGCTCCGGATACACCGTCTACTACTTCGCGCAGATCCTCCAGAGCCGCGAGGTGCTCCAGCGCGTTGCTCGGGACACCCTGACCACTGATGGAAAGCGCTGGGCGGTGTTAGATGAGCTCGGCGTTGACCGAAGCGACCCGCTCCCCAAGCAGATAGACGCGGCAGTTCGGTCGCTCGGCGACAACGTAAGCGTGAATACGGATGATCAATCGAACCTCGTCACGGTCGACGCCCAGGCGTCGAGCCCCGCACGCGCCGAGGCGCTCGTTCGCGACCTGCTCACGGCCCTCGATACGGTCGTGACGAAGACCGTCGAGAGCGGCGCGGGGGCCGAGCGTCGATTCGCCGACGCCCAGACCGCCGATGCGGCCGCATCCCTCGCCACGGCAGAAGACGACTACCGCGCCTTCCTCGAGCGCAATCGCATGGGAGTCGCCAGCTCACCGGATCTCCTGTTCGAGGACAGCCGGCTGCGCCGGCGTGTCGAGATCGCGCAGTCGTTGTACATAGCTCTTCAGAATCAGGCCGAAGCTGCGAAGCTTCAGGAAGTTCACAACACGCCGTCAATCAGCTTGCTTCAGCCGCCGCAAGCTTCGCCCAAAAAAGTCTCTCCAAAGGCGAGCATGTGGGGACCATTCGGCGTCATCGCCGCCGGCATGGTGATGATTGGATGGATCTATGGTTTGCGGCCGTACCTACCGCTCCGCAAGCGTCGAGGCCTCGTTCGGCCGCCGCGCAGCACCCTGGAGGCCGTCTAGCGGTGCAGGCGGTAGCCTGGACGTGCTGGCTTGCCCTCGTTGCGGTGGTGTTGATTTCGGCGGTGCGTTGGCTCCGCCGGACCGGCGAATTTCTCGCGCCGCTCCCAATCGCCGCCGCAACCGTCTTTCTCTACGTCTCGATCCGGGTGGCCTACCTGCTGATCGCTCACCAAGCACCGACCACGTCGGACGCGGTCGCGCGCTCGGAGCAGCTACGCCTGATATCCAAGTGCCTCTGCCTTGTTCTTGGAGGCTACGTCGCGTTCCTGCTGGGTCATCGCGTCCGCTGGGCGGCGCGGGCCGGCGCTGACCTGAAATTCGCCTTGCCGGCGCCGGTCGCCTCACGCGCTTTGCCGACGGCCATGATACTCGGTGCCTGCGGGTTTGGAGCGTTCTTGCTCGTGATCGAGTCGCTCGGCGGGCCTGCATACGCGTTCGCGCATCAGGCGCAAATGACGGAGCTCCTGCAGGGGAAGGGCGTGCTGTACAACATCTCGCGCCTCATGATCGTGCCCTCTGGTTTGCTCTTTCTGAAGACGGGGCCTGGATGGCGACGCGTGCCCGCGGCGGTCTGGGCCTCAGCACTGCTCTCTACGCTGTGTTTTGCGGTGCTCGGTCGCCGATCCGTCATCGTCATGGCGATCGGCTATCCAGTCCTGTTGTACCACCTGTGCGTTCGCCCAATCCCAGCTCGCTTGGTAGTCATCGCCGGGATGCCCGCCGCTGCGTGCCTGGTGGCGCTGTCCTTCGTGCGTCTGATCGGCCTGCACTCGTTTTTCGCGATGCTCCACATCCTCCGCAGGTATCCCAGCCTGCTCGCGAATTTTTTCTTCAATTCGTCCGGCGAATTCAAGATTTTCGACGCCCTCACGATCGTCGTTCGCGAGGTGCCACGGCACATGCCATACAGCGATGGTATGACCTTCCTGCGCGTGCCATTCATGGTCATTCCCCGCGCATTCTGGTTCCATAAGCCGGTCACGCTGGGTGAGACACTTGTGGCTACGTACGTCCCGAATCTGAAAGCAGGGTGGCCGCCCATGATCTTCGGCGAGCTGTACGCAACCTTCGGCCCGCTTGCCGTGCTTGTGGGAATGTTTCTTTTCGGCGCTCTCTGCCGAGGGGTTTGGGAATGGCACCGCTCTCATGCCGGCGTTGGCAATGCCACCGTGTATATCCTCTTTTGTTATTTCGTTTTCGACGCCGTGCGCGTTGGCGATCCGGCACGCACCATCCTGGCATTCGTGACCGCAGTCGTCTTCTTCACCTTCGCGTTCGGACTGGCCGCGGCCCGAATCCCCGCCACGGCGGGCTCGCCGAGTTTGGGCGGCGGCGTCGCGGGCTGACACATGCCCATTGTTTCGATCGTTCTCCTCAATTGGCGTAGCTACCCTATCATCCTGGAGGCCGCCGAGACGGCGGCCGCACAGCTCGACGTCGAAGTTGAGCTCATCATCGTGGATAACGACTCGAACGATGGGTCGCTTCCCGAGCTGAAGCGACGGTTTCCGCAGGCGCGTTTCGTCGAAATGGGCGTGAACGCGGGTTTCGCCGCCGGGATGAATGCCGGTGTCGCCGTCGCGACCGGCGAATTCGTGCTGCTGCAGAACGCCGATCTGGTGCTCGCGCTGGATCATTGCGCGCTCGCGGTTGCGGCCATGCGGAAGGATCCCAGCCTCGGGGCCGCCGGCGGAAAAGTGAATCGCCTCGTTGATGGCCGGCGGAGCGATACCCTCGATGGCTGCGGTTACATGCTCGACGGCCGGTTCAGAGGCGTCAAAGTGCAACCGGATCGCGGCGGAATTGTGATGGGGGTCTCTGGAACGAGCCCCTTTCTTCGGGCTACGGCGATCGCGGACGTGAGCCGGCCAGTGGGTTACCTGTTTGACCCGTGGTATTTCGCGTATTTCGAAGACATCGATCTGATGCTCCGGCTGAACCTTGCTGGCTGGCGCGTGCGGTACGTCCCGGAGCTTCGCGCATGGCACCTGCGGTCGCACTCGACGGGCGGATCGACCCGGTTTTATGCCCGAACGGGCTGGACCCTCCAGCACACCCTCAAGAATCGACTTGCCACGATCGTCAAGGACTGCCCGCGCGCACTCTTGTGGAGGCTTGGGCCATCGCTCGTGATCACGGAGCTCCTGCTTCCGTTCTACCTGCTGCTCCGGAGACCGAGCGGCCTTCCCGTTTTGGCGCGCGCCTGGCGTATCGCGTGGAATGATCGCAAACGCCTTCTCGCGGAGCGCGGCGCGATACAACGACAGGCTGTCGAAAAGCAGGCGGTATCGCGCTTTGACGCTTTGGTCGGGAGCGCCAGCAAGGCCTTAACGGACTAGCGCCGAGAGCACACCGGGCAACTCGTCGTTCCATTGGCGCATCACGACGCCAAACACGCGCTGCACCTTGGCCGTGTCCAGAATCGAATAGCGCGGTCGTGGAGCGGCAGCCGCGAATTCTTCTGTCGTGATCGCGACGACCCGCGTGGAGCGGCCGGCTCCATTCTGGCTTGTCTCGAGAATCGTGCGCGCGAATTGGCACCACGTCGTCGCGCCGCCCGCCGTCAAATTGTATCTGCCGAGCTGTTCGGCGGCGGGCGCATGCCACGCGCGATGAAGAATGGCCCACGTCGCATCTGCGATCGCGCCGCTGGCTGTCGGCGCACCGATCTGATCATCCACCACGCGAATCTCATCGCGAGTTGCGCCGAGCGAAAGAATGGTGCGCACGAAATTGCGACCGGTCGGTCCGTACACCCAGCTCGTGCGCAAAATGATGCTCGGACCACCCGCTGCCTCGATCGCCCGCTCACCGGCCAGCTTGCTCGCGCCGTACACGCTCAGTGGACAGGGTTCGTCATCTTCGACGTATGGCGATCGCTTGGTGCCGTCGAAGACGTAGTCGGTGGAGTAATGCACCACCAGCGCGCCGACGTCGCACGACGCCTCGGCCAACTCCTGCACGGCACCTGAGTTCACGCGCCGGCACAGGTCTGCATCCGACTCCGCCTTGTCCACCTGTGTGTAGGCGGCGGCGTTCACGACAATCTCGGGTCGCTCCTTCCGTATGAGAGCTCCGATCTGACCGGGACTTGCCAGATTCGCGTTGGCGCGTGAAACCTGGAGCACCGAACCAAAGGCACCCGGTGCGGTCACAAGCGCTGACCCCACCTGGCCCGTCACGCCGGTGACGAGCACCTTCGGCGACTCGAGCGCCATCAACGTGTGCGATTCACGCGGTCAACCGGTCAGGGCGGTACTCGACCCAGCCGTATAGGTCTCCAATCGCGACGGCTCGATGTCGCCCAGCAGCGGTGCCGCCGCGTCGCGCGCGGACTGGATGACTTCGCCCTGCGGCCACTCGATGCCGATGGCGGGATCATTCCACCGAATGCTCTGCTCCGCTTCCGGATGGTATACCTCGGTGCACTTGTACGCGAAA
>Ga0207652_10004033_pt1 | contig 11985 bp, 15 predicted proteins | sample KBSC63BmetaG_FD_184334 | JGI IMG/M metagenome (GOLD analysis project Ga0207652, IMG submission 184334) | Corn rhizosphere microbial communities from Kellogg Biological Station, Michigan, USA - KBS C6-3B metaG (SPAdes) (version 2) | ecosystem: Host-associated > Plants > Roots > Rhizosphere ... | reverse complement strand
GGCGTGAACGCGGATGCCGACGACACGGGTGTTGGCGTTTCGAGGCATGTGCCTGGGGAGCACTCGGGTGAGCTTGCGGGCTTCGGCGGCTCGGCCTCGGGCAGCTCGTGCACGAACTGCGAGTGGGCGGCGGTCCCGGCGTGCGCCACCTCCGGCCAGGTCGGCTCCGCCAACGGCGACCTTTGCTCCACCTCGGTGACCGGCTGCCCGACGGGCCAGGTGCTCTACCGGGTCTACTTCCGCCAAGAGCCGGCCGCACCGTGGACAGTCGTCGGCACCCAGTGCGTCGGACAGGGCCGGCAGCCGACCCTCACTGCGAACGTCGCCACCTTGGCCGCGGACTTCTTCCGGCACATGCCGTTGCCGGCACCCGACCCGTCGTTCCAGCCGGCCGACGGCGCGGTCGTCAACCAGGCCACGATCTTCAGTGCGGGCAGCCCGGACGGCCAGCAGGCGACCTTCAACCTGGGCGGCGTCGCCGTGACGGTCTCGGCCACGCCGGCGTACTGGGAGTGGTCCTTCGAGCCGGGCGTGACGATGCGCTTCACCACGCCCGGCGGCCCATATCCGGACAAGGGCGTGACCTACACCTACCGGTCGCCCGGCGAGCGGATGGTCACGGTCACGACCGTGTGGACGGCGACCTACACCGGGCCGACCGGCACCGCGGCCGTCGACGGCGTGGTCAGCCGCACGTCGGCGCCGATGCGCGTCCCGCAGCCGCACGTCGGCGCCGATGCGCGTCCCGGTCTACGAGGCTCGCTCGGAACTCGTCAGTCCATGATCAGGGTCGTTTCTGCAACGTTCGAACGCAGCAGAAGTGACCCTGCCGACGGCACGGGGGCCAGCTTCAGCGGCGGATGACCAGCGCGGTCGCTATCGCCGCCACGCCCTCCCCGCGCCCGGTCAGCCCGAGCCCGTCGGTCGTGGTGGCGCTCACCGTCACCAACGCGCCGGCCGCGGCCGTCAGCGCGGCCTCCGCCTCGGCCCGACGCGGCCCGATACGGGGCCGGTTGCCGATCACCTGGATCGCGATGTTGCCGACCGCCCAGCCGGCGCCGCCCAGCCGGCGCACCGTCTCGCCGAGCAGCTGTGCACCGGACGCGCCCCGCCAGGCCGGGTCCGACGTGCCGAACTGACCGCCCAGGTCCCCGAGCCCCACGGCCGACAGCAGCGCGTCGCAGGCCGCGTGCGCGGCGACGTCGCCGTCCGAGTGCCCGGACAGCCCGGTCTCGTCCGGCCAGTGCAGCCCGGCGAGCCACAGCTCGCGCCCGTCCGCGAACGGGTGTACGTCGACGCCGACGCCGACGCGCGGCAGCACCGGCAGGCCCTGCGCCAGCGGCACGACCCGGTCGTCAGCGGACACCGGCCGCCCTCCGCCGAGACACCACGGCCTCGGCCAGCACCAGGTCGAGCGGCCGGGTCACCTTGAACGCCTCCGGGTGCCCCGGCACGACCCGCACCTGCAGGCCGAGAGCCTCGACCAGCCCGGCGTCGTCGGTCGCGTCGAGGGTGCCGGCATGCGCGTGTGCACGAGCGAGGACCGTACGCCGGAAACCCTGCGGCGTCTGCACCGCCCGCAGCACCCCGCGTCTGCACCGCCCGCAGCACCCCGCGGTCGACGGTCTCGAGGACCACGTCGGTGTCGGGATCGACCCGCTTCACCGTGTCGACGACCGGCAGCACCGGGACGACCGCGTCGGCGCCGCCGCGGACCGCGGTGACCACGCTGTCGGCCAGCTCGCTCGGCGCGAGCGGCCTGGCCGCGTCGTGCACGAGCACGACGTCGACGTCGTCGGGCAACGCGGCCAACGCCCGGAAGACCGACTGCTGACGGGTGTCCCCGCCGGCGACGACCTCCACCTGGGCGGGCACGTCGAACGACGCCAGCAACGAGCGCACGTCACCGAGCTCCGACGGCGGCGCGGCCACCACGACGAGGTCGACACTGCGCGCCTGGGCCAGTGCACGGACGGCGTGCACGAGCATCGGGGTGCCGCCGACCTCGCGCAGCGCCTTGGGCGCGCCTGGCCCCAGGCGTTCACCGCGACCGGCCGCGGGGACGACCGCGGCCGCTCTCATGCCGGCGACCGGCGCGGCGGGATCGAGAGCGGCGACGGCGCCGACGGGGTGAGCAGCTGGCCGAACACCATCCGCCCGTTGGCGGTGGTCAGCACACTGCTGACACGGACATGGGCTTCGCCGCCGACGCGGTCACGGGCACGTTCCACGACCACCATGGTGCCGTCGTCGAGATAGCCGACCGCCTGCCCGGGCTCCTTGCCGGGCTTGAGCAGCAGCACGCTGATGTCGTCACCGGCACTCACGGGCGGCCGAAGGGCCAGCGCCAGCGCGTGCAGGTTGAGGACCGAGGCGCCGGCGAGCGACGCCGCCTTCGCGAGGTTGGTGTCGAGAGTCAGCAGCGAGCCCTCGTGGTCGAGAGCCAGCCGCACCAGCTTGGCGTCGACCTCGGGCACCTCCGGGTGCTCGTCGTCGACGACGTCGAGCTCGACGGCAGGCTCCCGCCGGAGCGCGTCGAGCATCTCGAGGCCGCGCCGGCCCCGGGCCCGCCGGGTGTCGTCGGCGGCGTCGGCCAGACCTTGCAGCTCGTCGAGCACCGCCGTGCTCACGAGGAACGTGCCGTGCAGGAAGCCGGCGCGCACCACGTCGAGCACGCGCCCGTCGATCGCGACCGACGTGTCGAGCACCCGCAGCCGCGCCGACGGCGCCTGGCGACGGGGCGACACCCCGGCCCGGCCGCCGAAGATCGTGAGGACGCCGTCGCGCTTGCTGGCCCCGACGCGGAAGCCGACGTAGCCGAGGATCGCGACGACGAAGCCGAACAGCGGCACGGCGACCATCGGCTCGGGCACCAGGAACAGCGGCCAGGCGATGCCCGCACCGACCAGCACGCCGACGACGGTGCCGATGGCGCCGGCGACCAGGGTGTCGGCGGGGACCTCGTGGAGTGCCGCCTCGGTGCGGTCGGCCGCCTGCAGGGCGCTGCGGCCGAGCATGCCGCCGACGACGTAGCCGATGCCCGACCCGACGATCACGCCAGCGGCCGCGCCGTTGAGCGCGCCGAGGACGTTGTGGTCGCGGCTGCCGATCACGCCGGCGACCTGGTAGCCCACCCCCGCGAAGAACAGCACGACGAGCAGCCGCAACAGCTCGACCAAGCCCTGCGGCGGCGTACGCCTGCGGGTGTCGCCCACCGTGACTGCACCAGCCCCTCTGTCCGGCCGACGGCCGGGGACCGGTCGCGGCGCGCTGCTCTGCCAGGCGCCGCCCCTAGCGGGCGCTAGGAGGAGAGCACCTCGTCGAGGATGGCCTCAGCCTTGTCCTCATTGGTTCCTTCGGCCAGAGCGAGCTCCGACACAAGGATTTGACGGGCTTTCGACAGCATTCGCTTCTCGCCGGCGGACAGGCCGCGCTCCCTGTCGCGCCGCCACAGGTCGCGCACGACCTCGGCGACCTTGTTGACGTCGCCCGACGCGAGCTTCTCGAGGTTGGCCTTGTAGCGCCGCGACCAGTTGGTCGGCTCCTCGGTGTGGGGGGCACGCAGGACCTCGAAAACCTTCTCCAAGCCGTCCTGGCCCACCACGTCGCGGACGCCCACGAGCTCGACGTTGTCCGCGGGGACGCGCACGGTGAGGTCACCCTGGGAGACCTTGAGGACGAGGTAGGTCTTCTCCTCGCCCTTGATCGTGCGCTGCTCGATCGCTTCGATGAGTGCGGCCCCGTGGTGGGGGTAGACGACGGTCTCGCCGACCTCGAAAGTCATGTGCCTCGTACCCCTTCCGACGGCCTCCAGGGTAACACGCGATATCCGCCTCCGGCACGGGGTCCTCCCGCATTCTCGCAGGTCAGAGGCCATATTCGGGCCGAATGCAACCCGACGGAACCCTTGACAAGCCGCCCGATCGATGCATGCCGGCAACCTCTGGACCACCCGCGGGAAGTGGCCATACTGGGGTATGCGGACCGATGGGCCGGACCACGACGCGGGCGACCTGCCCGACTGGGCCGCCGGTCTACGGGTCCCCGACGACGCCCGCGAGCTCGACGCGGACCTCTACCGCTGGCGCCGCGAGCAGCAGGCGATCCACCGCCGCGCACGGTCGCTGCGCCGCCGCCGGCCGATCGCCTTCGCCGCCGGCGTCTGCCTGCTGAGCCTGCTCGTCGCGACCGGCACCGGACTGATCGCGACGATGCTGCCCTCGGCCCCCGACACCACCCGGCACGCCGCCGCGCTGGCAACCGTGACCCGTGCCGCTCCCGGCGACGTCGGCGGCCTCCTCCCCGACGTCACGCTGCGCCTCGGCGACCGGCCGGTCCGGGCCCGGGCCGTGCGGCCGGCGCTGCTCGGGCTGCTGCCCGCTCACTGCGGTTGCCAGCGGATCGTCAACGACCTGGCCGCGCAGGCAGCGGAGTTCGGCGTGCCCCTGGTCCTCGTCACGTCCGGCAACCCGGGCAGCGACCTGGCCGGCGACCCCGCCGAAGGGCAAACCCTGGCAGCCGCGACGCACCGCGGCACGGTGGAGGCCGCCTACGACGAGCAGGCTGCGCTGTCCACGGGCTACGGCGCGCGCGGGGTGACGGCCGTCGTCGTCGCGGACGACGGCGTGGTGACCGCGGTCGCGCGCAGCCTCGCGCCGCCGCTGCGCCTGGAGCCCCTGCTCACCCGGGCATACCTGGGCCAGGCCACCTCCGCCTGAGCGCGAGGCCGGTCAGTACGCTGTCCCCCGCTGCGCAGCCACACGGAGGAGTGAACGACGCGTGACCAGGTTCCGGGGGACGGCGCTGACCGTCACTGGCCTTCTCCTCGTCGTCGGTGCCGCGGCCGGCTGCGCCGACGGGCAAGGATCCGAGACCTCCGTGATGTTCAGCCGCACGTCGGGTGTGTCGGCCGACCTCGGTGACATCGCCATGCGCGACGTCTACGTCTACTCCGACGACGCGTCAGGCATCGAGCCTGGCAAGACGGCCTACCTGCGGATGACGATCGTCAACGGTGGCATCCAGGCCGACGAGCTGGTCGGTGCCGACCCGGCATCGGGAAGCATCTCGATCAGTGCGGCCGGCGCGACGCCGTCATCGACGGCCTCGCCGACGCTCGACCTCTCCCGCTCCCCGAAGCCGGCCGAGACCGTGCAGGCCGCGCCGACCAACGGCGCACCGCCGCCGACCACCGGCTCCACCCCGGTGACCCTGGCGCCGTCCCAGGTGGTGCGGTTCGACGACCCGGCCACGGGGACGTCCGGACCGTTCATGCAGTTCACCAACACGACCGGGCGGTTGCTGCGCACCGGCAGCACACTGACGGTGACCTTCACGTTCCGCGACGCCGGCTCCGTGTCGGTGCTGGTGCCGGTCGAGAACCCGCTCGACACGACGCTCACGGCCACACCGGTGCCGAGCCCGACGTCCGAGACGCCGACGCTGCTGGTGCCGCCGGGCGGATCTCCGACGCCGTCGCCGACCGAGACACCCGCCGAGATCAACATCTCGACGTCGCCCTCGCCGTTCACGACGATCGTCCCGGCCACGCCCACGCCGTGATTCGTCGGCGGGTTCAGCCGGCTGGCCCGCCGCCCTAGCGGCCCTGGTTCTTCACGGCTTCGATCGCCGCGGCCGCCGCCTCCGGGTCGAGGTAGGCACCACCGCGCTGCGTCGGCCGGAAGTCGTCGTCGAGCTCGTAGCGCAGCGGGATCCCGGTCGGGATGTTCAGCCCGGGGATCTCCTCGTCGCTGATGCCGTCGAGATGCTTGACGATCGCGCGCAGCGAGTTGCCGTGAGCGGCCACCAGCACGGTCAGCCCCGCGGCGAGGTCGGGCACGATCGCGTCGTACCAGTAGGGCAGCAGCCGGGCGACGACGTCCTTCAGGCACTCGGTGCGGGGCACCAGCTCGGTCGGCAGGGTCGCGTAGCGCGGGTCACCGACCTGTGACCACTCGGCGTCGTCGGCGAGCGGCGGGGGCGGCACGTCGTAGGAGCGCCGCCAGACCATGAACTGCTCGTCGCCGAACTGCTCGCGGATCTGCGTCTTGTCCTTGCCCTGCAGGTCGCCGTAATGCCGCTCGTTGAGCCGCCACGACCGCCGTACCGGCACCCACATCCGGTCGCACGCCTCCAGCGACAGCTGGGCGGTGCGGATCGCCCGCGTCAGCAGAGAGGTGTGTACGACGTCGGGCAGCAGACCCGCCTCGGCAAGCCGCTCCCCGCCACGGCGCGACTCCTCGCGGCCCTGCGACGTCAGGTCGACGTCGACCCAGCCGGTGAAGAGGTTCTTGGAGTTCCATTCGCTCTCGCCGTGGCGGAGCAGGACAAGCGTGCCGATCACCCGGACAGTCTCCCAGGCGGGATCAGGGCCGCCGGTCGGGGTCGGCGAACCGCGCGAAGGCCTGCAGGTTGCGCAGGCTCTCGCCGCGCTTGACCCGCCACTCCCACTCGCGGCGGATCGAGCTGCCGAAGCCGAGCTCGAGCGCGCGGTCGAAGTTGTCGTCGGAGTAGGTGAGGACGCTGCCCAGCAAGGTGTCGATCTCGTCGGGGCTCACTGCGCACAGCGGCAGCCGGCCCACGAGGTAGACGTCGCCGAGGTTGTCGACGGCGAAGGCGACGGCGTACATCCGCGCGTTGCGCTCGAGCAGGAACCGGTAGAACTCCGCGTGGTTCTCGTCCGGGCGGCGGCAGAAGAACGCCTCGACCAGCAGGCTGTGCGCGCCGACGACCAGCCAGCACATCGTCGCGAGCTTGTGCCGACCCTCGAGCTTGACGAGGTAGGAGCCGGGGGCGGTGCGATCGTAGCCGAGCTCGCGCTCATCGAGCGTCTCGCGCAGAACGGCGTCGAGGTCGGCGCTCATCGCGCCCCGCCGCAGCCGTGGCCGGTCATGCCGAGCGGGCGGCGTCCTCGTCACCGGCCTCGGCGATCGCCGACTCGTAGGTCGCGAGCACCTTCGCCGCCGTCACCGACCAGCCGAAGCGGGCGGCGTGCTCGACCGCTCCCCTGGACATCCGGGCCCGGCGCGACGGGTCGGTGATCAGCGGCAGCAGCGCGTCGGCGTAGGCGTCGGGCTCGTGCTCGTCGACGAGCAGACCCGAGAGGCCGTGGGCGACGGCGGTGCGCAGGCCACCGACCGCTGCCGCCACCACCGGCGTCCCGCACGCCGCCGCCTCGACCGCGACGAGTCCGAAGGACTCGTTGTAGGACGGCATGACGACGGCGGTCGCCGCGCGGTACCAGTCGGCGAGCATAGGTTGCGGCACCGGGGGCACCAGGCGCAGCGAGACCCCCAGCCGGTCGGCGAGCTGGTGCAGGTGCCTCGGGTAGTCGACGTCACCCGACGGGCCGCCGACGATGGTCACGACGAGCCGGTCACGCAGGGACGGGTCTCGCTCCACGAGCCGGGCCGCCGTGCGCAGCAGGACGTCGGGTGCCTTGAGCGGTTGCAGCCGCCCCGCGAACAGCAGCACGACCGCGTCACCGGCCAGGCCCAGCCGGGCGCGAGCCGCACGTCCGTCACCGGGACGGAACACCTCGAGGTCGACACCCGGCGCCACCGTGACCACCCGGTCGGGGTCGGCGTCGTAGAGGTCGACGAGCTCACGCGCCTCCTCGTCGGTCGACGCGACCAGCCGGTCGGCGGCGTCGACCACCTGCTCCTCGCCGATGACGCGGGCCGGCGGTTCGGGGGCGTCGCCGTCGGCGAGCAACGCGTTCTTGACCTTGGCCAACGTGTGCGCCGAGTGCACGAGCGGCACACCCCAGCGTTCCTTGACCAGCCAGCCGACCTGTCCGGACAGCCAGTAGTGGGAGTGCACGACGTCGTAGTAGCCGGGATCGTGGGCGGCCTCGGCGCGCAGCACGCCGGTGGCGAACGCGCACAGCTGGCCGGGCAGGTCGCCCTTCGCCAGGCCTTCGTAGGGGCCGGCCGTGATGTGCCGCACGACAACTCCGGGGGCCAGCTCGACGACCGGTGGGAGGTCGCTGCTCGTCGCCCGGGTGAAGACCTCGACCTCGATGCCGAGTGCCGCGAGCCGCCGGGAGAGCTCGACGACGTAGACGTTCATGCCGCCGGCGTCACCGGTGCCCGGCTGGTCGAGCGGCGAGGTGTGCAGCGAAAGCGTCGCGACGCGGCGGACGGCGGCGCGCGCGGGGAAGACGAGCGGCAGCGACACCTGCCCGTCACCTCCTCGCGCCCGGCGGTCCGCCGTCCAATCCTGCCGGATCACCCGGCGACGGCGCACATCGGCCGTCAACGCCTCGCACTACCCTCGGATTCCATGGGCAGGACGGCGGTGGTCACCGGGGCGAGCAGCGGCATCGGCGCGGCGACCGCCCGGCGGTTGGCCGCCGAGGGCTTCGACGTCGTGGCCGCCGCCCGGCGGCGCGACCGGCTCGAGACCCTCGCCGCCGAGATCGGCTGCCGAGCGCTCGCCCTCGACGTGACCGACCCGTCGTCGGTCGCGGCGCTGGCGACCGAGGTCGGCGACTGCGCGGTCCTCGTCAACAACGCGGGCGGCGCCATCGGGCTGGAAGCGATCGCGGAGGCCGACGAGGACGCCTGGCGGCAGATGTACGACGTCAACGTGCTCGGCACCATGCGGGTCACGAAGGCCCTGCTGCCGGCGCTGATCACCGGTGGCGACGGGCTGATCGTCAACGTCACGTCGACCGCAGGGCACGCGGTCTACGAGGGTGGCGGCGGCTACACGGCCGCCAAGCACGCTGAGGCCGCGGTGACCGAGACCCTGCGGCTCGAGCTGTGCGGGCAGCCGGTCCGGATCACCGAGGTCGCGCCCGGCATGGTGCACACCGAGGAGTTCTCGCTGGTGCGCTTCCACGGCGACCAAGCGCGCGCGGACGCCGTCTACCGCGGGGTGCCCGACCCGTTGACCGCCGACGACGTGGCCGACTGCATCGCGTGGGTGGCCACACGGCCGGCGTACGTCAACATCGACCTGCTCGTGGTGAAGCCGCGCGCGCAGGCGTCGGTCTCCAAGGTGCACCGGGTCTCGACGTGACCGACCACACCCATGTCGTCAACAACGGCAAGCGTGACCTGACCCTCGACGAGCTCGCGACGATGCAGCCCGGCTTGGACCGGCTGATGGCCGAGCTGACGCCGCGGATGCAAGGGCTTTACCACGCGGCCGGCGCGGGCAACTGGCCGCTCGCCGCCTACTTCTACAAGTCGGTGGTCAAGCAGCTGCGGCTGTGCGTGCAGTCGAGGCCGAAGTACGACCCGGAGATGACCGCCTACATCGCCGAGGACTGCGACCCCGTGCGGCAGGCCATCAAGGCCTGCGACGCAGCTGCGTTCGAGGCGGCGTACGCCGTCATGGTGGAGCGGGCCAACGACTACCACGTGCACTTCGGCAAGGCGTTCATCCGCTGGGTGACACCGCCCGAACCGCCGCCCGGGCTCGACCTGGCCGCAGGCGTCGACTGAGCCCTAGGCCGTCAACGCGGTAGCGAACGCCGTGTAGGCCTCGGCACTGAACAGCACGAAGCGGGCCTCCTCGACCCGCGTCGCCGTTGCGCGCACGGTGTGCACCGCGACCCGGGCCGCGTCGCCCATCGGCCAGCCGTAGACGCCCGCCGACACCGCGGGAAACGCGACGCTGCGGCAGCCGAGCTCGTCGGCGACCCGCAGGGCCTCGCGGTAGCAGGACACCAGGAGGTGCGACCTGTCCTCGCGGGTCGAGTGGACCGGACCCACGACGTGGATGACCCAGCGGGCGGCCAGGTCGCCCGCCTCGGACGCCGCCGCCTGCCCGGTCGGCAGGCCGTCGGGCCAGTCGGTCTCACGCAGCCGCAGCCGGCCCTGCATCTGCACGTCGCCGCCGGCCCGTAGGAGGGCCCCGTCGACACCGCCGCCGCCCAGCAGCGAGTTGTTGGCCGCGTTGACCACGGCGTCGACCTGCTGGTCGACGATGTCGCCCTGGACGAGCCGGATCTGCACGCGCCCAGTGTGCGTCAGGAACCGACGACGCCGCCGAGCACTCCGTCGACAGCGCCGAGCGGCAGGCCGAGCAGCGGGTCGAGCGACGGGGACGGCAGTGGCAACGACGGCACCAGGGTCGACGGCAGCACCGACGGCAGCGCCGAGGGGAGCACGGACGACGGCGCCGGCAGCGACGGCAGGACGCTGGGCAGCGTGGACAGCGCCGGGAGCCCGCCTCCGTCGGTGGTCAGCGGCGCGTCGAGCGTCCCTCCCAGCTGATCGGTCAGCGGCTTGGCGGCGGGCGTCGGCGAGGCGGTCGGTGCGACGCTCGGGAGGTACGACGGAGCGGCCGACGGGACCAGCGTCGTGGGGATCGCCCCGACGTTGCCGGCGTCAACGGTCGGAGTGGCCCCGGAGGTCGCGCGCTGCACCGGCGCCCGGTGGTGGTGGGCCGGCGACGACACCGCGCCGTCGACGGCAGCGACCCCGCCCGCGGCGGCGACCGCCCCGATCGCGAGCGCGATGCCCGCCTTGGCCGCTGTGCTCGCAGCAGCACCGGTCAGCAGGGACACCCCGGTGCCCGCACCTGCGCCGGACACCGCGACCGAGGCGCCGGCGGCAGCCGCCCGACGGGCGCGCCGCTCGGCCGCCAGCTCGGGCCCGCACTGCGTGCAGAGGACGAGATGCCGCTGCGCCGCGGCCTGCTCGTCGGGCGCGAGTCGGCCGGCCAGCCGCACCAGCAGCCAGCCACGACAGCGCTGGCGGCTCACCGCTGCTCCGGGATGGGGACGTCGATGGCTCGGTCCGAGGTCCGGCCCACCCCGAGGTCGTCTCCGCCCGCGTCCTTGACCCGGTAGAGCGCGGCGTCGGCGACGGCGATGAGCTCGGCCGGGTCGACGGGGTCACGCAGCCACGCGACACCGAGGCTGAACGTCACCCGAGCGTGCTCGCTCGCAAGCCCCGGCGCCGTCCGCGACGCGTCGACGATGCGGCGGGCCACGCCGGTCGCCCGGCGCCGGCCGGTGCGGGGCAGCACGATCGCGAACTCGTCGCCGCCGAGCCGGGCGACAACGTCGCCCTTCAGCACGATCGCGAACTCGTCGCCGCCGAGCCGGGCGACAACGTCGCCCTTGCGCACCGCGCCGGTCAGCACCTCGGCGACGGCGACCAGAACCGCGTCGCCGGCGAGGTGCCCGTCGGTGTCGTTGACGGCCTTGAACGCGTCGAGGTCAACCAGCAGCAGCGCCGGCGCCGTGCCGCGCGCAGCCGCGTCGACCTCGTGCCGAAGCGCCTCGGTGAAGGCCGCGCGATTGGGCAGTCCGGTGAGCGGGTCGCGGGTCGCCTGCTGCTGCAGGATCGCCGTGAGCTCGTCGACGTACGCCTCGATCGCGGCCAGCGTCGCGACATCGGCGGCTGCCTCCTCCGCGACGCCCCGGAGGGCGAGCAGCTGCTCGACCAGGCCGGTGACCGCGTGGCCCTGCTGGGCCCGCAGGACGCCGAGCGCCGCGGCCGCCTCCCGCACGGCGGGAAGCCCACTGCCGCCCATCCGCTGGAACAACACCTGGGCGAGTGCCATAGGTCTGGACTCGGCACGTTGCGCGCGCACTCAAGGGCCGAACGGCGGTGACATCCGGCGCGTTCACGTGCCTCTCACCACAAATAAGGACCAACCCAATTGGCCTAGTCCGCCGAGAAATAAGGACTCTGCCCGATGTGCGGGGCCCCACCTCAGATCGAACCTGGACACAGAGGCAAGGACGACCGGGAGGCAGCCATGTACGACGTCGGCGCAGTCGTTGACCAGCGACGCAGCCAGCTGATGCGGGAGGCAGCGCGCCATCGGCAGGTCCGCAAGGCGCGGCTGGCCCGTCGCGAAGCTCGCCGCGCAGCAGCCGCTGCGTGCAACGATCGAACGGATGGATGGTCGCTTGGTGAGCCCGGTGTTCGTGGGGCGTCGCGAGCAGCTGGCTGCACTGCGTGACGCCCTGGCCGACGCTGCCGCCGGCCTGCCCTCCACCGTGCTCGTCGGCGGGGAGGC
>Ga0207652_10004029_pt1 | contig 11992 bp, 7 predicted proteins | sample KBSC63BmetaG_FD_184334 | JGI IMG/M metagenome (GOLD analysis project Ga0207652, IMG submission 184334) | Corn rhizosphere microbial communities from Kellogg Biological Station, Michigan, USA - KBS C6-3B metaG (SPAdes) (version 2) | ecosystem: Host-associated > Plants > Roots > Rhizosphere ... | reverse complement strand
ACGTGATCGCCAACATCCGCGGCGGCGGCGAGTACGGCCCGTCGTGGCACAAGGCCGCGCTCAAGGCGAATCGCCCGAAGGCCTATCAGGATTTCGCGGCGGTCGCGGAAGACTTGATCAAGCGCGGCGTGACGTCGCCGCAACACCTCGGCGCGGAAGGCGGCAGCAACGGTGGCCTGTTGATGGGCAACATGCTCACCGAGTACCCGCAGCTCTATGGCGCAATCTCGTGCGAAGTCCCGCTGCTCGACATGAAGCGCTACTCGCATCTCTCGGCCGGTGCTTCGTGGATGGCCGAGTACGGCAATCCGGACAACCCGAAACAGTGGGCCTTCATCAAGACCTTCTCGCCGTACCAGAACGTCAAGGCCGGCAGGCGCTATCCGGACGTGTTGTTCTACACCACCACCAGCGACGACCGCGTGGGCCCGGTGCAGGCGCGCAAGATGGCGGCGAAGATGAAAGCCCTGGGCTACAGCAACGTGTGGTTCTACGAGAACACCGAAGGCGGCCACGGCGCCGGCGCCGACAATGCACAGGCCGCGACCATGCACGCGCTGGCCTACGATTTCCTGTGGGACAAACTGTAGGAGCGGCCCATGGCCGCGATCGATGTTGCGCGGCGCCGAGACCTGTCGCGCGCATGGCGCGCTCCCCTTCCCCTTCCACGGGAAGGGCGGAGCGACTACGGCCGACTGGATCGGCCGTGAACGGTGTCAGCCGGCCCAAAGGGCGAGCGCCAAGGATGGCGCGAGTGAGCGAACGCGCGCGCAGCGCGAGAGGAGGATGGCTCTTCGGCACACGATGGCATCCCCCCGATAGCGCCTGCCATCGGCAGACGCTATCGACCTCCTTCGGAACGAAGGGGGTGATCGAGGGCTCGACCCGCGTAAAATGCCCGGTTTTCGCAAGGACAAACCCATGGGCCTGGACCTCGTCCCCGCCGGCAATCAGGTACCGGACGACATCAACGTCGTCATCGAAATCCCCAAGGACGCCGAACCGGTCAAGTACGAAGTGGACAAGGCCTCCGGCGCGATCTTCGTGGATCGCGTGTTGTCCACGCCGATGCGCTACCCGTGCAACTACGGTTACATCCCGAACACGCTTTCGGGCGACGGCGATCCGGTCGACGCGCTGGTCCTGCTGCCGCTGCCGCTGATCGCGGGTTCGGTGATCCGCTGCCGCCCCGTCGGCCTGCTCAACATGGACGACGAAGCCGGCCACGACACCAAGCTGATCGTCGTGCCCAGCGACAAGGTGTTCATGGGTTATGCGCACATCCGCGACATCAACGACGCGCCCCGGCACTGGCGCGACCGCATCGCGCACTTTTTCGAGCACTACAAGGATCTCGAGCAAGGCAAGTGGGTGAAGGTGTCCGGCTGGGGCGACGCCGCCGCGGCGCGCGAGGAGATTCGCGAGTCGGTGGAGCGTTATCAAAAAGCGCCGGAAAAGCCCAGGTTCTAGGGGGACCTCCGATTTTGTTCGTCATCCCGGAATACTCGCGCCATCCATGGCGCTCGCGCTACGCGCCGCCGCAGCCTGCCCCGGACCCGATCCCGGAGCGTTCGCGTTTGCAATTCCCGGATCAAGTCCGGGACAGGCTCTGCAAACGCAGTCGTGAAGCGATATCCGGGCCCCAGTGCCTTTCCGCTTCAAGACGTTGTCCGAGAGTCACTGGGTTCCGGCTTTCGCCGGAATGACGAAGGCACACATCGGCCGGCAACACGTTGCGGCGAACTCCTGCGGGTCGGTAATCCGGACGGCCGCACAAGCAAATGTGCTAGCTTGTCGGGATGAACAACAAGACCCGCCGCACCAGCATCGTCGCCACCCTCGGCCCGGCCACCGACGCGCCCGGCATGCTCGAAAACATCCTGCGCGAAGGCGTGGCGGTGGTGCGCCTGAATCTCTCGCACGGCAAACCCGAAGACCACTTGCGGCGCGCGCGCGAGGCGCATGCAGCGGCAGCGAATTTGAATCGTGAAGTCGGCGTGCTGGCGGACCTGCAAGGGCCCAAGATCCGCATCGAAAAATTCGCCAACGGACCGGTGCAGCTCGAAAACGACGCGGACTTTACCCTCGATTGCCGTGCCGATGCACCCCCAGGTGACGCCACGCGCGTGGGCGTGAGTTATCTCGGCCTGTCGCAGGATGTGAAACCCGGTGATCGGTTGCTGCTGGACGACGGCTTGATCGAACTGGAAGTGCGCGAGATAGAAGGCGCGCAAATCATTTGCAAGGTCGTGGTCGGCGGCAAGTTGTCCGACCGCAAGGGACTCAACCGCAAGGGTGGCGGCCTGTCGCTGAACGCGCTGTCGGACAAGGATCGCGCCGACATCAAGCTGGCGGCGCAACTTCGCGCCGACTTCCTCGCGGTGTCATTCGTGCGCTGCGCCGCCGACATCGAGGAAGCGCGCAAATTGCTGCGCGACGCCGGCGGCAATGCCTGGCTGGTCGCCAAGATCGAGCGCGCCGAAGCGATCGAGAAGCTGGAAGAAATCATCGATGCGTCCGATGCGGTGATGGTCGCGCGCGGCGACTTGGGCGTCGAAATCGGCGACGCCGAATTGCCCGGCCTGCAGAAGAAGATCATCCGCGAATCGCTGGCGCGCAACCGCGCGGTAATCACCGCGACGCAGATGCTGCAATCGATGGTGGAATCACCCATTCCGACCCGCGCCGAAGTGCTGGACGTTGCCAATGCGGTGCTGGACGGCACCGACGCGGTGATGCTGTCGGCGGAATCCGCCGCAGGAAAACACCCTGACCTCGCCGTCGCCGCGATGAACCGCATCTGTTTCGGCGCCGAACGCCAGTTCGAACCGACCGAAGACATCTCCGCCCTCACCCACCGGCTCGACCGCACCGACCAGGCCATTGCCATGGCCGCAATGTTCCTGGCCACGCAGATGCCGATACGCGCCATCGTTGCGCTGACCGAGTCGGGTACTACCGCGCAATGGCTATCCCGCTACCGCTCGGCGGTGCCGATCTATGCGCTGACGCCGAGTGCGGAAGCGCGCCGCCGCATGCTGCTGCTGCGCGACGTCAGGCCGATCCCGTTCGCCGGCCACGACACCTATCCCGCTTTGGTGGTGCGCGAAGCCGTGCGGCAATTGTTCCAGCGCGGCGACCTTGTCGAAGGCGACCGCGTACTGCTGACCCACGGCGACCACACCGGCCGCGGCGGCGGCACCAACACACTCAAATTGTTGAGCGTGGGCGCGGACGGGATTGCCGAAAGCTTGCGGGATTTGTGATGAGTAATGCGAAAAGCCATCCCCCTCAATCCCCCTTCGCGAACGAAGGGGGAGGAAAAGCGCGAATGCTCCGCGAGATTTTCACCCTCTTCGGAACGACAGGGCCGAGCGAAGTGAAGGCGCGCGCAGCGCGGACGCCGAAGGCGCGTGGGGATGCCGGACGCATCGCCGGGCTGGCGCTCGCGTTGATCACGGTTTCGGCTACGGCTGCCGTCGGTCCCAACATCCAGGCCGTCCAGCCGGATCGCCTGAACGACTACTGGGTCATGACCAACACGTCACTCAACGTGGACGTGCCCAACAGCGGCGTGAACCTCAGCAAGCCCACTTGCTCGGCGGTCACCTACATGATCGGCTCGGACGGCGTGACCCGCGACATCGTGGTGCGGAACACCATCCCGGCAGGCGATCTGAAGACGGTCGCGGCCAGCGCGGTCAAGGACATGCACTACGTGCCGGGCGCGAACAATGCCGCGCGTTCGCCGGTGTTCACCTACATCGTCATTCCGTTCAACCTGCCGGCCGACCCGGCCGCGCGCAAGAAGATCACGGATGCGTGCGTGCTCAAGGATTTCCCGAACGGTTATCGGTAATCGACCCCTCTCCTGCTGGGAGATGGTGCCCCGAGGGGGCGGGGGAGGGGGCGGGTGAGGGTACGGATCACGCGAGAAGCAACCTCAGGCAACACTGTAATTCAAATCGTTTCCGGACCCTCATCCGGCGCTTCGCGCCACCTTACTCCCGGCGGGAGAAGGAAGGCAAAAACCCTCGCGTTCGCCTATACTTGGCGGTCCATCGACAGCAGCGGAACACCGTCATGAGCATCGATCAAATGGAAGCCGTCGCGCAGGCCATGGTTGCGCCCGGCAAGGGCATCATCGCGATCGACGAATCCTCGGGCACCATCAAGAAGCGCTTCGACGCGGTCGGCGTACCGGACTCGGAAGAAAACCGCCGCGCCTACCGCGAAATGCTGCTGACATCACCGGGCCTTGCCCAGCACATCTCGGGCGCGATCCTGTATGACGAAACCATCCGCCAGTCCACCAAGGCGGGCGTGCCGTTCACCAAGGTGATGAAGGACGCCGGCATCATTCCGGGGATCAAGGTGGACATGGGCGCCAAGCCGCTGGCCGGTTTCCCGGGCGAACTGGTCACCGAAGGCCTCGACGGCCTGCGCGAGCGCCTTGCCGAATACGTGAAGCTGGGCGCCGAGTTCGCCAAGTGGCGCGCGGTGATCACGATCGGCGAGGACATGCCGAGTTCCACCTGCATCGACGCCAACACCCACGCGCTGGCGCGCTATGCCACGCTGTGCCAGGAAGCCGGCATCGTGCCGATGGTCGAACCCGAAGTGCTGATGGACGGCGACCACGACATCGAAACCTGCTACGAAGTCACCGAAGCCACCCTGCGCTCACTGTTCTCGGCGCTGTACGAACACAACGTGATGCTGGAAGGCACCATCCTGAAAGCCAGCATGGTCGTGTCGGGCAAGGATTGCGCGGAACAGGCCGACATCGAGGAGGTCGCCGAATCGACCATCCTGTGCCTGAAGTCCGCGGTGCCGGCGGTGCTGCCGGGCATCGTGTTCCTGTCGGGTGGCCAGAGCGACGAAGACGCCACCGCGCACCTTAATGCGATGAACCGCCTCGGCCCGCATCCGTGGCCGCTGTCGTTCTCCTACGGCCGCGCGATGCAACAAGCCGCGCTGCACCTGTGGGCCCAGGACCTGACCGGCAACTTCGCCGCCGCACAGAAGATCGTGGTCGAGCGCGCGCGCGACAACGGCTTGGCCGCGTTGGGGCAATGGAAGAAAGCGGCGTGACGCCGCGCTCTCTGCGGTAGGGCGGGAGAAGCCGCGCAGCGGCGCATCCCGCCATCGCCAAAGGCGGGTTGCCACCCGCCCTACATAAAACCGCCGGCGCAAGCCGGCGGTATCATTTGGGACGTTGCATCCGGCAACCATTCTCTCTATCTTGATAGAGAGATATAAGGATGCGGCAAACGATGATCCCGATTTCCCTCGAATTCTTTCCGCCCAAGACCGACGAGCAGCGCGCGCAGCTCGAGCGCGCGTTGCCGAAACTGAAGGCGCTGGCGCCGGAGTTCGTCAGCGTGACGTTCGGCGCGGGTGGCTCGACGCTGACTCATACACCGCGCACGGTGCGACACCTGCGCGAAACCCATGCTCTTGAAGTGGCACCCCACGTGTCGTGCATGGGCGGTTCGCGCGAGGAAATCGGCGCGTTGCTGGCGGACTACCGCGAACTCGGCTGCAAGCGCATCGTCGCGTTGCGCGGCGACTTGCCCTCGGGCATGGCCTCGCCAGGCGACTTTCGCTACGCCTCGGAGCTGGTCGATTTCATTCGCCGCGAGCACGACGGCTGGTTCCACATCGAGGTCGCGTGCTATCCGGAATGCCATCCGCAGTCGGATCATGCGCAGGCCGACCTCAAACATTTCAAGGCCAAGGTGGAGGCCGGCGCGAACGGCGCGATCACGCAATACTTCTTCAATGCCGACGCGTATTTCCGCTTCGTGGATGACGCGCGCGCGGCCGGTGTCACGATTCCGATCGTGCCGGGCGTGATGCCGATCGTGAACTTCACACAACTGCGACGCTTCTCGGAAATGTGCGGCGCGGAAATCCCGCGCTGGATCGGCAAGCGCATGATCGCCTACGGCGACGACGCCGACGCGGTGCGCGAATTCGGCGCCGACGTGGTCGCGGCCATGTGCCAGCGGCTGCTGGACGGCGGCGCGCCCGGGCTGCACGTTTACACGCTGAACCGCGCGCGTGCCACGACGGCGGCCCTTGAACGCATCGATCACCTGGCAGACGGCTAGACTTTCCGGTCATGCCGCCATGGATGACCCGCACGTTGTGCCTGTTCGCGCTGCTCGCCTGCGCACCATTGGCGCACGCGCAGACCGCCCAACCGGTTTACCGTTGCATCGGCGCGCACGGCGAACCGGTTTTTTCCGGCCAACCCTGCGGAACACCCGCGCCGACGCCGGGAACGAGCACGCCCGTCCAGGGCAGTGGTTTCAGCGCGGTATGCGCGGCATCGCCGGAAGCGCTGCGACAAGCCATCGCCGGTGCATTCGCGGCCGGCGATGTCAACCAGCTTGCAGGACTGATCCTCTGGCACGGGATGGATCAAGGCTCCGCACGCAGCACCTTGCGTTCGCTGGCGGCATGGTTGAAGCAACCGTTGACCGGCATCGCCTTCACGCACGCGGCCGGGCCACCATCCACGGACACCGACACCGGGCCACTGCCTGCCACCACCAGTAGCGAGCCCGCCCGCGCATCCAGCATTGCGGCGTTGCCTCCGACCGGCTTTGATGTTTCCACCGGCGGCGTCGATGGCACCACCCGCGATTTCGGCGTCGTCGAATCCGGCGGCTGCTGGTGGCTGACGTTCTAGTGTGGCGTTCCGAAGTAACCCGGTCATTCCGGACAAGCCCACGAAAGTGGGCACGATCCGGAATCCAGTTTTCGATCCGTTGCGATTGGGCACAGGGATTCCGGATTCCCGCGCCGGTGCAACTGGCACGAACCCCGGAATGACGACGTAAAACTTATTGCGGAATGCGGCACGCTGCGTGCTAGCATCCCGCTTCGATATGGCGCGTTCGTCGCCATCCAAGAAACACCATGCACAAACTTCTTTGCGCGTTCGCCCTCAGCCTTTTCGCGGTGAGCGCTTGCTCCTCTTCACGGCAGCCCACCGCTGCGAATGCAGTCGCGACGCCTGCACCCGGCGGCGCCATTACTCCGGCGGTGCGCAGCACCATTGCCGCGGCGGTCGCCGAGATGGCGCCCGGCGCACGCGTGCAGGCGATCACGCCCACGCCGATTGCCGGGCTGTACCAAACGATCGCGAACGGCCAGGTTCTGTACCTGACCGGCGATGGCCGCTACGTCATCCAGGGCGACGCGTTCGACATCAAGACCCGTACGCCACTCAATGCCGTGACGATGAACCGCTTGCGTCGCGATGCGATCGCGAAACTGCAACCCGCCCGGATGATCCGCTACGCACCGGCCAACCCGAAGTACACGGTGACTGTGTTCACCGATGTCGATTGTCCCTACTGCCGCGCGTTCCATGCCAACATCGCCGAGATCAACAAGCTCGGCATCGCGGTCGATTACCTGTTCTGGCCGCGCACCGGCCTCGGCACGCCCTCGGCACAGAAGGCCGTGGACGTATGGTGTGCTTCGAATCGCCAGACGGCGCTGACACACGCCTTCGAAGGGCAGCTACCGCGCAGCGCAAGCTGCCAGTCGCCCGTCGTGCATGATTTCAACCTCGGCGTGGATCTCGGCGTCGATGGCACGCCCACCGTCATCGCCGACAATGGCGTGGTGCTCGGCGGCTATGTCGATCCGCAGGAACTGCTGCGGCGCCTGCAGACCGTGCATGCCACGCCCGCCGTCCAACGGTCGCCCTGACCGAAGCGGCTGTCGCGAAAAGCCGGTCCACGGAAGTTCCGGGTATCGTCAACGTGTGCCGATGGACACGTCGGCCGGGCGGCGCAAGCCAAGCCATCCCCCTCTCGCGCTGCGCGCGCGTTCGCTTACTCGCGCCATCCTTGGCGCTCGCCCTTCGGGCCGGCTGACGCCGTTCACGGCCGATCCAGTCGGCCGTAGTCGCTCCGCCCTTCGCAAGCGAAGGGGGAAGACAAGCGGAAGCGTCGTGCCCGTCCACCCCCTTCCAGCGGAAGGGGGTCGCGCCGCAGGCGCGGGGGAATGCCGTCCACATCGGGCACCTGCGCAAAAAGCCGTTTTGACTGAGATACCTGGCTCCTGCGGACTGCGCACAGGCAGCGATCAGCGACGATCGCATCTATAATGGCTGGCTCCCTCCGGCCGTGGTCCCCAACGCCATGATCGTCCTCGACGGGCGCAGCGCCCTGTCGGATTTTCGTCTCGACCGGCTCAACCAGCGTCTCGGCGCAATCGCCAAAGGCATCCGTGTACGCGGCGCGCGCCACGTGTATTTCGTCGCCGCGGAATCGCCGCTGGCGCCAACGCTGCACAAACGCCTCGCCGAAGTCCTCGACGCCACCGAAGCGCCGCCCGCGAACGCATCGCTGTGGGTGGTACCGCGGCTGGGCACGTTGTCGCCGTGGTCGTCGAAGGCCACCGACATCATGCATCACGTGGGCATCCATGTTTCGCGCGTCGAACGCGGCACGGCGTTCCTGATCGACAAGCTGCCCGATCCTGCGGATCCCGCATTTGCGGCGGTCGCCAGCGCATTGCACGACCCGATGACGCAATCGGTGCTGCTGAAGCTGGCGGACGCGCAGCAGATATTCCTGCGCGGCGAATCCGCGCCGCTGGAAGCGGTTGCGCTCGGCAATGATGCGCGCGCCGCCCTGCAAGGCGCGAACGGCGCGCTGGGTTTGGCGCTGGCCACGGACGAAATCGATTACCTCGCGGACAACTACGCGAAGCTCGGCCGCGACCCGACCGATGCCGAGCTGGTGATGTTTGCGCAGGCGAACTCCGAGCACTGCCGGCACAAGGTCTTCAACGCCGACTTCACGGTGGATGGCCAAGCGCAGGATGCCACGCTGTTCGGGATGATCCGTCACACCGACAAGGTGTCGCCCGCGCATACGTTGTCGGCATACAGCGACAACGCGGCAGTGATCGAGGGTTCGGAAGGCGCACGTTTCTTTGCCGACGCCGACGGCACATGGCGCGCGCACGTCGAACCGATTCCCTACGCGATCAAGGTGGAAACGCACAACCATCCGACCGCGATTTCGCCATGGCCTGGCGCAGCCACCGGTTCCGGCGGCGAAATCCGCGACGAAGGCGCGGTCGGGCGCGGCGGCAAGCCCAAGGCGGGCCTGGTCGGTTTCTCCGTGTCGCACCTGCGCATCCCGAACCTGCCGCGGCCGTGGGAATCGGAGCGTCCGCTGCCGCCGCGCGTCGCCAGTGCATTCGACATCATGCGCGACGGTCCGTTGGGCGCGGCCGGGTTCAACAATGAATTCGGACGGCCGTGCCTGGCCGGTTACTTCCGCACGTTCGAACTGGAAACCGCCAGGCCGGGCATGCGCCACGGTTACGACAAGCCGATCATGCTGGCCGGCGGCGTTGCCAACGTTCGTCCGATGCTGGTGAAGAAAAACAAACTTGAACCCGGCGATGCGGTGATCGTGCTCGGCGGCCCGGCGATGCTGATCGGCCTCGGCGGCGGTGCTGCCTCGTCGATGGCGGCCGGCGCATCCAGCGAAGCCCTCGACTTCGCCTCGGTGCAGCGCGACAACCCGGAAATGCAGCGGCGCTGCCAGGAAGTCATCGACACGTGTTGCGCGGCGGGTGACGCCAGCCCGATTGTCGCGATCCACGACGTCGGCGCGGGTGGCTTGTCGAATGCGATCCCGGAACTGCTGCACGATTCAGGCGTCGGTGGCGAGATCGACCTCGATGCCGTGCCGCTGGACGATCCGCAACTCTCGCCGATGCAGATCTGGTGCAACGAATCGCAGGAACGCTACGTGCTTGGCGTAAAACCCGCGGACCTCGACGCGTTCCGCGCGATCTGCGAACGCGAGCGCTGTCCTTTCGGGGTGGTCGGCACCGCGACCGAGGAACAACGCCTGCAGGTGCGCTCGAAGCGCGACCCGCGCGTCATCGACATGGAACTCGCGACCCTGCTCGGCAAACCGCCGCGCATGCAGCGCGACGCCATTCGCGTCAGACCGCAGCTCGACATCATCCCCGACCTCACCGGCATCGGCCTCGACGAGGCCATCGAGCGCGTGCTGCGCATGCCCGCCGTCGCGGGCAAGGCGTTCCTGATCCACATCGGCGATCGCAGCGTCGGCGGCCTGTGCGCGCGCGACCAACTGGTCGGCCCGTGGCAGGTGCCGGTCGCGGACTGCGCATTGACACTGGCCGATTTCGAAGGTTACGCCGGCGAAGCGATGGCGATGGGCGAACGCGCGCCCATCGCGGTGCTGGATGGCGCGGCCTCCGCGCGCATGGCGCTGGGTGAAGCCATCACCAACCTGATCGCGGCGCCGGTCGCGGGCCTCGACGAAATACGCCTGTCCGCAAACTGGATGGCCGCGATCGGCCACGCGGGCGAGGACGCCGCGCTGTTCGACGCCGTGCAGGCGGTCTCGCTGCAACTGTGCCCCGCGCTCGGCATTTCGATTCCGGTCGGCAAGGATTCGTTGTCGATGCGCACGCTGTGGCGCGACGGCGACCGCGAGCAGCGCACCATCGCGCCGGTATCGTTGATCGTCAGCGCGTTCGCGCGCGTCGGTGACGTGCGCAATGCGTTGACGCCGCAGCTCCGCATGGACGCGGACGACACCGAACTGTGGCTCATCGATCTGGGTGCCGGCCGGGACCGCCTCGGTGGCTCGGTGCTGACGCAGGCCTACGAGCGCGGCGGCGGCGTGCCGCCCGATTTCGAAAATCCCGAGCGCCTGCGCAGCCTGTTCGACACCATCCGCGCTGCGCGCGAAAAGAACCTGCTGCTCGCCTACCACGACCGCTCCGACGGCGGCGTGATCGTGACGCTGCTGGAAATGGCGTTCGCTGGTCACTGCGGACTCGAAGTGTTTCTCGATGGCTGGGCCGACAGCACGTTGCGCGCGCTGTTCAACGAAGAGCTCGGCGCGGTGGTGCAGGTGCGCGTGGACGACCACGGCGCATTTGCTGCCATCGCCGAAGCGCACGGCCTGGCGGCGATGACTCGCGTGATCGCGCGCCCGAAGGCCAAGCTTGGCATCAAGCTGTACGGCGGCGATGAAACCGTTGCCAAGTGGAACTGGCAGAAGCTGATCGGCGCATGGCACGAAACCAGCCATGCGATGCAGCGCCTGCGCGACAATCCGGCCAGCGCCGACGCCGAACGCGACTGGCGTTGCGACGACAACGATCCGGGCGTGAACGCCAGGCTGACGTTCGATCCCGCCGAAGACATCGCCGCGCCCTACATTGCGAAGGGCGCGCGACCACGCGTCGCGGTGCTGCGCGAGCAAGGCGTCAACGGTCAGGTGGAAATGGCCGCCGCGTTCACGCGCGCCGGCTTCGACGCGATCGACGTGCACATGAGCGACCTTGTCGCCGGCCGCCACAAACTCGGGGAGTTCTCGGGCTTCGCCGCGTGTGGCGGATTCTCCTATGGCGACGTGCTGGGCGCGGGCCGCGGCTGGGCCGCATCGATCCTGTACCACGACGACCTGCGCGAACAATTCGCGGCATTCTTCGCGGATCCGTCGAAGTTCGCGGTCGGCATGTGCAACGGCTGCCAGATGCTGGCACAGCTCAAGTCCATCATCCCGGGTGCCGCGCACTGGCCCGCGTTCCAGCGCAATGCCTCGGAACAATACGAAGCGCGGCTGGTGACACTGGAAGTGCTGGATGCGGGCTCGATCATGTTCCGCGGCATGGCCGGTTCGCGCATTCCCGTCGTCACCGCGCACGGCGAAGGTCGGGCGGTGTTCGCGGAAGGCAGCAAGTCCGGCAAGGCCACCGCCTGCGTCCGCTTCGTCGACAACCGTGGCAAACCGACCGAAACGTTCCCGTACAACCCCAACGGTTCGCCCGAGGGAGTAGCGGGTTTCACCGCCGCATCCGGCCGCGTCACCATCCTGATGCCGCACCCCGAACGCGTGTTCCGCACCGCGCAGATGAGCTGGCACCCGCGCGAATGGGAAGAGGATTCACCCTGGATGCGGAT
>Ga0207652_10004024_pt1 | contig 12004 bp, 11 predicted proteins | sample KBSC63BmetaG_FD_184334 | JGI IMG/M metagenome (GOLD analysis project Ga0207652, IMG submission 184334) | Corn rhizosphere microbial communities from Kellogg Biological Station, Michigan, USA - KBS C6-3B metaG (SPAdes) (version 2) | ecosystem: Host-associated > Plants > Roots > Rhizosphere ... | reverse complement strand
CTAATGGCATTCCGGGGCGCGCCCTTTTTGCGATCGGGATCTCTTACCCAAAGGCACGAGCTGTCCGCGTAGCTGCTGAAAAGCTTGCAGCTGCCCGCTTCAGTATTGTTAGGTGCTCCCGGAGCGATCGGCTCCATCCGCCGAGAAATAGCTCTCGGCTCTCAGCTACCCGCTGACCGCTCCCCGCCCCCAGCTCCCAGTCCAGAGTCCTAGTGTTCATCGATAGGGTAGTAATCAAAGTAGAAGGCGGCACCGGCGGCTCCGGCTGCACCTCCTTCCGCCGGGAATGGCGCACCCCGATGGGCGGGCCCGACGGCGGCGACGGTGGCCGCGGCGGCAGCGTCATCGTCCGCGGCGACTCAAACCTCGCCACCCTCCTCGACTACACCTACCGCGACCGCTGGATCGCCGGTCGCGGCGAGCACGGCATGGGCGCCAACAAGAGCGGCCGGGCCGGCGACGACGTCATTATGCCTGTGCCGCCGGGAACGATCCTCCGCGACATGGACACCGGCGAGATCGTCGTCGAGATCCTCGACGACGGTCAGGAATTCGTCATCGCGCCTGGCGGCCGGGGCGGGAAGGGCAACGCGTTCTTTGCCACCGCCACCCACCAGTCGCCGCGCGAGTGGCAGCCGGGGGAGGAAGGGATTGTCAGAACCCTCGAGATGGAGCTCAAGCTCATCGCCGACGTCGGCCTTGTCGGCCAGCCCAACGCCGGCAAGTCGACGCTCCTCTCCGTGATATCGGCCGCCCGACCCAAGATCGCCGAGTATCCCTTCACCACCCTCCAACCCAACCTTGGCGTCGTCCAGCTTTCCGACCATCGAACCTTCGTCGTTGCCGACATCCCGGGCATCATCGAGGGTGCCCATGAAGGAAAAGGCCTGGGCCTCCAGTTTCTCCGTCACATCGAGCGGACCCGCATCCTCGCCTTTCTGATTCCCATCGACGCGATGGATTGGCAGGCAGAATACGATCAGCTGCGACGGGAGATCGCTGAGTATTCCCCTGACCTGGCCGCGAAGCCCCACTGCGTCGTATTCACCAAGATGGACTTGCTGGGTGAGGAGTACGCGCCCCCGATCCAGGCGCCGGGCGCCTTCGGGCTCTTCGCCATCAGCGCTGCCGCGCGCGAAGGTCTGGACGCCCTCACCGCCGCATGGTGGACAGAGCTTCTCCGATTAAAGCAATCTGTGAAGCCGGAAGACGCAACCGTAAGCCTGCCCTGAGCTTGGCAAAATCAGTTGCCGTCGGTGCTGAAGCCCTTGCCGCAGCCCCCATTGCTCCGTCTTCAAGTGGGCAGCGCCGAGTGGAGCGGTGGACCAGGGACTCCGTTGAGTATCCTTCCGAGCTCATCGATCTCGCTCAGCCGCCGGCCGAATTGTTCGTACTCGGCCGAGCCTCGGCGTTGGCGAAACCACGCGTAGCCATCGTCGGAACCCGGAACTCGACGGTCTATGGCGAGCGGGTGACCCGCACCCTGACTCGGGCTCTCACCCGCGGTGGAGCATCGATCGTAAGTGGGATGGCGCGTGGGATCGACGCGACCGCCCATCGCACCGCCCTCGAGTGTGGCGGCAACACCGTCGCCGTATTGGGGACGGGTGTCGACGTGCCTTACCCAGTCGGACACCGCGTGCTCCACCAGACCATCGCCGACCAGGGACTCGTCGTCGCCGAGAATCCTCCCGGAACCAAAGCCCGGAAGGGTGCCTTTCCGCGGCGGAACCGGATCATCGCCGCTCTCGCCCCGGTCACCATCGTCGTCGAGGCCGGCTTTCGGAGCGGTGCCCTGAACACCGCCGGCCAGGCGCTCGAGCTTGGTCGGACGGTCGCCGCCGTCCCCGGTCCGATCGACTCGGACCAGAGCCGCGGGTCGAACCAGCTCCTTCGCGACGGCGCAGTATTGATCGCGGCTCCCGAGGATGCTCTCACCCTCCTCGGCCTCATGGCGTCCCCCGAGCCGCCCCCTCCGCTACTGCCCGATTCCGAGCAGAAGGTCTGGGACGCCACGTCATCGTCCTACCTGGCGACCGACTCCCTTCCGGCGATTACCGCCCTCTCCATGGCCGAATGCCTGGCCGCCATCACCTCGCTCGAGATCCTCGGCCTCGTCGAGTGTTCGCTCGCTGGTGAAGTTCGGCGGAGGTAAAGCTTCCGGGTACGGTTTCTGGCGCATCGACTGGCAGCGTTTCCTTCAGATGCAAAGCACGACAGACTGAAACACTCCCGACTGTCCACGTCTCCCTTCTGCCGACTTTTGGAATAGGGGTGGCAGTCGAGGCGCACAGCTCTCGGAACCCTGAGGCGTATATTCAAGGGTGCCGACCCGCCATCTCTACATCCACGTGCCGTTCTGTGCGCGGCGCTGCTCGTACTGCGATTTCTCGATCGCAGTGCGCTCTACCGCGCCGGTCGACGAGTACCTGACCGCGCTCAAGGCAGAGCTTGATTCGGTCGCCCGCGAGATCGACGGCCGGACCCTCGAGACAGTGTACTTTGGCGGCGGCACTCCGTCCCGGCTCGGCGCGGCCGGGATCCGCGAGGCACTCGCAGCAGTGCGCGATCACGCGTCCATCGCGGGGGACGCGGAGATAACCCTCGAGGCGAACCCTGACGACATCGCCGACATCTCCGCCTCCCGCTTCCATGCCGCCGGCATCAACCGCGTCTCGCTCGGCGCGCAAAGCTTCGATGATTCGGCGCTGAAATGGATGCACCGGACCCACGACTCCACCCAGATCGGCGAGGCCGTGCAGAGCCTTCGTCGGGGTGGAATCGAGAACATCTCCCTCGATTTGATCTTTTCGCTCCCGCCCCAGATCGGTAGGTCGTGGGAATACGACATGGCGCGCACCCTCGACCTGGAGCCGACCCATGTATCACTCTACGGTTTGACCGTCGAACCAAAGACGCCGATTTACCGCTGGGCCAGTCGCGGGGTAATCGTCCAGGGGACCGAAGAGACTTACGAGCGGGAATTCCTCGCCGCGCACGACATGATGACCGCGGCCGGCTTCGATCACTATGAAGTCTCGAACTTCGCGCGGCCCGGTTTGAGCTCGCGTCACAATTCCGCCTATTGGACCGCCGAACCCTACGTCGGCATCGGCCCATCCGCGCATTCCTTCGATGGCAGCACTCGCCGCTGGAACGTCCCAGCCTACTCGGCGTGGATTCGATGTCTCGGGTCGGGTGGAAGCGTGATAGAGGGCGCGGAATCGCTCAGCGAGGAAAACCGCAGATTCGAGGAGGTTTATCTCGGCCTGAGGACGCGTCACGGGTTGGCGATCGCGACCGATGAGATGAATCGGATCAGGACCTGGGAATTAGCCGGCTGGGCAGTGGTCGATGACCCGCTGGAAAGTCCGAGAGTTCGCCTGACGCCAACCGGCTGGCTGCGGCTGGACAGTTTGGCGGCGGATCTGGCGGCGCGAAGGACCGAGGCCGCCACCGCCGCGTAGGCGCAACTTGTAGTCATTGCTATATTTGGGAGTATGGCACTACCGGGATTGAGTGAGCGGGAACGGCGGGTTTTAGAAGCCGTAATTCAGACGTACGTCGAGACGGCTCAGCCGGCCGGCTCGCGGAGCCTTGCCCACAAGTTCGGGCTCGGTGTCTCTCCCGCCACCATCCGCAACACCATGAGCGACCTCGAGGAGAAGGGCTACCTCTACCATCCGCACGCGTCGGCTGGTCGGGTACCCACCGACGTCGCGTATCGGGTGTACGTGGACTCTCTGATTCCCATCCGGCCTCCGGGAGCGACCGAGCGGCGCCGGCTCACCGCGCAGATTACGACTGGCGGCTCGGCAGTCGAAGCCATTTTGCGGCGCGCCGCCCAGAGTCTCGGCGTCATTACCCAGGAGCTGGGAATCGCTCTGGGCCCGAGTCTGGAAAACGCGACCCTCGAGCAGGTCGAGCTGATCAAGCTCTCGTCCGAGCGGCTGCTCGTAGCGCTGACTCTCTCGGCCGGCGCGCTTCGCACGATTTTCGTCGATGTGCGTGGCGAGATTGCCGACGCGGCGATCGCCGAGGTCACCCGCGTTCTCAATGAGCGGCTCGCGGGGCTGAGCATGCGCCAGATCAGGGCGTCGCTCGGCGATCGCCTGCGTGACGTCGGTCCAACAAGGGAAGCGTCCGATCTGCTGAACGTCTTCATCGAGGAGGGCGATCAGCTCTTCGACAGCGCGTTGGAGTCGGATGATTCCGTGCTGCTCGGCCAGGCCTCCGTGCTAGCGGAGCAGCCTGAGTTTGCCAACGTCGACAACATGCGGAAGCTCGTGGCGCTGACTGAGACGCGCGAGAAACTCGGCGAGCTTCTGCGTCGTCGTAGCGGAACGAACGGAGTGTCGATTTCGATCGGCAACGAACACAACGATCCCAAGCTGGCGAACTTCACCCTGGTGACGGCATCGTATCACGCCGGTCCCCTCACCGGAGTGATCGGCGTCATCGGGCCGACGCGCATGCCCTACGACAAAGTCATCTCGCTCGTCACCCACACGTCCGAGCTGGTGACGGATCTACTGAAGGAGAATTCGAGAGTTCATGGCTGATTTTTACCAAACACTCGGCGTCGCGCGCAGCGCCAGCGATGCGGAGATCAAGACCGCGTATCGCAAGCTGGCGATGACGTACCATCCCGACCGCAACAACGGGTCGAAGGACGCCGAGGAGAAGTTCAAGGAGATCACGGAGGCGTACGACGTTCTGCGTGACCCGGACAAGCGCTCGATGTACGATCGCTACGGCGAGGCGGGACTCCGCGGCGGCGCCGGTTTCCATCACGTCGATCTGAGCGAGGCGCTCAGCATCTTCATGCGCGATCTCGGGGGACTCGGCGGCTTCGGCGATCTCTTCGGCGGCGGGATGTCGCGCGGCAGCGGACCGCGCACCGGGTCCGACATCAAGATTGCGATGCCGATGACCTTGCTCGAGGTTGCGACGGGCGCCGAGAAGAAGGTGACGGTGCGCTTGCTCGAGCCGTGCGATCGCTGCGACGGCAGGGGTGCGGAGCCCGGCTCTTCTCCCGTCACATGCAACACCTGCCGAGGCAGCGGCGAGGTCCGTCGCGCCCAGCGCTCATTTTTCGGACAAGTAGTGAGCGTCGCGCCATGTCCGACTTGCTCGGGCGAAGGCACCGTAATCTCCTCGCCGTGCAAGAAGTGCAGGGGGGAGGGACGGGTGCGGGGCGAGAAGGAGATTCTCGTTCGCATTCCCGCCGGCGTTGCGACCGGCCAGTACATGACGATGCGCGGCGTCGGCAACGTCGGCCCTCGTGGCGGACCGCGCGGTGACATTCTCGTCGTGTTCGAGGTGGAGGAGGACTCCCGCTTCGAGCGCGACGGCGAGGATCTCTACACCGAGGTTCTGGTCACCTACGCGCAGCTCACCCTCGGCTCGAATGTCGAGGTGCCAATGGTGACGGGCACCGTCAGTCTGCAGGTTCCAGCCGGCACGCAGAGCGGACAGGTCTTCAATCTCCGCGGTCGCGGACTGCCGAGGATCAATTCAAACTCCGCCGGCGACCTTCACGTTCGGCTCCAGATGTGGACGCCCGACAATCTGAGTGAGGAAGAGCTCGGACTGATTAACCGACTCGGCGAGCTCCAGAAAGTCCCGCCGGCCCGACCCAAGGGACTCTGGTCCAAGCTCAAGGAATCACTGGGCGCGTGACCGTATCTCCGCGGCCCGAACCCATTCGTCGCGTTCGCGCGTGACCTGGATAGCGCTGCGAATCACTCCGGAATCGAACCGTGACGGAGTGATCGCCGCGCTTTTCGCCTCGGGGTCGCAGGGAGTTCAGGAAGACGGCGCCGCTGTTCTCACGCACTTTCCGGCCGACTCTTCTTTCGCCGACATTCGCGCCGCGGTGATGGACGCCGACCCCCGCGCCGAAATCTCCGTCAGCGAAACTCCCGACACCGACTACTCGCAGTGGCGCGCGTCGGTATCGGCGCACGTCGTCGGCAATCTCGTCGTAGCTCCGCCTTGGCTCGCCGCCGAGCATGATTCGCGGCGCACCATCATCGTCGATCCGGCGATGGCATTCGGCACCGGTGAACACCCGACGACACGTGGCGCGATGCGGCTGATGCACGGAGTCATTCGCGCCGGCGACGTCGTTGCCGACCTCGGCGCGGGCAGCGCCGTCCTGTCCATTGCGGCGATCAAGCTCGGTGCGGCGCGCGCCATCGCGGTGGAGATCGATCACGATTCAATTGGGAACGCCGAGGAGAACGTGCGCGTCAATGGCGTCAGCGATCGCGTGGATGTAATCGAGGGTGATGCGATGACTTTGCTGCCATTGCTCGCTCCGGTACGCGTTGTGATCGCCAACATCATCAGCTCGGTCATCCTGCCGCTGGCGCCGCTGATCAAGCGCGCGCTCTCGGCGGAAGGGCAGGCGATCATCTCCGGCATTCTGATCGATGAGCGCGCCGACGTGTTGAAGGCACTGGAGGGCGACGGATGGAAGGTTCAACGCGAGGATACGGAGGACGCCTGGTGGAGTGCGCAGATCGCGCCCCGGTAGCGACGTTCTTCGCCGCGGAGGAGCTTGCGGTCGGCACGCCGGTGACGCTGTCGGAGGAGGCGGCGCACCACATTCGGGTTGCACGCGTCGGGATCGGTGAGTGCGTTGCGCTCCGCGACGGCGCCGGCAGAGCGGCGGTCGGCGTTCTGGTAAAAGCTTCGAGAAGCTCGGCGTTGGTCGATGTCAGCGAGATCAGCGAGATACCGCGGCCTGTCCCCCTGCATCTCCTCGCGCCCGTCGCCGACCGCGAGCGAATGCTCTGGCTGGCGGAGAAATCCACGGAGCTTGGGGTGACGAGCTGGAGACCCGTGCTATGGCGTCGATCGAAGTCCGTAACGCCGCGCGGTGAGGGGCCGACGTTTCAGAACAAGGTCCGCGCGCGGATGATCTCGGCACTGGAGCAGAGCGGCGGTGGCTGGCTGCCCGCCATTTTTCCGGAAGCGAACGTCGAGCGCGCGATTGCCGCCGCCCCGCTCGGAACCCGACTCTTGCTGGCGCAGGATGGCGAGGCGATCGCGGGTGTCCCAATGCGTCCACCGGTGACCCTTGCGCTGGGACCCGAAGGCGGGATGGAGGACGCCGAGCGCGACCAGTTCCTTGGTGCCGCGTTTCTCCCTGTGAAGCTGGCGGCGACCACGCTACGTTTTGAGACTGCCGGCGTAGCAGCGGTGGCGATCGTCGCCGCGAGTCAGGCACTCTCGAGGCAGTCGAATGGCTGAAGCCTGCATTTTCTGTCGGATCGCCCGCGGTGAAGTGCCCGCGCAGATGCTCGTCAACAACAAGGAGATCGCGGCCTTTCGCGACGTGAACCCTCAGGCGCCGGTTCACATTCTGATCATTCCAAAAAAACACATCGCATCGCTCGATGACGCCGCCGATTTCGAGGTGCTCGGGCGGATGATGTCCCTGGCCGCGGCACTGGCGCGGCAGGAAAAAATCGCGAAGTCCGGGTATCGGACGGTCATCAACACCGGCCACGACGGGGGCCAGTCGGTCGATCACCTGCACATTCATTTGCTCGGTGGCCGCGCCATGACCTGGCCGCCCGGCTAGGGCTTTCGGCCCGCGCTTCCTTTACATCGCTGTTTGTGGTCGGCGAGGATTCCTCGGAGGCGCTACGCTCGCTCTCGCGGAGCCGCTAACAACGCTCGTTCGCTCCGCTCACTCGCGCGTCTCCTCTGGTCGCTCGCTTTGCAAGCGCCTCCGAGGAACCCTCGCCTCCCTGCACAGATTTGTAACGGCCGGCGCCGAAAGTCCGCCGCGCGGCAGCGCCGGCGCGGAGCGCCGGGCGAATGCGCGAGCTGCTTCTCCCTCTCGAGCGAATCTCGCCCCACCTGTGGCTGACGATACCAGCCGGCGCAAAGGAGCGCGGGCAAAACCGTCCGCCCTGGGCGCGACCGCGATCCACTATCCGCGACCGACTCGGTGGGGAGTCGGAGGAGGTCCTCTTGAGGCGCTTGCAAAGCGAGCGCGTGAAGGAGACCCGCGACCGAGCGGAGCGAGGGAGCGTAGTTAGGGGCTCCGACCAAGCGAGCGTAGCGCCGAAGAGGACCTCCTCCGACGCACCGGCGATGTAGTCGCTGATAGCTCATAGCTCATAACCCGGAAGGCGGCGGTTTTGCTTGACCTATCCCTCTGCGCCGTCTAACTTTATCAGTCTGCACACAAGCCGGCGAAGAGATTCGCCACGAAGGGGGGAAGTAGATTTTGTCGGAAGTCATAATCCATGACGACGAGAACTTTGAGCGCGCGCTAAAACGCTTCAAAAAGAAGTGCGAGAAGGCGGGCATCCTCTCCGATCTCCGCAAACACCGTCATTACGAGAAGCCGAGCGAGCGCAGGAAGCGCAAGCTGAACACGGCAATGCGTAAGAACCGCCGCACCCGCCACGTCTAAGGAATGTCTGAGCTCCTCGCCCGCCTTCAGGGCGATCTGAATTCTGCTCGGAAATCCCAGGACAAGGCCGGCACCCTGCTGCTAAGCACGGTCCTCTCGGAGATCAAGAACAAGAAGATCGAGCTGAGGCGGGATCCAACCGACGCCGACGTGATCGACGTGTTGCGTAAATCAATCAAGCGCCGGCGCGAGTCGATCGAGATGTATACCAAGGGCGGCCGCAGCGATCTCGCCGACAAGGAGTCGGCCGAGGCAGCGGCGCTCGAGAAGTACCTCCCGGCACAGGTCAGTCAGGACGAGCTGCGCGCCGCGGTCAAGGTAGCAATCGCCGGCGGCGCGACACAGATCGGAGCAGTCATGGGAAAAGTTCTTCCCCAGTTCAAAGGTCGGGCGGATGGCAGCACCATCAACGCCATCGCTCGAGAGGAGCTGAGCAAGCAGGGGTGAGAAGCTCGCTCCGCGGAATCACAAAGCCCGGGCTCGCGACATTCCTCGCAAGCTCGGGTTTTGTCGTTCGGGTGTACCACGAAGCATGAATTCGCACGCTCTCGCTGTACTTGAATTTCCACGCACCCTCGCGCTCATCTCTGAGCGCGCGACCTCGGCGCTTGGCGCGGAGCGCGTCCGCGACCTGCGACCAACCTCCGAGCTCGACACCATCGAGCGCGAGCTCGCGCGCGTCGCCGCCGTCCGCTCACTCATTTCGGCGGAAGATCCGTGGCACTTCAACGGTGTGCCTGACGCTCGCGCCGCGCTGACGCGCCTTCGAGTCGAGGGCGCGTCGCTCGGCGCCGCCGATCTTCTCGCCGCCGGTGCATTGCTCCGCGCATCCCGCGTCACCCGCGAGTCGCTACGCGGCGGCGGCGTGTCGCCTCTCGCGACGGCGGTGCTCTCTGCCCAGATAGACCAGCTCATCGTCAATAAAGGCATCGAAGAACCCATCGACAAGGCGATCGACGATGACGCCCAGGTACGTGATGATGCGTCAGGCGCGCTGAAAAAGATCAGGCGCGAGCTCAAGGGATCGCAGGGCGAGCTGATCAGACTGCTCGAAAAAGCGATGGCCCAGCTCGAGCCCCATCAGCGTGTCGCCGACATGTCTGTCACCGTCCGAAACGGCCGGTTCGTGATTCCGGTTCGGCGCGAAGCGCAGAGCGCGGTCGGCGGCATCGTCCACGATGCGTCGCAGACCGGTGGAACCTTGTTCGTCGAGCCGCCTGCGGCTGTCGAAGCTGGCAATCGCATTCGCGAGCTACAGATCGAGGAAGTCGAAGAGATCGATCGCATCCTCCTCGAGCTGACCGAGAAGCTGCGACCACATCGCGATGCTCTCGCCAGCTCGCTCGATGCGTTGATCGTTCTCGACTCGCTCGTTGCGCGCGCGCGGTTCGCCATCGAGTTCCGCTGCGCGCCGATCGAGCTCTCCGACTCGACCGGCGGCTTCAAAATCGCAAACGGTCGCCATCCGCTGCTTACGGCGCAGGGAATCAACGTCGTGCCGTTCGATCTCGAGATGTCGGCGAGCGAGCGGACTCTGCTGATCTCCGGACCGAACACCGGCGGAAAGACGGTCCTCCTCAAAGCGCTCGGACTTTTCTCCGCGCTGGTCCAGTCCGGCATCCCGGCACCAGTCAGCGCCGGCTCGCGCATCGCCATCTACGACGACATCTACGCCGACGTTGGCGACGAGCAGTCCATCCTTGCGAGCCTCTCAACGTTCAGCGCCCACCTGAAGAATCTCGCCGAAGTCCTCAACTCGGCGACGGAGCATTCGCTGGTGCTGATCGACGAGCTCGGCTCCGGCACCGATCCGATCGAAGGTGCCGCGCTCGGCGGGTCGATTCTCGAGGCGCTGACCAGGCGCCACACTCTCACCGTCGCGACGACCCATCTCGGCGCGCTCAAGGAGCTCGCGACCCAGGTCGAGGGCGTCGTCAATGCATCGCTGCAGTTCGATCCGGTCGCACTGGCGCCGACCTACCGCCTCACCAAGGGTGTGCCCGGCCGGTCGTATGGGATCAGCATTGCGCGGCGGTTGAATCTTCCAGCCGAGGTTTTGGCGCGCGCCGAAGAACGGATCCCGATCGACGAGCGCAGAGTGACCGCACTCCTCGCCGAGCTCGAGGCGCGCGAGAAAACCCTTTCGGCGACCGAGCGGGAGACTGGTGAGATCGCCGAAGATGCGAAGGAGAGGGCCCGCCGGGTCGCCGAGCGCGAAGCTTCGGTGCGGGAGCGCGAGCGCGAGCTGGAGCGCAGCTCGCGACGCGAGGCGCGGCAGTACCTTCTCGAAGCGCGCGCCGAAGTGGAACGCACCATCCGCGAGCTCAAGGCTGCATCCGAGGCGAGCGAACAAGCGGCCCACGAAGCGAGGAAGCGCGTCGAGAACCTCGCCAACGAGCAGGGGCGGGAGCTGGATCGAATCGATCGCGACTCCAGCCGCGAGCCCGCGCCGCGGCCGACCGCCGAAGTGAATCCCGGCGATTTCGTGGAGGTGGAAACCCTCGGCGGAAAAATCGGCCGCGTCGTCGAGATCCGCGACGACGAGGCGATCGTCACGGTTGGCGTGATGAAGCTCGCCGTTCCCCGGACTTCACTGCGCCCTTCCAGCTCCGAATCCGCGGCTCCCGAAGTGGCAGTCGCGTTACGGGGTGATTTGCCCGAGATTCATGCCCAGAGTGAGATCGACCTTCGCGGGATGCGCGTCAACGAGATCGACGACATAGTTATGCATGCCGTCGATGCAGCGATCCGCGCCGATCTCAAGACACTCCGCATCATTCACGGCAAAGGCACCGGCGCCTTGCGAGAGCGCGTGAGCGAGATGCTGCGCAAGGAATCACGCGTCACGAGCTTCCGTCTCGGCGCCTGGAACGAAGGGGGCGCGGGGGTGACGGTGGTGGAGCTCAAGTGATCCCCGACGAAGTCGTCGACCAGGTTCGGGACGCTGCCGACATCGTTCAGATCATCGGCGAGTACGTGAACCTGAAGCGCGCGGGATCGGATTTTCGCGGCCCGTGCCCATTCCATCAGGGCACCCACCGCAATTTCTCGGTCTCGCCCAAGAAGCACATGTACTATTGCTTTGTCTGCCATGAAGGCGGGGATGTTTTCCGATTCTTGCAGAAACGGCTCGGTGTGGAGTGGCCCGCCGCGGTAAAGATGGTCGGCGAGAAATCCGGCGTCGAAGTCCGGGAGGTCGACAGTCGCCGCGAAGGACCCGATCCTCGCGAGCCGCTGTGGGAAGTGAATGCGACCGCGGCGTCCTACTATCAGAAAATTCTCTGGGACGATCCACTCGGCGCGCAGGCGCGCGACTACCTCACCCAGCGCGACATCTCGAGAGAGGTCGCCGACCAGTTTGGAATCGGCTTCGCGCCGCGCGAGATCGGACTCCTTCGCACCTACATGGCAACGCTCGGCTTCGACGAGGCGCGCCTGGCAGCGGTTGGATTGATCATCACTGCCGATGATGCGAGCGAGCCACGTCCTCGCTTTCGCGGCCGGCTGATGTTTCCAATTCTTGATTCGATGGGACGGAACATCGGGTTCGGCGGGCGATTGCTCGGA
>Ga0207652_10004018_pt1 | contig 12012 bp, 11 predicted proteins | sample KBSC63BmetaG_FD_184334 | JGI IMG/M metagenome (GOLD analysis project Ga0207652, IMG submission 184334) | Corn rhizosphere microbial communities from Kellogg Biological Station, Michigan, USA - KBS C6-3B metaG (SPAdes) (version 2) | ecosystem: Host-associated > Plants > Roots > Rhizosphere ... | reverse complement strand
ATGAACCTGACCGGCGACAGCAATGGCATCGACATGGTGATGATGCCCGAGGCGCTGCGGCGGCGCGTGCCGACGGCGAACTTCTTCCAGCCGAACGGTTACTGGCGCAATCCGATCGCAAAGCGCACCGGCGTCGTCGCGAACCTGATCGCCGAGATCGAGGCGAGCATGCAGCGCGAGGCGCAGTCGCCCGGCGCAAAGGACTTGGCGGCGGCGTTCTGATCGCCTAATTCCTCCGGCCACGCGACCGAACCCGGCGGCCGCGGCTCGCATTGTCAGCGGTGGATGCTAATCTCGCCGGAGTTAAGCGCCGGGAGTGAACTGCCTTTGTCCGAGCCAACCGAAATTTGCACGAGCGTCCCCACCGGCCTCTTCGGCTACCGGCTGCTCGCCGACCCGCGCTTCAACAAGGGCACGGCCTTCACCGAGGAAGAGCGCGATGCCTTCGGCCTTCACGGCCTCCTGCCGCCGCGCGTCGCCACCATGGACGAGCAGGTCAGCCGCAGGCTTGCCGCGTTCCGCGAGTTCGCCACGGATCTCGAGCGCTATGCGTTCCTGCGCGATCTCCAGGACACCAACGAGACGCTGTTCTACGCCCTGCTGGCGCAGAACCTCGAGGAACTCCTGCCGATCGTCTACACGCCGACGGTCGGCGCCGGCTGTCGCTCCTTCAGCCGCCTGTTCCGCAAACCGCGCGGCCTGTTCCTGTCGCTGCCGCGCAAGGGCACGATCAAGCAGATCCTCGCCAACCCGCTGTTCGACCGCACCGAGGTGATCGTGGTCACCGACGGCGAGCGCATCCTCGGCCTCGGCGACCAGGGCGCGGGCGGCATGGGCATCCCGATCGGCAAGCTCGCGCTGTACACGGCCTGCGGCGGCATCGATCCGGCGCGTTGCCTACCGGTGCTGCTCGACGTCGGCACTGACAACGCCGAGAACCTGCGCGATCCGCTCTATGTCGGCTGGAATCACGCGCGTATGCGCGGGCAGGAGTATGACGACTTCGTCGAGGAGTTCGTCGAGGCGGTGAACGAGCGCTGGCCGCACGTCCTGTTGCAGTGGGAAGACTTCGCCAAGAGCAACGCCAACCGCCTGCTCGAGCGCTATCGCGACCGGCTGTGCACCTTCAATGACGACATCCAGGGCACTGCGGCGGTGGCGACGGGCACGCTGCTCGCCGCGATCAACGTCACCGGCGTGCCGCTGAAGGAGCAGCGCATCGCTGTGTTCGGCGCCGGCTCCGCCGGCTGCGGCATCGCCAAGTTGATCCTGGCGGCCATGGTGGCCGACGGCCTCGACGCGAAGGAGGCGGCGCGCCGTTTCTATCTCGTCGACCGCGACGGCCTCCTCGTCGAAGGCATGAACGGCATTGCCGAATTCCAGAAGCCGTTTCTGCAGCCGCGCGGGACGATCCCCGCCTCGGGCGACATCGTTTCGCTCATGGACGTCATCGATCACGCCAAGCCGACGGCGCTGATCGGCGTCTCCGGCCAGCCGGGCGCCTTCAGCGAACGCGTCGTGCGCACGCTGGCCGCGCAGCACGCCCGGCCGATCATCTTCCCGCTGTCGAACCCCGTCTCCTGCGCCGAGGCGACGCCAGTTGAGATCGATCGCTGGAGCGAGGGCCGCGCCATCATCGGCGCCGGCAGCCCGTTCCCGCCGCTGACGCGGCGCGGCGTGAAGTTCACCATCGACCAGACCAACAACTCCTACATTTTCCCCGGCGTCGGACTGGGCGCCATCGCGACGCAGTCGCGGCGCATCAGCGAGACGATGTTCATGGCGGCGGCGCGCGCGCTCGCCGAATTGTCCCCCGCCCGGCACGATCCCGACGCCAATCTGCTGCCGCGCGTCACCGCATTGCGCGACGTCGCCATTGCGGTGGCGGTCGCGGTCGGCAAGCAGGCCTGCGCGGAAGGGCTCGGCTCCTGCGTCACCGCCGACGGCGTCGAAGCGGCGGTGCATGCCAGGATGTGGACCCCGCGCTACCCGTCCTATTGCATCGACGGCTGAGCAGCACCCTTATAGCTCCACTACACGCCAAAATCGCTGAAGCGAATCCGGCCTACAACCTCCTGACGGAGAACGACTGGCGCAGCGCCGACGTCAAGGCGATCGTCGAGCGCACCCTCGCGCCGTTCGCGGGCGGTCGTCGTATCGCGATGAACGGTCCCGAGATTCAGATCAGCGCAAAACTGACGCTGCCGGAAGGCTTGAGCTGCAAAATGGTAATCGCCGGCGGGCGCGACTGACGCGGCAGCGCAAACGAAAGCGGCGCCGTCGATGACGGCGCCGCGGTCAATTTCGCACCTCGTCGATCAGGCTCTCATGCCGCCGGCGGAGAACCGGATAGCGGCGATGCGGTCGAGTTCGGCCTGCTCGCGCGCGGCCGCCTCGGCCTTCTCGCGGGCCTGGTCGCGCTCATCGAGCATCTCGACCTTCTTCAGTTCCTCGAAGGCTTCGCCGAGCGCCGCCTGGGCGTCGTCAAGCTGGGCTTTCAGCTCGCCCGCCGAGCGGTGGAGGTTCTCGCGGCGGGTGATCGCCGCCTTGGCATAAGTCGGATAGGCGAAATGAGCCGGGTCGTGGATCCCCGCGCGGTCCTGCTCGACCTTGATCTCCCGGTCGAGCTCGGCCGCGATGCGGTCGAATTCCGCGATCATGGACTCGATCTGCGCCACCTTGCGGCGCTTCTCGTCGACCTGAAACTTTTTCAGGCGGATGAGGGTTTCGCGCGACTTCATCGACTGGATACTCCCCAGAAGCCCCGAATTTGCGCCCGGAAGCGGCCATACTCGCCAGCTCCGCGCGGACGGCACGGACCAATTCGGCTCGACTGTGGGGCAATAACGTTAGTTTTCGGTTTCCAAGCCCGCCAGGACGTCCCGGAGGCGGCGGTAGCCGTCGGGCAGCGAGGTCGCCTCCTCCTTGGCCTGGCCGAGGAAGTCCTCGAGCGGCTTGTGCAGGGCGATGGCCTCGTCGACCTCCGGGCTGGAGCCGGCCCGGTAGGCACCGAGACGTATGAGTTCTTCCATGTCGGCGTAGGTGGCCATGACCTGGCGGGCCCGGCCGATCACCGGCACGAAGTCCGGGTCGGCGGCGCGCGGCATGGTCCGGGAGATCGACTTGAGGATGTTGATCGCCGGATAGCGGCCGCGCTCGGCGATCGCCCGCTCCATGACGATGTGGCCGTCGAGGATGCCGCGCACCGCGTCGGCGACCGGCTCGTTGTGGTCGTCGCCGTCGACCAGCACCGTGAAGATGCCGGTGATTGTGCCCTCATCAACGCCGGGCCCGGCGCGCTCCAGGAGCCGCGGCAGCTCGGTGAAGACGGTCGGGGTGTAACCCTTGGCGGTCGGCGGCTCACCGGCGGAAAGACCGATCTCGCGCTGCGCCATGGCAAAGCGGGTGACCGAATCCATCAGCACCAGCACGTCCTTGTGCAGGTCGCGGAAGAACTCGGCGATGGCCAAGGTCAAGTACGCCGCCTGACGGCGCATCAGCGCCGGTTCGTCCGAGGTCGAAACCACGACCACCGAGCGGGCAAGGCCCGTGGGTCCGAGGTCGTCCTGCAAGAACTCCTGCACCTCGCGACCGCGTTCGCCGACCAGGCCGATGACCGAGACGTCGGCGGCCACGTTCCGGGCCATCATCGACAGCAGCACGGACTTGCCGACGCCGGAGCCGGCGAAAATGCCCATACGCTGGCCGCGACAGCAGGTGACGAAGGTGTTGAGTGCGCGCACGCCGAGGTCGAGCGGGGCGCCGACGCGGCGGCGGGCATGCGCCGCGGGGGGCGAGGCGCGGAACGTATAAGGCGCGGGTCCAGGCGGCAGCGGCCCGAGGCCGTCGATCGGCTCACCGAGCGCATTGACGACGCGGCCGAGCCAGCCCTCCGACGGCCGCACCGCCGCCGACGCGGCCGAGACCACGGCCCGGCACCCTCGCCGCACGCCGTCGAGTGCGGCGAACGGCATGGCCAGCGCATGACCCTCGGAAAAGCCGACGACCTCGCAGGGGATGCCCCTGCCCGGCGCGGTCTCGACGGTGAGCCGCGCGCCGACCGACATGGCGTGGATCGGACCGGCGACCTCGACCATGAGGCCGCGCACGCCGACCACGCGTCCATAGATCTCGACGCCGTCGAGGTCGCCGATCTGCTCGGCCAGCGCCTTCATCGAGGCTCCTCTCGCCCCGCGAACGCGTGTTCGCGGTGGATAATGGGCGGAGAGCGCCATAAACCCGCCCTTAGGCTTACCGCCTCTGTTCCGCCTTTAACCGGTTGTTTACCCGCGTCGTTAATCATTGCGTCATCGTCCGTGGGACTAACGGCCGGATTCGAATCATCCGGCCGGGACGATAAGGGCGATCCTGGGCCGGTTAGCGCCGGTCCTTGAGCTGAAGCACGAAGCCGACGCGTGGCTAAAAACTGGTTTCTCGCAAACTCTTACGCCGATTCGGGCGAAAATGCCTACGGCAGCCTTGCCAGCGAGAATCAGGTTTTGTTAACCATGTCGGAATAGTGTCGAATCGGTTCGTCCCACCGCGTTTTTGACAACTCGCCGCTCCCGCGGCGCTGAGATGAACGGCCCGTGCGGCGAGAAGGGGACTTCTAATGCGCGTTCTACTGATCGAAGACGACAGCGCGACCGCACAATCCATTGAGCTGATGCTCAAATCGGAAAGCTTCAACGTCTACACCACCGATCTCGGTGAGGAAGGCGTCGATCTCGGCAAGCTCTACGACTACGACATCATCCTGCTCGACCTGAACCTGCCCGACATGTCCGGCTTCGAGGTTCTGCGCTCGCTGCGCGTCTCGAAGGTCAAGACACCGATCCTGATCCTCTCCGGCCTCGCCGGCATCGAGGACAAGGTCAAGGGCCTCGGCTTCGGCGCCGACGACTACATGACCAAGCCCTTCCACAAGGACGAGCTGATCGCGCGCATCCACGCGATCGTGCGCCGCTCGAAGGGCCACGCCCAGTCGGTCATCAACACCGGCGATCTCGTCGTCAATCTCGACACCAAGACGGTCGAGGTCGGCGGCCAGCGCGTCCACCTGACCGGCAAGGAATACCAGATGCTCGAGCTGCTCTCCCTGCGCAAAGGGACGACGCTCACCAAGGAGATGTTCCTCAATCATCTCTACGGCGGCATGGACGAGCCGGAGCTCAAGATCATCGACGTGTTCATCTGCAAGCTGCGCAAGAAGCTGGCGAACGCGTCGAGCGGCAAGAACTACATCGAGACCGTCTGGGGCCGCGGCTACGTGCTGCGCGAGCCGGGCGAGGCCGACGAGAGGATCCCGGCGTAACGCTGCCACGCGGCGCGAATGCCGCGCAGACCAGGGCGTGAGAATTTCTCCCCGTTGCGTCTGCGTACATCTTGACTGAGCCTTCGGGCTCTCTCCTCCCAACTTGAACCCCGGGCGAAAGCCCGGGGTTTTTTAATTTCCGCTTTTACGTGAATGCCGCGCATGACCCTCGCTTCCGCGCGGCGGAGAACCTGCATCGCGGAACCAAAACCAGCCTCTCAGGATTGTTCAGGCTCCAGTCGCCCTCTTCGGCGATTTCCTTCATCAATCTAGGAGCGACCGAATGAAGACGAAGATTCTCGCTGCGGCCACTCTGGCCGCGATGATCGCGATGCCGCTCGCCGCGCAGGCGCAGGGCACCGTGCGCGGCGCCGCTGAAGGCGCCGATGCGGGCGCGCGCGCGGCCGGGCCGGTCGGCGCTGTTGTAGGCGGCACGGTCGGCGCAGTCGCCGGCACCGTCAACGGCATCCTCGGCATCGACGATCGTCCGCGCTTCCGCGAATACGTCGTGCACGAGCGCGTGCCCTCCTACACCTATCGCGAGCCGGTGCAGGTCGGCGTCGTGCTGCCGGACGAAGGCGTGACCTATTACGAGGTGCCGGAGCGCTTCCACGTACGCGGTCACTATCGCTACACGGTCATCAACGGCCAGCCGGTGCTGGTCGAGCCGAGCACGCGGCGCGTCGTCGAAGTGATCCGCTAAACGGCGACTTGCTGCTTCGTAAGCGAACAGGCCCCGGGCATTAAAGCCCGGGGCCTTTTTCCGTTCTTAGGCGAGATCAGGCCTTGATCGCCAGGCGCGTGACGTTGCCGCCGAAGGGCGGCGCGCGACGCGCGGCTCCGTTCCGCATGTAAAGACCACGCCTGTCCGGCGCCGGCACGAAACAGTCGGTGAGGCCGACCACCGTCTCCGCGGCGCCGAGCGTCAGATAGCCGTCTTCCGGCATTTGCCGTGCGATACGTTCGAGCACGCCGATCTTGGTCGGCTGATCGAAATAGATGAGCACGTTGCGGCAGAAGACGACGTCGAACTGGCCGAGCGGCGAGAAGTCGTTGAGCAGGTTGAGCGTGCGGAACTGGACCATGCTGCGCAGGTCGGGCGCGATCTCCCAGGCGTCGCCGTTTTTGCCGAAGTACTTCACCAGCAGCTGGATCGGCAGGCCGCGCTGCACCTCGAACTGCGAGTAGATCCCGAGCTTGGCGCGCTCGATGACGTCGGCCGACAGGTCGGTCGCGAGAATATCGACGCGGAAGCCGTTGAGCTGCGCGCCGAGGCTCTTCAGCAGCATGGCGATCGAATAAGGCTCCTGCCCGCTCGCCGCCGCCGTGCACCATATTCGGATGCGCTTCTCGCGGGAGCGCGCCGCAACGAGAGCCGGGATAATCGTGTCGCGCAGGTGATCGAACGGGATGCGGTCGCGGAAGAAGAAGGTCTCGTTGGTGGTCATCGCCTCGGTGACGGCGATGGCGAGCGCGGCCGAGCCCGGCTGGCGCAGGCGTGTCGCCAGTTCACCGAGCGACGTCATGCCGTGCCGGCGCGCGAGCGGCAGGAGCCGGCTCTCGAGCAGGTAATCCTTCTCCGCGGACAGGACGAGGCCGGAGCGCTCCTTGAGCATGCGGCGCAGATAGTCGAAATCGTGCGGCGTCATGCGCGCTCCCCCGTGAACATACGGGTGAGGCGCGGACCGATCTCGGGAAGCGGCAGCACGGCCGAGCACAAACCGGCATGCGCGACCTGGCCGGGCATGCCCCAGACGACGCTCGTCGCTTCATCCTGCGCGACGACGTGGCCGCCGGCGGCGACCAGTTCCTTCGCGCCGGCAAGGCCATCGGCCCCCATGCCGGTCAGCACCACCGCCAGGGCCTTGCTGCCCCACATGGCAGCGGCCGAGGAGAACAAGGGATCGACCGAGGGTTTGCAGAAATTGATGTGCGGACCGTCGTCGATCGCGATGACAGGCGCGCCGTCGCGCGAGACAACGCGCATATGGTGCCCGCCCGGAGCGATGTAGATGGTGCCGGCAACGACCGGCTCGCCGTCGGCGCCCTCGCGCACCGGCACCTTGACCGATCGCGACAGGTGCTCGGCGAGGATCGCCGTGAATGTCGGCGGCATGTGCTGCGTGATGAGGACCGGCGCGCGGGAGAGCAGTCCGCTCGCATGCGACAGGACGGCGTCGAGCGCCTGCGGCCCGCCGGTCGAGGAGCCGATCAGCAGCACGCGCGGCGGCGTCAACGGCATCGGGCGCAGCGCGATCGGCTGATGCGACCGCGCATGGCGCGGCACATGAGCCGGTACAACGCGCGGCCGCCGGGCGCGCTGACCCAGCGTGCGGATCTTCTCGATCAGTTCGCGGCGGAAATTGTCGGACGAGCCCGCGTCGTGCGGCGTCGACGGTTTCGGGATGTAGTCGGCGGCGCCGAGCGCCAGCGCCTTCAGGCTGATCTCGGCGTTCCGGCGCGTCACCGTCGAGGCCATGATGACGACGAGGTCGCGCTTCCTGGCGAGCAGCTGCGGCAGCGCCGAGATGCCATCGAGCTCGGGCATCTCGACGTCGAGCACGACCACGTCGGGGTCGGCGCGCTCGATCTCGTCGACCGCGTCGCGGCCGGTGCGCAGCAGCGCGACGACGTCGAGGTCGGGCTCGGCCGTCACCCAGCGCGCGAGCAGCCCGCGCACGACGGCAGCATCGTCGACGATCATCACGCGCAGGCGCTTGCGCGCGGCGGCGTCGGGCTGCGTCGTTGCAGCGAGTGCTGACATCGGTCGGCTTCCCGCGCTCTTAAATCAGGCCGACTTCTTGGAATTTCGCTTCGACGATCTCGCGATCGAACGGCTTCATGATGTACTCGTTGGCGCCGGCATGCAGCGCACGTGCGATGTGGGCGACATCGTTTTCGGTCGTACAGAACACGACCTTCGGCCCGTCGCCGCCCGGCAGGCGGCGCAGGGAGCGCAGGAACTCGTAGCCGTCCATCTTCGGCATGTTCCAGTCGAGAAGGATCGCCTCAGGCAGGCCGCGGCGGCAGACATCGAGCGCCTGCTCGCCGTCCTCGGCTTCCTGGATCTGGAAGTCGAGCCCCTCGAGGATGCGCCGCGCCACCTTCCGGATGACGCTGGAGTCGTCAACGATCAAACAGGTTTTCATCTCGTGTCCTCGCCACAGTCCTTGTGCGGTCACGCCGCAATCGATTGCACAGCGATGTCGAGCACTCGGTCGACATCGAGCACCATGAGCAGCCGGTCGTTGAGACGGTGAATGCCGGTCGACACGCGCGCGAGGCGCGGATCGAGGTTCACCGGATTTCCTTCGCGCGCGTCATCGTCGAGCTTGAGCACCTCGCCGATCGCGTCGATCAGCAGGCCGTAGGATTCACCGCGCAGCTCGACGCCGATGGCAAGTGACGCCTTGTCGCTCCCGCCGGACAATCCCAGCCGGCGGCGCATGTCGATCAGCGTGACGATGCGGCCGCGCAGATTGAGCACGCCGGCGATCTCCGGCGGCGCCAGCGGCACGCGCGTCGGGCTTTCCGGGATGAACACGTCCTGCACGCGCAGGATCGGCATGCCGATCAGTTCGCCGCCGATCTCTGCCGTGACGTATTCGCGCAAGGTGCCGGTCTCGCTCATGCCGCCCGCCCGAATTCGCTCTGTTCCTTCAGCGCCGCGATCAGGCCCTGACGGTCGAACTTGGCGACGTAGTCGTGGAAGCCGACCTCGCGGCCGCGCGCGATCGCCTCCGCCGAGACGATGGAGGACAGGCCGATGACGGGGAGCTCGGCGCCGCGCGGATGCTTGCGCAGCGCCTGCGTCAGCGCGAAGCCGTCCATCTCCGGCATCTCGATGTCGGTGATGACGATGTCGAGCGCGCCGCCGCCGTCAACGTGGGCGAGCGCCTCGGCGCCCGAGCCCACGGTGGTCACGTCGAAGCCGGCCGCCTGAAGCACTGGCGCCAGCATGTTGCGGAAGAACGGGGAGTCGTCGACCAGCAGCACGGCGCGGCGGCGCGGCGCACTCGTCTGCTCCTTGCGGCGGAACCAGTCCTCGAAGGCGAGCGGCATGAAGTGGCCGATATCGACGATTTCGGTCGCCTGGCCCTTGACGATGGCCGAGCCGAGCACGCCTTCGCCGCCGCCGGCGACCTCGATGTCGAGGCGGTCCTCGACGATGTCGACGATCTCGTCGACGACCAGCGCCATCGAGCGCATGCCGTCGGAGAAGACCAGCAACGGCTGCGCGCCTTCGCTGCGCACGTTGACGCTCGCGTCCATGCGCACGAGCGGCATCAGCTGGCCGCGGTACTGGATCATGTGGCGGCCGTTGGACAGCTCGATCTTGCGGGCGTCGATTTCCTCGAGCCGCGTCACGAGCGAGAGCGGCACGGCCTTCGGCTGCGCCGAGCCGGCTCGGAACAGGAGCAGCGAGGTCGCCTGCGCGGCGCGGTCGGCCTCCGCATCCGCGGCGGCGACGCTCTGCAACTGCACCGCGGCAGTGGTGCCGAGCGCCTGCGCGATGCCGTTCGGATCGATGATCATGATCACCGAACCGTCGCCGAGGATGGTGTTGCCGCAGAACAGCGCGATGTGGCGCAGCTTGCTCGACATCGGCTTCACGACGATCTCTTCGGTGTGGAAGACCGCGTCGACGACGATGCCGAAGGTCTGCGTGCCGACCTGGGTGACGACGATGAAACCTTGCTCGGCGCTCTCGGGCGCGGACGGCGCGATGCCGAGGAGGCGGCTGAGGCGCGCCACCGGCAGGAGCTTGTCGCGCAGACGCAGGACGGCGGTGTCCTTGATGCGTTCGATGCGATGCTCGCTGCCGCCATGCGCACGCACGAGCTCGACCACGGCGAGCTGCGGGATGGCGAAGCGGTCGCCGGCCGATTCGACGATCAGCGCCGAGACGATGGCGAGCGTCAGCGGGATCTTGACGGTGAAGCTGACGCCGACGCCCGGCACCGAGCGCACGTCGATGGTGCCGCCGATCTGGTCGATGTTGCTGCGCACGACGTCCATGCCGACGCCGCGGCCGGAGATGTTGGTGATTTCCACCGCGGTCGAGAAGCCGGGCGTGAAGATGAATTTGTGGATCTGCTGTTCGGTCAGCTTCTCAAGCTCGGCCTCGGTGGCGAGGCCCTGCGCCACCGCCTTGGCCTTGATGCGCTCGGTGTTGAGCCCGCGGCCGTCATCGGCGATCTGGATGACGATGAAGCCGCCCTCGTGCCAGGCCGACAGACGGATGCGGCCGCGCTCGGGCTTACCCGCCGCGCGGCGCTCCTCCGGCGTCTCCAGCCCGTGGTCGGCGGAGTTGCGCAGCATGTGCGTGAGCGGATCCTTGATCAGGTCGAGCACCTGACGGTCGAGCTCGGTCTCCGCGCCCTGCATCTCCAGATCGATGTGCTTGCCGAGCTCCTGCGAGAGGTCGCGCACGATGCGCGGCAGCTTCTGCCACGCATTGCCGATCGGCTGCATGCGGGTCTTCATCACGCCTTCCTGCAACTCGGCGGTGACGTTCGACAGGCGCTGCAGCGGCGTCTTGAACTCGGATTCCTCGTGGCGGCGGCCGATCTCGAGCAGCTGGTTGCGCGTCAGCACCAGCTCCGAGACCATGGTCATCAGCTTCTCGAGCGTGTCGACCGAGACGCGGATCGATTGGTTGCCGTTGCGCTCGGCATCATCCCTGGCGTTGTCGGCGAGCACCGGCTTGACGCGGCCCACCGGCGCGTCGACGGGCGTGGCGCGGAACGCGCGCTCGAGGTCGTCGAGCGAATCTTCGCCGGGCAGAAGCGGGCGTTCGAGCACCTGCTCGATCAGCGTGCCGACGGTCTGCTGCGGCGGAGCCGCCTGTTGTTTCTTCGGGTCGAGCGACGCGGCCATGTGCGTCAGCCCGGAGATGAGATCGTCGTCGGCACCGTCGGGCTCGCGCTGCTCGTTCTCGAGCGACTCGAGGATCTGCTTGATGCGATCAATGCTGGCGAGGATCAGCGTGACGGCGTCGGTCGTCGCCGGCACGCCGTCGCGGAAGCGGCCCATCAGCGCCTCGGCGGCGTGCGCCAAGGCCTCGAGGCGCGGCAGTCCGAGGAAGCCGCAGGTGCCCTTGATGGTGTGAACGAGCCGGAAGACGTTGTTGATGATGGTGGCGTTGCTCGGGTCCTGTTCGAACCGCACGAGTTCGACGTCGACGACGTCGAGACTCTCGTTCGTCTCGGTCACGAACTCCCGCAACAGGTCGTCCATCGGGAAACGCCTTTACCGGCGAGCGCTTGCCCGCCCCCCTCGCCATCCATCGGAGCGAGGCCAGTCTGGCCGGTAACGGTTTAATTTTGGTTGCGGATTACCCGCGCAGACGCGCCCGTTAAGGAGCCGTTAACCGGCCTGGCGCGCGCTGATCACCACGGCATCCCCTTCCATGGCGGCCGAGGCGGTCAAGCCGCAGGCGCGGGCGAGCAGGCCGGCATAGAAAGGCTGGATGCGGTGGGCGTCGAGCCCTTCCTCGCCGATCTGGCCCGAGATCAGCGCGGCATTCGGGGGCACCTTGGCGTTGGTGCCGGCGCCGCTGATCTTGAAGCCCATGCTCTCGCCTTCGCCGACCGGCGCGACGACAAGCTTGCCGCCGCGCGGGATGCCCTGCTGCGCGATCAGCAGCATGTTCAGGAGGAGCTTCACACGGTTCTTCGGCAGGAGGAGTCGCGGCA
>Ga0207652_10004015_pt1 | contig 12016 bp, 8 predicted proteins | sample KBSC63BmetaG_FD_184334 | JGI IMG/M metagenome (GOLD analysis project Ga0207652, IMG submission 184334) | Corn rhizosphere microbial communities from Kellogg Biological Station, Michigan, USA - KBS C6-3B metaG (SPAdes) (version 2) | ecosystem: Host-associated > Plants > Roots > Rhizosphere ... | reverse complement strand
CTCGTGCATCTCGTTCTCGACGATCGTGTTCGGCGCCGGCGTCAGAACCCCGAACTTCGCCCGCCAGCCCATCGCGTCCGGAAACCGGTCCTTGTCGAAGCGCACCCCTTCCATGCCCGCCCCGCTAACAGCCTGCACCACTCCACTCATGTAGGTCTCCTGATCCCCAAATGTCCGGTTACGCCTCGGCCACCCGAACCGGACCGAAGCTTCTAAATCGAAAACACCTAACCGGATCGCCGTCACAAGTACAAATCGCAGGAAAGAACCCTGCGATCAGAAAAAGTTAAGCCGCCTCGACATTGCGATAGACGCGCCTGGATGCGTCGATCTGGCTAAAGAGCACCGCGCCGATCAATCCGAGCAGGCCCAGCACGCTGAAGGCGGCATTCCAGCCGTAAGCCGTAACAAGATAGCCGGTGCCCGCAGCGGAAGCCGTCTGGCCGATGCTGCCCACGGTATTCATGACCGCGGAAACCGAGCCCGCGAACTCGTCGCCGACATCGAGAGCCACCGCCCACGACACGCCTACCGTCAATTCGAGGAAGAAGACGGCGAGTGCGAAGAAGCCGATGCCTACCTGGGGGTTCGAGATGTTGATGGCGAGCATGATGAACCCGCCCGCGCCGAGAAAGCCGACCAGAGCGACGACTCTGCGAGCCCATGCCAGCCCCAGCGGCTTCACCAGGCGGTCGGAAGTCCACCCGCCAAGAAGATCGCCCGCCACCCCTGCCATCAGCGGCAGGCTCGCATAGATGCCCATCGTGGTGAGATTCATGTGGTAGGTGTCGACCAGGTACTTGGGAAACCAGGTCAGGTAGATGTTGATGCTGTATCCGTAGCAAGCGTACATCAGCGCCAGCAGCCACATCTGCCGGCTGGTCAAAATCTGCTTCCACGGCACGCTGCGGTTCGCCGGCCCGGTTCGATTGAGCGCGGTGGCGATCATCTCGCGTTCTTCGGAGTTCACCGATGAATGCTGATCCGGATAGTCGCGATAATAGGTGAACCAGACCACGCCCCAGACAATCCCGATCACCGAGAAGATCAGGAACGGCGCGCGCCAACCCAGCGCGGCAATAATGGTCGCAACGATAACCGGCGTAATGGCCCCGCCCAGGCGCGAGCCGGCGTGCGTCGCGCCTTGCGCCCAGCCCCGTTCGGAAGGCAGCAGCCAGTTGGAGAGCGAGCGCGTCGCGATCGGGAACGCGCCCGCTTCGCCGACACCGAACAGAAAGCGGCACACGATCATCGAGCTGGCAGAAAACATCGCTGCGGTGAGCGCGGTGAACAGCGACCACCAGCCGACGATAATGGTCAGGGCCTTGCGCGGGCCGATCCGGTCACCGGCCCAGCCGGATGGTATATTGAACAGAGTGTAGCTGATCTGGAAAGCTGCCAGAACCCAGCCGACGGTGATCGTCGAAAAGCCGAACTCCTTCTGAATCGAAGGAATTGCAGCCGAGATCGCCACGCGGTCCATGTAGGTGATCAGATAGAGCGCGACCGTGAGCCACAGCACGACGTGGCGAACCCGTGTCGGCCTGCGGGCCTGAGTTGCGGTCATTTGTCTCTCCCCCAAAGAAGCGCGGGGTACGGATGCGCACCCGGCTCCTGCCACCTGTCGGGGCAAGCTAGTGGCCCGCCAACCGATCGAACCAATCGTAATTCTTTTACGGTCGATCAGCGATTGTTATCGCTTGGGCACTGCCAAGCTCCAGACATGACCTAAACTGATCGCTCGCGCCAAAGCTGGCATCGCATCTTGAGACAATGTGCTGGCAAAGCGCCGGGACGGCTGACTATTCTTGCGATTGATAAGAGCAATCAGCGTACACGGTCGGGAGAAGTCGGTGAACAAAGGGCTGAAAGTCGCGCTCATCGTCGCGGCCAGTTTGTCTGTCGTATGCGTGCAGCAGGTCGGCGCTCAACAGCCGGCCGTCGACCGGTCTGTCGCCGACGACCCGGCGAGGAGCCCTGTGGGCGTTCCGATGGCGAAAGTCTTCGGCCTCGGGGACGCGGAGGATCTGTACAAGAACAACTGCTCCGGTTGCCACGGGACCGATCTATCGGGCGGCCGCGGACCCAGCTTGTTCAACCCCGCCCTGCTTGCCGAACGCACGGATGACGAGCTGCGCGCAACTATCCTCAGCGGAATTGCCGCGGCCGGCATGCCCTCGTTCAAAGGCCGGCTCGATGACGCGCAGATCGGCCGCCTGCTGGCTTACCTGCGGATTCGCAGCGGCCAGTTGGCCAAAGCGGGGCCGTCGGTCAAAGATCCGACCAACCTGATCATCAAGAGCAAGAAGCAGACGGTCCGCATCGATGTGGTGGCGGCCGGAATCGACACGCCGTGGGGTGAGGCTTTCCTCCCCGACGGCCGTCTCCTGGTCACCGAGCGGCCCGGCAAGATCCGCATTGTCGACCCTCGCAACAAGAACAAGGATGGCCCGTTCCAGGCTGTCACCGGCACTCCCACCCCGTGGGTCCGTCAGGACGGCGGCTTCTTCGACATCGCCGTCGCCGGCGATCCCAAGAATCCCTGGATATATCTGTCCTACGCGGAAATTCTGCCGGGTTACGACAAGCCCGTTCCCGGAGACGGCCCGCCGCGCAAGGACGGTCCGCCGCTTCCGCCGGCGATGACCCGCATCGTCCGCGGTCACATCAACGCCCAAGGCCAGTGGACGGATCAGCAGGATATCTTCCGCGCGCCGCCCTCGATGTACACGCCGAGCGTCATCCACTACGGCTCGCGCTTCCTCGTCGATGGCAAGGGCCACATCTTCTACACCCTCGGCGATCGCGGCGACATGACCAACTCGCAGCGCCTGGATTCGCCGCTGGGCAAGATCCACCGCGTTAATCTCGATGGCTCCGCACCTGCCGACAACCCGTTCGTCAATACGCCGGGAGCGATCAAGACGATCTGGACCTACGGCAACCGGAATCCCGAAGGCCTTTCCTACGATCCGCGCACCGGCCTGCTGTGGGAAAGCGAGCACGGCCCGACCGGCGGCGACGAGATCAACATCATCGAAAAAGGCCACAACTATGGCTGGGGCGTCATTTCGATGGGGCTGCAGCCCGGCATCACGCTGCAGCACAAGGCGGGGATGGAAGACCCCATCCGTTATTATTCGCCGGCGATCGGGCCTAGCGGCATCGTGTTCAACAGCGGCAACCGTTATCCGGGGTGGAAGGACAACCTGTTTCTCACCGCTCTGACCGGGCAGAAGCTCATCCGCTACGAGATCCAGGGCCGGAAGATCACCGACCAAGAAATCCTTTGGGACCAGTACGGCCGCACCCGCGACGTCATCATGGGGCCGGACGGGCTGATGTACATCCTGCTGCAGAACGCCACCGGCGCGCGCATGACCACGGGCGCTTCGACGCCGGGAATGGTGCTGCGGCTGGTGCCGCAAGCGGCGGGCCGGCACGGCGAGCGGGGGTAAGGCCCGCGCTTGATGACGTCTCTCCGATCGAAATCCAGCTACCTCGGCTCAGCATCAATCGGCACTGCAAGGGGGCACAAGATGTTTTACGCTCATTCGAAGAACGCTTTCCAGTACACGAGGGGGCTCCTTGCGGGCTGCGGCGCGCTGGCCTTGATGTTGACCGGCGTCGGCGCGACGGCCGAACCGGTCCCGCAGAGCGGCCCGGCGGCGAACGGATCGCCGGCGTGGTTTGTCTATCAGCCGCCCTCCGGCCGCCCGGCCTTCAGGATGCCGCCGGCGCAGCCGATCGCGGAATGCACCGCGGACGCGGCAAAGCTCAACGCCACCGGTCCGGACGAACGCAATATGCTGATGGCCAACTGGAAGGCTGTGTCGATCAAGTGCCAGGAGGCTCTTTCGAAGCAGCTGGTCCGTCCAGGCTCGATCGATCTGTCGGACGTGCCCACGTGCGTGCGTTCGGTGATCTGCGGTGAGAACAACGGCCAGGGCATCAGCTGGAACACGAATCCTCAGGCCGCGAACAACGTCGACCGGCAGCGGATCGAGTGGACATCCACGCCCAAGAACATGGGCTACGCGATTTCCTACCCCTACAATCTGCCCGCCGGCGCCAACGGGGCCGTCTCCGTCGGCGTCGATTCGAAGGACAATCTCTGGGTGCTGCAACGAGCGCCCGTGGGCGTGCCTGCGCTGAGCAAGTTCAGCCCCGATGGCAAACTGCTGTTCCAGGTCGGCGATGACGTGATCGGGCATCTGAACAAGGCGCACGGGATGAATGTCGACGCGCAGGATAACGCCTGGATTGCGGATTCCAGCGGGTCGATCATCATGAAGGTCAGCCCTGAGGGCAAGTTGCTGCAGACCATCGGGGTGCGGGGCAAGCGGGGCGATTGGGACGAGCCCAAGGGGCAGCGCCTGCTGTGGCAGCCGGTGTCGATCTCGTTCGGGCCGGAAGGTGACATCTACATCGGCGAGGGCCACGGCAACGAAAGCCCGAACGACTTCCAGTCGGGCGATCCGTGGAACGTGTCGGGCGCGGCCCGCGTCATCCGCCTGGACAAGAACGGCAATTTCAAGAGCCAGATCTACGGCAACATGACCGGGCCCGGAAAGTTCAGCTATGTCCACGACCTGGCGGTCGACCCGAAAACCGGCGATCTGTGGATCGGCGACCGCGAGGAGTACCGCCTCGTCGTCTACAACAACGAGGGCAAGTTCCTGCGGACCATCCAGACGCGCAACCTCATCTGCAACGTCGCCTTCGACAAGAACGGCAACTTGTGGGTCGGCACCGGCGGTGACGGGCAGTTCGTCAAGATGGACCGCAACGGCAAGGTGCTGGAAGCAATCGGCAACGGCCCCGGCGGCGGAATCGGCGAAACCGGCGAGACCGGGTACATCCGCTGGGACAGCAAGGGGCGCCTGATCACGGGTTCGACCACGCAGCCGCGGGTGACCGTGTTCACGCCGCCGGCGCACCGCGGCTAGAACCATCCGCGCACCGGCGCCGCGGCCGACGAGCCTGCCTAGGCGGCGCCCGTGCGCTCCTGCTTTTGGAGGGAGACGTGCGATGATGAGCCAACTGGCCTGGAAAGCTGCCGCGCTCCTGCTGCTGGCCCTGCCCGGAAGCGCGTTTGCCCAGGCGCGCTATACGGCCAAGGTTTCCGGCGACGTCGTGCAACTGCGCGACACCAGGTCCGGCATGGTGGTCTCCGTGCTGACGTCGGTGGCCAATCCGTACGAGATGGTGATCCACGGTCATGACGTGATCCGGATGGGCATCCACTCGGTCGACGAGATGCGAGCCAATCCCGGCCTGAACGGAATCCCGCTGCTGGCTCCGTTCGCCAACCGGCTCGACGGAACGTATTTCTACGCCAACGGGCGCAAATACAATTTCGATCTCGAGAACGGCACCGTCCGCGGGCCGGTGCCCATTCACGGCTACATCTCGGGCGCCGCGGGCTGGCAGGTCGTCCAGGTCAAGGCCGACGGCCACGCCGCGTGGGTCACCGAGAAACTGGATTTCTACAAGAACCCGCTGTTCATGCAGAACTTCCCGTTCGCGCACGTCCTGACGCGGACTTTCCGCCTGAGCGACGGCGCGCTCGAGGTCGGCCTGAAGATCGACAACCTGGCCAACGAGCCCATGCCGGTGGCGATCGGCTACCACCCCTTCTTCTGGCTGACCGACAGCAATCGCAGCGACTGGACCCTAAGCGCTCCGGCCCAGACCCATTGGCTGCTCACCGATGCCAAGCTCCCGACCGGCAAGACCGAGCCCGCGGACGCTTTCTGGGGCGGCGACCGCCACGCCGTGCCCCTGTCCCGCTTCACCGGCAAGACGATAGACGATCTGTTCTCCGGTCTGGAGAAAGGCCCCGACGGCCGCACTACGGTTCATCTGCAAGGGAAGAAGCAGGGCCTCTCGGTGATCATGGGCCCGAAGTTCAAAGCGCTGGTGATCTATTCGCCACCCGCCCCGCAACCGCGCCCGGCGGGCTTTGCCCCGCCCCGGCCGCAAGGCCCCCGCCCCGCGCCCGTCAGCAGCGGCCCGGCCATTCCGCTCAGCGCGACCGACAACGCGCCCGTTCCGCCCGAGCGCGGGTCCATCGCGATCGAGCCGATGGCCGGTATCTCCAATTCCCTCAACGCCGCTCAGGAGGGAACCTACAGCGAGCTGCAGAGCATCCCGCCCGGTGGCTCGTGGCAGGAAAGCTTCTGGCTCAGGCCTACCGGATACTGACCGACAGGTCAGTGACGAGCCATCGGCGTCTCCTCCGCAACCTCGTGGATGAGGTCGTAGAGCGCCCGGGCTGCCGGGCTGAGTGAGCGGTTGCTCACGTTGATGAGGCCATAAGGCTCCGCCGACGCGTGCAGTTTGAGATCGACCTGCCCCATCGCCTGAAACTTGGCGAAGTAGCGGTACATGCTGTGCGGAATGATCGCCAAAGTGTCGGTGAGACCGACGGCCGTGGCTGTCGCGATCATCGATGCCATGCGCGTCGAATTGACCGGCAGCGGCAGGCCCGCCGCGTTGAATGCCGCTTCGATCGACCTCAGTTCCGGGGCCCCGGCCGGAGGCAGTATCCAGCGCTCCGAAAACACGTCCTTCAGCGTAAGATTTTGCAGGCGCAGGATGGGATTGGTGATACCCGCGACGACGACAGCGATATCCTCTCCCAGCGGCGAATATGTCAGCGCTTCGGCGCCGACGGCGCCGGCGATGCTGCCGACCATCAGGTCCAGCCGGCCGGCGTTCAATTCCGGCAGCAGCACGTCGCTGGTGCCCACGCTGAGCGAAACTTCGACCGTCGGGAATGCCTCGGCCATTCTCGCCAGCGCCTGCGTCACCGGCGCGGGCACCGCTGAAATCATCGCCCCGAGACGGACGTAGCCGGTAATCCCATGCTGCAGGCCATTCACGTCTTCCTGCATCTTGCGCAATTCGGCCAGGATGACGCCCGCATGTCGCGCCGCCATGATGCCCGAAGGCGTGGGCTTCATGCCCCGCGGCTGGCGGATGAACAGCGTTACGCCGAGCGCGTCCTCGATCTCCCTTATCAGCTTGGTCGCCGCCGGCTGCGACATGTTGAGCGCGGCGGCGGCATCATGAAGGTTGCCGGTGTCGATGAGCCTGAGCAGCAGGGCCAGCTGACGCATCTTGAAGCGGTTGTAGCGCGGCATCACCCCGTTAACTGCATCGGTCCAGCCAGCCCCCAGGTCCGCATCCTCGGCCGAGCCGGGCCCCGGGGCGCCGCGCGCCGAATCATCCTCGGCGTCTTCGTCTTCCTCGTGCATGTCCAGCTTGTCCCACCGATCGCTCATCACAGTCTCCCTTTGCGGCGCCGCACCTGGGTGCGCTTCCGCGGCCCGTCGGGAAAGGCCTGTCATGCTCTTGCGGCATGTGCTCCGTCCCGGGCTCGTTGGCGGAGCGGCGCGCCGTGGCACGCTCCGGTTTTCTCCTTGAAGACTAGGCAGATGCGTTCTGCGATGCAATTTTGAAATCGCACGGGGTCATTCGACCTGATCGCTTCCCAATTCGCTCTCGTTATCGCCCGCTCCGGCAATGCGATTTGAGCTTCCCCGGGCGCCTGTTAAGTCGGGCTTCAGATCGCGTGAGCGAAGTGACATCGAAAGAAATCAGGACGTTCGCCGGTGCGTGCGTCGGCTTCCCGAGAGGACCGTTTGTGAAACCCATCGAACAATCAGCACACGGCAATGCCAAGGTCCGGACAATGCACCGCCCCAGCCCGCTTGTCGCGGCAATTCTCGGCGGGGCCCTTCTCTTCCCGCTCGCCGTCAGCGCGCAGACTCCGCCGCTGCCCGACGCTCCGGGCAAAGACGTCGTGGTGCAGAATTGCGCCGGCTGTCATGACCTCAACCTGATCTCGACGCAGCGCAAGACCCCGGCCGAATGGGAAGCGACCGTCAATCGCATGATCGCCAACGGCGTGACCCTGGACGAGACCCAGTTCGATCAGGTCGTAGCCTACCTCGGCAAGAACCTCGCGAAGCCAGCTGCGGGAGCGCCGGCTGGGGGTGCGCAAGCCTCTGCGCCCTCGAAGCAGGTTTCCGCACACTAATCCGACAAGATCCACCTGGGCGACCGGAGGAGTCGGCAGACCCGGCCTTACCGGCGTCGTGCGCCCTTCGCGGGTCACCTCATGCGGAGGTTCCGCACCTCACCGGAGTCGATCTAATCGCTCGACCGGCTGCGGGCTGAGGCACGGTTGGCAAAAAAGCTCCGCCGCGTCGCGTTGCCCCATCCGGGACCGAGCGATCGGGCGGAGCAGGGGGGAAGCCCTGGACCGATCGGTCCAGGCGAGGAGCCGAAGCTCTACGCCGGGACCGGGTCGGGATTGCTTACATCTTCCAGCGAACGCCGAGCGCGAACGTCCTCTCGAACGCGAGGTAAGTCGTCGGGTAGAGCATTTCATTCACGGAGCCCTGGCCCGCATGCTCGCGCTGATGGCTGCCCAGAAGGTTTGTCGCGTCGAGCGAGACGTTGAAATTCTGGGTAATCCTGTAGTTCAGCGAGGCATCCATGTTGGTGCGCACGCTTGCCCACCTGTCCTGCGGCTGCACGCCGCCGACGAAGTCAGCGATGCGGTACGGGCTGTTGTAGGTGTACGACAGACGGAAGGAGACCGGTCCCCTTTCGTAGATGCCCGTCAGGTTGGCATGGAACTTCGGAACGTTGTTGAACGGGGCCTCGATGTAAGTCGCGTTGATGTCCCAGCCGAAGCCGCTCCAGATCCCCGGCAAGAAGTCGAGGAACTGCGAATAGCCGGCCTCCACGCCCTTGATGGTGGCGTCCTGGTAGTTCTCCGGCCTGCTCCGCGTGTAGGTAAGCCCGTCGATCACAACGATGGTCGCCCGGTTCTGTATGTAGCCCTTAACCTGGCGATAGAAGAGGGAGAAGCCAATGTGATTGGCGTTGCCCCAGTAATAGGTCAGGTCGGCATCGTAGTTGGTCGATTGGATCGGCTTGAGATTAGGATTGCCGCTGCTGATCGAACCCGCCAGGGTCGCGGTCGGCGAGCTGATGGTCTCACCCGGATTGAGCTGCGCGAAGGTGGGACGGGTGACTGTCTTGCTGAAGCTGGCGCGGGCGAAGAGGCCTGGAAGCAGCTTCAGACGCGCGTTGAAGCTGGGCAGCCACTGCGTGTCGGTCGTCGTCCCGACCTTGGCCGTATAGACCATGCAGGTCGTGCAGTTGGCGTTCACCCCGGCGCCGGCAGGCAAAGTGGGATCGAGCGGCACGTAGGCCGAACTGAAGCCGCCTTCGGTCAGCTTCGTGTGGACCATGCGCAGGCCGACGTTGCCGTCGAGCGTCATGCCATTGGCGAAGTCGATACCGTAATCCAACCGCCCGTAGATGGCGTTGGCGGTTTCCTTGACGTCGAAGTGCTGCGTCGGAATGAAATCCGGCGTGCCGCTGTAGCCGAAGCCCTTGCGGATCACTTCGACATTGTCGAACAGCCAGTCGGGATCCATCGCGACCCAGTTGCTGGTGCCGTACTTCCCGCCGTAGAATGAGCCCTTGAGAGCGTTCCACGCATCCGGGCCCAAGCTGTCGTACGACACGCCGCCCACATGGGTGATGGCCCCCTGGGTGGTGTAGGGCTGGGGCAAAGTACCGTTGCGGTAGGCGACGCAGTCAGCGCTGTTCAGGGCCGCAATACGATACTTGTTGGTGGGATCGTTGCCGCTGCCGGCGGTGTTGGCGCAGTTCAGGCCGAAGAAGACGGAGTCGGATACGGCCTGGCGGCTATTGTAGCGGTAGCCCACGCCCAGGGCCCGGACAACGGACGTGCCGTCGAACTTGTACTTCGCGTCGATCCGGCCGGCATATTCGTGGCCTTTGCGTGGGCTGTTAACGTCATACCACTGGTCGATGTAGTTGTTGGCCGGGTCCGCCTGAGGGTTACCCGGCTGATCCACGTTGTAGCCGCCCTTGCCGTCAGGGTTGACCGTGACGGTCAGACCTTGCGGACCGAGGTTGTACTGGGCGTCGACGATGTGCGCCGGCGTGTTGTCGTTCGACGTCGTGTAGTTGCCCTGCGCCGTTACCGTGAGGCTATCCGTCGGGTTCCAGTTGAAGCCGCCCGCGAGCTGGTGCGTGTCCTCATGAGAACGACGCGACTGCATCGAGGTCAGACCATAACAACCGTTCGGGAGCACCTGGGCGATATTGGTGCCGGGGAAAGGCTTCGTTCCGGCCGCGTTCGGGCAAACGGTCATAAGGATCACGTTCACCGAAGTGCCGACCCTCGAGCGCAAGCCCGCGTAGAAGTAGTCCATATACGCGTCGAATGTGCTCGACGGACGCCACTGCAGCGACGAGCTGACGGTGGTGCGCTTGATCTCATTGAGTTGCTGATACAGCGTGATCGTGCCGGGATAGGCGACGGCGCCCGCCGGAACTCCGGTCGCCGGGCCGGTGCCTACCCCCGCGATCGGGCTCGCGGCACTGCCGCGGAAATTGCGCCAGGTCGCATTCTGGTTAACGAACTGGTCCGTCCGGGCAAAGCGGTCCTGATAGGCCGCGTTGACCAGGAAGCCGATCTCGCCGATTCCGGTATCCCACCGGTCGCTCAACAAGACGCTGCCCTGGGGCGAGACCTTCTTGATGAGCGAGCCGTACGTCCCCTTGGCGGTGACGGCGACTTGCGGCGTGTTGAAATCGAACGGGCGGTGCAGCGTCACGTCGATGACGCCGGCGATGCCGCCTTCGAGATCGTCGGCGGTGGGGGCCTTCTTGACGTCCACGCGCGCCAGCAGCTCGGCCGGCAGGTCGGGCAGGCTGATGAAGCGGCTGGAGCTGGTGAAGATCTGGCGTCCGTTCAGCGTCGTCGCGACGTCGGGCAGGCCGCGGATGAGCACCGTGTTGGGCTCGACGCTGTTGCGAACGATCGAGACGCCGGTGACGTGCTGGAGGGATTCCACGACGTTGTTGTCGGGAAGCTTGCCGATGTCTTCGGCGACGATCGATTCCGTCAGCGCCGCGGCGTTGCGCTTCAGGTCGAGCGCGCTGGCGACCGAGGCGCGAACGCCGGTAACGACGATGCCGGGCGCGTCGGACGGGGCGGCGGCGTTCTGGTCCTGAGCGGCCGGCGCAGCGGAATTCGGCGCCGCCGTGGCGTCTTGCGCCAGCGCCGGGCTGGCAATGCCCATACTAATCGCGCCGAAAGCAACGCCAATAAGCATAGACGAGCGCGTACGCGCGCCCAAATTGAGCGTCATCATGACAGTTATACCTCCCCAAAGCTCCTTTAAGTCGGCGATCTGTTCTATTCGTTTAGAATAGCGATCACCGCACTATGGAAGGTAGCTACCAAACCCGGGGCGAGTCTTGAAATCGTAGTATTCTGCCATGCGATCAGAAAATGAAATCGCTTTCATAAGGGTCCGGCCGGGCCGGAAAACCGCCGATTGCGCCGTGAAAGCGGGACACGACGCTTCGCTCGCGGACGCGCGAAGCCCTGGCCGAGCCGATGCGGCAGAGGGTGGACTGCCGGCGCCGCGCGCGACGCCCGCAAGGACGGTTAAGGGACGTTCACCGCGACCGGAGCGCCCGCTTCCTTCACGAGCACGGAGACGAGCTGCGCCGGCTCGGTCTGGCTGGCGTTGCGCACGGTGTGGATGTTGCCGCGCTTGTTGTACATGCCCTGGCCCGCCTTGAGCGTATAGGGCGCCTGCCCGACGACCTCGAACGTCACCGCGCCCTTGAGGATGTAGTTGAACTCCCAGCCTGGATGGGAATGGCGCGAAGACACGGAGCCCGGCGGGAAGTTGGCGATGTACATCACGCTGTCCACGCCCTTGCCGTCGTCGGTCTTGAGACCGTTCAGGACAGCCTCGAGCAACGGCGGCTCACGCGTGGGAGAAGCGGCCGGAGCGGCAGGCGCGGCAGCCTGGGCTTGCGCCGCCGAAGGCGTGGCGCAGGCACCGGCCATGCTCGTCAGCAAAAGGGCCGCGGCGATCGTTTTGCACATCGTTGTCATTGGACACCTGCCAGTCGTTTGAATGTCAGAACTTCTCGAGCAGCG
>Ga0207652_10004010_pt1 | contig 12024 bp, 9 predicted proteins | sample KBSC63BmetaG_FD_184334 | JGI IMG/M metagenome (GOLD analysis project Ga0207652, IMG submission 184334) | Corn rhizosphere microbial communities from Kellogg Biological Station, Michigan, USA - KBS C6-3B metaG (SPAdes) (version 2) | ecosystem: Host-associated > Plants > Roots > Rhizosphere ... | reverse complement strand
TGCGGCCTGCCTTCCGTACTATTTTACAGTCGTCCATTTTCGAGGCTGCTATTTTCCAGTCTTGGCGGGATCCTTGACGGCTTCGAAAGTCTGCAGTTCTACGTTGTAGAGCTCGCCGTCGACCTTTTCGACCTTGCGGATATAGATGTTCTGGATGATGTCCCGCGTCTCCGGATCTATGGAAATGGGGCCGCGCGGGCTCTCCCATGCCATTCCCTTCATCGCTGCGACCAGCGCATCGCCGTCGGAGTTTCCGCCGGTCTTCTTCAGCGCTTCATAGATCAGATGCATGCCGTCATAGCCGCCGACCGCGACGAAGCCGGGCCGCGATCCGAACGCCGCCTTGTAGTCGCGCACGAACGCCTTGTTCATGTCGGAGGGATGGACAGCCGAATACATGTGGGCCGTGATCGCACCCAGCGCGGCGTCGGGCATGCCGGGCATCAGATCGTCGTCCATGACGTCGCCCGGCCCGATCACCCTGATGCCGGCCTTGTCCAGTCCGCGCTCGGCAAACTGCTTCATGAAGTTGCCACCCTGGCCGCCCGGTACGAAGACGAACAGCGCATCCGGTTTGGCGTCCCTGATCCGCTGCAGGAAGGGCGCGAAGTCGGGGTTGGCAAGCGGCACCTTCACGGAATCGACGATTTCGCCGCCGCCCGCGGTGAGATGCTGGCGGAAGAATTCGAGGGCGTCGTTGCCGGGCGCGTAATCCGTGGTCAGCGTCGCGACCTTCCTGATGCCGTTCTTCACCGCCCAGTCGCCGATGATGGTCGAGGACTGCGCCAGCGTGAAGCTGGTTCGCACGATGTAGGGCGATTTCTCGGTGATGATCGAGGTTCCCGCCAGCATCACGATTTCCGGGATCCTGGCCTGCGTGGCCAGCGGCGCGACCGCCAGCGCCGTTGGCGTGATGCCGAAGCCGGCCACGATGCCGACCTTGTCGTTGACGATCAGCTCCTGGGCGAGGCGCTTGGTCGTGTCCGGGTTGGCTGCATCGTCCCGCAGGATGACCTCGATCTTCCGGCCGGCGACGGTGTCGCCATGCTGCTTGACGTAGAGCTGGACCGCGTTGGCGAGCTGCTTCCCGGTCGAGGCCTGCCCGCCGGTCATGGGCACGATCAAACCGATCTTGATCGCATCGGCGGCGGCCGCCGGGTGCAAGGCCGCAAGCGCCGGGACGACGGCCGCGACAATGAGCGATAGACAAGCGAAGCCAGGGCGCATTTCCGATCCCCCCATTTTATCTGGCGGGATCCGCGCCCGGTGAGAGACTATGGGGCGCGGCCCGCCGCTTGATAACAGCGTGTGACGCTTCAGATCGTGCCGAATGCGACGGTCGCCTTGTCGTAGATGCCGTCACCCATCTTGCCGGCTTCGAAAATGCCGTGCTTCTCGATCCATTCGAACGACTGCTCGTAGACCTCGCGCGAGTATGGCTCGAACACGATCCGCTCGCCAGGCCCCCAGCGCCGCGTGTCCATCGCAGCATGGAAGCGGTCCGGAAATTCGTTCTTGTAGTAGTGGGTATATAGCTCCGGACGCAGGTCGATGTCGCGTTGCGCCTTCTTCAGCGCGCGGAAGTAGCGCTTGATGTCCTCCGGCTCCGGATTGCCGTTGATCATCGATGCGATCATGAAGGTCGTGTCGATGATCTTGCGATAGCCGAGCTGCTCTGCGAAGTAATACGGCCCGTTGAACAGCGCGGCCGCCTCGCTCTTGCCATCGAACAAACGCTCCATCCGCCGGAACAACATGCCGTCCTCGAAGGTCAGGTTGATCTGGCCGGGCGCCATGTATTGTTCGAGCGCCTGGATGGTCGAATAATGGCTGCCGGACTGGAAGCCGACGGAGATGGGAATGCCGGCGAGATCGGAGGGGTTGCGGATTTTCGAATCCGCCGCGACGAAGATGCCGGACGGCGCGATCGAATAGACGTCCGCGTAGAGCCTGGCGTGGCCGTTGGAAGCCGCGACGTTGACGGTCCAGTGGCACGCGCAGCTGACGTCCGCCTTGCGGCCCTTCTCGATGCTCTGGAAGGCGCCTTCATTCACCTTGTTGTGGTGCTGGCCCTCGGTCGAGCGGATCAGCTCGCGAAATTCGTAGTCGAGCCCTTCGGCGCGGAAATAGCCCTTCTCCTCGGCCACCCATTCCTGCAGGCGGAAATGCGATTCGATCACGAATTTGGTCATGGGGTCCTCCGGGGCGGCGGTCGGCCGCCCAGTTTTTCTTTGACGGCAGGATAGCAAACGGTGATCAATGGTCCATGCCTCGAGGGGAATGTTTCACATGCCGAAAATGGAATCTCTTGATCTCCGCGACCTCAGGGTGCTCGACACCCTGATCCGCGAAGGCAGCATCACCCGCACCGCCCAGGTGCTCGAAACCACGCAGCCGGCGATCAGCAAGCTGTTGCGGCGGCTCAGGCTGCGTTTCGCCGATCCGCTGGTCGTGCGCCGCGGCAGCGGCGTGCAGCCGACCGCGCGTGCCGTGGAGATGGCCGCGCAGATCAGCGCGCTGCTCGACATGGCCGACAGCCTGTGGCGGGAGCGTATGCCGTTCGATCCGAGGAAGTCGCTGAGGACCTTCAGCCTCCTGCTGACCGATGTCGGGATGGTGCGGTTCCTGCCGCCCCTGGTCGCGCGTCTCGCCGACCTCGCGCCGAACGTCAAGGTGAGAGCTTTGCCGCTCGACTCCCGGCACTTTGCACTGAAGCTGGAATCGGGCGAGGCGGACCTCGCGCTTGTCGCCTTTCCGAGGGCCGCCGGCCATCTGCGCTTCCAGCGGCTTTATTCGGACGGATATGTCAGCGTGACCCGGCGAGGACATCCGCGCGCCACGGAGGCCCGTACGCGCAAGGGCTTCCTCGCAGAGCAGCATATCCTGATCACCGCTTCCGAGACGGGACATGCGGCTCACCATGAGGCGCAACGCGTGCTGGCGCGCGCGATCCCACCGTCCAATGTCCTTTTGCAGGTGCCGAGCTTCGTTGCCGGCGCGATCGTGGCGTCGCAGACCGACGGCGTTGCGACGCTGCCCGCGAATCTGGCCGCGCTCGTCGCAACACCGCTCGGGATGACCATGTTCAGGACGCCGGTCCCGTTGCCCCGCTTCGAGATCGCCCAATACTGGCACGAACGCTACCACCGCGATCCCGCGCACAAATGGCTGCGGTCGATCACGCTCGAATTGTTCGGCAGCCGCGCCTGAAATAGTTGCGCTACAGGTGGGCCGGTCGACGTCGGGCCTGGAGCGAGGAAAGGAAGGATCGCCAAGGCCCGCTTTTGGCCCGGAGGCGACATTGCCCGCGTTCGGCGCCTGCAGTCTTCGACGGTACACAGTGATCCTGCCTCTGCGTATCGCGCGACACTGGTTGTGTTATATTTCCTGAGAAACAAGCAACAAGATGCGGGCGGAATGGAAGCAACAGGCTCTAGGAGGAGACAATGGCCAAGGAGGTCCAGGTTAGCGGGGCTCGCCTGCAATACATCGAGCAGGGCTCCGGCGAACCGATTGTATTCGTCCACGGGGCGCCACTTGATCTTCGCTCTTGGGAACCGGTGAGAGAGGAAATTGCCAAGAGGTATCGGTTCATCGCCTACACCCAGAGATATTTCGGAACCGAACCGTGGCCTGATGAGGGAAAGAACTTCAGCATCGCAACCCACGCCGACGACCTCGCCAGGTTCATCTCCTCACTCAATGCTGGACCTGTTCATCTCGTGGGCTGGTCGCACGGCGGCCTAGTGGCGGCGACCGCCGCAGTCAGTGATCCGTCGTTGGTCCGCAGCCTCATCCTGTATGATGCAGCCATCATCTCTGTGTTGCCCGTAGAGAGCCCTGAGGGCAAGTTAGCACGCGAAGACCGGGCCAGGACGCTTGGTCCGGGTGTTGCTGCGGCCAAGACGGGTAATTTCGTAAAGGCTGCGAAGTTGCTGCAGGAGGGCGTGTTCCAGCTCCCGCCAGGCGGGTTCAACAGCTTGCCGAGGGATTGGCAGACGGGGCTGCTCGACAACGCTAGGATTGTTCCGCTGCTACTCTCAGCTCCACCGCCCCCCGCCATCACATGCGAGATGCTGAAGAATTTTATCCGGCCGACGCTCGTCATGCGGGGTGAGAAGACCCTAGAGTTCTACGCGCTGATCAGCGAGGCGATCACCAAATGTGTGCCGGGGGCGCAGCAGGTCATCCTTCAAAATGTAAATCATGATGGCCCCATGCGTGATCCGGCCGCATTCACCGCCGCCGTTTTCGACTTCTTGTCGAGGCTTTGAGTAAAGCACTCAACCGCGTCTTGATGTTTGTACTCTTGCGAGGCATTGAACGGGGTGGAAGCCATCAACCTCGCGCTGTTGATTAGGTGACTGAGCGAGTTCCGTTTCTGGCCCTCAGCCGACCTCGGAGTCTCCACCCCTCGATCGATACAAAATCAGCATCGATCCATACTCCCTTCGGCTTGGACCCCGTCGTCACTCTTCATTAATGATCCGCCTCGAGGAAACACCACATTTCGAGGAGGTGCGCTCATGAGCGCCATCGTGTCCGTTGCGGAGGCGAGGAGATCCCGCGTCCGTCTGTTCATCGTGACGATGCTTTTTCTTGTCACGACCGTGAATTATGCCGACCGCGCCACGCTTTCCATTGCAGGTCCCGCGCTGTCGAAAGAGCTTCATCTCTACCCGATCGCAATGGGCTACATCTTTTCGGCCTTCGGCTGGTCGTATGTCGTTGCCCAGGTGCCGGGCGGCTGGCTGCTCGACCGCTACGGATCGCGCTCGGTCTATGCCTTCAGCATCATGATCTGGTCGCTGTTCACGCTGCTGCAGGGGTGGGTCGGGTTCTTCTCCGGCGCCACCGCCGTCACCGTGCTGTTCCTGTTGCGGCTCCTCGTGGGATTTGCCGAGGCGCCTTCATTTCCCGCCAATGCGCGCATCGTGGCGGCGTGGTTTCCCGGCAATGAGCGCGGCACCGCGTCCGCCTTCTTCAATTCCGGACAGTATTTCGCGACGGTGATCTTCGCGCCGCTGATGGGCTGGATCGCGCATGATTTCGGCTGGCGCTACGTGTTCTTCGTCATGGGCGCGCTCGGTGTCGTCATGGGCGTGTTCTGGATCAAGACCATGTACGGGCCGAAGGAGCATCCTTCCATCAACGAGGCCGAGCTCGACTATATCAGCCGGGGCGGCGCGCTGGTCGACATGGATGCGCCGAAGAATCCTAAGTCGGATTCGAAGGTCGCCGACAGCGGGCCGCGCTGGGATCACATCCGCCAGCTCCTCGCCAACCGCATGATGCTCGGCGTCTATATCGGCCAGTACTGCATCAACACGCTGACCTATTTCTTCCTGACCTGGTTCCCGGTCTATCTGGTGAAGGAGCGCGGGCTCTCGATCCTGCAGGCCGGCTTTGTCGCGACCCTGCCGGCCTTGTGCGGCTTCATCGGCGGCGTGCTCGGCGGCGTCATCTCCGACGCCATCCTGCGGAAGACGAAATCGCTCACGGCCGCGCGGAAAATCCCGATCGTGGGCGGCATGCTGCTGTCGATGTCGATCATCGCCTGCAACTATGTCGACGGCCAGGCGCTGGTGGTCGGCTTCATGGCGCTCGCCTTCTTCGGCAAGGGCATCGGCGCACTCGGCTGGGCTGTCGTCTCCGACACCTCGCCGCGGCAAGCCGGCGGCGTCTCCGGCGGGCTCTTCAATACCTTCGGCAACCTCTCCAGCATCACGACCCCGATCATCATCGGCTACATCCTGGCGGCGACCGGCTCGTTCAATGGTGCGCTGGTATTCGTCGGGTTGAACGCACTGATGGCCGCGATCGCCTATCTCTTCATCGTCGGCAAGATCGAGCGGGTGCAGCTTCAGGCCGTTTGAGGCCTGTTGCATCGGCGAAGACCAGACGGCGTCCGCTGAAGCGCGATGAATTCTCATCGCGCTTCAGTTTTTTGCTTTTGCGCATGATCTCTGCGGAAAACCGTTGGACATTTTTCCGGATCATGTGCCCGGCTGCCGCCTATGTTTCGGGGAAGATCGATGCTAGAAATGGCAAATAAGCGCCGCGTCCATTCAGGGCCTGTATCGATGTTCGACCTGAACCAGCTTCGCTGTTTCGTCACGGTTGCGGAAGAGCTGCATTTCGGCCGGGCGGCGGCGCGGCTCAACATGACCCAGCCGCCGCTGAGCCGGCAGATCCAGGTTCTCGAGCACATCATCGACGCGCCGCTGCTGGAGCGCACCAGCCGCTCGGTGCGGCTCACGCCCGCCGGCCGCAGCTTCCTGCCGGAGGCGCGGCGCATCCTGAAACTCGCCGAGAGCGCCTCGCAGGTGGCGCGCCGCATCGCCATGGGCAAGACCGGCTCGCTCAAGATCGGCTACACGGCGGCCGCGGCTTACGGCTTCTTGCCCGAGCTGATCGCGGCCTGCCGGGCGCGGCTGCCGGAGGTCGATTTCTCGCTGAAGGAGATGGTGTCGGGCGACCAGCTCGAGGCGCTCGCCTCCGGCCAGATCGACGCCGGCCTGTTGCGGCCGCCGATCGCCCGGCCCGAGCTGGCGACGAGGCGCGTGCTGGCCGAGCCCTTGCTCGCCGCGATCCCGAGGAAGCATCCGCTGGCGTCGGCGGCGATGGTCGCGATCAAGGATTTCGACGGCCTGCCCTTCGTGATGTATTCGCCCTATGAATCGCGTTACTTCCACGATCTGCTGGTGGCGCAGTTCTCGCGCGCCGACATACTCCCGCGCTATGTCCAGCATGTCGGCCAGATTCACTCCATCCTGGCGATGGTGCGCGCGGGGCTCGGCGTCTCGATCGTTCCGGCCGCCGCGGCGAACCTGAAGCTCGCCGACGTGAAGCTGAAGCCGCTGAAATTGCGCAGCCCCGCGCCGGTCGAATTGTTCATGGTCTGGCGGCGCGAGGACGAGAATCCGCTGGTGCCGTCGCTGGTCGAGATCGCGGCCGATATTGCGGGCGCCGCCGCGCGCGAGCATTGATGCTGATTGTGGATCATTCGATACCGCGTTTGGCTTGGACGCGCATCGAGCGCGCTCCTACAACGAAAGCCACGGACGCGCACTTTCCGCGTGTCCCTAAAACCGAAATTTCAGGGAGTGGCGCGATGAGCAAGATGACCCCGCAGGAGATGGCCCACAAGATCGGCTCCGGCCTCCTGTCCTTTCCCGTGACGCCGTTCAGGGCCGACTATTCCTTCGACGAGAAGACCTACCGCTCCAATATGGACTGGCTCTGCAGCTATGACGTCGCCGGTCTGTTTGCCGCCGGCGGCACCGGCGAGTTCTTTTCGCTGACGCCAACGGAGGTGCCAGAGGTCGTCAAGGTCGCGGTTGAGGAGACCAGGGGCCGTGTGCCCGTGCTGGCCGGCACCGGCTACGGCACCGCGATCGCGCGCGAGATCGCCATCGCCGTCGAGAAGGCCGGCGCGGACGGCCTGCTCTTGTTGCCGCCGTATCTAATGCATTCCGAGCAGGAAGGGCTCGCCGCCCATGTCGAGGCGATCTGTGCCGCCGTGAAGATCGGCGTCATCGTCTATAACCGCGACAACGCGATCCTGCAGCCCGATACGCTGGCGCGGCTTGCCGAGCGCTGCCCGAACCTAGTCGGCTACAAGGACGGCATTGGCGACATCGAGCTGATGACCCGCGTCTATTCGAAGCTCGGCGGTCGTCTCACCTATGTCGGCGGCCTGCCGACGGCGGAGACCTTCGCGCTGCCCTATCTCGACATGGGCGTGACGACCTATTCCTCCGCCGTGTTCAACTTCGTGCCGGAGTTCGCCACGAAATTTTACGCCGCGGTGCGCCGCCGGGATCACAAGGTGATCCATGCGGGCCTGAAGGATTTCATCCTGCCCCTGATCGCGATCCGCAACCGCAAGAAGGGCTATGCGGTGTCGATCATCAAGGCCGGCATGAAGGTGATCGGCCGCGACTCCGGTCCGGTGCGGCCGCCGCTGACGGACCTGACGGAAGCCGAAATGGCGGAATTGTCGGCGCTGGTGGCGAAGCTGCCGTCGACGACGGCGGCGATGCAGGCCGCAGAATAAAGACCGGCCAACAATCGAAAAAAGAAGGGGAGGAGCTCATGGTCCAGGAAGCGATCCGCACCGGCTTCTCAGGCGCGCCCGTCGTCACCTCCATGGAAGTCATTCCGGTCGCCGGCCGCGACGGCATGCTCCTCAATCTGAGCGGCGCGCATGCGCCGTTCTTCACCCGCAACATCGTGATCCTGTCAGACAATTCCGGCCATACCGGCCTCGGCGAGGTGCCGGGCGGCGAGAAGATCCGGAAGACTTTGGAGGATGCGCGGCCGCTGGTGGTTGGTCAAACCATCGGAGGGTGCAACAACATCCTCGCCTCGATGCGTGAGACCTTTGCCGATCGCGACGCCGGTGGCCGTGGCAAGCAGACCTTCGACCTGCGCGTCATGATCCATGCGGTCACGGCGGTGGAATCGGCGTTGCTCGATCTGCTCGGCCAGCATCTGTCGCTGCCGGTCGCCGCGCTGCTCGGGGAGGGCCAGCAGCGCGAGAGCGTCGAGACGCTCGGCTATCTCTTCTTCGTCGGCGACCGGCGAAAGACCAATCTGCCCTACATCGAAGGCGAGACCGGCAAGCCTGCCTGGTTCAACCTGCGCCACCAGGAGGCGATGACGCCCGACGCCATCGTGCGGCTCGCCGAAGCCACCCAGGATCATTACGGCTTCGCGGACTTCAAGCTGAAGGGCGGCGTGCTGCGCGGCGAAGAGGAGATCGAGGCGGTCACTGCGATCGCGAAGCGCTTTCCGGACGCGCGCGTCACGCTCGATCCCAATGGCGGATGGCTGCTGGAGGATGCCATCCGGCTCTGCAAGGACATGCACGGCATCCTCGCCTATGCCGAGGATCCCTGCGGTGCGGAAGGGAGTTTCTCAGGCCGCGAGATCATGGCCGAGTTCCGCCGCGCCACGGGCCTGCCCACTGCGACCAACATGATCGCGACCGACTGGCGGCAACTCTCCCACGCGCTGCGGCTCGGAGCGGTCGATATCCCGCTGGCCGATCCGCATTTCTGGACCCTGCAGGGCTCGGTGCGCGTGGCGCAGACCTGCCGCGATAACGGGCTCACCTGGGGCTCGCATTCCAACAACCATTTCGATATTTCACTGGCGATGTTCACCCATGTCGGCGCCGCGGCGCCGGGCAAGGTGACCGCGATCGATACCCACTGGATCTGGCAGGACGGCCAGGCGCTGACCCGGGAGCCGCTGCAGATCAAGGGCGGCAGGATCGCGGTTCCCGACCGCCCGGGCCTCGGCATCGAGATCGACCGCAAGGCGATCGATGAAGCCTACGCGCTCTACCAGCAGCACGGATTGGGTGCCCGCGACGACGCCATCGCCATGCAATTCCTGATCCCCGGCTGGACGTTTGATGATAAACGTCCAAGTCTCGTGCGTTAGGAAGGTCTCGTGCGTTAGCGCATGATCCGGAAAAGTGGGAACCGGTTTTCCGATAAGATCATGCGTAAGACAAAAGAAAATCGGTTGGAGGAAAACATGACGGTGGCTCTGAAAAATTTCGTCGGCGGCGAATGGGTCGATGGCTCGGGCATCACCCGGAACATCAACCCCTCCAATACCAAGGATGTCGTCGGCGAATACGCCAAGGCGGACAAGGCGCAGACGGAGAAGGCGATATCAGCGGCGAAGGCCGCTTTTCCGGCCTGGTCGCGCTCGACCCCGCAGGAGCGCTACGACGCGCTGAACAAGATTTCGCTGGAAATTCTCGCACGCAAGGATGAGCTCGGCCGCCTGCTCGCGCGCGAGGAAGGCAAGACCCTGCCGGAAGGCGTCGGCGAAGTCGCCCGCGCGGGGCAGATATTTGCGTTCTTCGCCGGCGAAGCGCTGCGGATGATGGGCGAGAAGGGCGCTTCGGTGCGTCCGGGGCTCGATGTCGAGATTACCCGCGAGCCGCTCGGCGTCGTCGGCCTGATCACGCCCTGGAATTTCCCGATCGCGATTCCCGCCTGGAAGATCGCGCCCGCGCTCTGCTACGGCAATACCGTCGTGTTCAAGCCGGCCGAACTCGTGCCGGGATCGGCGCATGCGCTGTCCGAGATTATCGTGCGTTCCGGCCTGCCTGCCGGCGTGTTCAATCTCGTGGTGGGTCCGGGCTCCGTCGTGGGCCAGACCCTGCTGGAAAGCCCCGATGTTGCCGCGGTCTCCTTCACGGGATCGGTCGCGACGGGACGCAAGCTGGCGCAGGCCTGCGTGATGTCGGAGCCGATGAAGAAATTTCAGCTGGAGATGGGCGGCAAGAATCCGCTGGTCGTGCTCGACGACGCCGACCTGAAGGTCGCCGTCGAGGCCGCCACCAATGGCGCCTATTTCTCGACCGGCCAGCGCTGCACGGCCTCCTCGCGCCTGATCGTGACCGCCGGCATCCATGACCGCTTCGTCGACGCCATGACCGAGCGGCTGAAGGGCCTCTCGGTCGATGACGCGCTCAAGCCTGGCGTGAATGTCGGGCCCGTGGTCGACCAGAGCCAGCTCGACCAGGATCTGCGCTACCTCAAGATCGGCAAGGACGAGGGCGCGAAGCTGCACTGGGGCGGCGAACTGCTCAACCGCGAGACGCCCGGCTTCTACCTGCAGCCGGCGCTATTCACCGAGGCCAACAACAACATGCGCATCGCGCGCGAGGAAATCTTCGGACCAGTGGCCTGCGTGATCCGGGCCAAGAATTACGAGGAGGCGCTGGCGCTCGCCAACGACACCGATTTCGGGCTCGCGGCGGGTGTATGCACCACCAGCCTGAAATATTCCTCGCACTTCAAGCGCAACAGCGAGGCCGGCATGGTGATGGTCAACCTGCCGACCGCCGGCGTCGACTATCACGTGCCGTTCGGCGGCCGCAAAGGCTCGAGCTACGGCGCACGCGAGCAGGGCGCCTATGCGCGCGAGTTCTATACGACGGTGAAGACGGCCTACACGAACCCGGGCTAACCAAGCTCGTCATGGCCGGGCTTGTCCCGGCCATCCACGTCTATGCAGCCAAGACGTGGATGCCCGGCACGAGGCCGGGCATGACGATCACGATGACAAATCCGAAAGGAGTTGCGACGATGGGCAAGAGGGAAGTGGTCACGGAAAAGCCCCGCTACATCAAGCTCAATGCCCGCGACAATGTCGCAATCGTCGTCAACGACTTCGGCCTGCCCGCGGGCTCGCGCTTTCCCTGTGGCCTCGAATTGCGCGCTTTCGTCCCGCAAGGGCACAAGACTGCGCTCGAGGATATCGGCGAGGGCGCGCCGATCATCCGCTATGGCGAGGTGATCGGCACCGCGCTGTCGCCGATCCGTGCCGGCGAATGGGTCGATGAAGCGCGCATCCGCATGCCCGAGGCGCCGCCGCTCGACAAGCTTGAAATCTCCACTGCGGTGCCCGCACAGCTCGCCCCGCTCGAAGGTTTTACATTCGAAGGATTCCGCAATCGCGATGGCTCGGTCGGCACCAGGAATATCCTCGGCATCTCGACATCCGTGCAATGCGTGAAGGGTACGCTGGAATATGCGGTCAAGCGTATCCGCGCAGAGCTGCTGCCCAAATATCCGAATGTTGACGACGTGGTGCCGCTGACCCATGCCTATGGCTGCGGCGTCGCCATCAATGCGCCCGATGCCGTGGTGCCGATCCGCACGCTGCAGAACCTCGCCCTCAATCCGAATTTCGGTGGCGAGGTTCTGGTCGTCGGTCTCGGCTGCGAGAAGCTCGCGCCCGAGCGGCTCGTGCCGGAAGGGTTAGGCGACGCCATCGTGCGCATGCAGGACGAAGCCTTCGACGGTTTTGGCGCGATCGTCGATGCGGTCATGACCCAGGCCGAGGCGCGGCTCAACATTCTCAATAGCCGTCAGCGCGAGACCTGCCCGGCGGCCGACCTCGTGATCGGTCTGCAATGCGGCGGCAGCGACGCCTTTTCCGGCGTCACGGCCAACCCTGCCGTCGGCTTCGCCGCTGATCTTCTGGTACGCG
>Ga0207652_10004009_pt1 | contig 12024 bp, 10 predicted proteins | sample KBSC63BmetaG_FD_184334 | JGI IMG/M metagenome (GOLD analysis project Ga0207652, IMG submission 184334) | Corn rhizosphere microbial communities from Kellogg Biological Station, Michigan, USA - KBS C6-3B metaG (SPAdes) (version 2) | ecosystem: Host-associated > Plants > Roots > Rhizosphere ... | reverse complement strand
CACCCAGAAATAACGGCTGTGCACGAAGACGGCGTTGAGATCGCGCAGTTGTTGCTGGATCTCCGGTTTAACGACATCGGCGAAGTTATCGACGACTATGACATGATCCACGCAGCCCTTCTGATTAGATGAGTCGCCACGGGTCTTGTAGTACTTCTCATACGTTTGTTCGCGACCTTTTTGAGCGACGACGACGGTGCCAAGACCTTCATTTTTAGCGCCGCGACAGACGTCGAGCGCGCTGTGCCCACCGAGCGAAGCGACGTGCAATTTCGAGGTATCGTACCCTCTTAAGATGTCGGCGATGTCGGTCTGGCTGATCACTTGCTAAAAATCCTCTCCGTTTTGCCTTGCTCGACGGCATATTTGATTTCGCGGGCGATACGGCGGCCGGTACTCATCGGCACGTCATAGCGCAAATCGGTATACGGCGAGCCGTTGACGTACGGGTTAGTGCCGGCCACGATCCGGGCCGAGATTTCGAAGACGTAAAACTCCAGTTCTGGCGTGATAACCGTTTCGAGGCAGAACGGGCCGAACAAGCCCACGCCGTCGATTGCTCTGGAGGCTTCGATAGTTTTCTCGCCCATCTCGAAGATAGTACTGAGTAACGATTCGCGGACGACCAGCGGCATGTTCCCGGTAATCGTGTAGCTGGTCTCGATACCGAGATCGATCTGGTCCTTCGCGGCCACCCGACCGACGGAATCGACGTTACTCTCGTAGCGCTTATCAAAACCCATGATTTCCAGTTCGCCCGTCAGGGACGAATAGAAAAAGTGGATATAAATCGGTGCGCCGACGATATATTGCTGGATGATGTAGCGCTTGTCGGCATGACCGTCGATTTTCGCCGTGAATTCCTCGGGTGTGTGCGTCAGGAAATAGCCTTTGCCACCGCCAGCGCCGTCAAACTTGACGATAACCGGACCATCGATATCTTCCGGCTTTTCATAAATACGGGGCAGGGTAAGTCCGGCATCATGGAGCCATTGCCGTTGCTTTTTGCGATCAGCTTCCCAGGGCAGGACAGCCTTGTTGCCGTAATAGTTCAGTTTGAGCGCCGTTATCTGCTCGTACTCTAGCGCGTTGACTAATGAACCGTGCGGGATAAGCACGGCATTTTTAGCTTTCAGCTGCGCGTCGAGATCGGGCAGTTCCGAAAAAGAATCGACGAGCAACAGCTCGTCGGCGACCTTGAATGATTCGTAGACGCGTTGGTGCTTCCGTTCGCAGACGGCAATCGTTTCGAAACCTTCGTCGTGGGCGCCCTTCAGTATCTGCAGCGCCGAGTGGCTGGCAAGCGTACAGATACGAAATTGCTGTTTTTCAGCCATGTACCCTCCAGAAAAAAAGTATTACTAAAGTATACACTAGCGTAACGCTCTGCGCAGGCGGCTAGCGTTGTAATATTATTCCCACTCGGTGGTGCCGGGCGGCTTGCTGCTCAGGTCATAGACGACTCGGCTGATACCAGGCACTTCCTGCAGGATGCGCTTGATCATTTCGGCCAGCGCCGCTTCGGGGATATCCTCACCAGGTCGGGCGGCGATACCCGTCATGAAATCCGGGGTCTTGAAAGGCCGGAGGGCGATGGCGCGCTCCCCGGGCTTACCGAACGATACCGGAAACAGTATGACTGGCATCTGGCTGATAGACTCCATCAGATCATACTGGCGCAGTACTTCGGTCACGATGTTATCGGCCTGACGATCCTGTTCGATGACATCAGGTGTCAGATACGTTTTAGTGACTGATAGAGCAGCCCGATCGACTGGTTTCGGCCCGAGATAACAGACACGGTTGACCACATGATTGTGATTAGGAATCGCCGCCGCTAATTTGAATAACCGCCACCAGTCAGCCGGGCCCTCGATACCCGCCAGATACTTATAGCTCCGGCCATCGCCTTGCACGCCCACGGTGCGCACCGGTAACAGATGGGCGTGAAAATCCGGATCATGTGTAGAGACGAAGTCATCCAGCCCCGCCTGCAACGCATCATGATCGGGCAAACGATACGGCGCCTTGGCGCATAAAACGCGGATTGCCAGTCCGGGGCCGGGGAAGGGGTGGCGATCAACCAGCCGATCGGGCAAGCCCAACCGGCGTCCCAGGGCCCGTACCTGATCCTTGTAGAGCTGCTGCAGCGGTTCGACGACCTGTCCCAGATCGCGGAGCTCACGGACCCGCTGCGTGTCGTTATGATGCGTCTTGATGACGTCAGCTTTGCTGCTAGCCAGATGCGAGCCACTCTCGATCAGGTCCGGGCGCAACGACCCTTGAGCCAGAACCGTACCGGCGGGTAGCTGAGTACGCTCCAAGATATCAGCCCGAACCCGGATGAAGGTATCACCGATGATCTTGCGCTTCGTCTGCGGATCGATAACCTCACGGAGCGGCGACGTCTCCACGCCGTCGATGACAGTGGTGGCGGTGGCGAACGTCTCGCTTGCGTCAAGCAGCTCCACGTCGATGCCCGCCGCGCGTAAAGCGACGACCACTTGCTCGCTCTCATCGGCTCGCATAAGTCCGGTATCGATATGAAAAGCGTGGATTTTGGATTTGTCGACCGCTCTGGACACCAGCGCCGCCACTACGGCCGAATCAACGCCGCCGCTGACGAATACCAACACCTCATTCCCTCCGACCGCTTCCCGCACATACTTAATCGCTTCCGCCTGCTGATCCTCCAGGCTATAGTCAGGTTTCAGGCCCGCGATGCCGGCTAAGAAGTTGCTGAATAGCCGTGGGCCACAGTTCGTTTGGAACACCTCCGGATGAAACTGCACACCGTAGCGCCTCAGCTTCGGGCTTTCGATGGCCGATATCAGATCATCGTGCTTGCCACCGCTGACGACAAAGCCCTTCGGCACCACTCGCACGCTGTCTCCATGACTCATCAGGACTTGCTGCTCCCCACTCAGGCCTTTGAATAATGCCGATCCGGCTTCAAAACGCGTAACCTGGGGCCCATCCTCGCGGAGGTTGCTGGGCCCGACGGCGCCGCCATATAATCTGGCGAGTAGTTGCATACCATAACAGATACCAAGGATAGGTTTGTCCAGCTCGGCCAGCCGGGGGTCACACCAGTAGGCATCGGCGTCACCGACACTCTTCGGTCCTCCAGAGACGATAACGGCGTCATAACCGGCCAGTTGTTCGACCGGCGCATCGAGCGGCAACAGGGAAGTACGAAGACCGAATTCACGAACGTGGCGATCAATCAACCCTCCGAACTGCGAGCCGGCATCCAATATAGCGACCTGCGCGTATCGTTTCTGCTGCTCCGTTTTCCCAGCCACGTGTACCCCTCGTTATGGGGCTAGTATATAAGAAGCGGCGGCCACGACCAACTGTGAACCAGCGCCCTCTACAGGGGGTGGCACCTTGCAATCAACATCCTAATCCCTTATGGTAAAATTAATACCAGCTAAAAAGAAACGTACATATGTCATTTGGCGGTGGTGGTGGATCCAGTTCAATCGCGACAAGCACTGATGTGGCGCTGAGTAATCCAGGTGACGGACAAGTCCTGGCCTATAACGGCACGCTTCAGAAATGGCAGAATACCGCTAACCCGGGCGCAGCCGACGCTTCCACCATAAGCAAAGGTGTCGTTCAATTAGCCGGTGACCTGGGTGGTACGGCAGCAGCTCCGACGGTGCCGGGTCTGGCCAGTAAAGAACCGACGATCACTGCCGGCACAACAGGGCAGTATTTCCGAGGTGATAAATCCTGGCAGACTCTGGATAAGATTGCTGTCGGCCTAGGGAGTGTCGACAACACCACAGACCTCAACAAACCGATTAGTACCGCGACACAGACCGCCCTGAATGCCAAAGCCGACGCGTCAACCGTTGGCAATAAGGTGCTGCTGATCGATAACGCGGCGGCACTACCCGGCGGCACCCCAGCTGGTGTCGTCGTAGTCGTAAAGAGTTAGGCGTATGGCAGCCCAACTGCATTTCGGCGCCGGCGATAGTGTAGGTTTTGGCACCACTGCCGGCGGCGTATCCAGCACAGCCAGTTTTAACAAATCAGACTTATCGAACATGCAGGTCGGGGATCTGCTAGTCGCTTGGATTCACGATCAGTCGAGCACCACCGGTACCGTGACTGCGCCGAGTGGCTGGACCCAATATGGTGCGGCTATCGGGACACCAAATATGTCAACTAGTCGGACGACCGGCTTCTATTACTATGCCGTCCGAGCGTCTACCGACATCAGTGGGCTAGCAACGGCTCCTACGTGGTCCTTTACCTCTGGCACGCGGATAGCCTGTGTGGTGGCCCGGGCGACGGGGATAGATCTGGACAACATCGAGGATGCCGCCTCATCGAGCTTTTCCGGGGGAACCGGCGGAGCGGCATTAACCATCAACGGCATTACCACTACGAACGCGACGACATTACTCGTAGGCGGGCTATTCCATGAGAACGCCATCAGCACCTCCGCCCCGAATACCACGTCGTTCATGTCGGTATTTCAAGAATACCGTACTAACCCCGACGCATCGTTCGCTAACACCGGCGCCGCTCTCGCGTATAGTTATCTGACGACCGCCGGTAGCACCGGTAACATCGGCGCGACGTTTGATAATTCGACGACACTCGCCTCTGGAGAGCTCGTCGCCTTCAAGGCCGGGCCCTGGTCACCATCGGGCACGATCACCCGGCCGGCTCTGATCGGTTCACCCACCACCTATACGACCTCAAACGCCACCACCAGTTTCACTATCAGTACGCCCGCTGGGGTACAAGACGGCGATGTCTTGGTACTTGCCTTATCCGGGCAGACTTCGAACGCCGCCACGGATTTCAGCAGTAGCGGCTGGACTCGTGTCGGCCAACCCTTCGCGGGTAACTCTAGCACTTACCGGCTCACCGGCTTTTACGCTTTTCCGGTCGTATCGGCGGCAGCCGTCGCTAGCAGTTATACGTTCTCCGACACCGAGGTCTCGGGAGCGGGTGGCCGGGTATGCGCGACGATGGTGATCGTCCGTAATGCCGATCAGAATAATCTGGTGGTCGCTTATTCGCCATACGGTGTTATGAGCGGCTCGACAGTGACTGTACAACCTGGATCGCTCACCTACGATAACAGCTTATTGCTCGTGAACTACAATGCGCAGTTCGTTTCTGGTGTCGATTATACCGTCGCCACTACACCGACAGGCACGACACTTATTACTTCGCTCATTAATTCAACTGGAGCGGTATCGAAGACACAGCAGACGTTCTATCAGATGGACGTGGACCATGGTAACCTGGCGGCTGACGTGCAGACCTGGAACGGCGCGCCGGCCCAGGCTACCGGCTCGGCCATCGTCATCCATGCCAGCAATCAGACGAGCGTCAACCCCGGCATCGCGGTGCAGTACACGAGTGCTCCCGATACGCTCAGCGACGCGAGTCTGTACTACACCAGCGCTACCGATACGTTGGCATCGCCGCTAGAAGTGCGTCCGGTTCCTACCGGATACGCTTCGGTCAGCGACATGCTCGCGACCTATCCGTTCTATGTCGCTCACCGTGGCGGAAGTAAAGATTGGCCAGAAATGAGCCTGCATGCCTACACGCAATCAGTTTTCTGGGGGATGGGCGCACTAGAGTTATCGTTAGCACGCACATCTGATGGGGTGTGGTTCGGTCTGCACGACTCCTCACTGGATCGTACCTCGCTTAATACAGGTGGCGGAAGCGGCACGACACTCGTGGCCTCAAGTATGACTTGGGCACAGGTGCAACAGTACCAGATTCAATACCCGAATGTGAGCAATCCAGCTTCCTTGCCGCAGCCGTATATGCGGTGGGAGGAAATTATCGCCGCATACTACAATTCCCATGTACTTTTTGTCGATCCAAAATATGCTTCCAGTTATACGAGCGAGCTGCTATCTATGATGGATGCTCTCCCAGGATCGACTTCCAGATTCGTGGGCAAGTCGTATGGCACTACCGGTAACACAGCAAATACCACCGGATTCCCCCACGAAGCAGCCGCGCATGGCTATAAGAACTGGGGATATTTCTACGAGGCGGACTACTCTAATGTACCGACATACCAAGGGCGATACGATATCTTGGGGATGGATTATACCGCAACATCTACGAGTTGGACGCAGATTATGTCGTACGGCAAGCCCGTGATGGGGCACATCGCACCATCGGCTGCCGCTATTACGACAGCGCTCGGCTATGGTGCTGTCGGCGTTATGGTTTCCGGGGTACAAGAAGCCGTTCCCCGGAGTACCTAACAGGCAACGTATCGAACAGAGGTAAAAAAGGTCTGGTATACCAGACCTTTTTTAGCGCACTGTACTATCTGTTAGTTATTAACGACGAAGTTGAAGTTAGAGCTGTTGTCATTCCAGGCATCACCGCTGGTTGCCGAGCCACCATTGGTGTTACCGCTGACATTCGCGTCACCGCTATCAGCATCCTGCCAGTTGGAGTTGTGCACGCTCAAGTCGTTATCATTGATAACCGTCACCGTCTCGGTCTGGTTAGACGTGACAGTGTTCGTGGAACCTGGGCCGGTCGGGCCGGTGATACTCCCATTTGCCGTCAGATCGCCACCCAGCATGTGTTGGACGAAAGGCGGAGGTGTCTGATTGCCACCACCTTGACCCCCGGCTGGTGGCGTATTCGTGCTCTCGCCGAGGACCTGACCATTACTTGTCGCGCCTGTCGCGCTAGCAGCCGGCTGGCTACAGCTGAGAGTATCCGATGCCGGAGTAATCTGGACGACTCGCGTAGCCATCGGTGAGGCCGAAGACAGCATGAACGCCAGCGCTACCGGGACACCGGCGACGAATCCAGCCAACGTGGCTCCCAATGTTATAAGCGCTTGTTTACGGGCTTGTAGGACAGTGCTGAATTTGCTTTTCGGTGTTGGTTTTGCAGTCGTTACAGACTTAGCCATAGCGTTACCCTCCATTAGTTGTTACTCAACTCACCTGTTTCACGGCTCTCAACCGTTACAGGACTAACTCTAATCTAGAACGCATCGGCGACAGTAAAATATCTTACTGTACCTCTCGTCGGCTCATCGGCTAAGAGGTTATGTAATTGCTTTTTCCGCAACACTAATCCCTGCGTATCCTTATGCCGACCGGTTGACGAGACCACTTAAGCGGTGCGCGGAAATTATATTGCAATAACCCTCGGACTATGTCACAATACGGCCACTAGAATAAGCTGCTACCAAGTTCTTGAGTAGAGAATCGTCTAGAAATAAGTTAACAATCAAGAAATATTCGTGAAACGAGGAGCAGCTAACCCGCGCTGATAGGTAACTATCGCAGGGCTTACCTCTGACAACGAAGAAAGAGGAACTATATAATGGCAAGTAAACTATTCGTCGGCTCATTAGCCTACACCGCAACCGACGACGACCTGGCAGCATTTTTTGCTGACGCCGGTACCGTCGTATCTGCAAAGGTCATCATGGACCGCGAAACCAACCGCTCTAAGGGCTTTGGATTCGTAGAGATGAGCACCGACGAAGAAGCCAAGGCTGCTGTTGATCAGCTCAACGGCAAAGACCTCAACGGTCGCGCCGTCGCTGTCTCCGAAGCTCGCCCCCAAGCTCCCCGCGAAAACCGTTCATTCGGTGGCGGCGACCGCAACGGTGGTGGCTACAACGACCGTCGTTACTAATCCTTAGTAACACACCCCTGAAAAGCTCCGGCATCCGTCGGAGCTTTCATTTGTGAAAAAACCGACTGCCGTTAGGCCATTGGCTTGTCATAATATCTCTGTTAATGGGAGTCAAGTAATGAACAAGTACGGACCCAAAGCCCAAGAGAAAGTCCACAAAGCGATGGATGAATTCAAGAAAGGCGATCTGCGCAGCGGCCGTTCCGGCAAGAAGGTGACCAGTCGCGAGCAAGCCGTCGCCATCGGCCTCGACGAAGCCCGCCGCGAAGGCGGCAAAGTCCCCAAGAAGTAAACAGCGTGCTCGCAAACAATTACCGCCCCTCCCTGTCAACCAGATGGAGGGGCACGTTGTATAAAACACTCGCTTTTCCTGAAAAGCTGATATACCATGAGCGCTATGAAGGCTAGAGCCACACCCAAACAAAAAAACAAAATTCAAATTTATCTCCGCCAAGTCGGCCTATGGAATGAGGCTATCGGCTTTGTCTTTCTGGCTCTTGCGGCTGGGTTCGCGGTACTCACCGCCGGCACATCTACTAACGACTTCTTTGGAGGATTTATCGGCCTCTTCTCCTTCGCTGCCACTTTTGAAGTGATACTGTGGCTTGTCATCGGTATTTTGTATCTAGGCACGGGCTGGTATTTGCGCAAAGAACGGCGCAACCATACCACGGCCGTACTGATCTGCACCATTCTGCTCTCTGTAGTTTCTATCCTTAACCTGATACCGGTTTTGCCACTCATTCTTTCCATTGTCGCGCTCACCAAAGCCAACCGGCTTGGTGTCAACCTTGATAATCCAGGTAAGTCAAAAAAGAAATTCAACCTGAAACGCCAACCAGACCTCATCGTTGGCCTTGTCTTGATAGGCATCGCGATAGTCGCCCTAGGAGTCGCGAACACGAATAGCAGCAAAATAAGCGAAAAGTCCGGCTACAAACTTCCCAAAATCGAAAAGGCCGCGTGCCAGCCTGGCTCAACTCCCGAGCATTGTGTTATTGGGTCAGCTGCGGATGGCTTCCAAGTTGTATTTCCCGAAAGCCCCCGTATTGATAAGAGCAAGGCCTTTCCCAACCCAGGGGATGAGGATGATGAGCAGCAGATTAGTAGCACTACATACACTTACTATAACAATAAATCTATGACTGCAAGCACCACCGATGTGTTAGAGATTTTGGACTTTGCCCAAACACCCACGGCCACTGACCCTACTAGAATAGCCGAGATCCAAAAGGATCGTCTCGAAAATGGACCGAAACCCGTATGGCAATTTTGTGACTCGACTTCTAATGAAGCTCTTACGAGTGGTTTTCTGGAGAGTGAGGGAGTACTGACAACATTCCTGGGCTTTCCGGCGTTGCAGCTCAACATGACTGGCAAGACATTTGATGACACAAAGTGTACCTACATGTCTATGTCTATCCTGAAAGGTAATAAACTTTACACTTTGTCTTATACTTCTATACCTGACAGCACAGACAAGACGCCTTTCGCCCAATTTTTGCAAAGCTTCAGCTTAACACAGTAGAGGGAAGTGTTTCATTTTTACAGTAGTTATGCTATAATTCGGGGTAATGGCAAAGCGCCCGGCTAAACGAGCGCTTTTATTAATGAATAGGTACTATCATGGCAGCACTCCAAGACCCCACTAAAATCCGTAATATCGCTATTATCGCCCACGTCGACCACGGTAAGACCACGCTGGTTGACGGCTTATTGAAGCAGTCGCAGACCTTCCGCGACAATCAGGCCGAAATGAGCCAGGAGCTGATCATGGACAGCGGCGATCAGGAGCGGGAGCGCGGCATCACCATCACCGCCAAGATCACCGCCGTCCAGCACGGTGATTATCGTATCAACATCATCGACACCCCTGGTCACGCCGATTTTTCCGGCGAGGTCGAGCGTACCCTGAATATGGCCGATGGCTGCTTGCTCATCGTCGACGCCCAAGAAGGCCCGATGCCCCAGACCAAATTCGTGCTCGAAAAGGCGCTCGAAGCCGAGTTGAAGCCCATCGTCGTCATCAATAAGATTGATAAGCCTGGTTCTCGCATCGCCGAAGTCGAAGACGAATTGGCCGATCTGTTCCTCGAACTGGCCGTCCACGAAGACCAGTTGCACTATCCCGTCTATTACGCCATCGGCCGCGAAGGCAAGTCCTGGACCACCGTTCCAGCGAATCCGGAAGCCGGAGCCGACCTCAATCCGATCTTCGACGCCGTCATCGAAAAGATCCCGGCTCCCAGCATCGAACTCGACAAGCCGTTCCAGATGCTCGTCACGGCGCTCGCCTGGGACACCTTCAAGGGCAAATACTCCATCGGCCGCATCACCCGGGGCAAGGTCAATCCGGGTGATCAGGTCATGCTTATCAAAAAAGACGGTGCCCAGGTCAAAGCCAAAGTCGAGCTAGTCTTCATGAGCCGAGGTGTCACTAAGTTCGAAGTTCCGGGTGGCGTGGCCGGTGATATCGTCCAGTTGACCGGCATCGCCGACGCCAAGATCGGCGAAACCATCGCTGACGCCAACGAACCGGAAGCCCTGCCGACTATCGAAGTCGAGGCCCCCACACTGCGTATTTATCTCGGCCCGAACACCTCTCCGTTCAAGGGTCAGGAAGGTGAATTCAACACCTCGCGCCAGATCAGCGAACGCCTGCAAAAAGAGCTCGAAATCAACGTCGGCCTCAAAGTCGAGGATGACGGTATCGGCTTCACGGTCGCCGGTCGCGGCGAACTCCACCTTGGCGTCCTTATCGAGACGATGCGCCGCGAAGGCTACGAGTTCGAAGTCGGCCGCCCCCAGGTCGTCACCCACGAAGAAGACGGTAAGACCATGGAACCCATCGAAGAAGTGATCATCGAAGTTCCCGCCGAGCATGTCGGCACCGTCCAGATGGAGCTCGGCCAGCGCCGTGCCACTCTCAAAGAGCAATTCGCCAGCCCCAAAGGCGTCACGAAGCTGATTTACGAGATGCCCACCCGAGCACTTCTCGGGATGCGTAATATCCTGCTGACCAACACCAAGGGTACTATCGTCATGAACAGCCTCGTTACTGGTTTTCAGCCGCTCGGCACTCCGCTGCAACAACTACGTCAAGGTGTGCTCATCAGTTTCGAACAGGGTATTACCACTCCGTACGCGCTCCAGAACGCCGAAGCCCGTGGCACCACCTTCATCGGCCCGGCCGAAAAGGTCTACGCTGGCCAGATCATCGGCCTTAACACCCGATCCGAAGACATGGAAATCAATGTCTGTAAGGCGAAGCATCTGACTAACATGCGCTCGTCCAGCTCTGACGGCGTCGTCCAGCTGGTCCCGCCGACCATCTTCAGCCTCGAGCAGTGCCTTGACTTCATCGAAAACGACGAACTCCTAGAGGTCACCCCTAAAAGTCTCCGTTTACGCAAGAAAGAACTCGACCCCAAGAAGCGCAAGCGCTAAAAATAGGCGATACTTATTTACCGTAAGATTGGCTGCGCGTAACAATTGGCAGAAAAATATAACCTCTCAGGACACGAAACCCAAAGTCCTCCAGATTTTTGTCCCACCGTTGTATATGTTGTGTGTCACTCTCATAATCGTTTAGAGTGCTGAGCGGTACAATGTCTTCATCTTCCGCTCGCCTTTGTCCACTGATATTCACCTCTCCACCCATTATGAAGCTGTCTGTATCCTGCGAAAACTTCGACAGCCCTCCGCTGGGTGCGAGCGTAAGACCTATTACGCTATTAGTCGTTAGGTAATCAAAATTTGAATCTCGATAAGGTACCGGCGTATGTGTGCTATGAATATTCACTAACATTACCCATAACGGCAAATGGCTTTCTTTTTGAGGGTACTCGGGGACGATGCCGGCAGCATTTAGGGCAGCCGCGAGTTCTACTGCTTGGCCTCTGACATGATCTGCCAGCAGCTTGCATCTTTCCCGCGGGGCTTTCTCAGTTTGCTGCTTGAGCAATCTTTGCGCTTGCTTCGCGGCTTCTTCGCGTCTATAAAGAGCCATTCGTTTGGCTAAATTTGCTGACAGCGCACTTTCATTATCCATCGTACAAAAATTATATAACATGTATTTATAGTTTACAAAAATTAATTGCATGCTAGTTAAATTTACTTAATTCTGGGCTGGTGTGTCAGATAATCCAAAGACGAGCTTATCGAAGTGATTATTTAGCAGCTCTAACAATATGTCCCCGTTAGGTTACAATAACGCTATGATCAACATCTATCACAGCCACGCCCGCAATCGGACGCTGCAGCAGATAACAGATTCCCGCGTCGGTAGCTGGATCATCGCCACCGAGCCGACCGATGAAGAACTCGACATGCTCGCCGAACGCTATCAGCTCGACCGCG
>Ga0207652_10004003_pt1 | contig 12033 bp, 13 predicted proteins | sample KBSC63BmetaG_FD_184334 | JGI IMG/M metagenome (GOLD analysis project Ga0207652, IMG submission 184334) | Corn rhizosphere microbial communities from Kellogg Biological Station, Michigan, USA - KBS C6-3B metaG (SPAdes) (version 2) | ecosystem: Host-associated > Plants > Roots > Rhizosphere ... | reverse complement strand
GACGACCGACACGCTGCACGCGGCGGGCTGCGCGATCCACCGTCCGCTGCTTCTCCTCGTCGACCAGGAAGGCGGTTACGCGCGCCGGTTGACCTGGGCTGCCCCGGCGCACGATGCCGGGGAGCTCGGCCGGCTCGGGCTCGCAGCCACCCGGCGCGAGGCGCGCGCGGCCGCGGCGGCGCTGCACGCGGCGGGCATCGACGTCGACCTCGCCCCGGTCACGGACACGCTCGGCCCCGGCGGCTTCCTCGGCGGTCGCTCGTTCGGCACGAGCCCGTCGCTCGTCGGCCGCCTCGCCGCCGCCTTCGTGACGACGTTGCAGGCGAACGGCATCGCAGCCACGACGAAGCACTTCCCCGGCCTCGGCACCGCGCGGCGGAGCACGGACGATCATGTCGTGTCGCTCGCCGCGACGGAGCTCGGCCCGTTTCGCACGGCGATCGCCGCCGGAGCGAAGCTCGTGATGGTGTCGAGCGCGCGCTACCCGGCGCTGGACGACACCGGCACCCCGGCGGTGTTCTCGCGTCCGATCGTCACCGACCTCCTGCGCGGCAGCCTCGGCTTCCACGGCGTCGTCGTCACCGACGCGCTCGACGCCCCTGCGCCGGCCCGGACGCCCCACGCCCCGGCGCGCGCGCTCGCGGCGGGCGTCGATCTGCTGCTCTACACGGGCAGCTCGGCCGCCCATGCCGGCTTCGTGCAGCTCGCGGCCGACGCGCGGACGAGCGCCGCCGTGCGCACGAGCGCCGTCCGCGCGGCGGCGCACATCGCCGCGCTCGAACGCTGGCTCGGGCGGACCTGTTAGAGCCCGAGCCGCTCGAGCGTCGCCGCGTCGCGCCGCCAGCGCGGTCGCACCTTCACGACCAGCTCGAGGAAGACCGTGCGGCCGAGGAGCGCCTCGATCTCCGGCCGCGCGCGCGTGCCGATCTCCCTCACCATCGAGCCGCCCTTGCCGACGAGGATCTGCTTCTGCGAGTCGGTCTCGACGAGAAGGTTCGCCCGCAGGATCTTCTCGTCGAGCTCGTCGACCTCGACCGAGATCGCGTGGGGTACCTCGTCCTTCGTCAGCCAGAGCGCCTTCTCGCGCACGAGCTCCGCGATCTGCAGCTCGAGCGGCAGGTCGGTCCGCTGCTCGAGCGGGAAGTAGAGCGGTCCCTCGGGCAGCAGCGCGACGAGCTCCTCACGCAGCTGTCCGATCCCGTCGCCGGTCTTCGCGCTCACGGGATGGAGCGCGTGGAAGTCACCGAGGTTCGCCGCCGACTGCATCTGCTGGGCGATGTGCCCGCCCTTCAGGCGGTCGACCTTGTTGAGCGCGATCACGACCGGCACACCGAGCGCGTACACGCGCGTTGCGATGAAGCGGTCGCCGGCGCCGATGCGCTCGCGCGCCGAGAGCACGAACAGCACCGCCTCGACGTCCTCGAACGCCGAGTCGACGGTGTGCTGCATCCGCTCCGTCAGCGCGTCGAGCGGCCGCTGGAAGCCGGGCAGGTCGGCGAGCACGAGCTGGTAGTCCTCGCCGTTCGCGATCCCGAAGATGCGACGGCGCGTCGTCTGCGGCTTGTCGGAGACGATCGCGACCTTGCCGCCGCAGAGCGCGTTCACGAGCGTCGACTTGCCGACGTTCGGCCGGCCGGCGACGGCGACGAAGCCCGACCTCACGGCAGGTCCCACGTGTCGGGCAGGAGCGCGGACGCCGGCGCGTAGTCGGCGATCGACCCGTCGCCGCGCCGGAAGTAGACGCGCTCGATCCGCCACTCGTGCAGCCACTGGCGGCAGCCGCCGCAGGGCGACGCGGTGATCGCGATCGCCTCGATGTCGCCCGGACGCGCACCGTCGCTCGCCGCCTTCGCGATCGCCGCCCGCTCGGCACAGATACCGAGCGGGTACGCCGCGTTCTCGACGTTGACGCCGTCCACGAGCGTGCCGTCTCTCAAGAGCAGCGTCGCGCCGACGAGATACTCCGAGTACGGCGCGTACGCGCGCGCCGACGCCGCCTCCGCCCGCGCGACGAGCTCGTCGGGCGTAACCGTCACGACAGCACCTGAAAGACGACGAGCGTCACGAGCGCCCCGAGGACGCCGCCGTAGAACGCCTCGAGCGCGGAGTGGACGCCCGCCTCGACTCGTGTCTGCGCGACGAGGAGCGCCATGATGAAGGTGATCGAGGAGATCAGGAACCGGTGCTGATCGGTGATCACGTAGGTCGCAGCCATCCAGCCGGCGAACGCGAGCGCGGCATGGCCCGACGGCAACCCACCCCGAAGCGGCGTCCCGCGGCCCGTCCACGCCTTGGTCGCGATCACCGTGAGGGCCACGAGCACGAGCGCGGCGAGCGTGATCTCGGCCGGCGCGTCGCGGACGCGGTCGAGGATGCGGGCCGTCCGGTGCGCGGCCGCATGGGCGAAGACGAGGTAACCGACGCCGAGCGCCGTCACGGACGCGATCAGCACGGCACCCGCGGCAATGTCCTTCGCGAGCTTTGCGTTCGGATCGAACGACGTCGTCGAGACGTCGATCGCGCCCTCGATCGCCGAGTTCACCATCTCCGCCACGAGCACGAAGGCGATGGCGAGCAGCAGTGCGATCAGCTCCATCCGCTCGACACCGAACCCCGCCGCGGCGGCGATCACGGCGATCGCGATCGCGAAGTGGATGCGCAGGTTCCGCTGGGTGCGCAGGACGTGGATGATCCCTTCGAACGCGTAGTTGAAGCTGTCGAGCAGCGACGGCGCGCGTCCGGGCGCAGGCGGTGCGGAGCGAAGACGCCGCGGCTCCTCGTCGCGTCGCGGCGGCGACGTGATGCTCACGAGAACGCAGCCTCTCGCTCGTCCATCTCGTCGCCGTGGTCGTAGCCGACCAGGTGCAGGACCGCGTGCACGAGCGGGGCGCGCCAGGCGTCGCCGACGACCTGGGGGCAGAGGACGACGTCGCCGAGCTGACGGGGCAGCCCGTCAGGCAGCTCGTCGCGTGCGTCGATCGGAAAAGCGAGCGCGTCCGTCGCCTCGTCGACGCCGAGATGCTCCTGCTTCAGCGCCCTGCTCTCGTCCGGGCCGACGAACACGAGGCCGAGCTCCCCCGCCTCGACTCCTTCCGCGGCGAGCACGGCCCGGGCGAGCGCACGGGCGCCGTCCTCGTCGACCGTCTCGCCGGAGCGGTTCTCGACCTCGATCTCGATCACCGGCGGCGCTCCGTCCCGGTCTCCTCCGAGTGCAGCTTGTAGGCCTCGACGATGCGCTGGACGAGCTTGTGCCGGACGACGTCCTCGTGACCGAAGCGCACGAACCGGATGCCGTCGATCGAGGAGAGGATGTCCTGCACCTGGATGAGGCCCGACGCCTGCTCGCGCGGCAGGTCGATCTGCGTGATGTCGCCGGTGACAACCACCTTGGAGCCGAAGCCGAGCCGCGTCAGGAACATCTGCATCTGCTCGGGCGAGGTGTTCTGCGCCTCGTCGAGGATGATGAAGCTGTCGTTCAGCGTCCGGCCGCGCATGAACGCGAGCGGCGCCACCTCGATCGTCCCACGCTCGATGTACGCGTTCAGCTTCTCGGGGTCCATCGTGTCGTAGAGCGCGTCGAAGAGCGGGCGCATGTACGGGTCGACCTTCGCGAGCACGTCGCCCGGCAGAAAGCCGAGGCGCTCGCCCGCCTCGACGGCGGGCCGCGTGAGGATGATCCGACCGACCTGGCGGTCGGACAGGGCTGCGACCGCGAGCGCGATGGCGAGATACGTCTTGCCGGTGCCCGCCGGGCCGATGCCGAAGGTGACCGTGCAGTTGCGAATCGCGTCGACGTAGTGCTTCTGCGTCACCGTCTTCGGTGTGATCCGCTTGCCGCGGTGCGACCAGACGACGTCGTCGAAGATCTCGCGGACGTCCTCGGCGCGGTCGATCGCGTTCAGGATCGTGTCGACGGTGCCGGCGCCGATCTCCTGCCCGCCCTCGACGAGCTCGACGAGCTCTTCCAGCACCGCCCTCGCCTCGACGACCTGCGCATCCTCGCCGTCGAACGTCAGCCGGTTGCCGCGCAGATTGATCGTGCAGCCGAGGCGCTCGCGCAGCGCGCCGAGCACGCCGTCGCCGATACCCCCAAGCTCGGCGGCAACCTCGTTCGGAACGTCGAGGGTTTCTCGCACCCGCTCAGTGTAGGCCGCGTCGCCGCGCGTTCCCCCCGCGACGACCGCGTCAGGCGAGCTTCTCGCGCACGAGCTGGCTGACGACCGAGCCGTCGGCGCGGCCGGCGATCTGCGGCATCACGTCGGCCATCACCCGGCCGAGATCGGCCATGCTCGTCGCACCGACCTCCGCGATCGCGTCGTCGACGATCTCCTCGATCTCGTCCTCGCCGAGCGGCGCAGGCATGAACTCCTCGAGGATCGCGAGCTCGCGCTCCTCCGCCTCCGCCTGCGCCTCCCGACCCCCGGAGCGGAACGCCTCGGCGGCCTCGGCGCGCCGCTTGCGCTCGCGCTGCAGCACCTGGAGCTCCTCGTCGTCGGAGAGCGGCCGCTGGAGCTCCTTCTCCGAGTTCTTGAGGGCGTTCACGATCAGCCGCAGGGCGTCGCGGCGCTCGCCGTCACGCGCCCGCATGGCCTCCTTGATCTCACCCTCGATCTCCTGGATCCGGCTCATGCCATTCTCCCGATGGTGCGGCCGCCGAGGATGTGCCAGTGCAGATGGAAGATCGTCTGACCGGCCCCGGCGCCCGCGTTCACGACGACACGGTAATCGGTCAGGCCCTCGCGCGCTGCGACGTCGGCCACGAACTCGAGCATGCGCTTCGCCTCGCCGGCGGGAAGCTCGCCGATCTCGTGGAAGCTCGCGATGTGCCGCTCCGGGATGACCAGCAGGTGCGTGTCCGCCTGCGGGTTGATGTCACGGATCGCGACGAAGCCCTCCGTCGCGGCGACATGGTCCCCGTCGCGGTAGAGCGTGCAGAAGAGGCAGTCGTCAGGCAGCGACGATCCCCTCCTCCGTCACGGCCGCGCCCTGCACCGGCAGCAGGGCACCGACCGGCGCGTCCGCCGCAACGAGCCACGGCGAGTAGTCGTCGCCGTAGCCGCGCCCGGGGCGATCGACAAGCACGACATCCTCACGGCCGACCTTCGCCTGCCAGTGCGCGAGGCACGCGGCATGCGACTGTGCGCGAAGACGCGCGGCACGCTCCTTCTTGCGCCCGGCCGGCACGGGATCCTCGCCTGCGGTAACGGTGCCGGGCCGAGGCGAGTAGGGGAAGACGTGCACCTTCGTCAGGCCCGCAGCGCGCACGGCGGCGAGCGTGCGCTCGAACGCGGGTTCGTCCTCGGCCGGGAAGCCGACGATCACGTCGCTCGTCAGGTTGAACTCGCCGGCCAGGGGCGCGAGCCGCCGGAGATACGTCGCGACCGTGTAGCGCCGCCCCATCGCGCGGAGCACTCCGTCGTCGCCCGACTGCAGCGGCACGTGCAGATGGCGGCTGACGGTCGGCGTGTCCCGCAATGCAGCGACGAGCCGCTGCCCGACGTGGTTGATCTCGATCGACGACAGCCGCACCCGCTCGAGCCCCGACGTCTGCCCTACCTCGCGAACGAGACCCGCCAGGTCGTAGCCCTCCGCGCGGTCGCGGAAGCAGCCGAGATTGATGCCGGTGAGGACGACCTCGCGATGGCCCTGCGCGACGCGACGCTCGACCTCGCGCAGGACGGCGGCTGCCGGCCGGCTCCTCGACGTGCCACGCACGAGGGGGATGACGCAGAAGTTGCACGAGAACGAGCAGCCGTCCTGCACCTTCACGAAGGCGCGGACGCGGTCGAACCGCGCGTCGGCCTGGACGCAGCCGAGCGTGCCGACGTCGTCCGCGACGAACCGCGCTGCCGCCTCGCTCCGCCGGTTGACCACGACGACGTTGCCGGGCAACCCGGCGAACGCGTTCACCGCGAGGTTCGCAGCGCACCCGGTTACGTAGACGCGGCGGTGCGTCCTCGCGGCGCGCGCGGCTTCTTTCCGCGACTTCGCGACGGCCTCCTGGGTGACGCAACACGTGTTGACGACGGCGACGTCGGCGTCGCCTCCGCGCTCTCGGTGCCCGTCGGCCAGCAGCCGCTCGCGCAGCTCGTGCGCGTCGACGTGCGACACCTTGCAGCCCAGGAAGCGAACGGAGAACGTCGCCATCCGGCTGGATGCTAAAGCCGCTCGAGCAGGTCCGCAGCCCAGCCCTCGCGCTCGCGCCGCGCCACGTGCCGCCACCCCGCGACGTCGGGACGGTCGCGATCGAGATAGCCGGAGGTGACGGCGCGCGGCGCCTGCAGCCGCGGCAGCAGGGCCTGGACGACGTCGAGCGCGACGTTCGCGACCACGAGCCGGACCTCCGGAAGGGCGTCCGCGAGCGCGTCGGCGCGGGCCGCAGTCACCGCCACCCCGTTGACGCGCGCGTTCGCTCGCGTCGCCTCGATCGCGGCCTCGTCGACGTCGAGCCCGAGCACCGGTGAGAAACCGAGCCGCGCGGCCGCGACGGAGAGCACACCGGAGCCGCAGCCGACGTCGAGGAGCGCGCCGGCGGCCGGCTCCTCCTGCAGGAGCTCGAGGGTCAGGCGCGTCGTCGGGTGCGCGCCGGTCCCGAACGCACGCCCGGGATCCACGACGATCGGGTCGGCGCCAGGGGGCGCGTCCTCCCACGGCGGCCCGACCCAGAAGCGGCCGACGACGACGCCGTGGTGGAACGAGCGCCAGCCGTCCTCCCAGCCTTCGACGAGCGGCGCGGCCGCGACCACCGCCAGCTCTGCGCGCAGCCACGCCTCGCCGTCGTCGTCGGCGTAGACGGCGAAGCCGCCGTCCACGTCCTCGACGCCCTGCGGGAAGCGCTCCAGCAGCCGGGCGAGCTCGGGCTCGCCGCCGGCGACGACGACGCGTCTCAGCGGAATGCGCTCTTCAGCTTGTCGAAGAAGCCTTCGTCCGGCTTGTACGTGTCGTCGTCCGCATGCGACTCGAACTCGACGAGCAGGCGGCGCTGCTCGTCGCTCAGGTGGCGCGGGACGACGACGTTCACGAGCACGCGATGGTCGCCGCGGCCGAAACCCTGCAGCACCGGCATGCCGCGGCCGCGCAGCACGCGCGTCTCGCCGGGCTGCGTGCCCGGCCCGAATTCGAGCTGCGCGTCGCCGTCGAGCGTCGCGATCGTCACGTCGGCGCCGAGCGCCGCCTGCGTCATGGTCAGGTCGATCGTCGAGTAGACGTCGTTGCCCTCCCGCACGAACCGCGGGTCCCGGCGGACGTTCACCTGGACGTACGCATCGCCCGAGCGCGCGCCGAGCGCGCCCGCGTGGCCTTCGCCGGTGAGGCGGATCCGCTGGCCGTCGTGGATTCCCGGCGGGATCGTCACCTCGAGCCGCCGCTCCTCGATCACCCGGCCGGCGCCGTCGCAGACGGTGCACGGCGTCTCGATCTTCCTGCCCGAGCCGCCGCACGCCGGGCACGCCTGGGTGCGCACGAACTCGCCGAAGACGCTGCGCGTGACCTGCTGGAGACGGCCGGCGCCGCCGCACGTCGGGCACGTCGAGATCGCGCTACCCGGCTCCGCTCCGTCGCCGTCACAGTGCGTGCACGTCACGGCGACCTGGAACGGGACCTCGCGCGTGACGCCGGTCGCGGCTTCCACGAGCTCGATGTCGACTGCCGCCGCGAGGTCGGCGCCGCGTGAGACGCGGGCGCCGCCCAGCAGATCCTCGCCGAAGAACGCGGAGAAGAGGTCGGAGAGGCTGCCGAAGTCGAAATGTCCGGGCTGGAAGCCGCCGCTGCGCAGGCCCGCGTGCCCGTAGCGGTCGTACAGCTCCCGCGTCTCGCTCTTCGAGAGGACCTCGTACGCCTCGACGACCTCGCGGAAGCGCTCGTCGGCGTCCGGCGCCTCGGAGACGTCCGGGTGCAGCTCGCGGGCGAGCCGGCGGAATGCCTTCTTGATCTCGGACTCGCCGGCGTCGCGTGCGACGCCGAGGAGCTCGTAGTAGTCGCGCTCGGTCGTTGCCATGCGTCTCCGAGGCTAGCGCTCGTCGTAGATCGACTCGACGAAGCGGGAGAGCTCCGTCGCGGCCGACCGGACCGCGCCGAGGGCCTTCTCGTAGTCCATGCGCACGGGGCCGACGAGGCTCACCGCTCCGAGCGCGCGGTGCACGAGCCCGTAGCAGGCGCCGACGAGCGCGATCTCGGTGAGCGCAGGATGCTCGAGATCGTGGCCGACGCGGACGAAGGTGCGCCTCGGCTCGAGCGTCGACTCCCCGATCACGTCGAGCAGGGCGACACGCTTCTCGACGAGCTCGAAGAGGTTGCGATACGCCTCGAGCTCCTCCGAGCGCACCTCGCCGAGCAGGTCGGACGCCCCGCCGACGTAGAGGCGCTGCTCGGCGTTGACGAGATCGATGAACGCCGGCCGCAGGAAGCCGAGAAACGCGCGCTCGCGCACGCTGAGGCCAGGATCTTCGAAGCGGCGGCGAAGAAGCGCGGTGCCGAGCTGGAGGCCCGACACGGTCTCGTTCAGATACTCGTTCGCCCACTGCGCGAGCCCGGGATCGACCGGCGCGTCGAAATGGAACGTCCGCTTGCTGACGCCGCCGGCCGACGTGATGACGACGACCATCACGAGGTCGAGCTGGAGGAGGAGCACCTCGACGTGCACCACCGTCGTCGCCTCGAGCGGCGGAGCCGACACGAGCGCCAGCAGTCGCGTCACCTGCGAGAGCATCTCCGTCGTGGCCTGGAGCGCGGCCTCGACCTCGGTGCGCTCCGTGTGCAAGTCGAGGGCGAACGCCGACGGTTGCGACTCGTCGCGCCGCAGCAGCTCGTCGGCGTAGAGACGGTAGCCGCGCTCGGTCGGCACCCGGCCGGCGGACGTGTGCGGATGGGTGAGCAGGCCGAGCGACTCGAGCTCGGCGAGCACCGCCCGGACGGTGGACGGCCCGGCGTCGAGATGCGCCTTCTCGACGAGCGTCTTCGAGCCGACGGGCTGGCCGCTCGCGACGAACTCCTCGACGAGGCGGCGCAGGATGTCCTGCTGGCGCGGCGTGAGCTGGATCTCGAGTGGCATTTGCAGGAACTTTAGCCGCAGGGGCGGCTGCAGCCCTCGCGCGTCACCGCATCAGCTCGACGGTGACGGCACCGCCGAGGTACCGGCCCCGCTCGGTGAGACGCAGGCCGGCGGCGGTGCGCTCCGCGAGACCGAGGCCCGTGACCCGCGCGAGGCCGTCGGCGTCGAGCGCCTGCTCGATCGCAGCAAGCGGCAGCGGCTCGTCGAGCCGGAGCCCGAGCAGCAGCCGTTCGCGCTGCTTCACGGCCGCGTCGAGCTCCTCGAGCTCGCGCTCGGGAGCGCGCCCGCCGGCGAGCGCGGCGAGATAACGGCCGAGCTGCGGCGTGTTGCGCCTGCGCTCCTCGCCGATCGTGGAGACCGCGCCGATCCCCAGCCCGAGATAGTCGTGGCCGAGCCAGTACCCGAGGTTGTGCTGCGAGCGGAGGTCCCGCGTGCGGTCGCCGCGGCAGAAGTTGGCCGTCTCGTACCAGCGGTAGCCGGCGTCCGTCAGCGTGGCGACGACGCGCTCGAAGTAGTCCTCCATCGCGTCGGCCTGCCGGCGGAGCTCCTCGCCCCACGCGTGCGTGAAGCGCGTGCCCGGCTTCGCCTCGAGCTCGTAGCAGGACAGGTGCTCGGGCTCGAGCGCGAGCGCCGCGGCGAGATCGGCTGCGAGCTCGGCGGGCCCCTGGCCCGGGATCCCGTAGATGAGATCGAGCGAGATGTTGTCAAATCCGGCATCGCGAAGATGCTGCACGGCGCGCCGGACGTCGCCGGGCCCGGCGAGGCGCTCGAGCACCCGCAAGAGCTCCGGCTGGAAGCTCTGCACACCGAGCGAGACGCGGGAGACGCCGGCGGCGCGAAGCGCCTTGGCGACCTCGGCCGTCACGGTCTCGGGGTTCGCCTCGACCGTGACCTCGTGCGACCGCGGGAGACCGGCCAGCAGGCGGACGAGCTCCGGCAGCGCGGTGACGGTGGGCGTGCCGCCGCCGACGAAGGTCGTTTCGAGGGCGGGCGCGAGCAGCGGGCGCTCGAGCTCGAGCTCGCGGAGCAAGGCGTCGACGTAGGCGGCGTGCTGCCCGTCGCGCCCGGTCACCGTGACGAAGTCGCAGTACCCGCAGCGGTGCGCGCAGAACGGCAGGTGCACGTAAAGGTGGGTCGCGCCTGGGTTCAGCTCTTCTGCCCCTGCCCGATGTTGAGCACGGCGAGGAACGCCTCCTGCGGCACCTCGACGGCGCCGACCTGCTTCATCCGCTTCTTCCCCTTCTTCTGATTCTCGAGCAGCTTCCGCTTGCGCGAGATGTCGCCGCCGTAGCATTTCGCCAGCACGTCCTTGCGGCGTGCCTTCACGGTCTCGCGCGCGATCACGCGTGCACCGATCGCGGCCTGGATCGGCACGTCGAACATCTGCCGTGGGATCTCCTCGCGCAGCTTCTCGACGAGCAGCCGCCCGCGGTCGTAGGCGAAGTCGCGGTGGATGATGAGCGAGAGCGCGTCGACCGTCTCGCCCGCGACGAGCACGTCGACGCGCGCGAGGTTGCCCGCCTTGAAGCCGGCGAGGTCGTAGTCGAACGACGCGTAGCCGCGCGTGCGCGACTTGAGCTGGTCGTAGTAGTCGAGGACGATCTCGCCGAGCGGTAGCTCGTACGTCAGGTGCACCCTCTCGGGCGAGAGGTACTCCATGTGGTCGAACGTGCCGCGACGCTCGTTGCAGAGCTCCATGACGGCGCCGACGTACTCCTTCGGCACGATGATCGACGCCTTCACGAAGGGCTCTTCGACCTCCTCCACCTCGCGCGGGAACTCGGCGGGGTTGTGTACCTCGAGCCATTCGCCGTCACGTTCCTTGACGCGGTAGGCGACGTTCGGGGCCGTGACGATCAGGTCGAGGTCGAACTCGCGCTCGAGCCGCTCACGCACGATCTCCATGTGCAGCAGGCCGAGGAAGCCGCAGCGGAAGCCGAAGCCGAGCGCGGTCGACGTCTCCGGCTCGTAGAAGAGCGCGCCGTCGTTCAGCTTCAGCCGCTCGAGCGCGTCGCGCAGCTCGGGGTACTCGTCCGAGTCGGTCGGGAAGAGCCCGGCGAACACCATCGGCTTGACGTCCTTGTAGCCCGGCAGCGGGTCGCTCGCACGCCGCGCGACCGACGTGAGCGTGTCGCCGACGCGCAAGCTCGAGACATCCTTCAATCCCGTGACGACGTAGCCCACCTCGCCGGCGGTGAGCGCGTCGACGGGCATCATCGTCGGCGTGAAGAAGCCCAGCTCCTCCGCGTCGAAGCGCGTGCCGGTCGCCATCGTCTGCAGCTCCTCGCGGCGCGAGAACGAGCCGTCGACCATCCGCACGAATGCGAGCACGCCGCGGTACTGGTCGTAGCTCGAATCGAAGACGAGCGCGCGGGGCGGAGCGTCCGGGTCGCCCGCCGGGGCGGGAACGCGCTCGACGATCGCGTCGAGCACCTGGTCGACGTTCATGCCGGTCTTCGCGGAGATGCGGACGACATGCGTGGGGTCGTCGCCGAGCAGGTCTGCGACCTCGATCGCAGCCGCGTCCGGGTCGGCCTGCGGGAGGTCGATCTTGTTCGCGACCGGCACGATCTCGAGCCCGTTCTCGATCGCGAGGTACGCGTTTGCCAGCGTCTGCGCCTCGATGCCCTGCGCCGCGTCGACGACGAGGAGCGCGCCCTCGCACGCCTGCAGGGACCGCGACACCTCGTAGGTGAAGTCGACGTGCCCGGGCGTGTCGATCAGGTTGAGCTCGTGGCCCTTCCACGAGACGCGCACCGCCTGGGCCTTGATCGTGATCCCGCGCTCGCGCTCGAGATCCATCGAGTCGAGCAGTTGCGCGCGCATGTCCCGTGCGGAGACCGCCTCGGTGATCTCGAGGATGCGGTCCGCGAGCGTCGACTTGCCATGGTCGATGTGCGCGATGATCGAGAAGTTGCGGATCTTGCTCTGGTCCATGGGAGTTCCGCGACGATGGTACTCGGGCGCTGGTTTACCCTGGTGTT
>Ga0207652_10004002_pt1 | contig 12036 bp, 8 predicted proteins | sample KBSC63BmetaG_FD_184334 | JGI IMG/M metagenome (GOLD analysis project Ga0207652, IMG submission 184334) | Corn rhizosphere microbial communities from Kellogg Biological Station, Michigan, USA - KBS C6-3B metaG (SPAdes) (version 2) | ecosystem: Host-associated > Plants > Roots > Rhizosphere ... | reverse complement strand
CAGCACAAATTCATCGCGGTACATTTGCTGACTTAAAGAAAGCGCCAGTGCGACCGACAAGCCGCCCCGCAGGCCGCCCCATGTGAGGATCGCGACAGCGTTTTTTTCAAACCGGATTTTAAATTGAAGCAGGCGTATCGGAACAAACACCGATATCCACCTGGCAGCAAGGACCACCACGATGGATATTCCCCCGATTAACATGATTGTTAAATTGATCTTAATGATCAGCATTTCCAGTCCGATAAGCAGGAATAAAATTGCATTCAATATCTCGTCCACCAGTTCCCAAAATTTACCGAGATAATCCCTGCTTACCTTTGATAGCGCCTCTCGCTTTACCTTGTTCCCGGTAAAAATACCCGCAACGACCATGGCCAACGGGCCCGACAGGTGCAAGCGCCCTGCAACAAAATAGCCTCCTGTAACAATAGCCAGCGTAATCAGCACTTCCACTTTGTAATCATCTATGGATCGCAATGCATAATAACCCGCATAGCCCAGCACTGCACCAAACAGTACACCGCCAACGGCTTCCTGTAAAAACAGCTTGCCGACATCGGCAATGTCAATCGCAGAAACCCCGGTTCGCGCAGCCTCTAACAATGTTATAAAAATAACCACTGCAATACCGTCGTTAAATAACGACTCCCCGGAAATTTTGAGCTCAAGCGAGGAGGGAATTTTGGCCTCTCTTAGTATCGCCAGCACCGCTATCGGGTCGGTTGGCGAAATTAACGCCCCGAACAGCAGGCAATAAATAAGCGGTACATTGAAATGAAATAACTGGAACAGGTACCAAACAATAAGCCCAACAATGGTAGTTGATATGAAAGTGCCAATGGTTGACAACGCAAGAATAGGCCACTTTTCTTTTTTTAGCTCGTCGGCATCAATATGGATCGCCCCGGCAAACAGTAAAAAGCTCAGCATGAAGTTCATCAGTATGTCCCGAAAATCAATTGACGACACTAATTGAAGCACTTTATCAGACAGAAATGGATGAAATTTGCCTAATACGGCAAGCACTATCGAACAACCAAGCGAAATTACCATAATGCCGATAGTCGGCGGCCATTTGATGATCCGGTGATTGATATACGCAAATAACGCGGCAAGTACGATAGTAATGGATAATATCTCGCTGATGCCCATAGCGCCAATTTACAATAAATATACCTTGGTTTGCTATCGCTAAAGCGATTTCCGCGCGCAACGCCCAATGGTAAAATCGGTTGGCAGCTAACTAACGTAAATTATCCTTAAACCGGAATGTGGTTCTATGACGGATGGTGTGGTGATAAATTTATTAAATCAATAAAATAAATCAATTAATTATTGAATTGCGCAGAAAATATCCCGTAGGGATAACCCGTTTGTAGAATACAAAGTTGGCGTTATTGCCTTGTAGAGGCTACCCTAACCGGATGGCTTTTCACAACAAAAAGACATTTAGATACGTAAATTAAAAGATTTTATTATTTGAATAGGATTTTAATGACTTAACGTGTGGACAAGGGGTAGCTTCTACGAGGCAATAAGATAACAATGCGGATGTTCTACAAACGGGTTGACCCTCTGGGTCATAAAATTCAGTTACCCATACAAAACATAATCGAACCGCATCATTAATAAGATATTTTATTGGATGCCGGGACAAAATTTATGGGTAAGGTGCGTTGTACGCGTACCGGCTTGCCGTTAAGAGTGCCTGGTTTCCATTTTGGCGAGGCGTTCACCAGCTTTAAGGCTTCTTTATCCAGCACCGGCGAGATACCGCGCTCGATCCTGGCGTTGGTGATACAGCCATCTTTCTCAACGATCATTGAAACGATCACCCTGCCCCCGATATTCCTTTTTCGGGCCTTGGCGGGATACTGAAAATGCATGGAAAAGTACCGGTACAGGTTGTTGATTCCGCCCGGGTACTCGGGCACGGGCTCAAAAAATGGATTTGGCGCGTCAACAACCGGGATACTCACTTCACCGGGTACCAGGCTCGAATGATATAGGGTTGTATCACTCTGCCTGGCTTTGGCGCCAAAAGCCAACACCAACAGGCATACAGCCAGCAGCGACTTTTTCATTTTAATAGTTTAATTAGTGGAAAGGGCGAACGGTTAGTTATACGGAAGGCTTCAGCTCAAGGTTTCATGCAAAATTAAAAAATTTCGTTTATTGAAACTTAATTAATTTTCTCTCACCAATAATCCGTCGGCAAAATCCCGCAGGTATTGTTTTTGCGCCTCAGGCAGATTAACGGCGTCGAGCGCTATGAAGGCTTTTTCAGCATAGGCTTGCATGGTAGCTTCGGCGTGCTGCCTTACTTCGAGCGCATCGTATAGCGCCGTTACTGCTGCCACTTTCTCGACGTTATCAAACTGTTTTAAGGCTATAAGATCGTCGAGTTCTTGCCGCTGTTTCTCATTTGCCCGCTCAAACGCTTTGATCAGCAGGTAGGTTTTTTTGTTGGATATGATATCGCCGCCCACCTGCTTGCCGAACTTTTCGGGATTGCCGTAAACATCCAGGATATCATCCTGCAACTGAAAGGCAATGCCCAGTTGCTCACCGAAAACGCTTATCAGTTCAGCATCGTTCTGGTCGGCCCCTCCGATCAAAGCGCCAATTTTCAACGCGCTGCCTAAAACCACCGCTGTTTTGAGCCGGATCATTTCCAGGTACTCATCGATACCGGCATTGTTCCGCTGCTCAAACTCCATATCGATCTGCTGCCCCTCGCAAACGCTTACGGCCGTCGAATTAAAAATATTCATAATCGGCCGCAGCAAATGCTCTTCAACCTGCATCATCAGTTTATAACCCTCGATAAGCATCACGTCGCCGGAAAGTATGCCCACATTTTGGTTCCACTTCTCATGAACGGTTGTTTGGCCACGGCGCAGCGGGGCGTTATCCATGATGTCGTCGTGCATTAACGTGAAATTATGAAACACTTCGATCGCGAGCGCGGGAGGGACTGCTGCATCCACGTCGCCGCCAAAAAGATCACAGGCCATTAAAAGCAGCGCCGGCCGCATGCGTTTACCGCCAAGCGACAGGATATAGGTGATCGGCTCATATAACTCTGCAGGGTACCCGGGAAACGTTAGTTTCTCAACCGCTTCACTGATCAATTCCTGCAGGTCTTCTAATTTTTTCATGTTATGTTATAAACGTTGTAAAGGTTGTAATAGTTGAAAGGTCAACTCCAACCTTTACAACTACTCCAACCACTACAACTTAATCCTGTACCAATGAAAAATCGATCTGCTTCTTCGTAAGGTCCACATTTTTCACCCTGATCTTCACCTCGTCGCCCAACTGGTACACTTTCTTTTTCCGCTGACCGATAATGGCGTAATTTTTTTCGTCTAAAGTATAAAAGTCGTCGGATATATCACGCAGTCTGATCATCCCTTCGCACTTATTCTCTATAATTTCAACATACATGCCCCATTCGGTAACGCCCGATATCAGGCCGTCGTAAACCGTGCCCACCTGGTCTTGTAAAAACTCCGCCTGTTTATATTTTACCGATGCACGCTCCGCATCAGCCGCCTTTTTTTCCATTTGCGAGCTATGCTGGCACAGCTTTTCATAATGCTCCGCGTTCGCCGATTGCCCGCCGTTTAGGTAATGAAACAAAAGCCGGTGCACCATCACGTCGGGGTAACGGCGGATAGGGGAGGTAAAGTGCGTATAATGATCGAACGCCAGGCCATAATGGCTGCTGCTTTTGGTGGTATAAATAGCCTTCGCCATGGATCGTATCGCAAGCTGCGTAAGCACGTTTTGCTCTTTTTTTCCTTCCACATCCTCCATCAGGTAATTTAACGACCGGGCCGTTTCCTTATCCGATTTGGTATTGATCCTATACCCAAACCGCGCCGCAAACTGCGCGAAATTGGCCAGTGCGTCAGGCTTGGGGGTATCGTGCACCCGGTAAACAAACGTGTAACGGTGCTTGCCTTTTCCCAGTTTGCTTACATATTCCGCGACCTTGCGGTTCGCTAAAAGCATAAAGTCCTCTATCAGTTTATGGGCGTCTTTGCGCTCTTTTACATATACCCCCAGCGGCTTGCCATGCTCGTCCAGCTTGAATTTTACTTCCGTGGTTTCAAAGCTGATTGCGCCGTTTTTAAACTTGCGATCCCGTAATTTATAGGCAAGCGCGTTTAATTTTTCTATTTCAGGCGCAAAATCCCCTTGTTTGCTTTCTATGATCTCCTGTACCTCCTCGTAAGCGAACCGCCTGTCGGAGTGGATGATCGTTTTACCGAACCATTCATTGATAACGTGGGCTTCCTCGTCCATTTCGAACACTGCGGCAAAACATAGCTTGTCTTCCTTTGGCCGTAATGAGCATAACCCATTGGACAAGCGCTCAGGCAGCATGGGGATCACCCGGTCTACCAGGTAAACCGAGGTGCCCCTGTCTTCAGCTTCCTTGTCAAGCGCCGAATCAGGTTTTATATAATGCGATACATCCGCGATATGAACGCCTACTTCATAATTGCCATTATCCAGTTGTTTGAACGATAGGGCGTCGTCAAAATCCTTCGCATCAAACGGATCGATAGTGAACGTGGTAACGTTCCTGAAATCCCGTCTTTTGGCGATCTCTTCGGATGTGATCACATCGGGTATTTCTTCCGATTCATGCTCAACCTCGCTGGTAAACGATAACGGGAAGCCGTACTCAGCAAGAATGGCGTTCATTTCCGTATCATTTTCGCCCTGCTTGCCTAAAATATGTTTAATGCGGCCGATCGGGTTCTTTGCATCGGCGGGCCAGTCGGTAATTTCGGCGATCGCTTTGATCCCATTTTTCGCCCCGTGCAGTTGACTGATCGGGATAAAAATATCGTGCATCATTTTGCGGTCGTCCGGGATAAAAAAGGCAAAGCGTTCCGAAAGTTTTACGATCCCGGTAAATTCCATTTTAGCGCGCTGCAATATTTCGATTACTTCGCCTTCTTTGTTTTTGCCACGGCTTTTGGCATAAACATATACCTTAACCCGGTCGCCGTTCAGGGCATTGCGCAGCTTACGGGGCGCTACAAAAATGTCGCTTTCCGATTCATCATCGGTAACGATAAACGCCGAGCCGTCATTGGTCATGTCTACAACGCCCTCGACAAAAGTCTTCAACTCGAGCAACTGGAATTTGCCGTGCGGATGTTCCTTAAGCACACCTGCAAAAGCCTGATCCTTTAAGATGTCAAGAATAATGTCGCGGTCCTCCGGGTCGTGAATATTCAATTTGGCCGCAACCTGTTTATAGTTCAACGGGGTATTGCCGTTTTGTTCAAATATATCGAGCACCATTTGCGTGAGCACCCGGTTTATAGAGGAGTTGTTTTTCTTTTTGGACATAGATGTGTAGAATTCGAACAAAGATACGAAGTTTGAATGGCTGATATCGCATTCCGACTTCCGCCGTCAATTCCCCGGTATTGATGCGATAAGTCTTTTCGTGTATTCCTCCTTCGGATGATAATAGATTTCGTCCGGATCTCCCATCTCCACAATCTCGCCTTTGTTCATCACCATCATCCTGTCGGATATATGCTTGATCACCGCAAGGTCGTGCGAAATAAAAATATAGGTCAGGTTGAATTCCTGCTGCAACTCGCGTATCAGGTTCAGAACCTGCGCTTGCACCGAAACATCCAGCGCCGAAACCGACTCGTCGCAAATAATAAACTTGGGTTGCAGGGCTAAGGCTCGTGCAATTACAATGCGCTGCCGCTGCCCGCCCGAAAATTCGTGCGGATACCGGTTAAAGTGCTCGGGAAGCATATTCACGCGCTCTAAAAGTTCCAGCACCTTTCGTTTGCGTTTGCTGTTGTTGGCATAAAAACCATGTACCTGCAAAGGTTCCATTAACGAATCGCCGATAGTCAGTCTCGGGTTGAGTGACGAATAGGGATCCTGGAAAATGATCTGAATATCGCGGCGGATTTCGCGCAGGTCATTTTTTTTTAGGCTGCGCAGGTCGGTGTTTTCAAAATTAATACTGCCCGATGTCGGCTCGATCAGCCGCAAAATGCTCCTGCCCAACGTTGTTTTGCCGCAGCCCGATTCACCCACCAGCCCCAGCGTTTCACCGGGAAATACGTCAAAATTTACCTGGTTAACGGCTTTTATAACCGTTTTGGATGTATTGAAAGGGTTGTGTCCATAAGTGAACCACGTATTCAGCCCCTTTATTTGTAACAACGGTTGACGACTATATAACCTGTTTTTCCGCTCTTTCATCTCTTTGGGAGAATAAGCATATTCCTTCCTGACTTCGCCAACGCTCAATTCCTGGCCGTCCGCTGTTAAAAAGTCGGCTATAACAGGTAGTCTTTTTAAGTGGATGCCCGGCACCGGACGGCAAGCCAGCAACCCTTTGGTATAGGGATGTTTAGGATGGGTAAATAAAGTTTTTATGGACGCTTCTTCAACTACCTCCCCTTTATACATCACGAGTACGCGGTCGGCAATTTCTTTAATGACGCCCAGATCGTGCGATATAAAGATGAGGCTCATATTACGCTCGGCCTTTAGCTTCAACAATAGCTCGATGATGGTTTTTTGAACCGTTACATCCAGCGCCGTGGTCGGTTCGTCGGCAATAAGAATCTCGGGGTTGCAGGATAGCGCCATCGCTATCATAACACGCTGTTTTTGGCCGCCGGATATTTGGTGAGGATAACTTTCAAAGATCGCTTCAGGCCGGGGCAGCTGGACCTCATTAAACAGGTCAATGGTTCTTTTTTTCGCTTCAGCCTTGCTTACTTTAAGATGCAGTTGGATAGCTTCGGTAATTTGATAGCCGCAGGTTAAAACCGGGTTAAGCGAGGTCATCGGTTCCTGGAAGATCATCGCCATTTGGTTGCCCCGGATCCTTCGCATTTCTTCCTCCGGTAACTTACATAGGCTATTACCGTTCAGCGTGACGCTGCCGCTTATTACAGTTTCCCTTGCATCCAGCAAACGCATTAAGGCCAATGATGTAACGGATTTCCCGGATCCTGATTCGCCGACAATGCCAATCGTTTCGGCCTTATTCAGGGTAAACGAAACGCTTTTAACCGCCTCGAAAAGGCCGCCAGCTGTTTTAAATTGAACATTCAGATCACTTACTTGAAGCATTTAAGGGGCTACCAATGTTATACACTCGTCCAAGATCAGTTCTTCTCCGCGGTAACGCCGCAATAGCTGTGCAGTCGCGACGACGTCTTTTTGGCAATAAGTACTGATGCGCTCTAACTGATCCTCAACCCAATAAACGTGGCCCACCATGCTGCCGTCGATATCGTCTTTCGGGGTGGGGATGTTAAAAATTGCGGCAAGCAGGCTCAGCGATGTATAGTTTTTATAGTCGCCAAACTTCCAAACTTCCATGGTGTCAATGTGGTTCACTTCCCAGGGTTTTTTGCCTGATATTTCCAGTTGCGACGGTATCCTTAACCCGTTGATGAGCATCCTTCGGCAGATGTAGGGAAAGTCAAATTCTTTCCCGTTATGCGCGCACAAGATAAGGCTCGGCGGCTGGCTGTTCAGCAATGCGGCAAATTTTTCCAGCAACTCTTTCTCATCGCGCGAAGCAAACGATTTTACCCTCAAACCAACATTTTTGCCGCTGGTAAATATGCCGACAGATATGCAAATGATCTTCCCAAACTCCGCCCAAATGCCCGCCCGATCATAAAACTCATCCGGTGTAGCTTCCTTTCGCTGGTATTGCGTTTTCAGATCCCAAAGCTTTTGAAAATGCTCCGGCACCTGGCCGAAACTGCTGTATTGCGGCACAGTTTCAATGTCGATCACCATCAGGTTATGCAGGTCGTATTGTTCAAGCATGTATGCGCGTAATTTTTAGCCAAGATAAGGATTAAAGATACAGGGGCCACTTCAAAATAAAAGGTGGTAATATTATTACTTTTGAGGGACAAACGCATGAAAATAAGGAAGCTATCCATCATAATCCCCGCCTACAACGAGGGAAACACCATCCATTTGATTTTAAATAAAATTAAATTGGTTAAGCTTTTGGACGATATTCAAAAAGAGATCATCATTGTAAACGATTGTTCAACCGACCATACCGAACAGGCTATTGCCGATTACCGGCTTAATAACCCCGGCATTGATATTAACTATTTTAAGCATGATGCTAACAGAGGCAAGGGTGCATCCCTGCACACAGGCATCTCGAAAGCAACCGGCCAATACCTTATTATCCAGGACGCCGACCTGGAATATGACCCCAACGAATATAACGATCTTTTAAAACCGGTATGCGCCGGCTTTGCCGACGTTGTTTACGGGTCCCGCTTTATGGGCAGCAACCCGCATCGCATCCTTTTCTTTTGGCACACCATCGGTAACCGCTGGCTCACCTTTGCCTCAAACTTATTTTCCAACCTCAACCTGACCGACATGGAAACATGCTATAAACTTTTTGATACCAAATTGATCCAATCCATTAAATTAACCGAGCAACGCTTTGGTTTTGAGCCCGAAGTGACCCAAAAGATCGCCCGGGTACCGGGGATCAGGATATATGAAGTGGGCATCTCTTATTATGGCAGAACGTATAATGACGGCAAGAAAATAGGATGGAAGGACGGTATACGGGCTATCTATTGTATTTTAAAATATGGGATGCTGAGGATGAATTAGTGAGCAGCGAGTAGTGAGTTGTTGCTTAAGTTTTTAGTCTTGTTCTTGGTTCTTGCTTCTTATGGCACCTTACCGTATCATTACGCCGACTTTATTGACAACAGGCAGCCTGGTAAAATTCATTTCGACAATGCTTTCGGGCAGGAAAATGAATTTTTTGTCGTAAATGTCTTTGCCGATATAATAGCTCAGCCAATATTCATTGTTCAACCCGAAGGTTTGCTCGTCTATCGGCTCTATGAGTTTGTATGATTCTTTGTCAACAACCGGGAACATGTGGCGCAGGGTGGAGGTTTTAACCGGCGCTCCGTCTTTTTCGCCATATCCCCTGGATGTGATTAGTACATTTTCGATGGCTACATTTTTAAGGTTGATCAGGTAAACGTACCAGAGCTTATTCTCCGCCGACTCCTTTTCCAGCGCCACGGCTATGGCAATATCCTTTACTATATTTTCGGGCAGATCTTTTATCATGGTGTGGTTGATTGAGTTAGATTGAGTTGATAAAGTGAGTAGTCGTTAGCAACTATAACCATTCACCTAATCAACCCAATCAACCATTCACTTCTTCTTCGCAAATCTCCTGCCGGATTTTTTGGGCTCCTTCTCCGCGGTGGCCGCCAGCGCCTTACATTCTTCGAAAGTCAATTCTTTGGCCTCTTTTCCTTTCGGGATCTTGATGTTGAGTTTGCCAAACTCGATATACGGCCCCCAACGACCGTTCAATACCTTCATTGTGGGGTCTTCTTCAAACGCTTTGATTAGTTTTTCGGCATCTTTTTTCCGCTTTTCGCCGATCAGTTCGATGGCCTTTTCTTCGGTTACATCGAGCGGGTCTATCTCTTTTGGAAGCGAATAAAATGCACCGTTGTGCCTGATGTACGGCCCGAATTTGCCGATAGCCACCGTCATATCCTTATCTTCAAATACGCCGACTTTCTTGGGCAGCTTAAACAGCTCAAGCGCGTCTTCAAGGGTCAATGTTTCAATGCTTTGGCCAGGGCGCAAGCTTGCATAAAGCGGTTTTTCTTCGTTTTCCGCATCCACGCTGTCACCAACCTGGACAAACGGCCCATAACGCCCTATGCGCACGGATACTTTTTTTCCGCTTTGCGGATGTATTCCGAGCTCGCGTTCGCCGGTAGCCTTATCAGCGGTTTGAATGGTGCTTTCTACTTCCTTATGAAACGGCGTATAAAAGCTGCGTATCATATCGGTCCACTCCTTCATCCCCTGCGCTATTTCGTCAAACTGTTTTTCAACGTTCGCAGTAAAATTAAAATCGACAATCTCCTTGAAATACTGCACCAGGAAATCGTTGACCACCGAACCTATATCGGTAGGGAACAGCTTTCCTTTCTCCGCGCCGGTATTTTCAGTCTTATCTTCTTTAGTTATTTTATCGCCTTTAAGTATTAGCTGCCTGAAAACCCGCTGTTTGCCTTCCCTTTCCTCTTTTACTACATAACCGCGGTTCTGAATCGTCGAGATGGTAGGGGCGTAGGTCGATGGCCTGCCGATTCCGAGCTCTTCGAGCTTTTTTACGAGGCTCGCTTCGGTATATCTTGCCGGCGGCCGCGAAAAACGCTCGGTAGCCGTCATCTCCTGTAAGATAAGTCGCTGTCCTTTCGTCAAAGGTGGCAGCATGGCGTTTTCGCCGTCCTGTATGTTATCATCCTCGTCATCGTTCGATTCAAGGTAAACTTTCAGGAACCCGTCAAATTTCATCACCTCGCCATTGGCCACCAGCTCCTCTTTACGTGTTGATATGCTGATCTTTGCCGTGGTTTTCTCAAACTGTGCTTCGCTCATCTGCGACGCGATGGCCCGCTTCCATATCAGTTCATAAAGCCGCATTTCAGACGAATCGCCTTTTATGGTATGCTGGTTAAAATAAGTGGGCCTTATCGCTTCGTGTGCTTCCTGTGCGCCCGCGCTTTTGGTTTTATAAACCCTTTGCTGGTGATATTTGCTGCCATAAGCCGATACGATCTCGTCGGCAGCGGCACTTAGCGCCGTATCCGATAAATTGACCGAGTCGGTACGCATATAGGTAATATGACCCGATTCGTACAGCTTTTGAGCCACCTGCATCGTACGCGACACAGAATAACCCAATTTCCGGCTGGCTTCCTGCTGCAGGGTAGAGGTAGTGAATGGCGCTGCCGGCGAACGTTTTGCGGGGCGTGTCTCTAACGACTTAACTTCAAAATCAGCACCTAAACAATCCTGTAAAAACTTTTCCGCGTCTTGCTGTTTGGCAACACGTTCACCCAATTCAGCTTTAAAGGCTTCCCGGCCCTTGCCAAATAATGCGGCTATTTTAAAAGCGGCTTCCGATTTAAATTTATTGATCTCCCGTTCCCGGTCAACGATCAGACGCACCGCCACCGACTGTACACGGCCGGCTGATAGCGACGGCTTTACTTTTTTCCATAGAACAGGGGAAAGCTCGAAACCAACCAGCCTGTCCAGCACCCGGCGCGCTTGCTGCGCATATACAAGATTATAATCTATTTTACGAGGCGTTTCAATGGCCCGCATAATAGCCGGCTTAGTGATCTCGTGAAACACAATGCGCTTTGTAGTGGCGTCTTTCAGGTCAAGGGTTTCAAACAGGTGCCACGAAATCGCTTCTCCCTCGCGGTCCTCATCCGATGCAAGCCATACCATATCCGCCTCTTTAGCCAGCTTCTTTAACTCGCTCACCACTTGTTTCTTATCAGCCGGGACCTCGTATTTTTGTGTAAAGTTATTCGCGACATTAATTGCATCGTCCGACTTCACCAGGTCGCGGATATGTCCGTAGCTCGACTTTACCGTAAAGTCGGCGCCAAGGTATCCCTCGATGGTTTTGGCTTTCGCCGGAGATTCAACTATAAGCAGATTTTTAGCCATTCAGCACTTATTTTTTGCAAATAAAACATAAAGAAAACGAAACGCAAGAAGAATGTTGGAAATGTTAGTGGTGTTGTAAAGTTGGAATGTTGGAATGTTGTAAGGTTAGTATCGCAGATTGATTATTGAAAAGCGTCCAAAAATAACATTGCAACCTTCAAACTTTACAACCTTTCAACAACAAAAAACTACATCAAAAACCCGCCGCCCAGCAGATCGTTCCCCTCATAAAAAACAGCCGATTGCCCCGGCGCTATCCCTGCAACCGTGTGGTGAAAATTAACTTTCATATGCTCGCCCATTTGTACAATGGTGCTTTGCGTGCCGGCATCCTTGTAACGTATCTTGGTTACAGCTTCCAGCGGCTCGAAAATATTTTCGTACTTAACCAGGTTTAAGTTCCTTACCCAGGCTTGTTTACGTTCCAGTTCCTCAACGGTTCCTAAAACAACGGTATTG
>Ga0207652_10004000_pt1 | contig 12042 bp, 12 predicted proteins | sample KBSC63BmetaG_FD_184334 | JGI IMG/M metagenome (GOLD analysis project Ga0207652, IMG submission 184334) | Corn rhizosphere microbial communities from Kellogg Biological Station, Michigan, USA - KBS C6-3B metaG (SPAdes) (version 2) | ecosystem: Host-associated > Plants > Roots > Rhizosphere ... | reverse complement strand
TGTCGCTGACGATGAAGTATGCAGTGGAAGGCCAACAATTGAAGGGACGAGAATAACTGTAAAAACAATTATAGGACATCTTTTGGAAGGTGATTCTGAAGAAGTCGTATTGAAAGGATTTCCGCGGCTTACAAAAGAAGATATAGCTACAATAAAAGAGTATGCAAGCAACCAGTTTGATCCAAAATTTTTTGCAAGAACCTTGTCTTAATGATTTTTAAATGAAGTTTTTAATTGATGAAAATTTGCCGGATTGTTTAAAAGCGTGGTCGTCCGATGATTTTCTTCATGTTACCAAAATTGCTAAATCAATTCCTGATAAAGAAATATGGAAATATGCCTTAGAAAATGATTTGATTATCGTGACAAAAGACTCCGATTTTCATGAAAGAATATTATACAGGGATCCTCCCCGGAAAGTTATATTGTTTAAAATTGGAAATACGTCTACTCCCTATTTAGAAGAATTTTTATTTCGTTATTGGAAAGAGATTGAAGACCAAATCAATTCAGCCAATTAGTAGTCGTTTTTAGAGATAAAATAGAAGGACTAAAGTAATTAAATGAATCACAATATTTTTTTAATCGGTTTTATGGGAAGCGGAAAATCTTATTGGGGCCATATCTGGGCTCTGGAAAAAGGGTATACATTTTACGACCTGGATACGGAAATCGAAAATTCTTTCGAACTTCCCGTGGAACTAATATTTGAAAAGCACGGCGAAGAAAAATTCAGGGAAATGGAAAGATATCACCTCCGCAAATTTGAAAGCAACAAAAATCACCTGATTGCATGCGGCGGCGGCGCACCCTGCTTTTTTGATAATCTTGAATGGATGAAAACACATGGCAAGGTGGTTTATCTGAAAGCTTCGCCCGAGTATATTTTAAAACGAGTGACAGACGAAACTGAAAAAAGACCTTTGTTGAAAAAGATCAATCCTTCAGAATTACTTTTTTTTATTGAGCAAAAATTAAAAGAGCGCGAACCTGTGTATTTGATGGCAGACTATGTATTGGATGTTGAAAAACTCAGCAAAGATTCGCTGGATTTCTTCTAAAAATACCGGGATAATAAATTAATAAGAACTTTGCCTCCTTAAAATTTAAAAAATTATGCATACAGGATTTATCAGAACGGCTGCATTGCTGGGGGCTTTATCAGTAGCACTGGGCGCATTCGCAGCGCATGGCCTGAAGGGGTCTGTTTCACCGCAAGCCTTGGAAATTTTCGAAACATCCGTTAAATATCAATTTTATCATGTTTTCGGTTTGTTAGCCGTGGGAATTATTTATAAAGAATTTTCTTCAAAATTTCTTGTTTGGGCAGGCAGGTTATTTATTGCAGGAATTATTTTGTTCTGCGGCTCATTATATGTTCTCACCGGCACCATAGCTTCAGGTGAAACTTATTTTAACTGGATTGGAGCTATCACACCTTTCGGCGGACTATGTTTTATTCTCGGCTGGATATTTCTTTTTTTGAGTATCGGGAAAAAACAGGTCGTTGAATTTCCTTAATTAAAAACTAAATAAACATTTTGCATTTTTACACGCTAAAAAATGAAAATTCCATTCCCTATCTTTGTTGCTGATGGCATCTAACGGCAAAAAAAACAGTAAATCTAAGGCGGCGGCGGCTTCTAAACTCAAAGCAGACAAGGTTGAAAAAATAGAGGTTAAAAAACTGATTCATGACGAACGCTCGCATAAAATAGCAGGATCATTTTTTATCCTGGTAGCCTTTCTGTTGTTCATTGCCTTTACTTCATATCTGTTTACCTGGCAGCAGGACCAGTCCGGATTACGCGATGCCAAAATATTATTTCCTGACGAAAAGCAACATTTTGCAAACTCTTTAGGTACCATCGGAGCCTTCATTTCCGACTGGTTTTTTCGTTCGGGGTTTGGAATCGCTTCTTATTTATTTTGTCTTTTATTTTTTGTGATCGGTGTCAATCTTATTGCTCCGCGAAAAATTTTTTCAGTAAAAAGAAATATAAAATATGTAATTGCCGGCCTTTTGGTAATCAGCGTTTGCGCCTCTTTTATTTTTCACTCACCCCAACCTCGTGCTTTTGGAACTGGAGTCCCGGAGTTTTTCTGGGGTGGCAAAGTGGGCGACATGATTAACGACTGGCTGCAACAAATGATTGGATATGTAGGAACATTTGCACTTTTGCTGGTTTGCCTGTTTAGCTATATCATTTGGCGGTTTAACCCGGCGTTTAATTTTCATAAAGTAAAAAAACTGAAAACTTCTTTGTTTACTGGTACTTTGGCAGGCAATACCCCTGAAGATAAAGAAGAAGTTGCAACTCCGGTTGCCATTAACCCTATAACGTCTGTGCCGGTCAAAGAAACTAATGAATTTAAACACGAATTCGAAGTAGTCGAAAAAAATCAAGAACCTCAGTTTACCGACAGGTTTCAAAAAGAAGAAAAGAAACTCGCCATGAGAGACAATGCGCCCGACAGCGGTTTAACGCTCGAGGTGAAAAATGCAGAAGTCCTGGCAGAACAGGAAGACGAACCAGCGACTGTAAAACCGAAATTGCCCCAACAGCTCTATGATCCCGTACTGGATTTAAGAAATTACAAATATCCTACGCTTGATTTATTGGAAAATCATGGCAATGACAGAATTGTGCAGGATGTATCTGAGTTGGAAGAAAATAAAAACCAGATTATCCATACCCTCCGCAACTACGATATAGAAATTCAAAAAATATTTGCAACGGTAGGGCCAACGGTTACTTTATACGAAATTATTCCGGCGCCGGGCGTGCGCATTTCACGAATCAAAAACCTGGAAGATGACATTGCTTTAAGTCTCGCTGCGCTTGGCATCCGCATCATCGCGCCTATCCCCGGAAAGGGAACGATTGGGATTGAAGTGCCGAACTTCAAAAAAACGGTGGTAAGCATGAAAGCACTGCTGAATTCTGATAGATTTGTAAACAGCAAATTCACGCTACCTATAGCCATCGGCAAAAAAATCGACAACGAAAATTTCATCGTTGACCTTACTTCAATGCCTCACTTATTAATGGCAGGCGCTACCGGGCAGGGAAAATCCGTAGGACTGAATGCCATATTGGTTTCCTTACTTTACAAAAAACATCCATCTCAATTAAAGTTGGTTTTGATCGATCCAAAGAAGGTGGAATTAAGCATTTATAAAAGTATTGAAAAACATTTCCTGGCCAAACTACCCGGTGAAGAAGAAGCGATCATAACCGACACCAAAAAAGTGATACATACTTTAAATGCACTCTGCATCGAAATGGACAACCGCTATGATTTGTTGAAGGAAGCTGGAACAAGGAATATAAAAGAATACAACCACAAGTTCATCAACCGAAAATTAAACCCGGAAAAAGGCCACCAGTTTTTGCCATTTATTGTATTAGTAATTGATGAATTTGCCGACCTGATAATGACTGCCGGCAAAGAGGTAGAGATGCCGATTGCACGCCTGGCGCAGCTTGCAAGAGCTGTAGGCATCCATCTTATCATTGCTACACAACGGCCTTCTGTCAACATCATTACCGGAACCATCAAGGCAAACTTTCCGGCACGAATTGCCTTTAAAGTAAGCAGCAAGATTGACAGCCGAACCATTTTGGATATCGGAGGAGCCGAGCAACTGATAGGCAAAGGAGATATGCTGATAAGTTATAATGGTGAGCTTACCCGTCTTCAATGTGCTTTTGTAGATACGCCTGAAGTGGATAAAATTACTGATTTCATCGGCGATCAGCAAGGATACACCGAAGCATTTATGTTGCCTGAGTATGTGGACGAAAAAGAATTTGAAAATAAAACCTTTGACGCCAATGACCGCGACCCTCTTTTTGAGGATGCGGCAAGATTGATTGTTCAAAGCCAGAGTGGAAGCACTTCCTTATTACAGCGCAGAATGAAGCTTGGCTACAACCGAGCGGGCCGCTTAATGGATCAGTTAGAAGCCGCAGGAATTGTAGGCCCCAACCAGGGAAGCAAGGTGCGTGATGTAATGGTGAAAACTGATGCAGAATTGCAGCAATACCTTAATGCTGATTAACAGTAAAGCAGGAAATAAAAGGCTTTTTTATTTTTGTGCTAGTACGTCCTCAATCTCGTCAAAAACGATAGCGCTGTGGCTTTCGTCATAAATGCAATTGCCATTGTTAATCACCAATATCTGTGGAGATTCATGCATTACATTAAACACGGACGCAATTTTGTTCGAAATACTCCTGTATTTGAAAAGATCAACCAGATAAAAATTAATACCGGAAGGATTGTCATTTCTCTCGAGACGGTTTTTAATCATTTTGCTGGTTCCACACCGTGTGCTATGTTTAAAAATTACCTGGGGTGTAGTATTTGAAGCTGCAATTATTTGATCGAGTTGGTTTTCGTCTTCCAGAAGTATCCAGTTCATACAGGTGTTTGTAAAATTTAATAAACGATTCCTTCTGACATTGGGCAACCTGTCTTTCTCGAGCTACTGCAGGAAGAAAATGTAAAGGCAGCGAGGCATACAACAATCAGCAGAACAAAAAATTTTTTCATAGATAATGTTTTCATTGGATTTAGATTTGCAAATTTAAAACAAGAGATTTAATGTATTTTCTTAAAAACGTACTATATTCCAAACTTTAGAATTAATTAACGAAAAACAGCCATAAAAATTATGCGTGTCCATTTTGTTTCTATCGGCGGCAGTGTAATGCACCAACTGGCCATCGCTTTAAAGAGAAAAGGAAATGCCGTAACGGGAAGCGATGATGAAATATTTGAACCGGCAGCTACCAATTTAAAAAATGAAAACCTTTTGCCCGCCGAAAATGGCTGGTACCCGGAATTGATTACACTGGAAATAGATGCTATTATATTAGGCATGCATGCGAAAGAAGACAACCCCGAGCTAAAGAAAGCAAAAGAGCTGGGCTTAAAAATTTATTCATTTCCCGAATATATTTTTCACGAAAGCATTCATAAAAAAAGAATTGCGGTGGGTGGCAGCCATGGTAAAACAACGACGACTGCAATGATTATGCATGTTCTAAAAACACTGAACTTTGATTTTGATTACCTCGTAGGGGCGTCTTTAAAAGGCTTTGAACAAAGCGTAAAAATTACAGATGCGCCCCTTATGGTTTGCGAAGCCGATGAATATCCGGCAAGCACTATCGAAAAGAAACCAAAATTTCACTTTCTGTTTCCTCACATCGCCATCATCACCGGCATTGCATGGGATCATATTAACGTATTCCCAACATTTGAGTTTTATCTTGAACAATTTGTAATTTTTATTAACAAGATCGAAAAAAACGGGCTACTCATTTATAATGATACGGATGAGGTTTTGAAAAAACTTGTTGAATCTCATCGCAGAGATGACATTGCCTATGCTCCGTATCACCTTCCAGCCCACACAATTGATGAAGGAAAAACAAGGGTGACAATAGGTAACACCAGCTCAATTTTAAAGATATTCGGTAACCATAATCTTTTAAATTTGCAGGCAGCGTGGTTGGTTTGCAAAGAACTTAATATTAGCGAAGAAGCATTTGCCGGCGCGATTTCAGACTTTGAAGGAGCTGCTAAAAGGTTACAGTGGATAGGTTCAAAAAATGGTGGAAACGTTTACCGGGATTTTGCCCATGCACCCAGTAAAGTAAAAGCGAGCATTGAGGCGGTGAAAGAGCAATTTCCTGATAAAAAATTAATCGCCATACTTGAATTGCATACTTTTAGCAGCCTCAATAAAAATTTTATGCACGAATATAGTGGAGCGATGGCCAGCGCAGACGAGGCAATTGTGTTTTATAGCAAACACGCCCTTGAATTGAAAAGAATGGATTTTTTAGAGCCCGCAGCCGTAAAGGAAGGATTTAAGAAAGAGAACCTTGAGGTAATAAATGAAAGACGGCAATTAGAACAGAAACTCAAAAAATACGATGGTAAAGATGCGAATTATCTTTTTATGAGCAGTGGAAACTATGATGGAATGAATATACTTACCACTCTGAATATTTAAATTAAAATTACCAAATCCAATATGGCATTACAATTAACACGACCTCTTGTTTTTATTGATCTCGAAACCACGGGAACTAACATCGCTATTGACCGGATTATCGAAATTGCAATGGTTAAAATCTTACCCGATAAAACGCGACAGGTGAAACATAAGCTGATAAATCCGCAAATGCCCATACCAAAAAGCAGCACTGATATTCATGGAATAACTGATGAAAAAGTTAAGGATGCGCCAACCTTTAAAGAAGTTGCTAATGAATTAAAACAGTTTATTGATAACGCTGACCTGTCCGGATATAATTCAAACCGCTTTGACATTCCACTACTGATGGAAGAATTTTTGAGGGCCGGCATTTCAATTGATATGGCTAAAAGAAGGCTCCTGGATGTTCAAACGATTTTCCACCTGATGGAAAAAAGAACGCTGGCTGCAGCTTACAAATTTTATTGTGAAAAAGAATTGACAGATGCGCATTCAGCCGAAGCAGATGCGTGTGCCACCTGGGAAATCCTTGAAGCGCAATTGGAAAGATACGCCCATCTTGGAGAAACACTTGATACCGTTCTTCAATTTACCGGTGAAGAAAAATTCGTGGATTTTGCCCGCCGTTTTATTATGGATAATGATGTGGAAGTTTTTAATTTTGGCAAGCATAAAGGGCGCAGCGTGGCCCAGGTTCTGAAAGCTGAACCCCAATATTACGACTGGATGATGAAAGGAGATTTCCCTTTGCACACCAAACAAAAACTCACTGAAATTTTTAACAGAACCTTTCTTAAGAAGTAAACAGATATGCGGTTTTAAATTACGATAACAAATAATTTATTAATTTCATTCGAAATAAGTAATCTTTGGAAAAGCTTTTAATTATACCCACTTATAATGAAAGGGAAAATGTTACGTCTTTATTAAAAGCTGTATTTAATTTACAACAAGGCTTTCATGTTCTTATTATTGATGATGGCTCGCCAGATGGAACTGCCGAAATTGTAAAAAATCTTTTTACAACCTATCCTGGTAAATTATTTTTGGAAGAAAGGAAAGGAAAACTTGGATTAGGCACGGCCTACCTTCATGGTTTCAGGTGGGCGCTTGCCAGGGGATATGAATTTATTTTCGAAATGGATTGCGATTTTTCCCATAATCCGAAAGAACTTGATAAATTGTACAGGGCGTGCAAATACGGTGGCGCCGATGTTTCTGTTGGTTCAAGATATGTGAAAGAAGGAAAAATTGAAAACTGGCCGGCGCTGAGAGTCTTTATTTCCAAAGGGGCTTCCATTTATACGAGAATGATAACATTTATGCCTGTCAAAGATCCTACCGCCGGCTTTGTGTGTTATCGCAGCTACGTTCTGGAAGCCATCAATTTTGAAGAAATCAGTTTTGTCGGTTATGCTTTCCAGATTGAAATGAAATTTGCCGCATGGAAACTTGGCTTCAAAATAAAAGAAGTGCCTATCACCTTCATTGACCGGCAATATGGAGTTTCAAAGATGAATAAAGGCATCGTAAAAGAAGGTATTTTTGGTGTTTTAAAATTGAAGTGGATGAGCATGTTCAAAAATTATCGCAACCGCGTAAAGAACTATGACAGTTTGTTTAAACATGAACCTGAATTATCGCCAGTAGAGCAAAACGAGCCCGGTCACTGACTGCGGCGAATGCAATTAGCTTCTTTTAAATGAGGGATGAAATTGCTGAAGAGTTTCCCGTAAATATTCCCTGTCCAGATGAGTATAAATTTCAGTGGTAGTAATGCTTTCGTGGCCGAGCATTTCCTGCACAGCACGCAAGTCGGCGCCACCTTCCACAAGATGAGTTGCAAAAGAATGCCTGAATGTATGGGGAGAAATTTTTTTTGTAATGCCCGCTTTTTTCGCGGCCTCTTTTATTATCATAAAAACCATCACCCTTGAAAGAATTTTTCCCCGCCGGTTCAGGAAAACAATATCTTCATTCCCTTTTATAACGTTCATGTGTACACGAATTCTATCCAAGTAAATTTTAATAAATTTAATGGCTGAACTGCCAATAGGAATAAGCCGCTCCTTATCGCCCTTGCCGGTTACACGTATGTATCCTACATCAAAAAAAAGACAGGACAATTTTAAATGAACCAACTCAGAAACACGTAGACCGCAACTGTACAGCGTTTCAATCATTGCTTTGTTTCTTGTTCCTTCCGGGGTACTGACATCAAGCGCTGCAATGATTCTTTCAATTTCATGGAAGCTTAAGGTATCAGGCAGATGTTTGCCCAATTTAGGCGCGTCCAGCAGCTCTGTCGGATTTAAGGCTACAATTTGTTCCTGCAGGCAGTATTTATAGAATGCTTTTATCCCAGAAATGATTCTCGCCTGCGAAGCTATCGTCATCCCCAATTCATTTATCCATTTCAGAAAATTGTCGAGATCGGCAAGCTCTATTTCTTTAGGCGATTTTTCTGAATTATTTAAAGAAAGAAACCGGGTAAATTTTTCAATGTCGTGAATATATGCGTCAACAGAATTTTCCGACAAAGACTTTTCGAGTTGTAAATAAGCTTTAAACCCTTTTTTATAAGCCGCCCACATCAATAGTGAAAATTAAAATTCGAATTATTTATTGCTATACTGCATTTTTCCTGCTTCTTTTTAGCAGGTTTATTTTATGTGAAATTAAAATAAAATAACGCTACTTTTATCTTAAATAAACAAAGCTTTACTTTCCCTTTATGAATTCAATCCATCTGAAAAGATTAAAAAAAAATTTTGACCTCAGGCGAAAATCATACAGGTATTTTATAACCAAGGTAGAAAACAATCCGCCTTCCAATCTTGATAACCTGATGGAACAGTCAGAAAGAGATGTTTGGCAAAAGGTAAGTTGCCTTAGCTGCGCCAATTGTTGTAAAGTGATGAGCCCCACTTACACCACAGCGGATATTAAAAGAATATCTGCACACCTTGGCATGAGGCCAAAAGATTTTAAAGAAAAATGGTTATATCGCGAGAAAAAAAATAACGATTGGATGAACCGTTCGCAGCCCTGCCAGTTCCTTGACCTTACTACCAATATGTGCAGCATTTATGAAGTAAGGCCCGCTGACTGTGCAGACTTTCCTCATTTTCATCGCCGCCCTGCAACGGATTATTTTTATATTCATAAACAAAACATTCAATACTGTCCTGCCACGATGCTGCTGATTGAAAAACTAAAAGAAATAATTCCTTCTCAATTGGCAGCGGATAATCGCTTTAACGCCACGAATGAAATATCTATCAATCCAACAGAAGAGAAAGCGGGAAGATAGAAGATCCACCATTCGGTGTGATGCAAAAATCATTCAGCTTGCGTAATTAACTTTTTCCACTTCCATCTCCTATTAGATGAGTTCGTGTTAATTTCTTTTGCAAAATTTTGGTAGTTTTAATCACAGTCAATCCGTAGTTATTATTTATTTTTGTTTGAGTCACAGCCAGGTGTAACCCCATAAAATTGGAAAATGCCATCAGCCCGGTTATTTTTATGTAATATTCTATTTTATAGATTCCATTTATTTTTAAGAAGTAAAGATTAAGTTATAAATGCTCAATAAATTTAAGTTCATAAAAATACTTTCCCTTTCAACGGCCTTTATTTTTTTTGCCTGCAATAGCCATAAAACCATCAAGCAAAAAGAGATAGTAAAGGCGCCTGAAAAAATGGATGAGCAGGTTTCTGACAACATCAAATCTGTACTTGATTATGCATCTACTTCAGGCGGAAAAATTAACGATTCCGTTCAATTATCCCAATTCAACCTCGTAAATAATTTTTATATATCCAACAATTTTTCCGGCGTTTGGAGCAAAACTGAAAAGTGGAATTCCGTCGCCGACTCTATGTTTGACTTTATAAAAAATTCAACGTTTTATGGCCTTTATCCGGAAGATTATCATTTTTCGGAACTACAAAAAATAAGATCAAAGATTGAAAACGACAGCCTTGCGCGAATGGACGCGGTAGTATGGACAAAGGCAGATCTTATGCTTACCGATGCCTTTATGAATACGCTTAAAGATTTAAAAGAGGGCCGGATGGTAAATGATAGTGCATCTATTGTTTCTGATAAAAAATACATCGATTCATTCTTCATGCCCGGGTTAAAAAAAGCGCTTACATCGAATACGCTCACCTCTGTCTTTGAAAATGCAGAGCCAAAAAACATTTATTATTCATTACTTAAAGAAAAACTTCCTGATTTTGTGGAAAACATGGATACCACAAAATATACCTACATAGATTTCCCTTATGCTGATACCACAAAGTTTTACATGCAGCTTCATGAAAGGCTTGTGCAATCAGGCATTACACCCGATTCTATCATGACTTTGGATTCGGCATCAGTTAGCAACGAAGTAAAAAAATACCAGGCAAAGCATCATCTTAAAGTCGATGGCAAGCCCGGACAGGAAACTATTAGCAGGTTAAATTCTTTTGATTACGAAAAGTTCAGGAGAATTGCAGTTACGCTCGATCGTTATAAAGCATTTCCAAACTTGCCTGAAAAATTCCTGATGGTCAATATTCCATCTTTTGCTTTAAAAGTATGGGATGATGATACCGTCGTATTGACCTCAAAGGTAATTGTCGGCAAACCTTCCACCCCTACCCCCGTGCTTCACTCGGCCATATCCAATATGGTTACTTATCCTAATTGGACCATTCCTGAAAGCATTATTAAAAAGGACATTTTACCGGCTTTAAAAGTGGATCCAGGGTACCTGGCCAGCAAAGGATTCAGCCTTGTGGATTATCATGGGCAAGTGGTAGATCCTTATTCAGTTAATTGGTCGAAATACAAAAATGGCATTCCATGGAAAATAGTGCAAGGCAGCGGTGATGATAATGCCCTTGGGATTTTTAAGTTTAATTTCAGTAATCCCTACAGTGTTTATTTGCACGATACCAACCAGCGCTATCTCTTTGCCAATTCGAACAGGGCGCTCAGTCATGGTTGTGTGCGTGTTCAAAAATGGGAAGAACTTGCATTTTTTATTACTAAAAACGATAGCCTCGCTGCGCCCAAAGGCCATAAGATTTCATATAATGAAGATTCGATAAAAACCTGGATTGCCAACGAAGATCGCAAATCAATAATGGTAAAAAAGAAGCTGCCGTTGTACATCGAATATTTTACCTGCGAGGCTACAAAAGATAAAATCGCATTCTATAACGACATTTATAATAAAGACCAGGAGCTGGAACAAAAATATTTTGCAGACAAAGTTTTATAAATTTTATGCGTTTCAAATTTGAAGGAAATATTGTTGATGTTGAATCGAAAAAAATAAATTTTGGTGAAGTCATAATTGAAGGCAATAAAATAATCTCAATTCATAAAACAGCGGATCAAAAACAAGACACTCCTTTTATATTGCCCGGCTTTATAGATTCACATGTGCATATTGAAAGTTCAATGCTGGTGCCTTCTGAATTTGCAAAATTGGCTGTAGTACATGGAACCGTCGCTACTGTTAGCGATCCTCACGAAATTGCCAATGTTTGCGGCATGGAAGGGGTAGATTACATGATTCAAAACGGGAAAACGGTTCCTTTCAAATTTTATTTTGGTGCACCGAGTTGCGTACCTGCCACCACATTTGAAACCGCTGGCGCTACGCTGAGCACGGATTTGGTAGAAAAGCTTTTAGCAAAAAATGAAATTCACTACCTGAGCGAAATGATGAATTTTCCCGGTGTGCTTCATCACGATGAAGAAGTCTTTTCAAAAATCAACGCTGCAAAAAAATACCATAAACCGATAGATGGGCACGCTCCCGGCCTTATGGGCCAGGATGCAAAAAAATATATTGATGCAGGCATAAGCACCGATCATGAATGTTTTACTGAAAAGGAAGCGCTTGACAAGTTACATTATGGAATGAAAATTCTCATCCGCGAAGGAAGTGCCGCAAAAAACTTCGAAGCATTAATCGGTCTTTTGAATGATCATGAAGATGAAATCATGTTTTGCAGCGATG
>Ga0207652_10003999_pt1 | contig 12045 bp, 8 predicted proteins | sample KBSC63BmetaG_FD_184334 | JGI IMG/M metagenome (GOLD analysis project Ga0207652, IMG submission 184334) | Corn rhizosphere microbial communities from Kellogg Biological Station, Michigan, USA - KBS C6-3B metaG (SPAdes) (version 2) | ecosystem: Host-associated > Plants > Roots > Rhizosphere ... | reverse complement strand
TGTCTTTTATCTCTGGCCGAGCGCGGGAGGAAGCAAGTTCCAGTTTATCTTCCGCCCTCGCTTTGGCATAAGCGCAATGAGTGCACCGTCGGTTCTATATGATTATTACAATCCGGAAGCCAATGCCGCTGTCTTGCCGTTGAGGTTCACCGTCCAGTAGAGTATTCAGGCCTCAGTTCTCGAGATCCGTTAGTCTTGAGAAATTTAAAGTGCGAGTTTAGATTTCTCAACAGTACCAGTCGTTCATTGATGAATCCGCGCCTTCGACAAGTCTCGTATAGTCCAACCTGCGCCTATACTTCCTCGCGGCTAGACTGGCACCTGCGAATGGTGCGAAGCTTCAGCTGTCCAGCAGGCCCCTGCTTGCTTATTAAGACATAATGCCGTATCCTTTAATAGCACGGGAGCTTATTAAAGGAACCCTTCATAACGCGAGTGGTCGCTGAAAACAAGTCGAGGCTGGGGACCTACGTCACAACCGCGGTCAGTGGAGAGCCAGTGCAGGCCTTCATCCCGCCGGGGCTGCCGCCCAATCCGCCTGTGGAATTGGCGGGGCTGTACCAGCGTCTCGACCGTGCTAACCAAGCGCTAGGCCGACTCGATGGCCTCACCACCTTGCTTCCAGACACGAAGTTCTTCTTGTACCTGTATATCCAGAAAGAAGCACTACTGTCGTCCCAGATTGAAGGAACGCAATCGTCGTTTTCGGATCTATTGCTGTTTGAAAGTGACGCTGAACCAAGTGTTCCGGTTGACGATGTCGAGGAAGTCTCAAACTACGTCGCCGCGATGCAACATGGGCTTCGTCGGATCGCGGGCGGCTTTCCGCTCTCGCTCCGACTCATCCGCGAAATTCACGGCATCCTGTTGCGTGGCGGACGTGGAGCCAACAGAACCCCCGGCGAATTCCGCCGGTCGCAAAACTGGGTCGGCGGAACGCGTCCCGGCAATGCTGCGTTTGTTCCTCCTCCGCCAGAGCGGTTGATGGAGTGTCTCGACAGCCTTGAGCGCTTTCTCCACGACGAAGAACACAAGTTGCCCATTTTGGTCGAGGCCGGATTGGTTCACGTGCAGTTTGAGACCATTCACCCCTTTTTGGATGGTAATGGCAGACTCGGGCGTCTATTGATCACACTCTTGCTTTGCTCCAAGGGCGCATTGCGAGAGCCTCTTTTGTACCTCAGCCTGTACTTCAAAACGAACCGCGACCGGTACTACGATCTGCTTCAGCGTGTCCGAACGGACGGTGCCTGGGAAGAGTGGCTGGCTTTTTTTCTCGAAGGGACGGAGATCACGGCGCGCTCCGCCGCTGAGGCTGCAAAACAGATTCTGACTCTCTTTGCAAAAGATCGAGATCGCATTCAAGCAATCGGACGCGCTGCGTCTTCCGCATTGCGTGTTCATGAGTACCTACAGAAGAAACCACTAGTCGGTATTGGTGTTGTTGCCGAGGCGCTTAAACTGTCCATCCCAACGGTGACGGTTGCCTTCGATCACCTGGTTCGCCTCGGCATAGCCAAGGAAGTCACCGGAAAACGCCGGGCCCGCGTCTTTGGGTACTCACGTTATCTGAAGATCCTGAGTGAAGGAACAGAACCCCTTAAGCGGTAACAGCGACCTTCGTCATTCCGCATTCGAACGGTTGTGAGGCACCGACCGAACGAACTAGAACCCTGTTCGAGCTTGTGCGAAGAACATCCGAATCAGCTCGGGCGTATCGCACCGCCCTAAGCCGAAGGCTTAGGGATGGTGTCTCTTTGGAAAGCGAAGTGGTTTTTTCTAGTACGGCGACTGCTGCGACAAATCTGCATCAGTCCCGGATTGCCGTCGCCAACGACTAGGCCCCGCAAAAACGCGTGCGCCATTCACAATTTCATACTACATTGACTTTGTGAAGCGCCAGCTTCAATTTCGATTGTCGTTACGACTCCGTCGATCCCGACTGAGTTATTGATCCCTGCTCAAAATTAAGCGTTTAGGCCCGTGGCGGAACTGGCATACGCAGCTGCCTCAAGAGCAGCCTTTCTGTGGGGTTCAAATCCCACCGGGCCTACCAGATTTCTGTCGTTCTTTGACAATTCAACGGAGAGTGGGCCGGACGGTAAGGCACTTGTCTGCTAAACAAGGGTTCTCGCAAGAGGCTAGCGGGTTCGACTCCCGCACTCTCCGCCATCGCGGAAGGTACTGCTGAATGGTCGGCAACTGGTCCTGAAAACCAGAGCGTCGTGATGAGCGATGGGCGTTCGATTCGTCTACCTTCCGCCAACTTTGCACAGGTGCGTGAGCCCGGCCGAAACGGACCGGCTGTAACCCGGTTTCCCCGAGTGGGACGCGGAGGTTCAAATCCTCCCCTGTGCACCATGTGCCAGCGTGCGCGAATTGGAATAGCGGCCTGTCTTAGAAACAGGTGTTTGAGAGTTCGAATCTCTCCGCTGGCACCAACCTCTTTCTGTGGATACGACGCGGTCTGGGAGAACTATAGTCTCGGATCAACAGGTTCGCTTTCCAAGGCAAGAACTCCAAAAACGCACTCGTGAACTCGGCGAAGTGGCTCCTCGTGGACGAAACGCTCCAACGCTTCTATGCCCAGCGCGAATTCGCGAAGAGCGAGCGATCGCTTTGCACCTAGGCCTCGACTCTTCAATCTGCTCAAGTTCTGCGGAAGTATGTATTCAGGCCCGTAAATGATTCGCAGATACTCACGCCCACGAACTTTCACAGCTGGTTGCGCTAAACCTTTCCCGCCCTTTGCGACGAACTCCAGAGGCTTTACGACCATACCCTCGCCGCCCCGCGCCGTAAGTTCCTCCCACCACTGAATGCCCTTGGCTTGATCGTCAGTGTTAGTGAGATCGATCACCTGAAATGGCGTTGCTAGCAATAGTTCCGGGTCAGCTTTGCAGATACCGGCGAGCGTTTCCATGTGCCAGATGTGGTCTTTCGATGTGTGCACTGCACCTTCACTGGCGAGAAGATGGAAGGGAGCGAGCTTAAGATCTGCGAGCGAGTTTACCGTCCAGCAATATTGCCGGTAGGCATCGACGTATCGCTCAGTTGCTTCGCCGCGCTGTTTATAGCTTTCGAGAAGCGAAGCCGCTTCTGGAATTAGTTGCGCCTGGCTCAATGCCCCGATCGCGGCTGGCAGTGCAGCTCGTGCTGCCGCTCCGGTTGGCGCGTACTGCTGCCGCAACAACTCTTGTGCTTTGGCCGACCATGGCATGAGTTCGCAGTCGAGGCACACCCAGTCTGTTTTGAGGGACTCCCAGAGCCCGGATCGTTCGATGGCGCTTCGAACCCGCTCAAGAAATTGGCACTCCAACGAAGCGTCGTTAAAGAAACGCCGGCCTGTGCGCGTGTAACAAACCCCAATTTCACCTTCCAGGATTCATCGCGGCCAGCACACGATGGCGAACCGTGATGGCCAACTTCTCTTTCTCGATGCGCTTCCGCTCGTCTGCTCGCTCCTTCGCGACTTGCTGCGGAGACGGCGTATTGGGATGGTGCACACGGCAATTGGGATCGGCGCAGACCTTCACCGTCTGTCCGCGCTTGCCGCCGTCCATGACAATGGCCTCGGCCATCTTGTCACAGGGCTTCTGCGTGGCTGGCAGCTTTGCCGCTGACCCGTTGGCCTTAGCCTTCTTGACTTCCAATTCGACGTATTGATTTCGTCCCAAGGGTGCGCCTTCGCGGGAGTTCCACGCGGACGAAATCTGCACAAGGGTTGGTTTGCTTTCGAGCGTCTTCGCCACGTGAGCATCGATTTTTGACCGGAAGCACTGCGGATCGGTGCATTATGTGGAATCTGGGCAAATAGCAAGTCTTTCCTGCTGGCTCGCAGCCGCCCCGCCGGCCGCGCGGGTAAGCAGGCCACACAGAGACTGCTTCGACCGGAATGTCAGGCCGGACCTCAATCTCGTCCAAGGTGCCGCTAATCAGCACGGTTTTGAGCATAGCGCCTCGAAGGAGTAGACAATCTACTGCCGCTGCGGGTAGAGTGTCTACATCCATGAGCGAGAAAGACCAAATGTGCAGACCGCATGCTTGCGATGCCACCTCCGACGGAAGCTCTCCCATGACTCGCCGGCACTTCCTGGGCACCGGCTTGGTGCTGGCCGCATGCGCGGCGATGCCGGGCGCGCCCGCCATCGCCGCGCCGTCCGGGCGGGCCCGGCCCGGGACCGCGGCCTGGCCGCGCGAGGGCGACTGGGACGGCCTGAGGCAGGCGGTCGGTGGCCGGCTCAGCAAGATCGTCTCGCCCTGGGAGGCGGCGGCCAAGGCGCCGGACAGCCCCGAGACCTTGGCCTTGTTCAAGGCGGTCCGCAACAGCTTCCACAATAGCGAGACGCCGGCTTTCACCCAGAGCCTGGGCTGGATTGATGCCTGGATTTCGAAGCCGAGCGAATACATGGTGGCCGCCGAAAGCGCGGCTGACGTGGCCGAGGCAGTCAAGTTCGCCACGGCGCACAATCTGCGGCTGGTCGTGAAAGGCGGCGGGCACAGCTATCTCGGCGGCTCCAACGCGCCAGACTCGCTGTTGATCTGGACCAAGCCGATGCGAGCGATAGAACTGCACGACGCGTTCGTCCCGAAGGGCTGTAAGAGCGCGCCGGAGACGGCGGTCAGCCTGGGGGCCGGCTGCGTCTGGCTGGAGGCCTACGATGCAGTGACGACCAAGGCCGGGCGCTATGTCCAGGGCGGTGGCTGCGTCACGGTCGGGGTTGGAGGGTTCGTGCAGGGCGGCGGCTTCGGGGGTTTCTCGAAGGGCTTCGGTACTGGGGCTTCGAACCTGCTTGAGGCCGAGGTCGTAACGGCGGACGGCCAAGTGCGGATCGCCAATGACTGCACTAATTCGGATCTATTTTGGGCACTGAAAGGCGGCGGCGGCGGGACGTTCGGCGTGGTCACGCGGCTGACGCTCAGAACATACGATTTGCCGGCGACCTTCGGTGGCGTGATCGGGACGATCTCTGCCGCATCCGACGAAGCCTATCGGGCGCTGGTTGAGGGGTTGCTGCGATTCTACCGCGACAGCCTTCTGAACCCCCACTGGGGCGAGCAGCTCAGGTTTCGATCGCAACGTCGCGTCGGCCTCAGCATGGTCTTCCAAGGCTTGAGCCAAGCGGAAGCCCAGGCGACCTGGAAGCCGTTTTTTGATTGGGTCACGGCGCGGCCGGACGACTATGTCCTGAGCGGGCTGCAGTTCCTGGACTTGCCGGCGCGGCTGTTCTGGAACAATGCGATTCTGAAGGACCTTCCGGGCGTGGTGAAGCTGGATGACCGTTCGGAGACAGCACCTTACGCCTTCAAAGTCGAGAGCGATGTTTGGGACGGCGACGCCGACCAAGCCGGCCAGGTCCTCCACGGCTATCAATCAACCTGGCTCTCGAAGGACCTTTTGGAACCAGCACGGCGACCGGCGCTGGTCGATGCGCTGATCCGCGCTGCGAATGGCTGGGGTGTCTCACTCCACTGCAACAAAGGCATGGCTGGCGCGACCCCGCAGGCTCAGGCGAGAACGCTGGACACGGCGATGAACCCCGCGGTGGTCGATGCCTTCGCGCTCGCCATCACCGGCGGCGAGGAGCCGGCGGCCTATCCCGGCGTCGCCGGCCACGAACCGAATATTGCCAACGGCCGGCGCGACGCCATGCAAATGAAGGCCGCCATGGAGCCGCTCCTGGCGCTTCTGGAAAAGCCGGCATCCTACGTCTCGGAGACCGACTATTTCGAAGCCGACTGGCAGCAGGCGTTCTGGGGCGCCCACTATGCGCGCTTGAAGCAAATCAAGCGGCGCTACGACCCCGAAGGCTTGTTCTTCGTTCACCACAGCGTCGGCAGCGAGGACTGGAGCGCGGACGGGTTCACGCGCTCAGCCTAGTCGCCGGGTACTCCTTCTCCACCGCCCGAAATGACGAGCTGCGTCACTTTGGCCCGGAAGCGACGCGCTAAACGGCGGTAATTCCTTGCTTCGACTTTCTTCGCGATCCACCCTCAATTCCTATTGCAAAGGAGAAATGCAATGAAGAATGGACTCTCTGCAATGAAAAGAGCATTCGCTTTCGCGTTCGCGCTTGGCATCTCAAGTCTGGTTGCGCCAGCGAATGCCGCACCTGACCTAACTCACTGTACCGATAATTCCCGGGAATGCCTGGTCGCATCCGCCATGAGTTATATCAACGCATTGATCGGATTGGCCCCTGCTGCTTCAATGCGGCTATCGACTAATGTCCGGCGTACGCTTGAAGGCGCCAGGTTTCCAGAGGGGTTTGTCGAGACAGTTGGTGAGTCAGCGATGAGATCGGGCCTCGGCCCGCCCGATCCTGCCGATCCTCAATTACAGAAATATCTCGCCAAGCAGAAGTTGACTTTTCAGGAATATCTTGCCCAACAGACGCACTATAAAGAAATCAAGAAATATATCGTCCAGACGATTGTCGTCGATGAGCATGCTGGGCAAGTCGTAATCGTTTGGGGTGGCGCGACTGAGCCGAAGCCAGGAAAATCCATGGAGCGCTTCAAGATAGTGAAGGGACTCATTACTGAGATCGAATCTTTGGATATCGATCGAAAATTCACTGACAACACGCTCGGATGGCCGGCGATACAGCCGTGCCTGAAGTCCGGCGATGGAGGTTTGGTGCCGTGCGACAAGTAACTTACTCTGCAATTTTCGCTCTATCTGCTGCGCAGGACTTCAGACGCTCGATTCAATAGCGTACGAGTCTCAGAGGGGACAAAGATGAATCTCAAATCCGGTCCAAGAATCCGGACAACGACCACTGTGAAACCCGGTCTCTTAATCAGAGTGCGGAGAGAAAAGCGCAAGTCGCGCCAGAGCGTGTCGAGCAGGGGAATCGTATTTATTTCGTAGATGGTCTCGCGAATCCGATACGGATTTCCCAGCTTGCGATAGGCGGCGGCCCGAGCGTCTGCGGGAGACATGCCCGCTTCGATATTGCGGTCCGTTTCTATCTGGAGGTGAGACTCGAGTTCGGCAGCACGCTCACTGTCCCAATGTTTGCGACGAAAGAAACGTACGAGACTCATGGGTTTTACTCCGAACAATTACTCTGTTGCCGGCCGGAGAATGCGTCCAATCGCTGCTACCAGTTGATCCCAGCGGTTGGTTTGAGCGACGAGTTGTTTTCTTCCGGCGGGTGTCAGCCGGTAATAGCGAGCGCGGCGATTGTTTTCCGACGTTCCCCAAAAGGCAGCGATCCATCCGCGATCCTCAAGCCGATGAAGCGCCGGATAAAGAGATCCGTGTTCGACCTGAAGAACGTCTTCTGAACGACGCTCGATGGAATACGCGATTGTGTGCCCATGTGCGGGGCCTGGAGAGAGAGTCTGCAAGATAAGCAGATCCAGCGTGCCCTGAACCATATCACTTTGGAGCGGAGACTCTCCGATCCTGGCCATGGCGGCGATTATACTCAGGTAGATGGTCTATTGGAAGAGCAGTGCTACCCAAACGAAGATTTTTCGGTAAAGAATTCTCGGATCATGGGTGATTGGGGAAGTTGACCTCTGGTTCGCTCGTGATACGGAAGGACGGCAAGGAATGTCAGCCAAGCGACGGATGTCAGCGCAAGACCTTCAACCTCAGTCCGTGCGCAGCGCCTTCATTGGATTCGTCGAAGCGGCTCGATGTGCCGGGAGAATACTGGCGACCGCGGCGCAAGCACCGAGCGCAAGAATTGAAAACCCAAACACATGCGGATCCCAGCTACGGATTTCGAATAGCTGCGCGGCCATGAGGCGTCCGGCGCCGATGGCCAGAGGAATCCCAATCAATAACCCGATAGCCACCAGCAGAAATGCTCCCCGCAGGACAAATCGCACAATGTTCAGGCGGTCGGCCCCGAGAGCCATGCGCACCCCGATCTCGCTGGTTCGGCAGGCAACCGTGTAGGCCGTCAGACCATAGAGGCCGACGGATGCCAGCAGCATGGCGATGAGGCCGAATGTGCCGGCCAACTGCGCGACCATGCGCTGCTGGTCAAAATTTGAGGCCACCTGCTCGTTCATGCTTTCTATCGTGATAATCGTAAGGTTGGGATCGATATCGGCGAGAGCTTTATGAAGCTGCGGCTCAAGATTGAGGGCATCGCCGCGTACCAGCAGTTGGATACTGTTTACGAAATGCGTTTGTATTTCGTTGCGCTGTAGATCAGCGTTGGAATAGTGGACACTCTGCTCAAGCGGCAGAAAAAACATGGGCCTTCCGGGCTGGTCTGGATCGGTGTACTTGGCGTCACGCGCTACGCCGACGATTTCAAACGTGCTGGCATATCGGGAGCTGTCCATGCCAAAGTGCTTGCCGAGGGGATCTTCATTGGGAAAGTACTTCTTGACGAGCGATTCATTCACAATCGCTACTGGGCGCGAGGCGCTGGAATCGCTCTCCGCGAAGTCGCGTCCGCGGACGATGCGCTGTCCGACGGTCGAAAAGTACTGGCGGCTCACTCGATCCCAAGAAACGCCGTCCGCCATATCAGCCTTTGGATCACCTCTCCCTTCTATCGCAATCAATTCACCCCAGTTATTGCCGCTGAGCGGACTGTAGCCGGCCAGGCTTGCGCTTTGTACATTCGGCAACCGCAACAGACTATCCTCGATTGTGCGATAGAGCCCGTCGAGGCGTTCCGGGGCGTAACTGTCCAGAGGTGGATTGATCTGAACACTGATGCGATTTTGGACGTCGAACCCAAAATCCTGACTCTCCAGATTCCGCAAGCTCGCGGTCAGCAATCCCGCGCAGGCAAGCAGAACCAGGGAAAGCGCCGCTTGGCTAACCACCAGTACTTTTTGCGGTAACGATGAACCTGCGCGCGTGCCGCGACCTGCGCCGTGCAGGGCCTCTGCCGGATCGGAACGCGAAGCGAGCCACGCGGGAACAACGCCAAACATCACACCGGTGAGGAGTGAAAGCGCGAACGCAAATACCAGAACCGGCAGCGAAGGTGTCGCACTGATGGGCGTAAAGGTGGCGCTGTGAAAAGCCAGGGCCAGCATCAGACGCGCTCCCACGTATGCAATCCCTAATCCTGCGATGCCGCCTAGCACAGACAGCAGTACAGCCTCCGTCAACTGCTGGCGAATCAGTCTTGTTCGGGCAGCCCCAAGAGCCAGGCGCACCGCTGTCTGGGCACGGCGGGCAGCTGCGCGTGCCAGTAGCAGATTGGCAAGGTTGGCGCAGGCGATGAGGAGTAAGGTTCCACAAATTATTAAGAGGATACGCAGACTCGCGCCGTAGTTTTCTCGTAAGGAAGTGACACCGCCTCCGGCCGGAGCCAGCCGGATAAATTTCTGCGGAATTGAAGGTTCAACCTGCGGTTTGAATTCGGCTGGCACCTCATCTTCGTCACGGAGCCAGCGTTGAAGCACCGGCGTCAGCCGGGCAGGAAGTGCTTGCACGCTCGCACCCGGCCTCAACCTGCCAATGGCATAGAGCCATTGGCGCTGGTTCGTACTCATATTTGCACTCTGGCCGTCGAACAGAATCTCCTGTTGCAAGGGCAGCCAAAAGTCCGGCGGATCGCTGCGCAGTGTCTCTCCAAAAAATCCCGGAGGCGTAATCCCAATCAGCGTGACTGGCTGTCCTTGCACGAAGAATGTAGACCCGACAATCCCCGGATCTGAGCCGTAAGCCTGCTGCCAGGTGCGATAGCTGATCATCGCCACCGGCGCGGCAGATCGCTGATCGTCCGAGTTGTTGATCACCCGTCCGGCAAAAGCCCCGAGGCCAAAAACATGGAAGTAACTCCCGCTCACGTATTCCGCCCGTAAGGGACGCGCCTCGCGGTCTTTGGTTTGCTGCCGAATGCTGTAGATCCCGGGCGCGGCCTGAAAAGCGGTGGTCTCCTCGAACTCGGGCGCGGCCGCCGCGAGACGCTGGTAGAGAGGATAAGAGAAGAGGCTCCAGTCATCGTCCTCCCAACCCTCGACACAGCACTCCGAGGTGTCGCCAATACGATATAGCTGGGCAGGATCGGCGACCGGCAACGACTTAAGCATGATGGCCTGCGTCAGGGTGAAGATCGCGGTGGTCGCACCGATGCCGACGGCCAAGGTAAGTAATGCAGTCAGCGTAAACGTCGGAGCATGGCGCAGTTGCCGGAGAGCGTAGCGGATGTCCTGCAGAAGGGTTGGCATGCGGGTATCCCCCGGCGGATTATACGTCGAGACAATAGCGTTGGTTCCACAAGCTAATCTTATGAGTCTTCAACTTACCCCACTGTTGGTGAAACATTCAGATATCGCTCAATTTAATTGTCGACGCCCCGAATCCGGTTGGCACGCAAAGGGTAACTTCTCCAAAACGTAACCTGTGAGATCATTGACCCACCTCGCATCTCGGGTCTGGGAATGATGCTATGCACACTTTGCTTCAGGACCTCCGCTATTCCGCGCGGCAGCTCATCAAAAGTCCAGGATTCGCACTGACGGCAGTGATCTCGTTGGCGCTCGGCATTGGAGCGGCCACCGCTGTGTTTAGCGTGATCTATGCAGTCTTGATGCATCCCTATCCCTACCCTGCTGCGGATCGAATCGTACGACTCACGGTTGACAGCGTAGCGGGTTCCGGGGACCCCGTCTATCTGAATGGCGCCGAAATTCAGACCTTGCGGCAATCACCAGTGGTCGAAAGCGTTCTGGCTTCGGACTACAGCGCTCTGATGCTGACCGGGCAAGATCTTCCGGAGACGGTACACGCCGTAAGCCTCATCTCAAATAATTTCCAGGATCTCGGCGTTCCCGCTTTAGTGGGTCGCGGACTTTGGTCATCCGACGCAGTGGACGGACAAGAGGCACGACCTGTTGTAGTTCTTTCTTACAGGTTTTGGCGGAGACACTATTTGTCCAATCCGGATGTCGTGGGCCGGACTCTGCAACTTGATCACAGGAACTTCGAGATCGTGGGCGTCGCGGCGCCGCGATTCACTTGGGATGGCGGTGACGTCTATCTCCCGCTGAAGCTCATGCGAGATCCGGGGCGCACCTCCATCGTCAATTTGCTCTTGCGGCCGGGCGTCAGCCATGCCACGGCCGACGCCGCGCTGCAGCCGCTCGTGCAACAGTTCGCCAATTACATGCCGCAAGATTTTCCCGCCGACTTTAGGGTGCATGTGCAAGGGCTGAACGACTGGGTCGTTAATTCCATAGGCGGAACCCTGTACTTGCTCTTTGGCGCGGTGATGTTGCTGCTCGTGATTGGATGTGGGAATGTCTCAATTCTGCTGCTGGCACGGGGTACGGCGCGGCAACATGAATTGGCTGTGAGAACCGCAATCGGCGCGGGCCGCCTTCGCATTATTCGCCAATTGCTCACGGAGTCGCTCCTTCTCGCGGTGATTGGCGCGTTGCTCGGTGTTCTAGCTTCTTACGGCGCTCTGGTACTGACGCTGCGTCTGGTGCCACAAACTACGTTCGCCTCCGAGGCCGTGATTCGCATCAATCTCCCGGTCCTGTTTTTCAGCGTGACGGTCGCGCTCGGAACGAGTGTGCTGTTCGGGCTTTGGCCAGCGCTGCAACTTTCGCGTACGCACATCGGGGAGATCATGCAGTCTGGCGCGCGCCGGTTAGCCGGCAGTGTCCGCGGACGCAAGGCCCATAGCATGCTGATCACCGCGCAGGTCGCGCTGACATTATTATTGCTCGCAGCTGCGGGCTCCTCCATGAAGGGGTTCGCCCAACTGATCCACCAGCCCCTCGGTTATGACCCGCACAACGTGATGGCAATATGGATTCCCTTGCGCGCAGGCTCCTATGGCACTTGGCCGACGCGCGCAGCCTATTTTGAGCAACTGCGAGAGAAAGTCGCGGAGATACCGGGCGTGATCACGGCGGCCATTTCCACTGATGCGAGGCCGCCACGGAATGGATGGACCATAGGTTTTGATATTCTGGGCGTCCCAGCGACGAATACTGGGATAGTGTCGGCCAATTTGATTAGCCCGGAATACTTCGCGGCATTGCGCATTCCCCTGCTGCAAGGCCGAATTTGGAGCGACGCCGAGAATAATAAAGGAGCACACGTAG
>Ga0207652_10003995_pt1 | contig 12056 bp, 11 predicted proteins | sample KBSC63BmetaG_FD_184334 | JGI IMG/M metagenome (GOLD analysis project Ga0207652, IMG submission 184334) | Corn rhizosphere microbial communities from Kellogg Biological Station, Michigan, USA - KBS C6-3B metaG (SPAdes) (version 2) | ecosystem: Host-associated > Plants > Roots > Rhizosphere ... | reverse complement strand
TGCAACAGACGGTTCACTGGTATTGAGCAGATTCAGCCGTAATTACTGGGACAAATACGAAGGATATGATCTGAACCGGGATGGCGTCGGAGATATCCCTTACCGGCCGGTAAGCCTGTATTCCATGATCGCTGAGCGAAATCCCACCACGATGATGCTCTTCCGGAGTTTTATTGTTTCCCTGCTGGATAAGGCAGAAAAAATTATACCCAGTATGACACCGGTAGATATGAAAGATGATAGCCCCATGATGAAACCCCTGATTTTATGATTATTGCAACAAACGTAAATAAAAGTTTTGGCCGCCTGAAGGCGCTGGATAATGTAAGCCTCACCTGTAATAAAGGCCAGAGTATTTCCTTAATTGGCCCGAACGGCTCGGGTAAAACAACATTCATCAAATGCCTGCTGGGCATGGTGGTGCCGGACAATGGGTTTATTACCTTCAACAATAAAAATATTGCCCACGACTGGGCTTATCGCGCCCATATCGGCTATATGCCACAGACCGGCAGGTTTCCGGATAACATGCGCATCGCCCAGGTCTTCGACATGATGAAAGATATCCGGAAAGATTCTGCAACCGGCCTGGACGAGGATCTGATCACTGCCTTTGGCCTGGATAAAATCCTGGATAAACGGATGCGCACGCTTTCGGGAGGGACCCGCCAGAAGGTGGGCGCCAGTCTTGCCTTCCTGTTTAATCCCAACGTGCTCATCCTGGATGAACCTACCGCCGGGCTCGATCCGGTCTCTTCGGAAATCCTGAAAGAGAAAATCATCTCACAAAAACAGAATGGAAAACTCATCCTGATTACTTCTCATATTCTCAGCGACCTGGAGGATATCACGACGGAGATCATCTACCTCCAGGAGGGGAAACTTAAATTTCATAAAAGTCTGCAGCAGTTAAAGGAAGATACCGGCGAAGAAAAATTAACGCGGGCCATCGCGCACGTAATGAAATTAAACCTGCATCCATGAAAAAAATAATCAAATACGTCGTACTGGATATCCTCCGCAACCGGATCGTCCTGGCTTATACCCTGTTTCTGCTGGTAATTTCACTCAGCGTTTTCAACCTGGAAGACAATGCGGCCAAAGGCCTGCTGAGTCTGCTCAACATCATACTCATTATTGTTCCGCTGATCAGCATTATTTTCTCCACCATTTACGTTTACAATTCAACAGAATTTATCGAACTGCTGGTATCACAGCCCGTGAAAAGAACCGGCTTACTATTGAGCATTTTTACGGGATTGGCTGTTTCGCTCCTGCTCGCCTTCCTTGTCGGCGCCGGCCTGCCCATTCTGATATACAGTGCATCAGCTGCTGGTTTCATGATGATTGCCGTTGGGCTTGCCCTCACCCTTGTATTTGTGTCACTGGCCGTACTGGCATCCGTAATTACCAGGGATAAGGCCAAAGGAATTGGTGTTTCGATCCTGCTGTGGTTTTATTTTTCCCTCATCTATGACGGCATCATTTTATTTATTTTATTCCAGTTCAGCGATTACCCGATGGAGAAAGTGACCATTGGATTCAGTTCATTAAATCCCATTGACCTTGGCCGGATCATGATCTTACTCAAACTGGATATTGCGGCCATGATGGGATATACCGGCGCAGTATTTAAGGATTTTTTCGGTGGCTTCTGGGGTATACTGTATGCTTTGCTGGTTATGCTGTTATGGGTTTTGATCCCGGTCTGGCTGACCGTGAGAAAATTTAACAGGAAAGATTTATAAATGCGTACTTATGGGGAAACAGATAATAGAATTGCCCAATGCTTTGTTCAGAGATTAATTGTACATTTCAAACAAATAAAGCACGGTGAAGAGATTGTATGCTTCAGAAAATGCAGACGAGGGTCAGGTGAGCGCCTTGTTCGAATATGCCACAGAAGGCATCATTCTCACCAATGAAAAAGGGGAGATCATCCTGATCAATCCGGCTGCCCTGAAATTATTCGATTATGAAAAAGAGGAACTGCTCAATATGCCCATCGAAACCCTCATCCCCGGCCGCTTCCATCATGCTCACCTGCAGGACCGGGACGCATTTAACCGGCAACCGGCCAACCGGACCATGGGGCACGGCCGTAACCTGTTTGCCAAAACAAAAAGCGGCAGGGAATTCCCCGTGGAAGTAAGCCTGAGTTATTACCGGCAGCAGGATGCCCTTTTTGTAATTGCTTTTATCATAGATATTACACAACGTAAGGAATCCGAGCAGAGAATGCTTGATCAAAGGGCACAACTCGAAAAAATAACCGCAGATATGCGGAAATTGAATGCCGAGCTGGAAATGAAAGTGGAACAGCGCACCAGGATCCTGCAGGAGGCCCTGAAAGAGCTGGAAAAGTCCCAAAGGGAAGTAAGCGAAGCATTAAACAAAGAAAAGGAGCTGAGTGAAATAAAATCCCGGTTTGTTTCCATGGCATCCCATGAATTCAGGACCCCCCTAAGCACGGTACTGTCATCCGCCGCACTGATATCGAGGTACACAAAGGAAGATGAACAGGATAAGCGGGACAAGCACATCAAGCGGATCAAGGACTCGGTCAAACACCTCAACGAGTTGCTGGAAGATTTTCTTTCACTCGGGAAACTGGATGAGGGCCGCATAAAAGCGGAAACCTGTACTTTTAACGTCAAAGAATTTCTCGAAGAGGTTATTGATGAAATGAAATCAATGCTGAAAGAAGGCCAGTCCATCGACCAGCAATACACAGGCGCAAATGAATTTGATACAGATAAGCGCCTGCTAAAAAATATTCTGATCAATCTCCTGGGTAATGCCATTAAATTTTCAGCTGAAGGCGCTGTTATTTCCCTGGTCATCCAGGAGCAAAATGACCATTTATTGCTTTCGGTAAAAGACGAAGGGGTGGGCATATCCGAAGAAGACCAGCAGCATTTGTTCAGCAGTTTCTTCCGCGGGAAAAACGCCGTAAATATTGAAGGGACAGGTTTGGGATTGCATATTGTCAGGAGATATGTGGATCTGCTAAAAGGATCTATTCAGCTGGAAAGTAAGCTGAACTCGGGTACCACGGTTTCCGTGAGACTACCCTTGTTGTCTGTATAATTTTTTAACTTCTGTGTTATGCTCACTATACTGATCATTGATGATCATGATGAAATCAGGGAAAATATAGCTGAAATATTATCCCTTGCCGGATATCAAACGCTAACGGCGGAAAATGGAAAGAAGGGCGTGGAAATAGCCCTGAAAAAGATTCCTGACCTGATCGTTTGTGATATCATGATGCCCGAACTGGATGGTTATGGCGTTCTTCACCTTTTACGAAAAAATCCGGCCACGGAGAACATTCCCTTTATCTTTCTGACAGCCAAAACCGAGCGGACGGATTTCAGAAAAGGTATGGAGATGGGTGCAGATGATTTTATTACCAAGCCGTTTGACGACATAGAACTGCTGAACGCCATCGAGATCCGTCTGAAAAAATATAAAATTCTGCATGAGAAATATGCCGAAGGTGAAAAAGGGGTTAACGAACTAATGGGCAATTTACGCGGATCCGGCCTGATCAATATGCAACTGGAGAATTATGAAACCGAACAATTGCCTAAAAAAGCGCTTATATATCAGGAAGGGAAGAGATCAAAATATCTGTATTATCTGAAAGAAGGCAAAGTCAAGGCTTACCGGCTGCATGAAGATGGCAAGGACTATATTACCAATTTATATGCTGCAGGTGATTTTATGGGATATCTGCCATTGCTGGAAGACAGCAACTACAAGGATTCAGCCAGCGTGCTCGAAGATGCTGAAATAGTGCTCATTCCAAAGGAAGATTTTCTTTCGGTCGTCTTCCGGGACGAGCGGATTGCCGCAAAATTTATCAAAATCGTTGCCCAAAACGTACAGGACAAAGAAGACCGCTTGTTGAGCCTGGCGTACAGCTCGCTGCGCAAGCGGGTCGCGCGTGCGCTGGTAGATATTTATTCAAAGTTCGCTAAAGAAGGTCCTTCCGGTCAACCCCTGGACATCTCCCGGGATGATATCGCCCACTACGTGGGAACTGCAACCGAATCCCTGATCCGCACCCTGAGCGATTTTAAGTCGGAAAAGCTATTGGAAATCAAAGAAGGTAAAATCCGGATCCAGGATATTAACAAATTAAAGAATCTTGCCTACTGATAAAACGGGCAGATTTCGCCGGGGCCGATAGCCTGTTATCCATTAGCCTACCAGGAGGAGTAATTCCTTTTCCATTGCTATTGCTTTTGGCAGGAGAATATCGTTTTCGAGATACAGGTGCTTCGAAAGATCGCGGTCTATTTCACCCAGGAGGGCGTAAACGGCTTTATGCGTGGTGCAGGCATTGGCGGGAGGCTCATAATTACCGGTAATCTCCCTGATCCGTCCCAGGTATTCCGTCATCAGACGGTGATTGTGTTTTATGAGCTCTTCCACAGGTTTACTTAATGTTCTGACCAGGAGACCGGCGTATGCTTCCTTATTGTTGTAAGCGTACTCCATCTGCCGGATATAGGGAAAAGCAATCTCTTCTTCCTGGCTTAAATGGGGCCATGTTTCCATTTCCAGTTTCCTGAAAATGTCCATAAGCTCAGGCAGATAGCTATATTTTCCCTGGTGCTTCGTCATAAGTTCCTGAATCCGGACGCGAAGCAAAGGTAAAATCGTCTTCAGGTAAGCATGGTGGACATGAATGATATAGTCCATCAGAAAATCAAGATTCCATTCGCTATATTTCAATGTATAGGCTACAGAGCCCTGTTGAACAACCTCCTCCAGTTCCTGCTTAACGGACCGCAGATTCAGCTCCCTTGCAACACAAGCTTTTTCCAATGGCAACCTGCCGGCACAGCAAAAATCGATATCGTATTTCCAGAACACAATGGCGGTACGATAATCTTTTGTTACAATATCGGACACAAAATCCGTTTCATTTATCTGGTTTAGTCGCTGTAGCATATTTTGATAAAGGCATCCATGCCCGGTTTTATTGTAAATTAAGTGCTTATAACAGGGAATTCCCATGATTTGAATTGTGTTAAAGAATGATCTTTCTCATGCTTTTTCCCAATGCATATTAGTTATTTGTCAGGCGGCCGCGAATACCTTTGAATGGGTTTAATCCCGCTTAAAAAAATCGTCTACACTTATGCTTGGAACACTCACAGATACTCAGATCAATAACCTGTTGACCCGGAATGCCGTTGGCCGGATTGGTTATCATGACGGGATAAAGCCGTATATAACGCCCGTGACCTATGTTTTTGACGGGGTGCATGTTATTGGCCAAACCAATGATGGATTAAAACTGAACATCATGCGCAAAAATCCATTCGTTTGTTTCGAAGTGGATGCGATGATTAGCATGTCTGACTGGGAGAGCGTAATTGCCTGGGGTAATTTTGAAGAACTCTATGAGAACGAAGCGCTCCAGGCAAGAAAATATCTGTACAATAGCATCCTCGACCTGTTGACCGCTCCTTCCGTTCATCCGCATGAGCATGAACCAAATCATCTCATAGACGACAGTAACCGCATCAAGCAGATCATGTACCGGATTAAATTAACGGAAAAAACCGGCCGGTTTGAAAGAAGGTAGACCGTAACACCCGCTACTTTAAAATAATCCATAGATTTTACGAAGGCAGTATCTCCTGCTGCCCCATAGATAATGATAATATATTGATAGTCAATATATAGCACAAATATTCACAGGTAATATGTATTATTGCCCGTAAAAAAGGCAATAAATGACTATTATTGCCTCGCATAAATGTCAATAATAATCAATAATTGACACCATTAAATGTATTTAAGTCGAAAAATAGACCAGGAACTGCTCCAATGGAAGGGCGAAAAAGATCATAAACCGTTATTGATCCGGGGTGCGCGCCAGGTTGGGAAATCGACTACGGTGCGAAATCTGGCCGCACAGTTTGATCATTTTCTCGAAGTGAATTTTGAGTCACGCCGCCAGCTGCATGCTATTTTTGAAGGAGACCTCGACCCGAAGCAAATCTGCGAACAACTATCGCTGTTGTTTAATGTACCGGTTATTCCGGGAAAGACCTTAGTGTTTTTCGACGAGATACAGGCCTGCATCCCAGCAATTTCCTCTCTCCGGTTTTTTTATGAACAGCTGCCGCAGTTACACGTTATTGCGGCCGGATCCCTACTCGAATTCGCGCTCTCCGAAATTCCATCCTTCGGTGTTGGCAGAATTCGTTCCATGTTTTTATATCCGTTGTCCTTCGACGAATTCCTGGAAGTGATTGGCGAGCACGCACTGCTTGTCGCCAAAAAAAATGCGAACCCCGAAAAACCGCTTTCGGAACCGGTGCACCGGAAACTGATCAGTCTCGTCAAACGATTCCTTATTCTCGGCGGCATGCCGGAAGTCATTTCCACCTATGTTCAGCAGAACAGTCTGCAGGCCTGCGGTCAGGTACTGGACGACCTCATCACGTCCATGAAATCCGATTTTGCAAAATATAAAAATAGGATTCCGTATCTGCGGATCGCTGAAGTATTCGATTCCGTCGTCCGCCAGTCCGGCGGCAAATTTGTTTATGCAAAAGCCGCCACCCAGTTCACCAGCAAACAAACGAAAGAAGCGCTGGACCTGCTCATTATGGCAGGGCTGGTGATTCCAGTAACGCATACTTCCGCCAATGGAATCCCGCTGGGTGCTGAAATAAATCCGAAACAACGAAAAATGCTCCTGCTCGACACCGGGGTTTTCCAAAGACTGCAGAACCTGAACATTGGAGACCTGCTTTTGGAAAACGACTTTGATGCGATTAACAAAGGATCGATCGCGGAGCAATTCACCGGACTCGAACTGCTGAAGGCAGCCTCCTGCTACCGGCAGGAAGCGCTGTATTTCTGGCAACGCGAAGCGAAAGGCAGCAATGCCGAAGTTGACTATGTGATCCAGCAAGGGAAGCAGATCATACCCGTTGAAGTGAAGTCCGGCACAAAGGGCTCCATGCAAAGTCTCCATTTATTTATGAAAGAAAAAAAATCAAAATCCGGCATCCGGATTTCACTTGAAAATTATTCAGCCCTGGAGAATATAGAAATTATTCCTTTGTATGGCGTGAGTGATCTGGTACCAGCCTGAATGCCGGCAAGCACAATGTCGTGAAGGATTTTTCTTAAACTTATGGGAATACTTAATGCCTATCATAAATGGCATTCCTTTATACCCGTTCTTATATCAAACTCATAGACGTGCGGTGGGACAGGTTGACTTAATTTTTCTTTTATTTCATCCCATCGCGCAATAATCGCAGCCAGTGTATCCCAAAAAAATGTCAATTTCTTAGACGGTTTGAAGAATAAAACCTTTCCTCCGGTAGCTTCAATAACTCTACCATATAATTTTATTTGTTTAAAATCCTTGTCCCTCGTAAATACCACGCCATTTTTGCCGGCTGACTTTATTATTTCAAGGTCGTGTGCACCACGCTTTCCCAGTAATTCTTCAGCTGACATTATATCAACTGGTATTGCGCTTGCTGGGTTACTTTTTTCAAGCAGGTGAAGTCCGGCAGCTAAATTTTTAGAAAAATTTTCATCAAAAACAAAAAGCATTACGCAACTTTTCTTGTGTGCACCCGAATCGCATCATCTACCTGATCCACTGAAATATCATACAATATACAGATATTCTTTTTTGATTCTCCAGCATCAAAAAGCCTATAAATGGTTTTGGTTTGAAGATTTGTTCCATTTATAACCGGCTGACCGAATTGATGGAGAGGGTCAACAACTATATTATTTGTATGATGTAACGGATAAAACCTTTTTGCTAAAAGATCATCTCCAAATTCAACCTGTTTTAAAAATGGTTTTACAAAAGATGGTATATGAGGCTGTTGTTTACCATCCCCCTTTAAATAAAACCCCAGATGTTCATACCATATTTTACTTTTCGCTGTTTTTGCTTTCGGAGTTAAAACCCTAACAGACGCAAAGGGATAATTCGTATGAAGGTTTTTGGAAAGCATGTCATGAAAATCCTTTATAATCTTTGAAGTATAACCTTTCTGCCTTAGATTATAGTATGTATAAAATTCAATTAAAGAATAAAAATTTATGGCCTTGTTCCTTTTTTCTCCGAATGTATAACTATGCCAATAAGTATTCATTAGATACTTTACTTTGTAATATGGCAACCTTAATATTTCGGATACATCGATAGGCAGGTAAATTCCTTCCCCCAATTTTGGCGATTCTTTCTGCGAAGTTGTAGGTACCATTATTTAATAAGATTTAAAACGTACAGACAAAAAAACTTTGTCTAAATCTTATCTAAAATTTAAATGAATAAAGAATATTGCTAAGGGAAAGGGCTGTAACCACCTTTTCCTATTTCGTTTCGTAAAATTAGTCATTTTAATTTACTTTCCGGATTCATCAATATGCTTATTGTCAATAGGTTTATAATGACTTACCGGACAATTCCTGGTTGGTTCAATTTTGAGCAGGAGGTAAATTTGTGGAATATTCATCCCGTCTGATGTGCCTTCAGTTTTTCCGGATAGTCGAATTAAAAATAATCAAATCAGGGGCAAATTTTTCAGCGCTTCAAAATCTGCCCGCTGCTTAGAAGCTTTTTCTCCAGCGCTGCATAACTGATATTCTGCACAGATTTACCTTGTTGCGCAGCAAGCGCCGCCGCAATCCCGGAAGACTGCCCCAGCATCATAAATACCGGTTCCATACGAATGGATCCATACGCCACGTGGGAGGCGGACAGGCATACTGGCACCAACAGGTTCCCACATTCGCCGGCTTTAGGAATGATGGCCAGGTAGGATATAGGATAAGGCTGTGGTACTCCGATCTGCACATCTCCTTCATCCTGCACATCGCCTTCCGGTGATGCGTAACGCTGTACGTTATGGCTGTCCATATTATAGTTGCCCATGGCAATGGATTCAGGAACGGCCTTATCGCCCTTTAGATAGCTTTCACTCATTACAAAATCGCTGACCATCCGCCTGGCTTCCCTGACATATAACTTGTAAGGCATGTTGCCGTTATCTTTGAATTCATCCTTCGGCAATCCCCAGGCGGCATACTTTTCCCGCACAGCAGCAGGCATTCGCGGATCATGCTGCACCGTCCATATTAACCCTTTTGTCCAGTAGGCATGGGCGGCATCCATTTTTCTCCGGAGGGCGTAAGACGCCTCCGGATAGGAATAATTCATCCCGATATAATCCGTGGAAACACCGCCATCGTTATTGGAGTCTGACTTGCGATTTGGCAGCGGAGAGAGTTTCCAGAATGTCTGTACACCCTTTTGCGCAGCCCTTACAATCAATTCAAAATCCCTTTCTCTGTAACTGGCGGGCTTTGTAACCATTATCCTGTTTGCGGAAGCATCGGTAAGGCATACCCTGTAGCAATAAGCCTGTATCTTTTTATCAGCTTCGCCGTCTTTGCCGCCTGCACTCTTATGTACGCCTGGCAAAAGCCCGCTGGAAGGGTCTCCCTTCTTTATATAAGGATCTATGCCCCGTGGCAGGTTATTTTTTGTGGCCATTGCGGCTTCTATACCATTGATGGTTTCTCCGTACTGGCTGTTCGCTTCCCTGCCGGTAGCGTAGGACACCCCGGCAGCAGCCATCAGGTCACCTTCATAGCTGGCATCAATGAATACCTTACCACTATAGGTGTCGCCGTTTAATAGGGTGATGGACACTATATTGCCGTTTTCTTTTTTGACTCCATGATTACGGTCCAGCCATTGATCGGTTTTCAACGGTATATTATTTTCGCGGAGAAGATCGTTGAAGATCTTTTCTGCCACATGTGGCTCAAAAGTCCACATCAGGCTATCAGTGATCCTGTAAATGGAATTGCCAACTTTTTTTTGATAATCAGCAAATGTTTCCTCACTCCAGCTTTGTGCATTCTGGTAATAGCTTTTTACCCGCTGAAAAAAACCGAGGGCCAGCCCGCCGATCGTTCTGTAGCGATCCTGGTTGCCTATGTCTGTCCAGCCCAGCCCGCTGGTAGTAAGTCCGCCGATATGTTTTTCAGGGCTTAGCAGCATTACGGATGCGCCGTTTTGTTTAGCTGCCACAGCGGCCATTACTCCTGCGGATGTGGCACCATAAATAACCACATCGTAACGCCGGGGAACTGTCTGGGCCTTTAAGCTAATATTTATAAAAAGCAATACGACCAGGATAACAGGGATGCTGTTTTTTTTCATTCGCCCTGAATTTAGTCAGCGAGTAATTTTTTTAAATAGGCCGGATAACTTTTATCGTCAATACTTCCGTCTCCTTTTGTAATGCTGTCGCCGAAGCAAACCACGCTTTCGTGTGGCAGCTTATTATCGATAATGCTTTCGTACACCGCGATAGCTATCGCCCTGTAGCCATCCGGAGTAGGATGAATGCCATCTGTCATATTACTATTTACCCTGTTCCTGATGTAACTGCTTTGGTCCTCCCCGGTGTTGCCGATCGCATCAAAAATGTGATGGACGTCCAAAAAGCTGACTTTTTTTTCAATGGCTATCTGCTTTATCGCACTGTTCACCGCCGTCATTCTGCCCGCGGGGCCTTCCTTCCCGTAAAATGCCCTTGGATGGCGGGTAAGCAGATAGGGTTCGTAAAGCGGAAGGATATTCATCAGCAAAACCCTCGATTTTGACCGTAACAGTATATCAATGATCTTTTCGAGGTTTTGTTTATACTGTTCCAGCGGCACATACTTCACGCTGTTCATATCGTTGGTACCTATCATCAATACGGTCAGATCCGGTTTGTGGGAAAGGCAATCTTTATCGATCCGTGCTAAGAGATCTGTTGTATTGTTTCCTCCAATGCCTGCATTGACAACCAGGGGTTCGGTCCTCTGTGCTTTTATGGTGGATGCGAGTCCGAATGAAAATAGTAAACACAATCCTATTCTTCCAATGTTCATGATATACCTGTTTATAAAAGAGTTTATTTCCCGGACGGCAATTGGGGACGCGTGCTAACCAATTGTGATTATTTTCAATACCCGGGATTTTGACCCTGCTGGCCGATGTCCGGGTTGTTATTGATCTCATCTGCCGAAATGGGCCATAGCAGCCGGGCATCAATAAAGTTTTTCCCAATCGCCGCCAGGGCTTCTTTTACTGTGCCAGTCCTTTTAAGGTCCCACCACCGTTTTCCTTCCAGCAGGAATTCGTAAGCACGCTCCTGCAATACGGAATCGCGGAATTCCTGCTGGCTCATGCCCGCCTGGTAATCAACCGGAGAAGCGATGGCAGGATCATAGCCGTAGCCCCTCCTTTTGATCATGTTGAGTCTTTCAAATGCCATGGGTGTGGGGCCAGCGTTTGCCATACAGGCTGCTTCGGCATAGATCAGGAATGCTTCCGAAAAACGGAATACGGGTAAGCTGGTGGTGCTGAGTCCCTGTGCATCTGAAATAAATTTTTTGAACAGTACAGGAGTAGATGAAGGCAATGATACGGAATCACCATCGGGACCGATATACTTCGAATACAGGTTAAAGGATTTCCGGAGGTCGTTATCGTTCCATCCGCTTCCAATGAAGGAATTCAGATTCGGCAGCCAGGCATAAAATCCGGAACTCTTGTAATTATATGGCGGCGTATTGGCCCGGTGCATATAAGTTGCTTCATCCGACTGGCTTGTGGCCGAATAATGAATTGATAAAATATCTTCCGTGTTCGTTTCCGAGGCAAATATTTTATAGAAATCATTTGGCTGCTGCACCGCTACCAGCGAATAGGGTCCATGCTGAATGATATCATCTGCTTCCGTTGCGGCCTTGTCCCATTGTTCCGTGGTCAGGTACACTTCTGCCAGCAGCATCTTTGCTGCCCAAACGGACGCCTTACCGGTAGACGCGCCCACCGACGGGGGCAATCCCTGTTCTGCCACCAGGGCATCTGCAACAATCAGCTGGTAAACAGAATCCACGGGTTTCCGGGGACTCGCAATGGAATTGATGTCTACGCTTTCCTGTGTCTTGATGGGCAGGGGACCAAACCCCCTGACCAGATCAAA